>Ga0154020_10002673_pt1 | contig 21726 bp, 13 predicted proteins | sample Klosneuvirus_201_FD_109709 | JGI IMG/M metagenome (GOLD analysis project Ga0154020, IMG submission 109709) | Active sludge microbial communities from wastewater, Klosterneuburg, Austria - Klosneuvirus_20160825_MG | ecosystem: Engineered > WWTP > Aerobic digester > Activated sludge | place... | reverse complement strand
TTTTTTTTCATGGCACATCACGTTATTACCCGTTTGGGCATCTCGATTATTTTGTGGGCGGGCTTTGCCGCGCCAGTAAATGGGCCGGCTTACGCCACACCCGTCAGCCAAAGCGAAACGCCCCCGCAGGCGCAAGCTGAACCGCAGGGCCACGAATTGCCGCTTAATCTGGCGCAGCGTTCGCGGCGAATTTTGCCGCAAGACCGCGAGGACGCCCGCGCGCGCTCAAGCCGGGTTGCGCCCGTGCGCGACGCGCAAACCGGCGCGCCCGCCGACCCGCCCCAGCGCGTGATTGTGCAGTTGGAAACCCCGCCATTGGCCGAATATGTGGCAAATTTGCGCCAGCTTTCGCAAAACGTGGCCGAAAAATATGCCAGCGAGACCAACCAGCGCCTTGATGTGAACACGGCGGCCTCGCTGAATTACCGCGCTGCGCTGGGACGCGACCAACAAGCCATTCTGGATGCCATCGGCAAGCAAAACGGCGCAAAAGTGGCGCCAACGCACCGCTACGATGTGGCGTTTAACGGCTTTGCGCTTGAGCTGCCCGCCAGCCAGCTTGAGGCCGTGCGCGCCATGCCCGGCGTAAAAGCCATCTACCCAGACCGCATTTTGCGCAAAACGCTAGACACCAGCCTGAGCGTGATTGGCGCGCCGAGCGTGTGGGCCAATATCAGCGCCACGCTGGGCATTACGCGGGCAGGGCAGGGGGTGAAGGTGGCCGTGTTGGACACCGGCATAGACAACGCCCATCCATTTTTTGCAAACGATGGCAGCTTTGCTTACCCGTCGGGCTACCCCAAAGGCTACTGCGCCGCCACTTCGGGGTTTTGCAATGGCAAAATCATCGCCGCGCGGTATTACGCCCAAAGCTCAACGGTGAACATTAGCGAGACGCTTACCCCGCTGGATGCGGACGGGCACGGCACGCACGTGTCTGGCATAGCGGCGGGCAATCTCAACACGGTTGCCTCGCTGGATGGCGCCTCCATCACCGCCACCGTGAGCGGCGTTGCCCCATTTGCCTATCTCATGGCCTACAAAGTGCTTTGGCTCATGCCGGATGGGTCGGGGAGCGGCGAGACTTCTGGCATTCTGTCTGGCATTAACGATGCGGTGGCCGATGGCGCGGATGTGATGAACTTGTCGCTTGGCTCTGGCACAAGAAGCGGCGACCCGCAAAGCGACCCGCTGAACCAGGCCGCGGTGAACGGGGCAAATGTGGGCGTGGTGGTGGCATGGGCCGCAGGCAACGATGGCCCATCGGACAACACCGTTCAAGACGAAGGCGGCGACCCAAAGATTATCTCGGTCGCGGCCTCATCCACCGGGCGGGCATGGACGGCGGATGCGCAGATTGGCTCGCTGAGTTTTAGCGTGCCGCCCACCATGACCAGCGTTCGCGGCGAGAGCGTGGGCGCGGGCACGGTGGTGAGCGCCCCGTATGTGGACGTGGGCAATGTTGTGGCCGCGCTGTCCGCCGGTTCGCTCACTGGCAAAATCGCCATCATCACCCGCGGCGTCATCGCCCGCGTGCAAAAAACGCAATATGCCAAAGATGCGGGCGCAATTGGCGCCATCTTGCGCAACGATTGGGCGGATTCCACCGCGCCGGATGATTTGGAGATGGACGCGCATGTCATCCCCACCATTCACATCAAAAAAGCGGATGCGGCCAATTTGACCAACTACCTAAACAGCCTGGGCGCGTTAACCAGCACCATTCGCATCACGCTCACGCCCAGCGTAAAAAATTTAATTTTTGCCCCGGTGGATGAGGTGGCCGACTTTAGCAGCCGCGGACTTTTGTCAAATATCAACTTGATAAAGCCAGATGTGACCGCGCCGGGGGTGGGCATTTTGTCATCGGTGCGGGCCGTGCTGGAGCCGGGCAAGCAGTGGGATTTGTATGGCGGCACGAGCATGGCCTCGCCGCATGTGGCGGGGTCGGCGGCGCTGCTGCTAAGCGCGCGGGCCGATTGGAAAGCCATCGGCACATATGGCCGGGTGATGCGGATAAAGAGCGCGTTGATGAACACCTCGGTCACCGCTTTGACCGACGCGGGTTCTGCGGCGACGGTTTCGGATATGGGCGCGGGGCGCATCGCGCTGGTGAACGCCGCCGACCCGGGCGTGGTGTTTGACCCGCCCTCGCATTCGTTTGGGGTGGTGTATCAGGGCGGCAGCAAAGTCTTTACGGTCACAAATGTGTCGTCCGCGCCGCTCACGTATACCTTTAGCTATTCGCCAGAAGTGGCGGCGGCTTACACGCTCAGCGCGCAGCCGTCCACTTTGGTCGTTCCGGCGGGCGGCGCGGTTACCTTCACTTTGGTTTTGGCCGCGGCTGGTTTGGCAGATGGGGATTACGCCGGGCAAATGTATTGGAACGCCGCTGGCTCGCAACAATCTATGCACTTGCCCTATTTCTTCCGCAAACAGCCAGAGCCATTGAGCAAGAGCGTTGCGCCAAACCCGGTTTTGCAATGGCAGGAAGTGACATACACCCTTGTAATTTCCAACGACACGTTTAACGCCCTAACTTATGCGCTTACAGATGTGTTGCCAGTTGGGGCGCAATATGTGGCCGGTTCGGTCACGGGCGGGGGCACATACAACGCCGGCCTAAACGCCATCCTTGCCAGCGGCACAATTGCCGCGCCAGTGCAGGCCAGCTATTACGAATTTTTAGACAACCTTGACGAACCCGCGCTGGCTTCGTATTCGCCATTTGGCGGGTATACCGAATTGCTGGCCCCTGGCGATGTGCCCACCGCTCTTGGAGATGATGCGACGGACCTGTCCGCCTATCTGGGCTGCAATCAGGATTTGTATGGCACGACCAGCGGCTTTGCAGAAGATTTGCGCGTTTCCAGCAATGGCGTGTTCTTCCCGCGCGATGTGAGCACGTCGCTGCAAACTTCATCGGTTTCGCACACCATGCCCACCGCCGCCAACCCCGATGGTTTGCTGGCGGCTTACTGGGATGATCTTATGCTTTCGCCCACCGCGCTCATCACGCCATCGGGCGTTTCGTATGCCAATACGGATGACGCGACCCAATGCGCGGCTCTTGGCGACAACGTGGCTTACATTGCGCAAATAGACAACGCCTACCGCAAAGCCAACACCAGCCAGCGGCTTACCTATCAGCTTCAGCACGATGGCCTATACGGAGATGAATATTGGGTTTTGTATAACTCGGTGTCTGGAACGCTCACCACTGGCTCGGTGGGAATTGAAAACGCGAATGGTTCGTTGGGCACACAATACAGCTATGCTGGTTCGCCAACCACCCGCACAATTGAATCTGGCCGGGTGATTTTGTGGTATCGCCCGTATATTTCTCAACCGCCCATCACCATCACCTTCCGGGCGGTCATCACCACGCCGGGGCCTGTGCTTACCAACACGGTGGCGTATCGCACATCAGATAGTTCTCAGGAGATGACGGCCAGCGCGAGTGTGGCGATTACGCCCGCAGTTCAGCCCACGCCTACACCCACACCTATCTTTACCCCCACGCCCACACCGGGCGCGTGTGTGGCGGCGGGCACAGGTGTTGTGATTAGCGAGTTCCGCACGCGCGGGCCAAGTGGTGGCAGCGATGAGTTTATTGAATTGCTCAATACTTCCAATGCCAGTGTCAACATTGGCGGATGGAAGGTAAATGGATCCAGCTCTGGGGGAGTAATTGGCACACGAGCCACGATCTCGGCGGGGGTTGTTCTTGCGCCGGGTCAGCACTATTTGTTGACCAACTCTGCTGGGTATGGCGGCGCAACTGCTGGCGAGCAGACATACTCAACGGGCATCGCAGATAACGGCGGGATTGGGTTGCTGAATGCGTCCAGCACGGTGATTGACCAGGTTGGGATGATTAGCACAAGCGCATACAAAGAAGGCACAACGCTCACGCCCATGAGCGGAACTGCGAACCAAAGCTACGAGCGATACACGCAGGGGACGCAGGACACGGGCAACAACTCGACTGACTTTGCGTTGAATGCCGCCACCAGCAACCCGCAGAACATGGCGAGCGGGGCGGTAAATATTTGTGTGCCAGCCACATCCACGCCAACCCCAACGTTCACGCCCACGCCAACCCCAACGCCAACAGCCACGCCTGTTCCGCATCGCATCTATATTCCAAACACCATGCGCGATGTTTCCAGCAGTTGGTAAGACGGGAATTTGATGACAGAACGATGGATGACACGCCGGGCTTTGTTCAGAAAGCCCGGCGTGTCATTTTACAAATCCCACATTTCATGTTGGATAATGTGTGGGATAACGCAAAGGGGGGTGCGTGCGCATTTGCCCCACTGGAGATATAAGATAAATGAAGCAATCATCGTTGAATCATTGTGTTCGCATTGTTTTGGGTGGGGTAGTGGCGTTTCAGGCGATGGCGCTTGTGACCGTGCAGGCTGCGCCCGCAGCGGCGCCAATCGCAGATAACGGCCCAATCGTGGGTGAATCTGCAAAGGTGGATGAGAGCGCCCCGCTGGCGCAGATGAGCGCGCCTGCTGTGAATGGCCTCATCCAGCCACGCCAGGGGCCGCTGCGCCGCTTTCGCGCGGGCAACACTTCATCGTCCACACAGCAAGAAAACCCCGGCGCAGATGCCGCGGTTCAATCGGCGCTCGCGCCAGCCGCGATGCCATCCACCATTTTGAACTGGGCTGGCTTGACCAATGTTAGTGGTTACTACCCGCCCGATACGGTGGGCGACGTGGGCAAGACCCAATATGTTCAAAACACCAATGACCATATTGCCGTGTATAACAAAACCACCGGCGCGCTGGTGTATGGCCCGCAGCCCACCAGCATTTTGTGGCAGGGTTTTGGCGGTTATTGCGAAACCCAAAATGATGGAGATGGAATTGTCTTATACGACGCGATGGCTGAGCGCTGGTTTGTTTCTCAGTTTGCGCTGCCCAATAACGGCAACGGGCCGTATTTGCAATGTATTGCCGTGTCGTCCACATCGGATGCAACCGGCACGTGGTATCGCTATGTCTACACCTACAGCCAGACCGTGATGAATGATTATCCGAAATTTGGCGTGTGGCCCGATGGCTATTACATGTCGGTAAACCAATTTGGCAGCAGCGGTAACTCTTGGTCTGGCGCGGGGGTGATGGTTTTTGAGCGAGACAAAATGTTGCAAGGGTTGCCTGCCCGCAATGTGTTTTTTGATGTTGGCGCCGTGAACAGTAACTACGCCAACCTTCTTCCTTCGGATCTGGATGGCAATACGTTGCCGCCATCCGGCGCGCCCAATACGTTTGTGGCTGTTTCCGACCCCACCGGTGGGTCTTTTAACGGCTCACAAATGTATCGCTGGGATTTTCATGTGGACTGGACAAACACCGCCAACTCCACATTTGGCAACTCCAGCAACCCCAATCAAACGCTCACCATTGCCACATGGGCGGCGTTGCCGTGCGCGGTCTCTGGCGCGTTGTGTGTGCCCCAGCTTGGCTCAACCACAAAGCTGGATGGCCTGGGTGACCGGCTGATGTTCCGGCTGGCGTATCGCAACCAGGGCGGCATTACCCAAACGCTGACCGTGAACCACACCGTTGACGCGGGCAGCGGGCGGGCTGGCGTGCGCTGGTATGAGCTTCACAAATCCGGCCCAAGCTGGGCGGTCTATCAGCAATCCACCTATGCGCCTGCGGATGGGATTCACCGCTGGATGGGCAGCGCCTCGATGGATGGCAGCGGCAACATGGCGATTGGCTTCAACGGCTCAAGCTCTACCCAGTATGCGGATATCCGCTACGCCGGGCGGCTGGCCACCGACCCGCTCAACACACTGGGGCAGGGTGAGGCGGTTTTGCAGGCTGGGGCCGGGGCGCAAACCGGTTCTGCCGGGCGATGGGGCGATTACAGCGCGTTGAATGTTGACCCCTACGATGACTGCACGTTTTATTACACCAACGAATACATGCCATCTACCAGTTTTAACGGATGGGTTACCCGCGTGGGTTCGTTTAAGTTCCCCAGTTGCGTGGCGCAGACATTGGCCACATCCACACCCACTGCCACGCCAACCAATGGGCCATCACCCACGCCAACAAACACACCAACGCCAACAAACACCCCAATTGCGACCAACACGCCAACACAAACGTTTACGCCCACACCCACGCCCACGCCGGGTGGATGCGTTGCGGCTGGCGCGGGCGTGATTATTAGCGAGTTCCGCACACGCGGGCCAAATGGCGGCAGCGATGAGTTTATTGAATTGCTCAATACTTCCAATGCCAGCGTCAACATTGGCGGCTGGAAGGTAAATGGATCCAGCTCTGGGGGAGTAATCGGTACACGAGTCACAATCTCGGCGGGGGTTGTTCTTGCGCCGGGTCAGCACTATTTGTTGACCAACTCTGCTGGGTATGGCGGCGCAACATCTGGCGAGCAGACATACTCAACGGGCATCGCAGATAACGGTGGGATTGGATTGTTGAATGCGTCTAGCACGGTGATTGACCAGGTTGGGATGATTAGCACAAGCGCATATCAAGAAGGCACAACACTCACGCCCATGAGCGGAACTGCGAACCAAAGTTACGAGCGATACACGCAGGGGACGCAGGACACGGGCAACAACTCGACAGATTTTGCGTTAAATGCCGCCACCAGCAACCCGCAGAACATGGCGAGCGGGGCGGTAAATATTTGTGTGCCAGCCACATCCACGCCAACCCCAACGTTCACGCCCACGGCCACGCCCACTCAAACGCCAACCAGCACACCAGTGCCTGTGCTTTACCGGGTTTATATTCCAAACGCCATGCGCGGGGCCATGAGCAACTGGTAGAACCAATTACGAATTACGAATTACTAATTACGAATGGTCACAAACCAATTAGTAATTAGTAATTCGTAATTAGTAATTCGTAATTTATTTGCCAAACTCATCCAGCAAAACGCCAATGTAGCGCATGCCATCGTAATAATTTTGCACGATGGAATTCTCGTTTGGCGAGTGCACGCGCGAATCGGGGTGGCTGATGCCCGCGCAAATCACGGGCACTTTGCCGATGAAGCTGGAGAGAGACCACATTGGCCCGCTGCCCGCGCTGAGCAGCTCGTGTACCGGCTCTTGCTTATGTACCTTGCGGCACGCTTCTTTGGCCGCCCGCATAATTCCGCTGTTCGGGTCGCTGATCTCAGATTGATACCCGCCCAGCAACTTAATCTCAATATCCGCAAACCCGTGCTTGTCTAGATGTTTGCGCAGTAGATCCAAAACAATATCTGGCGAGAGATTGGGCACCAGCCGGAAGTCAATCTTGGCGCTGGCGGCGGCGGGCAAAACCGTTTTTGCGCCTGTGCCTTGCCACCCGCTGGTCAACCCGGCGATGGTGGCGGTGGGTTGGAAATACAGCCGTTTGACCGCATCGTATCCCTTCACCCCGGTGACAAAAGCGTCAATTTGCCACTCTTTCTTCATCGTGTCTTCTTCAAACGGCATGGCCTTTAGCACGGCTTCCTCGGCGGGGTTTGGCTCGCGCACATGGTCGTAATAGCCGTCAATCAAAATTTTCTCATCCGCGCCTTTGATGGTATTGAGCGCCCAAACCAGCCGCCACGCCGCGTTTGGCGCAATGGCCGCCAGCGAAGAGTGCAGATCGTAGGCCACACCCTTTGCGTGCAGCTCCACGTAACAAATGCCCTTCACCCCGGTGGTGATGACGAAGCGCCCCTTGCGGTCAAACGAGCCGAACTCCCACAAACAGCCATCCACCGGAGAGCCATCCGGTTTTTTGAACCAGTCTTTGTGCTGCTCCACAAACCCGTGCAAATGCGGGCTGCTCACTTCTTCCTCGCCTTCAATCAGCCACTTGATTTTGCATGGCAGCTTGCCTTGCGTTTTGAGCCACGCCTCCACCGCGTGAATGCGCGTGACCAGTTCGCCTTTGTCATCTGCCGCGCCGCGTGCAAACATGCGCCCATTTCGGATGGTTGGCTCAAACGGCGGAGTTTCCCAAAGGTCAAGTGGCTCGGCGGGTTGCACATCGTAATGGTTGTAGATGAGCATCTCGTGTGGGCCATCGCCCAGCTCTGCCCACACAACGGGCGGTGTGTCCACGCCGGTGGGCACAATCTTCACATCAAAGCCCAGACCAGCCAGCCGCCGCGCCACAAGGGCGGCCATCTCCACAATGCCCTGGCCGGTGGCGGCCACGCTGGGCTGGCGCAAAAAGTCTTTGTAATCTTCAAGCAATCGTTCGCAGTTGTCGGTCAGGTATTGGTCAAAGGTTTGGTAGTTCATGGCAAGTGTGAAAGGAGAAAGTTGAAAGGTGAAGAGTGAAGGGTGAAGAGTGAAATGACTTCTTCACTCTTCACCCTTCATTGGGTTACAACATAAAAGAAATCTCGTTTGTTGCTTTTCAAATACCGATCATCATCCTGTTTGCTCATGCTGTCAAATAGGGCTTCGGTTCTCATGGCGCCCGTGTCAGCCCGAACGGCGTCAAAATGCACCCAGTAATTGTTGATGTCTAACTGCATGGCGTTCCACGCGCCAGCTCTTTGCATGGCGTTTGCCAGCGGCTCGGTGACCAAAGCGTTGCCCGCTGCATAGAACAGTGTTTTGCCGTCTTTGCTCAGCCCCAGCGATGAACGCCACACCGCCACCGAGCCATCCAAATTTGCGCCCCAATTGCTGGCGGTCATGTCATGCGTGAGCGGGTTAATCGCGCCCGCGTCAATCATGGGCGGGCCATTTTGCCGCCACGAAACCGTGTTGGTTGTCACCAGCCCCGGCTGGCCCCATTTGCCAATGCGGATGGCGCTGTCTTTGTCCAGCGCAATGGTCATCATGTTGTCGCGGGCGGGCACAATCACCCGGCCGTTGAACATGGCGCCATATTTGCCGTGCGTGGTCTTAAATCCGCCGTTAAACACAGCAATGAGTTTGCCCGCCACAAAATCATTTGGTGGGATGCGGCCCGTGCGCGTGAACGGCGTTGCGCTCACCGGTTCCTCTGTGCCAGCCACAAACCCCAGCCGCGTGCGGGTCAAATCAAATGCCACCACGCCCACCGAGACATACGGGCGTTGCGGGTCGGGGTTAAGGAACGTGCGCGCGGCCACCATCTCGCCATTTTTGTTGCGCAGGTAGGGCAGCCACTCGCCTTCGCCCTTAATTTGGCTGAAGGGTTGCGCGGCGGGCAACGGCCAGCCTGCGCTGTTCAAGCTCGCAGATGACGCCCCGTCCGTCATCTTGCCGTCTTCATCCGCTTTTGGGGCGCTTGCGGCGGGGTTTGTGTTCGTTTGGCCGATGGGTAATTCGTCGGATGGAAGCTGCCAGGACAAATCCGCTTTTTTTAGACCCGCGTTAAACTGCAATTGGTCAAGCTGGTCTTTGGCCGAATAAACAAAGGTCTCTAGTTTTGCCACAAACGCATCGCCAAAAATGCTGCGCAAAAAATCTGCGCCATTTGCGCCAAACCGCGGGGTCATGGCTGCGGATGCGCCAAGAGCCATACAAACAAAACACGCGGCGATTACGCCGACCAGCGCGCCAGGAATGTGGCGCGGAGAAAAAGTTTTCATATTACGCTGATTTTTCCGAACGCGTAGTCTACACGGAGAAAACAGCGCGTTTTACCAGCATGGCAGGGCGCTCAGGGCGATGCAGACCAGCGAAATAAGCGCGGCCTGCCAAACGTGTAGGCCGCGCTTGGTCAACAGCCCCGCCAACAAAAAACTTTGAAATGCTTAAAAATTTACGCAGATTCTTTCTGCATTCTGAATTCAGCATTCAGAATTCCCAAAAGCGCCCCAATCAGCAAGGTCATGTTGGCCACATACAAATTGTCCACCACATTGTGCGCCGCCAAATGCGCCCACGTTCCCATCAGCCCCAGCGCCACAAAACGCCATGCCCCGGCGGATGGGTTGCGCGCCGTGCGCCAGGTGACGACGAACACGCACATCCAAAAGGCCAGGTAGGTCATCAGCCCAAACAGGCCGGTTTCTGCCCAAATGTTGATGTAATAGTTGTGGGCGTGGGCCAGCGCAATGGGCCAGTTGATGAGGCGATATTGGTCGTAGGCGGCCTCGTAATTGCCAAAGCCCACGCCTGTCCACGGCTCGGCCTCAATCATGTTCAGCCCGGCCTGCCAGTGCGCCAATCGCTCAATCACGGCGTAGTTGGCGGGCGTGATGCTTGCGCCGCGCACATCCACCGCGGTGAACTGCGCCGTGAAATCGGTCAGCCGCGAGCGGATGGAGGCGGGCAGGGCGTTGGCCGCATACAAACCCATCAGCACAGCCAGCGCGGCCAGCACAACCCCAAAACCAAGGATGGGTTTTTTGAACGCCGCGAGCGCCATCACCAAAACTGCCGCGCCCGCGCCCAGCCACGCCCCGCGCGACCACGACCCCACCAGCCCGCCCAGCCCGGCCAGCATGGCAATCCCCGCCAAAATAAAAACGAGTGTCCGCCAACCAGTCTGACCGCTCCGAAAGCGATCAGACTGGTGCGCTAGAACTGCCGCCAACACGCCCGCGGCCAGCGGCCATAACATGCCCACGTAACCGCCAAATGGGTTGGGCTGTTCCAGCGTGCCGTGCGCCCGCCAAAACCGCCCGCCCAAAATCTCAAATTCTTTTGGCCCAAAACCCAGCAACCCAAATTGCAACACGCCAAACGCGCCCTGAAACGCCAGCGAGGCCAGCACGGCCCCCAGCACAAAAACGCGTTTGCGCGGGCTGGGTTCGCTGGCGACCAGCGCAAATACAATCAACATCTCCGCCCATTTCAGCCACTCTTTGAACCACAACTCAAAAGACCGCGCGGGGAAAAACGTTAGGGCGGTCACGGCCAAAAACACAATCAGGCTGATGGCAACCGGGCGGCGCAAAACTTGCGCAAGGGGCAGGGTTTTCCAATCGGCGCGGTTTTCTTTGGCCGCCAGAATTTTGCGCCCCAGCCACGAGGCCAGCGTGAGCGCCAGCGCGACTTGCCCGGGGTCAACGCTTGTGCCAAAGGTGATGCGCACCAGCGGGCCAAAGGGCGCAACAAACAGCATCAACGCCACCCCCGCCATTGGCTCGGCCACGATGACGATCAGGGCGAGGACGGCGGCCACGAGGGCGATGAGGGCGAGCATATTGGGTTTGGGTCGTTGGTTTCCAGCCACTGGCAACCAGCAACCAGCCACCGGTCACTACCGGCTTGCGTTCTTGCTTCTCACCAGCAACGACCAATTGCCGCGCTGAATCACTTCATCGCGCTGATTCTTGAGCTGAATTTTGAACGTGACACGGCCATTGCCCAGGCGCGGCACGGGTTTAAGCTCAATGATCTCCAACTCGGCGTGGATGGTGTCGCCGATCAAAATGGGGCCGGTGAACTCCCACTCCAGCCCGCGAAACACATCCACCGTGTCGCGCATAAACCCAAGCTGAAAGGCCAGCCCGCTGGCGATGCTGAGACCCAGCAGGCCGTGCGCGATGCGCTTGCCAAACCGCGCGTTTTGCGAATATTGCTCGGAGGTGTGAATCTCGTTGTAATCGCCAGACAAACCGGCAAACGCCACGATGTCGCCCTCGGTGATGGTGCGCGTGGGTGTCACCGCCTTGTCGCCGATGTTGTAATCTTCGAAATAAAGCCCATGAGGTTGAGAAAGTGCCATCCTTTGATTTTAGCCGCATTTGACCCACGCCGGGTAAAACACGGCGAAAGAAAATGGGGTTTTTAGGGTTCAGGTGATATAAACCTAAAATTCAAAAAAGATGGGGCAGGGAGGGTGCCGCGCGGGCGAAAACCTCCCCGCTTTTGGCGCAAAAACCGGTTTTTGCCGATGGCCCCCTGAGCGGCGCGTTTTTGGCGGGGAATGCGAATATGCGAAAGCACAGGAAGCCCAACAAGGCGTGTAAATTAAATATTGGGTCAAAATTGACAAAAAACAAAATTGCGCGATAATCGGGCAAAATCTAAAATTTCCGCACGAGGAAACTGAAACACCAGTCCCCGCGAAAGCGGATGAGCGCGATCAAGGGCAAAATCTAAAATTTCCGCACGAGGAAACTGAAACTCACCACCACATTCACCGCCACCGCTATCATGGCCGGCAAAATCTAAAATTTCCGCACGAGGAAACTGAAACTGAGCGCGATTTTGTAGGTGCCCGGCGCGTTGATGGCAAAATCTAAAATTTCCGCACGAGGAAACTGAAACGCCACCTGTTTGGCGCACGGACTTGGATTCATTCGGGCAAAATCTAAAATTTCCGCACGAGGAAACTGAAACGTGAAGGCATGAGGCTTATCAGTCTCGCGGGTAATGGCAAAATCTAAAATTTCCGCACGAGGAAACTGAAACTTGGTCGTGTTCGAAGGGCAGGACAACAACCGGTATCGGCAAAATCTAAAATTTCCGCACGAGGAAACTGAAACTCGGCAAACAACCCGCTCAATGCACCCATGCGCGGCCAGGCAAAATCTAAAATTTCCGCACGAGGAAACTGAAACACACGTCACTAATAATTTTCCAGATCGCCCGCTGCGCGGCAAAATCTAAAATTTCCGCACGAGGAAACTGAAACGCGTGATAAATCGCCCGCTCCAAAACCCGATGCGTTTGGGCAAAATCTAAAATTTCCGCACGAGGAAACTGGTGATCTCAAGCAAGGCGAGCACCTGACTGTGGCTCAGGAGGCCTAAATGACGACTCTTTGTAAGAGGGGACAAGAGCTTGCCCCCAACCCCTAGCCCCTAACCCCTAACCCCAAAAAATCACCGCGCATACAACCGCGCATACGCCGCGTAATTGGCCGTGATCTTTTGCACATAGCTGCTGGTCTCGCGGAAAGAGATGATCCCCGCGAACACATCGTAATCATCGCCAGCGCGGTCTTGCCAAATGGCCGCGCTGCCCGGGCCGCCGTTATACGCGGCCAGCGCAGAGAACCAATCGCCAAACGTTTTGCGCTGGCGGCTCATGTAATACAACCCAAACCGCGCGCTCACCAGCGGGCGTTGCAGGTCGCCGGTCTCGTAATTGGGCGGCCAGCCCAGTTGCGCCGCAATCTCCTTCCCGGTGGATGGGATGACTTGAAACAAGCCATTGGCCGCCGCGCCAGACTCGGCAAACGGCTCAAACAAACTCTCTTGGCGCACCAGCGAGAACGCCAGCAGCGGGTCAACCCCAAACTCCCTGGCGTAGGCAGAAATCAAGCCGCCGTAATACGCCGGATACACCATCCGCCCCAGAAAGGGCGGGGCGCTGGTGGCGGCCCGCGCCAGCGCGTCTGCTGCGCTAATGGACAAGCGGAAGGCGCCCAGCCCGCGAAAATGCAGCGCCAACTGCCAAAGCGAGAGCGGGTCGCGGGCGTTGGCGTTCAGCAAACTCTGAAACTCCGCCATCGCCTCTGGCTTAAACCCCAGTCGCCAAAGTTCATTGCCTTGCGCAAAACGCGCGTCTTGGCGGATGGCCGCCCCGACCGCCGAGACATTCACCGTGTCCGAGATGCCCAGCCAGCCGCGCAGCCACGTCTCGGCCTCGGCTTTGCCTTCGTCGCTGGGCAGGCACACAAACACAAAATCATCGCGGCAGGTCTCGGCCAGCGCGTTGTCCTTCAAAGCCAGCGTTCGGCTGAGGGGTGGGGCGGCGGGGTTAAGCAGCAACTCGGCGGCGCGTTCGCTCTCGTAACTTTCTGGCAGCGCCGCCGCCAGCGCGGTCAGCGTGCGCGTGTATGCCCCATCCCCTGTGCCGATTTGCGCCTTGGCCTGCCACAACTTGGCCGCGCCCGTATACGCGCCATTCGCATAGGCATTTTGTAGTTGCGTCGTCGTGCTGATCGTCTCGGCAAATTTGCCCAGCCGATATTGCAAAAACGCGGCGCGCAAAAGCATTTCATCGGCCCCATCCGCCGCGGGGAATTGTTTTTGGGCGGCCAAATACGCCGCCGCCGCGCGCTCCATCTGCCCGGCGTTTTCTAACGTGCGGGCTGCTTTTTGGGCGGCCTGGGCAGATGTGACCGAGCCGGGCGCGGCTTTTTGCAACGCGGCGTAGGCGGCCAGCGCGCCATCAATATCACTCAGCCGCGCCAAATACTCGCCTTTTTTCAGCGCGGCATCTGCAAAACGCGGGGCCGCCGCGCCCTCTGCAATAATTTGGTTGAGGTTGCGCAGCGCGCCGGTGGAATCGCCCAGCGCGATGTAATTTTGGGCCGCCCACCAGCGGATCTCGTTGAGTTTGGCCGGGGTTTGGTTGCCCGGCTCCGCGATGGCGCGGGCAAAGGCTTGTTGCGCGGCGGCATACGCCTCGTTGTGAAAATCCACAATCCCGCGCCCGGTCTCATCTACCGGCTGCCCGGCCTGCACCAACGCGTTGAGCGCGGCAAAAGCCGCTGGGCTGGTGGGGTCTTGGGCCATCGTCTCGCGCATGCGGGCATAGGCTTGCGGAAGGCTGCCTGCCCCCTGCATGGTTTGGGCGCTGGCCCACAAAATGCGGGCGCGGTATGCAGGAATTTTTGCCACGCTCAAAATCGCCTCGTATTGGGCCAGCGCGGCGGGGGTGTTGCCGTTCATTTGATGGGCCAGCGCCAGTTTTTCGCGGTACCCCACCTGCATGTTCACGTTTAACGCGCTTGTCACCGCGTTCGAGAGCGGCAACAACGCCGAGATGGGCTGGTTGAGCGCCAAATACGCGTCGCCCAGCCACACGTTCAGGGTGGGTGACATGGCTGTGCCAGCCGCCAGCGCCTCTTGAAAAAGCGGGATCGCGCCGGTTGGGTTGCCATCCACCTGCGCCATGCGCCCCAAAATAATTTTGGCGTCTTGGCCGATGGCGCTTGTGAGGGCGGTGAGCGCCTGCAAATGGCGTTCTGCGCTGGCGTGGTCACCCATGTCTCGCAGAGATTTTGCCAATTCCAGCCGCGCTTTTTGGGCTTGTTCGCTGGCGGCGGGCAAAAAGGGCAACGCCGCCGAGTAAAACTGGGTCGCGCTCAGGTCATCGCCCAGCCAGCGGGCTTTGGCGGCATCGGCCAGAAGCTTGACTGGGTCGGGCGTGGGGGTGGGGGTGGGCGTTGGCGCGGGCGTGCTGGTGGGCGCGGGCGGCTGGGTGGGCGTGCCCGCGAACACAAACGTCACTGGCGCGGGAATGCTTTGCGCCGGGTTTGCATCCGGGCGGCTGCATGCGGCCAAGGCAAGGCAAATCAGCGCGGCAAGGGTGTGTTTCCACATCTTCCGCGCAGTCTAGCGTATTAGGTATTGGGTATTGGGTATTGGGCAGAAATGGCTAAGCTAATGTGCGTTTTGGATAATGGCATCCTTCGACTGCTCCTGCTCGTTCCTCGCAGTCGCGCTCAGGATGAACGGAATGGGTCTAACCGCGCAGGTTGGCCTGTGAGATTTTGGCAAAGATGGATTTTGCAGGCCAACCTGCGAGGTTGATTCAATTCGTAACTAGACTTGCGCGAAGCCGAGTTAATTTTGTGAAAATGATTAAATAAACCGAAGGTTTAGGCGTAAGGGCGAGGCATGCCTCGCCCTTACCGCGCCATTCCTCGTAAAGGGAGTTTTTGCGTAAGCCCAGTCGTAATTCGTAATTCGTAATTTGTAATTGCCTTCACCCCCCAATTTCACTCATAATGCGGTTGAGCGGGATCACGCCATCAGACAAACTGTGGCCCCAGGGTTTTGTCCAGATGGAGGCGCGCATGAGTTCGGCCAGGTCGGCCTCGGATGCGCCGCGCCGGAGCGGGGTTTTGAGATCCAGCTCACCGTCTTTGAGCAGGCACAAGCGCAGGGTGCCATCGGCCGTGAGCCGCACGCGGTTGCAGTTGGCGCAAAACGGCGCAGAAACCGGGCTGATGAATCCCAGCGTGCCCGCCGCGCCCGGAATGCGATACATTTGCGCCTCGCCATCCAGCTTGCCGCCGTTCTCCAAAATCAGCTTGCCGTAATGCGCCTCCAACCGCTCAATCATGTGGGCGGTGGTGATGATGCTGGCCTGCTGGAACTCGGCCACATCCGCAAACGGCATGACTTCAATAAAGCGGAACTGCCAGTCTTTGTTCAGGGTCAGCCCGGCCAGCGGGATGAGGTCTTGCTCGTTGAAATCTTTGAGCACAACCGCGTTCAGCTTGACCGGCGTAAGCCCCGCGTCCTCGGCGGCCTGAATGCCAGCCAGAACGTCCTCCACCTTGCCCCAGCGGGTGATGCGTTTGTAGCGGGCGGGGTCCAGCGAGTCTATGCTCACGTTCACCCGGTCAAGGCCCGCTTGTTTGAGCGGCGCGGCCAGCTTGGCCAGCCGCAGGCCGTTGGTGGTCATGGCGATCTCGCGGGTGTTGGGCAGGGCGCGAATTTCTTTTACGATGTCAATCAATGATGGGCGCACGGTGGGTTCGCCGCCGGTCAGCCGGTATTTGTCGAACCCCAGCAAAGAGGTGGCCCGCAAAACTTTGACCATCTCGTCGTCGCTCAAAAGCTCATCGTTTGGGCGGAACACCATTTGCTCTGGCATGCAATACACGCAGCGCAAATTGCACTTATCTGTGAGCGAGACGCGCAAATAATTAATGCGCCGGCCAAAAGAATCCAGCGTTTTTTGCGGGTTGATGGGTTGGGCGACGGGCGCGGCGGCCATCCCCTTGTGCTGCGTGGCGTGTTCCAAAACTTGCATCTTCGCAGAGATTATACGAGCCTAATGTGTGCGGGAGATGAGTACAAACAGGATTGTTAGGATTGTTGGTTATTGGTTATATGGTTAACGGAATACGATACACTCGTTGCACATTAACCAATAACCAATAACCAACACATGAGCGATTACAGTTTCTCGATTGAGATGGATGTGCGCGATTACGAGTGCGATTTGCAGGGCATCGTGAATCATGCGCGGTATTTGCATTACTTTGAGCACGCCCGCCATCAAATGTTGCTGGACCTGGGCATGGATTTTGCCGATCTGACCGCCAGAGGCGTTTTTCTGGTGGTGTTTCGGGTGGAGGCCGATTACCGTGTGCCGCTCAAAAGCGGCGACCGGTTTGTCGTGCGTTCCTGGCTGGAGCGCATGTCCAAGCTGCGGTTTGTCGTCAACCAGGAAATTCTGCGCCAGCCGGATGGCGCCTCGTGCGTCAAAGCCAAGATCATCGCCACGAGCATCTCGCGCGAGGGTCGCCCCATCTTTGTGCCAGAGATTTTTGAGTTGATGGAAAAGAACGCAATTTGATGGTTGATGGTTATTGGTTGATGAACTTTGGCTAACACCCGCTGCTCATCAACCAATAACCATCAACCAATAACTTCATTTCGCCGCAGCTTTCTTGTTCTTCCGCATCCGCCGGATGACCCACACAAGCGCGATCACCGGAAGCGCCATCAACACCAGCACGGGCAGGGCGACGATGATGAGCCAAATGGCGATGTTGACCAGCGTTTGCAAAGCCTTCACCAGCGTCTCTAGAGCTTGCTTGGCTACGCCATCGGGCCGCCAGCCAGCCACCTGCACGGGTTGCGCCAATGCATCGGGCACAAGCGTGAGCGAGATGGTGGACATGGCCGCGCTGCGCTCGTAAAACTGCATTCGGCCTTTCACCTGTTCAATTTGTCCGCGAATGTTGGTGAGTTGCTCATAGACTTTGAGCACATCGGTGGTATCGGTCGCGCCATCCATAATCTTGCGGAGTTGCGCTTCCGCCGCCTCTAGGTTTTTGAGCCGCGAGCTAAGGTCAACGTAATCGGCGGTCACATCCTGCCCGCTCACGTTTTCATCGCGCAAATCGCCCTGCGTTTTTATTTGGCTCAACACCTCGTCCAATTTCTCGGATGGAACTTTGAGCTGAACGGACGCGCGAGTCCCTTCGGCCAGTTTGGTGGTGTTGGTCGTGTTCACGTAGCCACCCGCGTCTGTGGCAATTTTGGCGATGGCGTTTAGGCTGGCGGCGCTGTCTTTCACAATCAAAGTCAACGTCGCATTGCGGATGATCAGCCGCGGGTTTGGGTCGGTTTGGGGCACACTCGCCTCGGTGGTGCTGGCGCCTCCGCGCTTGGCATTATCGGTGGCGGGCAGGGCAGGCGCGGGCGCGGCAATTGGCCCGGCGTTGCTCATCTGACTCGCCCCGCTGCACGCCGTCAGCAGCCCCATCAGGCCGATGGATATTCCGGTAATAAAAAACTTTTTCGCGTTCATGAATCCTCCTCTGGGTTTACTTTACACCCGTAATGCTAAATTTGCACGGCCTTTTTGGCTTGACAATTTTCTGATATTTTGATGACAGTTTGTGTGCCGCCGCCGCCACCGGATGAAATCCGGCGGCTAATCAAATAGGAAACCCGCGCAGGCGGGTTTTCCAATGCGTAGGCGGCGGATTTTATCCGCTGCCGGTGGAACGCGCGATGAAAAACTTTGAGTGGGTAAATAATGCTCAGGCCCGCCGCTGCCACCGGATGAAATCCGGCGGCTAATCAAAAAGGAAACCCACGCAGGCGGGTTTTCCAACACGTAGGCGGCGGATTTTATCCGCTGCCGGTGGAACGCACGATGACAAACGTTGAGTGGGTAAATAACGCTCAGGCCCGCCGCCGCCACCGGATTTCATCCGCTGCCGGTGGAACGCGCGGCGACAAACTTTGTGTGCCGCCGCCGCCGAATAATTCCCACCTGATGCCAAAAATCTTTCTGCTTTGCACTTTTGGTTTTGCACCTTATAATCCCATGCGACAAAATGATAGAAGGAGATAACACATGGCTTCGCTTATAGACAAGATTAATACGCTTATCAAGGCCAACCTGCACGCAATGGTGGATCAGGCCCTCAAGCAAAACTCGCTGGCGGTGATTGACCAATACATCCGCGATGTGGACAACAACCTGAACGCGTTGGAAGACGCGACCGTGACCGTTGGCGGGCAGGTCAAAACGCTTCAACGCAAGCTGGATGATTTCACCGGGCAGGAAGCGGAGCTGGACAAGAACATTGACATCTTTTTGCGCCAGGGCAAAGATGATTTGGCCCGCGCGGCGCAGGCCAAGATGAACTCGGTCAAGAGCCTGAAAGACACATACGCCAGGCAGTTGGAAACGCAGAAAAACGAATACGAGTCGCTCAAGAGCGCCCGCATCAAGCTGCAATCCAAACTGGTCACCATTCGCCAGCAGCGCGATGAAATGCAGCATTTGCTGGAACTGGCCAAGGCCAAAGAAATTACCAACAAGGCCATGAAGAGCCTGAACGATTTGGCCGGGGCGGGCGATCAGGATATTGCGCGGCTGGCCGATGGCATCCGCGAGAAGCTGGATCAGGAAAGCGCCCGCGCCGAGATCGCGGCCAGCAATCTGGATCAGCAGATGGATGACGTTCTTGGCAAAGGCGAGTTGGACGCGCAACTTGAGGAGCGCAAAGCGCGGCTCGGAATTAAAAATTAATTACGAATTACGAGCGAAGTAATTTGTAATTCGTAATTGAGATGAATTTCTCTCGGTTTCGAGAGCGGTTCGCGGGCAGGCGAGGGCAGGGCGCGCAAGCGCAACCCGCGTCTGCGCCCGCGAGCGCTGGCGCGCCCAATCCTCATCCGCCAGAGCAGGGCAGTTGGCAGGCGCTGGCTGGTTTGGCAGATGGCTATTTGGCGCGCATGGAACCCCGCGCCAAACAAACGCCCGCATTGGCTGGGCAGGCGCAGGAATACGCCAAAACTTTGTCCGAGTTGGCAACTTCGCTGGATGAAGCGATGGATGACAAAACCGCCTTGCGCTTTTTTGAGACCCTCGGCGATTTGGGCGTTCTTTGTTCGCGGGTGATGATGCAAGCCGAGTGAGAATTGCTTGCGCTTCTCGCCAAAGACGTGTTAATGCGATAAAAAACGAGAGCCAAATGTGCGCACACTTGGCTCTCGTTTTATTTTGCCTAAACCGCGCTAATACAGCTTAACCAGCGCTTCGGCGTTTAGCACGCTCCCGCCCGCTGCGCCGCGCAACGTGTTGTGCGAGAGCGTCACATACTTCACCCCGCAATTTCCAAACAGCGGCTCTGGGCGCACCCGCCCAACGATGGCGCTCATCCCGCCGCCGGTCATGCGGTCGCGGCGCGGTTGAGGCCGGTCTGCCTCCTCGCGTACAACCACGGGTTGCGCGGGCGCGGTGGGCAAACCAGCCACCGCATCCACCCGCCACTCGTTCATCACGCGGGCGCATTCCTCTGGCGTGGCCGGTGTGGCCAACTCCACCGACATGGTGACGATGTGGCCGTCTATCACCGGGACGCGGTTGCAATGGGCGCTCAAGTCAAACACGGCGTCATCAATTTTGCCCGCGCCAAAGGTGTAGCTGCCCAGCAGTTTGCGGGCCTCGGCTTGCAATTTATCTTCCTCGCCCTTGATGAACGGGATCACGTTGTCAATCAGATCCAGCGAGGGCACGCCCGGATAGCCCGCGCCGCTGGCCGCTTGCAGACTCACGGCAAACACGCGCCGAACACCAAACGCCTCGTGCAGGGGCTTTAGGCTCATGGCGGGGCCGCTCACCGTGCAGTTGGTGTTGCATATAATCCCGCCGCTCCATTTGCGCAGGCGCTGCTGATCTTTCAGCATCACCAAATGCTCGTGGTTGATCTCGGTGATGACCAGTGGGACATCGGCGGCCATGCGGTATTTGCTGGCATTGCTAAACACAATCAAGCCCGCGCGGGCGCACTCTGGCTCGGCGGCCTCGGCGTTCTCGTTGGGCAGGGCGCTAAACACAAATTGTATTTTGTCGTCCTCTTTGGTGATGGCCTCTGCGGTGGTGGGAAGCAGCTTCATCCCGCCAATGCTGGCAGGCATTTCCGAATCCAGCACCCACTTGGCGGCCTCGGCGTATGTTTTGCCCTCGCTGCGGTCGCTGGCCGTGAGCGCGGCCAGTTCAAAAAAGGGATGGTTTGCCAGCAGTTGAATAAATCGCTGGCCCACCGCGCCGGTTGCGCCCATCACGGCTACTTTGATTTTGTTCATTTTTCTCCGTTGTTCTCAGCGCCCCGGCCGCTCAAAGCGACCAGGGCGCTTCTTAAATAAAAAAACGCCGCCCTGTAGTTCAGGACGGCGCTGCTTTAACTGCGTTGAAATGGCGCGACTACCTGAACCGCACTTCGGTTGCGGTGGTGGTTGTAGTCGTAGTCATTTCACTTAATTTCACAAACGCAAGTTTAGCATAGCCCAGACGATGATTCTGACCGACCAATGATTGCCTGACTCAATGACGCGCTTTGTCCATCGTTTTGTTTGTTGCGAAACCTTAATCACCGTCCAACCGAATTTTTACAAATGCGGCGTATAACAAAAGCGTGTGGCAAGTCATGAATCACAGTGACGGACACAAAATCCAAAAGACTTTGTGTTGTGGTTCAAGGACCTCCTTTTGGCAGAGGGATACGGCCGATCCTCCCCTTCACGACCGTATCCCACCCCTTTTTTATGAGAACGCAGGCATGAACGCGCGCGCAACCAACCACGAAAACCAACAAAATGTGAGATATTTATCTCTGGAGGAAAATCTCAATGAACAAAACCAAATTTTTTAGCGTAGCTGCGGCGATGTCGCTTTTAGTTGCCACATTTGGCGCGGCGGCCCCAGCGTTTGCCAGCCAGTCTCCCATCAACCAGGTGAACCAAGTTGGCGTGGAGCGCGGCGTGCTGGTGGTGCGCGTAGAAAAAAGCAGCCCGGCGGCCAAGTCTGGCCTGCGCCGCGGCGACATCATTCTGAGCATGAACGGCAAAATAACC
>Ga0154020_10002672_pt1 | contig 21741 bp, 16 predicted proteins | sample Klosneuvirus_201_FD_109709 | JGI IMG/M metagenome (GOLD analysis project Ga0154020, IMG submission 109709) | Active sludge microbial communities from wastewater, Klosterneuburg, Austria - Klosneuvirus_20160825_MG | ecosystem: Engineered > WWTP > Aerobic digester > Activated sludge | place... | reverse complement strand
CTGTAATCATAACGTATTGTATTATAGGTATATAAACGATTAAAATTAATTAGACTAAATCTAATTAGACTACAAAAATACCATAAAAACGGTAGAGAATCAACATCCTAACACAAATTAAGATGTATTGTTCAGGAAGCGGAATTAAAGAGGGCAAAAGGGCCCTAAAACTCGCTTTTTACGTGAAATTGTATGTCGGGAAACTTTTCCCTGGCCATTTGCAGCAACCAGGCACTTTCAGCAAGAAATACCGGTCGGCCTTCTTTGTCATGTGCGATGTGGGCATAACGATCCTGAAGGAAGGTGTCGAGTTTCTTTTTATCATCACAACTCACCCATAATGCCTTGTAAAGGTCAATTTGGTCAAAGCTGGCACTGGCATTGTATTCTGCCTTTAAACGGTGTTGAATAACCTCAAACTGAAGTGCACCAACGGTTCCAATCACTTTGCGTCCGTCCACTTTTTTGGTGAACAACTGGGCAACACCTTCATCGGTTAACTGCTCTAAGCCCTTTTGGAGTTGTTTGGTTTTCATGGGGTCCAGATTGGTAACGTACCTGAACAATTCAGGAGAAAAACTTGGAATGCCCTTGAATTGAAGTTCAGCACCTTCAGTTAAGGAGTCTCCGATCTTAAAATTTCCTGCATCGTACAAACCAACCACATCACCGGGATAAGCCTCATCGATTACCGATTTTTGCTGAGCCATAAAAGCAGTTGGGTTGCTAAACCTCAATTGTTTTTTATCCCTTACGTTGTAATAGTATTTATTTCTCTCAAATTTACCGGAGCAGATCCTTAAAAAGGCAATACGGTCGCGGTGTTTGGGGTCGAGGTTGGCATGGATCTTAAACACAAAACCACTGAATTTGGTATCTTCCGGCTTAACTGTTCCATGGTCAGTTTCTCTTGGTCCGGGTGAAGGAGCAATCTCCACAAAACAGTCAAGCAGTTCGTGTATTCCAAAATTGTTCACCGCACTTCCAAAAAATACGGGAGAGATCTGACCGTGAAGGTATTTGTCAGGATTCAAAGCATCGTAAACCCCATCAATCAGATCCACATCCGCCCTTAACTGGTCGGCAAAGTCCTTCCCTACACGGGTTTCAATCAATGGGTCGTTGATGTTGCTAATGGTCACTTTTTCCTCCACCGTGGTTTTGCTGTCGCCCTGAAAGAGGTTCAATGCTTTTTTACTGAGGTCGTACACCCCTTTAAAGGATTTCCCAATGCCTATTGGCCAGGTCATGGGCCTGACTTTAATATTGAGTTCCTTTTCAATTTCATCCAGAAGATCGAATGGATTTTGACCTTCTCTGTCGAGTTTATTGATAAAAACGATCACCGGAGTATTGCGCATGCGGCACACCTCAAGCAATTTACGGGTTTGAGGTTCTACACCTTTTACACAGTCGATGACCATGATAACACTATCCACTGCACTCAAGGTACGGTAGGTGTCTTCGGCAAAATCCTCGTGACCGGGGGTATCCAATATGTTTACCTTGTAGTTTTTGTAATCGAAGGCCATTACTGAGGTAGAAACCGAGATCCCCCTTTGTTTTTCAATTTCCATGAAATCGGACGTGGTGGACTTCCTGATTTTGTTGGATTTTACTGCTCCTGCTGTTTGTATGGCCCCTCCAAAAAGCAAGAGCTTTTCGGTAAGCGTTGTTTTCCCGGCATCCGGGTGGGCAATAATGGCAAAGGTTCTTCTTCGTTTTATCTCCTCTGAAATGGTCATACAGGGCTCAATTGGCCGGCAAAGATAATCCTTTTTTGAAGTAATGACGGCACCCCGGGATAATCACAACTTACAGTTAATAAGATTCATGGGTCCCAACTCAGGTCCCTGCTTTGTTCGTTAAATTTAACTTCTGTAAAGCCAGAGCCCCTGCATGAAAAAAGCGAGAATACTGCTGCCGCTCATTTGTTTCATTTTAAACGTTTCGGCACAAACCGAAACCAAGATCCCCACTTACAAATCGTATTTTGAAGAGGGCTCCTTCCTCATGGTGGAAAACGATCCCGTTGGCGCCCTGCGAAATTTCGAGATCGCCTACCGTATGGATTCCTCTTCAGCCAACATCAATTACATGCTGGGCATTTGTTATTTGCAATCCAGCACAAAAAAGGCCAGGGCCGAATACCACCTGGCTAAGGCGGTAAAAGACATTTCAAATTCTTACAAGGCCGATATGGCATCAGAAAAGGCTGCCCCTCCATTGGCCTATTTTTTTTACGGACAGGCCCTTCACCTCAACTATAAATTTGATGAGGCTTTAAAACAATTCGCGGAATTTAATCGCTATGTTGACCCAAAAGACAAAGAGTATGTAAAAATGCTCGAAAAGGAAGTGGCTACCTCCAGCCTTGCAAAAACCATGGTGGCCAATCCAATCAATGTGATGATCACCAACATGGGAGATAGCATCAACAGCCCCTACCCGGAGTACAGCCCGGTGCTGAATGCAGACGAAAACACGATCATTTTTACCACCCGTCGCCCCAGCAGCACCGGTGGACAGAAAACACCCGAGGGATTGTATTTTGAGGACATTGTAGTAAGTCATAAGGACGAAAATGGGGTTTGGAGTAAACCCCTAAGCTTGAGTGAAAATGTGAACTCCATGGGTCATGAGGCGTCTATCAATTTGTCCCCGGATGGGCAAATTCTGATTGTGTTTAAGGACAACAATGGCAACGGGGACATATACTACACCAGTTTTGATGGCACGCAGTGGAGTTTGCTGAACGAATTTGGATCGAACGTGAATACTGAGTTTTGGGAGTCGCACGCATGCCTGAGTTCAGATGGCACTGTGTTGTTTTTTGCCTCGGATCGTCCGGGTGGTTATGGAGGAAAAGACATTTACCGCTGTGTAAAATTACCGAACGGGCAATGGAGTAAAGCCCTCAACATGGGCGATAACATCAATTCGGAATACGATGAGGACGGCGCATTCATTCATCCCGATGGCCAAACTTTTTTCTATTCAACCAATGGGTACAATACCATGGGCGGCTACGACATTATGTACGCCTCACTTAACGAGGACAATAAATTTTCCAACGCTACCAATATTGGCTATCCTGTTAACACAACAGATGATGATATTTTTTACGTGACTTCGCCGGATGGAAAAAGAGGCTATTTTTCTTCTGCGAAAAAAGAGGGGTATGGAGAAAACGACATCTACAGAATTACCATTGCCGAACCCCGGGAAAAATTCCTGGCCCTCTTTAAAGGACGCCTGATACCAGCTGAAGGCGAGTCCTTGCCTGACCATCTGGTTATTGTAGTTCGGGATAAGGAATCGAATGAAATTGTAGGCACCTACAGGCCGCGGCTTGAGAACGGTAGTTTCTCCACCATTTTACCACCTGGCAAAGAATACAATTTTTCATACAGAACTGAATCGGGAGAAGAGTTTTACAACGAGGACGTAAGCGTTAACCGCAATCAGTCGTATCAGGAGATTAAACGGGAAGTGAATTTAGAACCTGTAAAACTGGTGGGGAAGGTAAAAGTAAAACATCAGGACATTGTGCTGAACATGAAAGTCATGAACAGCAAAAAACACCCCCGTGCGATTGGAAAAGCAAAGATCACCCTGGTGTGTGACTCTTGCACGCCTCAGGTTCTTGAAGCCGATTCGCTCGGGAACAGTAATGGCCTGGTACTTGAGGCGGATAAAAACTACACCGTGTATGCCGAAACCAGTTACAAACGCTCGGCACCAATTGTGATCAGTACGGCAGGCATGTCAACGGCCCGCATGATGAACCAACCGCTTTACCTTTATGGGAAGTCTGAAAAATATTCTGCGGTGGAATACCGCCTCAACCTGCTGGTAAAAAACACAAAAAACAATCTTCCGGTAATGGATGCTGAGGTTGCGCTGGCGACATCCAGCGGTAAAACCTTGCTTTTAAGAACAGATGCTTCGGGCATGTTAAGGGAAGTGCCTTTAAGTTCTGAAACCAAATACACCTTCATGGCCAGCAAGTTCGGTTACGCTTCCGACAAGGAAAGTTTTACCACTGGGCCCATTGAAGATGCTGTGGCCATCAGCAAAGAGATTCTTCTTACCATCGAACAGGACTCGGGCGCACTTGCCAACTGCCATCTTCCGGATACCGAATACGAGATTTACTTTAAGTACAACCGCAATAAAAAGGAGGCAAGTGACCCTTGCTGGGAGAATTTTACTAAAAAACTCAGTGAGCTGAGCAGGAACGGAAAAGTGACGGTGTTCGTGTATGGCAGTGCATCCAAAGTGCCTACCCGCAAATTCGGGAGTAATGAAAAGTTGGCCAAAGTGAGGGCCTCGCGTTTGCGCAAGGATATTGTTGAAGCGGTTCGCTTATTAGGCGGAGACCCCACCAAATTGCAATTCAGTTTAAGTTCAGCAGTAGGCGGTCCAGAATACATGGGGGATTGGAACATTGGCCGTAAAAAGTACGAGGCCCATCAGTTCTCCAAAGCCAGGGTGAAGTGATCTAATTTCAGTACCCCTCAACTTTCTTTTTAGTACTTTTGCGCGATGACATCGCCACAGTGGTTTGAAAACTGGTTTAATTCGCCCTACTACCATTTATTATACAACCACCGTAATTTCAACGAAGCCAACTTTTTTATTCAAAACCTATACAGGCACCTGCAACTTAAAGCACACAGCAAAGTGTGGGACCTCGCTTGCGGAAAAGGACGACATTCCCTTGCTTTACATCAAATGGGTTTGGATGTGACAGGCACCGATTTGGCTGACAACAGCATACTTGAAGCTCAAAAAAGCACAGAAGAGGGTTTGGATTTTTTTGTGCACGACATGCGTGAACCCTTTCGTGAAAATTACTTTGATGTGGTGCTTAACTTATTTACCAGTTTAGGGTATTTTTCTGACGAATGTGACAACGAAAAGGTCTTTAAAAATGTAGACACCGCATTAAAACCCGGAGGTTTGTTTGTGGTCGATTTTTTTAATTCAGCCAAGGTTCTGAGTTCTTTTCGAAATAGCTACACAGAAAAACGTGGTGACATTACCTTTCAGATAAAAAAACAGGTGCATAACAAACGCATCACGAAACACATTGAATTCAATTGCGGCAAAAAGGATTACTTTTTTGAAGAACAAGTCTCCTTGCTGGGGCTGGAAGACTTTGAGGGATTTGCAAAAAGCACGAATTTGAAACTGGAAAAAGTTTACGGCAATTACCATTTTGAGGCATTTGACCCCTCGCATTCTGAACGCCTTATTGTTATATTTAAAAAATAAAAGTGATAACCATTTTATACCTGCTTTTTTTAATCGCACCCATCCTGCTTACCGGCAGTTTAGCCTTGGTGATTCGCATCAATCAAGGCAACCTGCGGTTGTTACTGGCCTTTAGCGCGGCATATCTATTCGCGCTCTCAATTATTCACCTCTTGCCCGAGGCCTTTGAGTTTGGAGAGGTCAAACAAATGGGTTTGTTTATTGTGCTTGGATTTACCATTCAATTAATCATTGATACGTTTAGTACTGGCATTGAACACGGCCACGTGCACCTTCACAGCACAGAGTGCAAATCCCATTTACCTATGGGCATTGTCATTGGATTGTTTATGCACTCTTTCCTTGAAGGGCTTCCGGTTTATAACATAAGTCCTGCTCAAGCTTCAAGCATCAATCATCAATTGGTGATCGGCCTGGCCATGCATAACATACCCATCAGCCTTGCTTTTGCCGGGTTGCTAAAGGAACACGAGGCAAAAGTTGGCAAACGATGGGTTTTGCTGATCGCCTTTTCTTTGATGAGTCCATTAGGTTATTTGTTCAGTTTTATCCTTCAGAACTACGGATTAAAACACTATGAGTACTTTGGTCACATTGCTTTTGCCGTTGTAATTGGCATTTTCCTGCACATATCCACCGCCATACTTTTCGAATCCAGCGAACACCACAAATACAACCGCAGTAAAATACTGTTTATGGCCGGGGGTATTGTTTTGGCTTACCTCATCAGTTGATGCAAAGGGATACATTTTTTGTTGACGTGATCGTGCCACTTGGTGTGCCAAGAAGGTACACCTACCGCGTCCCTCTGGAATTGAATGAAGCTGTAGCAAGAGGAAAACGTGTGCTGGTTCAATTCGGCAAATCAAAAGTGTATACAGGCATCATTTATGCCATCCATCAACAGGCCCCTGCTGACTATACGGCAAAGTACATTGACGCGGTTCTTGATGACGAAGCCGTAGTGAATAACACTCAACTCCTTTTTTGGGACTGGATGGGCTATTATTATTGTGCGTATCCGGGCGAGGTAATGAATGCTGCGCTTCCAGCAGGTTTAAAATTGTCAAGCACTTCCCATGTGCAGTTGAACCCCGAGTTTAACTTTGAAGAATCGGCACACGATTTTTTTACTGAACGGGAACATCAAGTGCTGGATGCTTTGCATGCTCATGCAAATCTTGATTTTGATGCCTTAGCCGATATTCTTAAAATAAAATCGGCACATCCCCTCATCCACAAACTCCTTAAAAAAAATGCAGTGCTCATTTATGAGGACGTGAAAGAAAAGTACAAACCCAAATTGCAACACATGCTGCGTTTAAACGCGGTATATTCTGAAGCTCAAAAACTGCAGGACCTGTTGCAGCAACTGGAGAAAAAGGCGTTTAAACAGGCTGAACTTGTTCTGAAATACCTTCAATTGCAAAGAACCAGAGACATCACGAACAGAGAAGGACAGGAAGAAAGGCCCTGGATCAAAGTTTCTGAATTAGGCACAGGCACTGAAATTTCCAACATAAAAGCCCTGGTAAAAAAGCAGGTATTCGAGGAGAAACACATAGAGGTCGGGCGTTTGTTGTTTGAGTCGGCCTCACAAAGTCAAAAAGCACTCAGTCTGAAACAACAAAAGGTTTTGGCGGAAATAAAAAGCGCTTTTAGTGAAAACAAAACTGTTTTATTTCAGGGCGTTACCGGAAGCGGTAAAACTGAGGTTTACATTCATTTGATTCAGGAAGCCCTTGAACGAAATGAACAGGTTCTTTATCTTTTGCCGGAAATTGCACTCACTACACAGCTGATCACCCGCTTGAGGGCGGTATTTGGAGAACTGGTGGGGGTTTACCATTCAAGATTCAGTGAAAATGAACGGGTGGAGGTTTGGAACAAGGTTCTGCATTTTGGTTCAGGTGATAAAACAACTTCACCTACCAAAGGCCAATGCAGGATCATCCTTGGGGCGCGTTCGGCTTTGCTGTTACCATTTCAAAAACTCGGCTTGGTGGTGGTTGATGAAGAGCACGACGCCTCTTTTAAACAACAAGATCCTGCACCTCGTTACCAGGCCAGAGACGCCGCGCTTTACCTGGCATCATTGCACAAAGCCAAAGTACTCCTCGGAAGCGCAACCCCTTCGGTCGAGTCCTACTTTCTGGCAGAACAAGGCAAATACAAATTGGTAAAACTGCAAACACAATTTGAAGAAAGCGGAGGCACTGAAGTTAAAGTTTGTGACCTGAAGTATTTTCAGCAAACCCAGCAAATGCGGGCCATACTCAGCCGGCCCTTGTACGAGGGCATTGAAACCGCCCTGGCCAAAAAACACCAGGTTATTTTATTTCAAAACCGCAGGGGCTTTGCGCCTTATACCGAATGCCGCGATTGTGCTCATGTGCCACATTGTGTACAGTGTGATGTTTCATTGATCTACCACAAACAACAGGATAAGCTTGTTTGTCACTACTGTGGTTACACCTGTCCTCCACCGAAAGTATGCGCAGCCTGCGGAAGCACCAACCTGCAGTACAAAGGCCTGGGCACTGAAAAAATTGAAGAAGACATTGAAGTGCTGTTTCCCAAAGCAAAGATTGCAAGAATGGACCTGGACAGCACACGCAGCAAATACGCTTATAAACAAATCATTGATGATTTTGAATCCGGCAATGTTGACATCCTCATTGGCACTCAAATGGTAACCAAAGGGCTCGATTTTAGAAACGTTCAGGTGGTGGGGATTTTAAACGCCGATTCCATACTCAATTTCCCTGATTTTCGCTCCTTCGAAAGGGCTTTTCAATTGATCACTCAGGTAAAAGGCCGTGCCGGCAGGGGAAGTGAAATAGGCGCCGTCTATATACAAACATCACATCCCGACCATAAAGTGCTCGACTTTGTAAAGGAAAACAGGTATTCTGATTTTTTTAAAGATGCTCTGAAGGACCGTGAACTGTATTTTTACCCGCCTTTTTCCCGTCTTTTTGAGCTTACGGTGATTGGTGGCGATATAAATGAAGTTAACCACCTGGCAAACGAGTTGTTTAAGCTTCTGAGCCTTGAGTTTAAAAGCCATCTGCTGGGGCCTGAATTCCCACTCGTGGCCAAAATCAAAAACCGGTATCACAAACGCATTCTTCTGAAGGTGGGCAGGGATGAAAAGGGCAAAGCCGTTCGTCAGGCAATCTACACCTGCCTTGAAAACCTACAGTTTAAACACAAGGCCTGGAAATACCGCGTGGCCATTGATGTGGACCCGAATTAAGGCTTGCGAAAAAAGCGTAACTTTACACCCCGCTTTTAACGGAATACCATGAAAACCAAAAGCCTCAAAAAAAACAAAGTGAACGTAGTGACCCTGGGTTGCAGTAAAAACCTGGTGGACAGTGAAGTGCTTATGGGGCAATTGAAAGCCAATAAATTTGAAGTGGAGCACGAGGGGAAAGACGATGACCATCAAATTGTGATCATCAACACCTGTGGTTTTGTTGAGAATGCAAAGCAGGAAAGCATTGACACCATACTCCGGTATGTAGAAGCAAAAAAAGAAGGCGCCGTTGAAAAAGTTTATGTGACAGGGTGTTTGAGCGAACGTTACAAGAAGGACCTTGAAAGGGAAATTCCAGAAGTAGACGCTTACTTTGGCACACGTGAACTGCCTAAAATACTCAAAACCCTAAAGGCCGATTACAAACACGAACTGGTTGGGGAGCGATTGCTTACCACACCCCAGCACTATGCGTATTTTAAAATAAGTGAGGGTTGTGACCGCCCCTGCAGTTTTTGTGCTATTCCCCTGATGAGGGGTGGACATATGAGTGTTCCAATTGAAGACCTGGTGGATAGAGCAAAACAATTGGCGGCAAAAGGCACCAGAGAATTATTATTGATTGCACAAGACCTCACGTATTACGGGCTGGATACCTATAAAAAAAGAGAACTTGCCAAACTGGTGGATGCCCTCAGCAATGTGAATGGCATCGATTGGATCCGTTTGCATTATGCCTTTCCAAGCGGTTTTCCCATGGAAGTGCTTGATGTCATGAAAGCAAAGCCCAATGTATGCAACTACCTGGACATGCCCTTGCAACACATCAGTGACAACATGTTGAGCAGCATGCGCAGAGGCATCACAAAACAAAAAACAATTGACCTGGTGAACAAGATCCGTGACAAGGTACCCGGCATTGCACTCCGAACTACTTTAATAGCAGGCTATCCCGGTGAAACAGAGCAGGATCACGAAGAGATGCTGAAGTGGGTCGAAGAAAGTCGCTTTGAACGCCTGGGAATATTTACTTACTCACACGAGGAGAACACCCATGCGTTTAAGTTAAAAGACGACGTGTCGGAAAAAACAAAAAAGAAACGTGCAGACGCAGTTATGGCCGTACAACAGGATATTTCTTTTCAGCTGAATCAAAAAAAGATTGGACAGGCATTTAAAATACTGGTTGATCGCAAGGAAAGTGATTTTTTTGTAGGACGCACTGAATTTGATTCCCCGGATGTAGACAACGAAGTGCTTGTAAAAGCCGATGAGAACACCTATTTAAGGATTGGTGATTTTGCTGAAGTGAAAATTACCGAGGCCAGTGATTTTGATTTGTATGCGAAGGTGATTTAGCCTGAGTTGACCCTCAATTTTAAAACAAATTGCACAAGGTAAAAATAAACTGAGTTTATTCTGGAGAAAGAAAGAAGTTTAAGGCAATTTGGTGAGCTTAATCACGGTTGAACCTGAAGACTGGCTTAGAATCAGATAATACAATCCCGCTGCTTCCCTTCCAATATCAATGGAGGTTTCAGAGATTCCTGAAAGCGATTCCTTCCAAAGTTCTCTTCCTAAAGCATCTCTTAATTTTAGTTCGGTAAAGTTTGTGGAAGGCAGATGAATAGTAATCTTATCCATAGCAGGATTAGGATACACGCGGATTTTACCAGCCGATAAGGTTTCTTCTATGCCAACACACTCGCTTACCTGAACATTTACAACTGCGCTTGCACTGCAACCATTCGATGCCGTTCCAACAACCGTATAACTGCTATTAAAATTTGGCGTTACCTGAACCGTACTGCCGGTCAAAGACGAATTCCAAACATAAGTTTGAGCGCCTGATCCGGTTAATACAACTGGGTTGCCGCGACAAACAAGGGTTTTGTTTGCGGTTGCTAATACGGTGGGAAGCGGAGCAACAACAATGGCAATACTGGAGTTGCTGCTGCAATTGTTGAGTGCGCTTCCGTTTACCTGATAAACAGCGTTCCCTGTTGGATACACCACAATGCTGTTACCATTTTGAAGAGTATTCCAGGTATAGCTTGCTGCACCGCTGGCAGTAAGTGTAAGGCTTTGGCCCTGGCAAACCAGCGTTGAATTGCCCGAAATAAAAATAACAGGAGAAGGCAGTACAGTTAAACTGAAGTTGGCACTTCCAGTGCAACCATTGAGGTCACTGCCACTTACACTGTAAAAAGCTCCCATGCCCGTATTTACGCTTATTGTGGGCCCTGTCTGCGCTGTGTTCCAAGAGTAGGTGTTGGCACCACCGGCAATAAGCGTTACTTGCTCGCCCGAACAGATGCTCGAAGGACCACTAATGGTAACATTGGGATTCGGAAGCACAACAATGCTCTGTGTTCCTGTATTGCTTGCTCCCACGGTATTTGAGCTTACCAAGGATACGATATAGGTTCCCGGATTCGTGTAAGTAATAATTGGATTTTGTAAGGAAGATGTTGGGGTATTCGCTCCAGGCGTCTGCCAATTCCAGGCAGTAGGGTTGTTGGTCGATAAATCAGATAAGGACACTGAATTTCCGGCACATAAACTCACCGATGAAACAGCAAACGCAACAGAAGGAACAGAACCTGTAGGAATGGCTATACATGACGGATCCAGAAGGTACAACTGTTGAAATTCACTGCCATTTAATTTCCGGTTGTAAAAACGCACATTATCTAAGTTGCCATTCAAGGGTGCATTCACACCCAAATTAGAGCCTCCCAGATAAACTTTAGCCGTTGGACTATATGTAAGCGTATTGGAGTTTGCAGCACTTGCATCCAGATTGCCGTTGAGATAGAGTTTAAGTGAATCAGGCCCGGCATAAAAACCTACATGGTACCAGGTATTGGCACTTAAGTTGGTGTTTCCATTGGTAATAATTTGAGCAGCCTGTGAACACACTACGGATTTAACAATCTGTAACCTGCTGTTAAATCCGTTATAGTTCAAGGCAAATTGATACCCTTCGTGGTAACTGCCACAACCATTGTGCGCGAAAACGATAAACTGTATGGCTGAAACGGTATTAAATTTTACCCATGCCGAAAACGACACCTGATTGGCTTTTAACAAAGGGCTGTTTGGCAATTCTATCCGGCTTGCAGCATTTCCGGAAAAAGCGTAAGCCGAATTGGCATTATTAAAACGGTCAACCGTTGCTGTTACCGAACCCAGTGTGCCGTTCAAAGAACTTACCGGGTCGTTGGCATTGGCATTTAAAGCGTAGCAGGCGGTTAAACTGCTGCTGAGGTTCACCTGGGCATTTAAACTTAGACCGGATAAAAAGAGCAGGACGAGAAACTGAGATTTCATTTTAGTATAAAAGGGATTAGTATTGTAAATATAGAAAAAAACGCTAAAACCAGGGTAAAGCCTAAATTTACAATGGTTTGCGCAATGTTTCCCTATTTTTTACCTTTGATGGAGTTTTGTATTCCGGCTTTGTGCCGGATAATTTTGATCTTGAATTTTAAATCTTGAATTAAACCATAAGCCATGTCAACAACGCCAATTAAAAATGTAGAATACGGTCTCGAGAAAATTTTCGAAGGCGCACAGGATTTTCTTCCTTTATTAGGAACTGATTACGTAGAATTTTATGTGGGTAATGCTAAGCAGTCGGCTCATTTTTATAAAACAGCCTTTGGATTTCAATCTCTGGCTTATGCAGGTTTGGAAACAGGAGTAAAAGACCGCGCCTCTTATGTTTTGAAGCAGGATAAGATCCGTTTGGTTTTAACCACCGCTTTAAACAGTGATTCACCAATAGGGGAACATGTAAAAAAACACGGAGACGGCGTTAAGGTGATTGCCCTTTGGGTGGAAGATGCTACTAAAGCCTTTGAAGAAACCACCAAACGTGGTGCGAAAGCTTTTATGGCGCCAACTGTTGAGAAAGATGAGCATGGGGAAGTGGTGCGTTCGGGGATTTATACTTATGGAGAAACGGTTCACATGTTCGTGGAACGCAAAAATTATAAGGGGATCTTTTTGCCTGGATACCAAGCATGGAAATCGGATTATAATCCTTCTCCTGTTGGTTTGAAATTCATTGATCACATGGTGGGCAATGTGGGCTGGAATCAGATGAACACGTGGGTTAAATTTTATGAGAATGTGATGGGCTTTGTGAATTTTTTAAGTTTTGATGACAAACAAATTCACACCGAATATTCAGCCCTGATGAGTAAGGTGATGAGCAATGGCAATGGAAGGATTAAATTCCCAATCAATGAACCGGCGGAAGGAAAAAAACGCTCGCAGATTGAAGAATACCTCGATTTTTATGAGGGAGCAGGGGCACAGCACATCGCAGTGGCTACAGACGATATTATTAAAACAGTAACCGAACTGCGCGCCAGGGGTGTGGAGTTTTTATCGGCTCCGCCAAAAACGTATTACGAAGAGATTCCCGGACGCTTGGGGGTACACATGAAAATGATGAAGGAGGATATTTCCGTATTGGAAAAACTCGCCATTTTGGTGGATGCAGATGAAGAAGGGTATCTGTTACAGATTTTTACAAAGCCCGTTGAGGACCGTCCAACTTTATTTTATGAGATCATTCAACGCATGGGAGCCAAAGGCTTTGGGGCAGGCAATTTTAAGGCCCTCTTTGAATCCATTGAACGCGAGCAAGAGAAAAGAGGAACCCTCTAATCGCCAACCATCCATCAAAATTAAGCGAGGCCTTATGGTTTCGCTTTTTTTATTTGTAAGCGGAATGTTAAATATTGGTCGTATATGACCGCTTGTGTAAAAGAGGCTTTCTTTTCCCACAAAAAGGCTAATTTCGGATTCTGTTTTTATCATTTATTAAACACATGAACAAAGAGAACGGGGCTGCACCTGCCATCACAAAGGATATTTCAACCACCCGGTTGGAATACGCGGGAGGAATCATGTATTTGCGGCTCAAGGAAGGTGCAGAATTTAATTTGGAAACCACCAAAGAACAACATGCCGCTCAGGACGAACTTACTTCAAACGACAATTATGTTGTGTTGGTGGATGCCACGCACCATGTAAGCATGAGCAAAGAGTCCAGAGAGTATATGGCGGCGTATGAGAACCCCCGGCGAAAAGCCACCGCCTTACTTACCCGATACAACCTGGCCACTTTGCTTCTGGCTAATTTTTACATGAAATTTAATCAGCCAAAAATCCCAACAAAATTATTTAATCAGGAAGAGGAGGCCATAGACTGGCTTAAGCAAATGTTGCACAAGTAGGAAAACCTCATTTGCCTTCTACGACAATTTTTTTACTGAATATTTTTTTCTGGCCCTGCCAAACCGAAAAAAGCAAGGTATCTTTAGGAAGTTCGTTAAGGGTTAACTCATTCACGCCGGATTGAAGTTTGTGTTTTTCCAGTAGTTTTCCGTCGGAACTTGAAATTTTTAAAATGTATCCGGTCTGACCGGGCTCATCAATTTCAATGGTACAGGTTCTGCCTATAGGATTTGGATAAATGCGAATATTGTCCATAGCGGGTTCCAACTTCCTTACACCCAAATAAGTCAGGTCAGTGGAATTGCCAAAACAATATTCTCCGAGCTTTAAAGTATCCACATCAATGAAACCATGTCGTGTGCCTTGTTTTACTTTGCTAACATGGGTCACAAGCTTCCAGTCATCACGCGCGTCAACCCTGTAAAAGAGGGAAATGCTGTCGCCATTGGTTTTAGCCAGAAGGGTGTCCAGATATGAATAGGTGCCTCCAACAGTTTTGTTGCCGTTGTAATTAAATCTGGCTTTGGCTTTAAAACCGGGCGAGATCAGGCCTTCCAGATGCCAGTAGTGTTGATCGGAGAGGAGATGACCTGCAGGATTGCTTTTGAAGGGATCGGGTTTTACGTAATGGTGCACCAGGCGAACAAGAGAGGAGTCTTGTCCCTTATCAAGCACAGTAATGCTCAGTTTAGCCAGGGTTGAATTAATAGCGCCATTTGTTTTAATGACTTTAACTTCATGTGACGTGGCATCGTTGATTTTGCTGTCGTAATTTAAAGCACAATAAACCGGTTGAAAATTTAAGGTAAATGTGGAAGTGCCACCACTGCCCGACACCGTAATGGTTTTTACAGTTTTGCTCCAGTCGCTTTTAAAACAAGCCACTTCCAAAGGCACGTTATTGTGTAAGGCTGGAGCCCCATAGATTTTTTGCTTCACACTTACCTGAACACCAACACTGCCGGGTGTCCCATTCAAATAACTTATGGAGTCAATGGCAAAATGCGACCAGCCCCCGTTCATCACCCAATTCGTAAAAAAGTCCGCGGTATTTTTTCCGCTGCCGGTTTGCATCAACTGCTGAAATTCCTGACTGTTCATGCTTTGAAACGCTTTTTGTTGCAAGACGTATTTGGCTCCTGCAAAAAACGCGCTGTCGCCAAGGTACCCACGCAGGGTATGGGAAATGTCGGCCCCTTTTTTGTACACGTGATCCCCGTAGGTAAGGTTGTGCGGAAGACCGCTAACCGCCCTGAATCCGCCTTCCCGATGATGGAGGTAATGCAGCAAGTCATCGTGTTCGGTTTTAACGCGGTTGAGGTAGGCCTGTTTGCTGTACTGCCATTCAAAAAACAAATGGGCGCAAAAAGAAGCCCAGCCCTCGTTGATCCACATGTCTTCGGGGGTTTCACACGTCACCAGGTTGCCCCACCAGTGGTGTGAGAGTTCGTGGGCCATCAAATCTTCATTGTTTAAATTGCCAATGGCATAACGGGGATAGGCGATGTTGGTGGCATGTTCCATAGCGCCACTGTTAAAGGGAATGAGGTAATACCCGAAGCGGCTCCACATATACGGACCAAAATAATTTTCAAAACCATGAATACAGCTTTTAAGGTTGAGAAACGCGTTTTTTAAACCGGTGGTATCGGCGGCGTTTGCGGTTAAGGTAATGGCCTTATTGCCATTGAGTGCGTTGATGTTCCAGTTCACTTGCGTGTAATTGGCAAGAGACACACATGCCAGGTAGCTGGGAATTTCTTCATTCAACACCCACACGCGGGTGCGTTTGTTGTTTTGAATTTGATCCGACTGTAATTCCCCATTGCATACGGCCCGGCGCAAAGTATCAGACGTGATATGAAATTCATATTTACTGCGTTCTACAAAATTGTCAAAGCAAGGAAACCATACCCTTCCATAATTGTGAGGTTTGGCACCAAATCCTACTCCTAAATTCCAGGCGTATTGAGCGCTCTGTGCGTTGTTATAATAAAATCCCCCCCAACCCGTGGCATCCAAAACAGGAACGCCATGATAGTAGACGACAATCACAGAGGTATCAACGGTGTTTTTTGCAGTGGTAAAATTAATTTTAAGCAAAGTGTCGTTGTACGTATACGTGAGTGTGGAAGCATTTTCTTTAACCGAATCAATCACCATTTTTAAAAGGTCGAGCCGAAGGTAAGTTTGGTTATTCAGCTTAGGTGCAAAACGCACCAGCGTATTGCCTTTGATAAACTTGTTAACCGTGTTTCCAATCTCAAGTTGAATCGTGTACTTTAAAATGTTTATGGAATCACTGCGCAGGTTTTCCTGATTACTGTAAATAGGCGCGGCGTTGGCCTTTCCTGATTGGCAATAGTTAATCTGGCTATGCATCTTCACGTATGAAAGCAGAAGCAAAACCAACACAAAATGGCTGTATTTTTTCATGGCAGATTAAAGGTAATAAAATCCCGAAGATGCACTGCCTGTAAAAGCAGATGATGGACTTAGTGGTCCAAAACATCTTCCCAACACCTTGCCGATGTTCCGATTCGTTTCCCAAGCAAAGCGTAGACTTCGGATACACCCATACCTTGCTCTCGCAAATAGTTTAAGGAGGTGTCTCCCTCTGATTTGGAGAGTTTAAAACCCTGTTTGTTGAAGAGCAACTTGTGATGCAGAAATGTGGTGTCTAAAAATTCTTTTAACCCGCTTAATTGGGCCAAATACAGTTGCGCTAAACTGGAATCCCGAAGATCTTCTCCACGTACAATTAGGTCAACACCGAAATACACATCGTCCACCAATGAACATACCTGATAAGAAGGTAACCCGTCCTTTCGTCGTACAATAAAATGGTGCATGTTTTCCGGTAACGAAAAGGTACATGAGGCTTTGCCGTATTCTTTAAGGTTTAATTCCAAAGGGGCAGAGGTGTCTAACCTCCAACATACATTATTTTCGTACAAGCTTATGTTTTTGTGTTTGCAGGTACCGGGGTAAACGGCATGCGTGCCGGCATGTTCAATTTCACTTCTTGAGCAGGCGCAGGCAAATACTCGACCTTTGTTTTTAAGGTCCTCAATAAACGTTTCGTAATGCCCCAGCCTTAAGATCTGTGAATAGTTAGTCTTCTGATCATTTGCGTTTTTGGGTCCCTCTTGCCAGGGCAAACCAAAAAAATTCAAACTTTCGAAAATATCTTCCAGAAATTCCTTTTTTGCTCTGGCTTTGTCCATATCGTCTATCCTTAACAAAATGGAGGCCCCTTCTTTTTTGGCAATGGCGGCCGTTAGAGCCATGGAATACAAATTGCCAAGGTGGAGAAACCCGCTGGGGGTAGGCGCGTACCGGTTTTTTTTAAATCCCATAAATGTCATTCAGTAAAACGGCCAATCGGCTCCCGGCTTTAAGCAGTTGCAGTTCGAGCAAGGGCAGGTTGTTTTTGAGGTATACTGAAGAAAGAAGACCATTTCCAGTGGCATACACGCTAAGCAGCAGTCCGCGACTTTCCATTGCCCAGTTTTTAATTTTAAGTTCATTGTAACGTTCATTCTTAAATTCCGGAAGTTCGGCCTTGTGTTTCATGCACATTTGAAAGTCGATGCGTTGGGAGTGAATCATGTCTTCGTCCCACAATTTATGCAAATTGGTTTCTTTGCCCAGAAAATTCACCTTAACATCGTTTCCTCCGCGGTCGCTGCCATAGCCTACATGCAAGGGCTGATGGAGGTCGCCAATAAGGTGAATAAGCACTTTTAAGTTGAAGTGTTTGGTTTGAAAATCCCCAAGTTTGTTTTTCAAATTGTAAATGGCCAATTGCAAACGGTTAATGAGGTTTGGTTTTTTATCCTCCACGTAGGTTTGATCTTTTTCAATATTGATGTAGTGCCAGGAATTAAGGTAAGCATGACCGGGTTGCCGGCGCGCTTCGTCCATCCAAACGGAAGCTTCTTCAAGGCTGAGATCTCCCAGGTAATGACGAACGGAGTCTCTGGTTTCATCGCTGAGGTATTGCCGCGTGATTGCGCAAATGATGTGGTGCCCTTCTTTTGACCATGCGGATGCGGAAAAGCTTAAAGCCAAAAACGAAAAGATAAATAAGTAGCGGTTTGTTTTCATGTTCAATGAAAGTAAACAAAAACACAAATGCTGTCATTAAAAACTACTACGAGAAAAGAACAGAGGGATGTTGAAGAGTAATAACTACCGTTTCTGTTTGGCTGGCAAGTCGCAAGCCCTTTCTCCAAAATAAGTAAGGCCCACATAACTCAAATCTTCACCGGGCAGCAAAGGCTCGGGACGAAAGGAACGGAAAACCTGATGAAAACGCGAACGGCTGCGGTAAACTATACCCCATTGGTAGCCGACGCCGAAATAATACAAATCTTCTCCGCTCACAAAAATAAAGTCATAAGAAAAATAGGTAGGCAAACTGCTCAACACGGACTGGGGAGGAGCAGAAACCCAAATCACATTCCTGTGAAAGCGCATCCAATCTAATTGTCGCATCACCACATCAAAATTTTCTGATTTTTTGGTGTTTTGCTCAAGAGTGTTTTTTATCTGTTTCCAGTTTTTCTCTTCTATTTGCTTACAAAAGCTGCAATTGTCCGCGCAAACCGCCCCGAGGTTTTTTGGATTAGCAGCAGTCTTGCTTATTTCAATCGAAGTATAATTGCTCACATTGCCTCCCAACCAGAAATTGAGTTTTTCAGCGGAAGTGGAATCGTTCGTGCTCCAGATGTAATGGTAAAGGTCTTTTAACTCAGTACCTGAAGGATCGAAAAAGATCAGCACTTCATATTTGCCGGGCTCAAGTGTTTTGTCAAGACTGTGGTGAGATGCGGTTTGGGTGAGGAAGTTTTTGTTGTCGTTTAAAAAAAATACAATTTCAGTGCTGTCTCCCGGAGCAAGGTTGTGTGTGCTCACTCCACCAGGTGCAGGGCATTTCATGGTCATTTCAGGCGAATCCTTGGCCACGCAGGTGTAAAATTGGGTTTTTTGATTCACACTGTAGGCCCCAATGCGAATGAGTTTCTGTCCTTTGTTTTGAGTGCCCGGAAGGACTATTGGATAAGACCGCGTTTTGTCCCAGTTGATGATTTTGAGGCGAAAGCAGATGCGCTCACTGGGTTTGTAAATCTTTTTATCTGTACTCAGCCTGAACCTTACTGGCATATAAGGCAAGTCTGCCACTAAATAGGTCTGAGATAAAATCACAAAGGCAAAGGCGAGCAAAAGTTTTGGTTTCATAGCGTAATTTAAAACACAAATTGAATTTAGGGGAAATTGGAACCACTGTTAAACAAATTTATTAAATTGGACCTTATGTCAGACATGAAACAACTTTTCCTACTTGATCCCAGCATCACTTACCTGAATTTTGGTTCCTTCGGGGCTTGTCCCAAACCGGTTTTTGAAGCCTACCAAAACTGGCAGCTTGAATTGGAAAAAGAGCCGGTTCAGTTTATACTTCGCAAAGGACCACAGCAACTCGAGATTTCGCGCAAAGCCCTGGCGGAGTATGTCAACTGCGAAGCCTCTAACCTTCTTTTTGTACCTAATCCCACTTATGGGCTAAACATTGTCATTAAGAATTTAAACCTTCAACCGGGGGACGAAGTGCTCAGTACCGATCTGGAATACGGGGCCTGTGATCGCAGTTGGGAGTTTTACTGTTCCCAGAGTGGCGCCATTTATAAACGCCAGCATATTGAATTGCCTGTGACCTCGGAAGAACAGATCGTAGAAGATTTGTTTAAGGGATTAAACAAAAAAACAAAACTTATTTTTATTTCGCACATCACCAGCTCAACAGGCATGATTTTGCCCGCAGAAAAAATTTGCAGAAGGGCCAGGCAAGAAGGGCTGATGTGCATTGTGGATGGGGCTCATGTGCCGGGACACATTCCATTGAACATGACAGCCCTGAATGCGGATGTTTACACAGGAGCCTGTCACAAATGGATGATGGCCCCAAAAGGATGCTCGTTTTTATACGTAACACCTGAATTACAAAAACAATTGGATCCTTTGATTGTAAGCTGGGGATACAAAAGCGCGAAACCATCAGGCTCACAATTTCTCGACTACCACCAGCATACTGGCACCCGCGATTATTCGGCTTATTTGTGTGTTCCAGATTGTCTTGCGTTTATGCGAGCACACAACTGGGAGGCGGTATCAGAAGAATGCAAGGCCTTGGTTTTGGACTCTGCTCCAAAGTTCATTGATCTGTTGCAAACACGGGCGCTAACACCACTCAACAACAAACACCTTGGGCAGATGCTCAGTTTACAGATCGGGTGCAAAGACCCGGAGGGACTTCAAACCCTTTTGTACGACGTCTACCGCATTGAAATTCCGGTCATCCCTTTTGATGGTAAAGTTTACATCCGTTTTTCCATCAATGGTTTTAATACCCCATCAGATTTAGATGCTCTGTACGAAGCAATAAAGAAAATCAGGTCCGAAGGAAAATTACTTTTCTAATGAACACGGGTTTTGTGTAAGTTTTAGAAGTTTAGCGTTTTCCTAACATTCATGTAACGTTTGTCGTGTCAGGTCTCAGTACCTTTGAAAAGTTCTTTTTTTGTGCCTATTATAAGCCGGCCTTGTGAGTTCCAATAGAGTTAGATTCACAAGCCGGTTTTTTAAAAGCATTAACGGTATATGGGGTGCTTTGTTTTGGAACAGAAAGAAAAGCAAGGGACTCTGTATACTTTCATCTTACCACCACCCGACATTTTCACAGAAGTGAAAATGGGATACGGGACATACCTCAGCCAACCTGTACTTTAAGCCACTTTTCGTTTTGGAAAGTGGCTTTATTTTAAACCCTTATTTAATTTAAAATAAGCGCAGCATTTGCTGATGGGGCATTCAACACATTTGGGATTGCTGGGGCGACAAATTTCCCTACCCAGAAAAGAAATGGCCATGCCAATTTCTCCCCAGTCTTTTTCCGGAATCAGGCCATGATCTCTTTCTCAATTTTTTTTGGGTCCTCGGTTTTTGAAACCAACCCTATTCTTGGAGCCACCCTCACCACATGCAGGTCCACAATCACACCTTCCGCTTTTTTGCCACTTTCCCTGAGAATTACATTGGCTGATTTTCTGCCAATGCCCGGAAGTTTTGTGAGGCCATCCATGGTTAAGGGAATGTTTTTGTCCTCCTTTACGGTTTGGGAGAGTGTCATCAGCCACTTGGTTTTATTACCGAAGTTGCGCACTTTGCTGATGTATTTAAACAAGGTTTCTTCGTCTGCCCTGGCCAGGGATTTCATATCGGGGAAAGCCTTAAAAAGCTCAGGTGACAGGGAATTGATGTTTTTATCGGAATCCTGGGCCGACAAAATTACCATCACCAGCAATTGATACATGTTTTTGTATTCAAGCGGGTGGGCTTTGCCCTTGTACTTTTTTATTAGAGGGGCCAGGTCGCTGGCCCAGTTTGATTTTGCCATGTTTGTGTTTGTTTGACTGAGCTGCGCGTGTCCTTTTTAAATTAATGCCAGTTGGCTGTTATGTGCAGGCGGTTATGTCCACTGTTGCTTGACCTTATATTTTTTGAGTCCCTTGTCTTTGGTAATTAAAGTCAAGTTTTCAGAAATTGCTTGAGAAATGATTAACCTATCAAACGGATCACCATGATGGTTCGGTAATTTTGAAAGGGTTAAAAGGTGGTCGTATGTAATAGGAATGATTTCGATTTGATTTCTGTCTGCATACTCAAACAGTTCTTCAAGAGTAATATTTAATGTTAGTTTTCCTAACTGTTGCTTAATTGTGATTTCCCATAAACTAGCAGAACTTAAAAAACAGGATTGGCTGATGTCTTTAATTTTGTCACGAACTGTCGCTGGTAATTTGCTGTCACCGGATACGAACCACAAAAAGGCATGAGTGTCGAGAAGGAATGCCATTACATGTATTTTTTGAACTCGTCAAGAG
>Ga0154020_10002671_pt1 | contig 21743 bp, 21 predicted proteins | sample Klosneuvirus_201_FD_109709 | JGI IMG/M metagenome (GOLD analysis project Ga0154020, IMG submission 109709) | Active sludge microbial communities from wastewater, Klosterneuburg, Austria - Klosneuvirus_20160825_MG | ecosystem: Engineered > WWTP > Aerobic digester > Activated sludge | place... | reverse complement strand
GTCAATACCAAGCTCGAGGTCGCGCTAAAGCGTCAGGTCCCGAGCGGTAAGAAAGTTGTGGACTCGGACGTCGCGAAGTTGGGCGAGGCGGCTAAGCAGGCCGGCCTGACCGAAGACGAACTGCCGAAGATTATTACTGAGCGGGACGAGCTGAAAAAGGACAAAGAGGCCCGGGATTCCGAGTCCGTTCTTGAGAAGGCGGCCGGCTCAGCAGAGATCACCAACGTTGATGCGTTCAAGAAGCTGGACGCGGCTCGGAAGCTTCGATTCGAGACAACGACGGTCAACGGCGAAACGAAGTATCAGGTCATCCAGACCGTCGACGGAAAGGATGTCAAGAACGACTTCACCCGGGAGTGGGTCGAGAAGAACGAAGACCTCAAGCCCTTCACGGCCGCTTTCTATTCCGACCCCGGCAACGGGGAGGGGAACGGCAACGGCTCGGGCGGCGGGATCAAGTTCCCGGTCCAGAAACCCACAACGAAGCCTGGCTCCAAAGGAGACCAGTTTGATAAGATCCGTGAAAATATGGAAAAACAGCAGAAGGCCAAAGTGCCGGCCGCTGACTTCTCCGCCGCGTTCAACCGTCGTAAAACGGGCGACGCATAACCAATTCCGGCCCGGGCGGGACTCTAACGCCCGGGCCACAGATTTCGAGGTGCAATATGCCGATTAAAGTTTCCAAGACGACCGGGACCGGGGTATACGGTGTCCCGTTCGTCGGCCCTTCGTCGGGACCTGTTCACGTACAGGTGGATGTATCAGCATTGACTTCTCGGGAGGTGGACGCGGACGGCTATCTAAAGCCTGGCGTCGTACTCACCCTAGCGGGATTACTCCCGACAGCGGCAGGCGACAAAGTCGGCGTCGTACCCGAGGCGATCAAGATCCATACGGATAACACATCCTTGGCCGGTGTTACGGCCGACCCTTTCGTGGTTGTTCACACGTACGGCACGCTCTCGCGTGACATTACTGAGGACAACCTTGGCGCTGCTCTCTCGGCCGCCGAGATTGCCGCATTGAACGGCGCAGGATCGCAGATCGTCCTGCTCTTGACCTAAAGGAGGTTACGACAATGGCTGACTTTTCCTGGATTGAAAAAGTCGAAGACCTGTCGCCGGCCGCCCTCACGGTCCGAGCCCAGGCGATCGACCCGACGGATCAGGGTGTCCTTCGGTGGAATCTATTCTTTCCTCGTAACCCGGTCGATTCGACCGATATAAACGAGATCAGCACGCTTGATAAGCGCTTCGTCGCTGATCGTCGCGAATGGAACGGCCCCGGTCGCTACATTCCGATGGCAACGCCGGACACTCGCCGGATCGAGATTATCCCGATCGAGTCCTACGATGTTATCAATGAGCGTGAAATGCAGAAGCTTCGGGAACAGACCCGGAACAACCAGGCAACGATAATGGACATTATCGGGGCAAGGATTCCTCAGAGAGTCGATAAGCTGGTCGCGGCCAACTATCGCCGGCTCGAAATGGATGCGTTCAAGGTCTGGACCTCCGGGACGATCGTTCAGGTCGATCCGCAGACGGGTAAGACTTTCACAACGTCCTTCGGGATCGCGGCGGGCCGCATCCAGACGGCCGGCACGGCCTGGTCGGCAGCGACTTCGGCCTACGATGAATTTCTCGCCTGGGTCGAAGACGCGATCGAAGCGGTCGGCGGCATTATCGGTGTCACCTGCCGGCTGAGCTGCGTCAAGACCATTCTGGCCGACGCTCCGAATATGGACAATGGCGTGAAAATGACCAGGTCCAACCTCGAAGAGCGTATCCGTCAGGATATTGGCGGACCCTTCGAGTTCTTCATTCACGAAGACTCGGTTGACGTGTTCAATGACGGCGGTACGGCTCACACCCGGACTAAGGTTTTCCCTGATCGCATTCTGGCGGCCGTTCCGGTCGGCGGGGTTGTGGGTCAGGCAGCCTTTGCCCCTGTGGCTCGTGCCTATGACATTGATACGGCCGTTCCGAACGCCGGCATCGACGTCAACGGTATGACCGTTTATCACGAAGCCTTTAACTCGGGCAAACAGCTCAAGATCGAGGCTCAGGTGAACGCCCTGCCGATCCCTGCTGAGGATCGCGTTTTCGTTATCAACATCGGGGCCGCATAGGTCTTGATCGGGTGGCGTGTAGCCCAACGGGCGGCCGGTCCGGGTAATCGGTCCGGCCGCCTTTTTCTTACCGAAAAGTACGGAGGTTGAATAGTTATGGCAAAGGCCGGTTTCACAATCGTTAACGGGATTCGGGTCGATAAGAAGGCTTATCTGCCCGGCGAGGAAAAGGACCTGGAAAAGGTTCTCGACTCGGACCGGATCGAAGAGCTGATCGCTTCCGGCGATCTTCGCGACGACGGTTATTTGGAAGAGGCAGACTTAGCCAGAGAGGCGTCGATCGCCGCCGACTCGGGCGAGGTCAATGAGTTTACGGCCGCCGCCGGGGCCGGCTCTGAGGAAGGTGCTGAGGCCGGGGCGAACACCTCGGGCCTGGCCGGCGGATCGGCGGCCCGGACGGCGGCGGTCGGCGTCAAGGATTCCGCTAAGGGGCGGTCTACCGCCGGCACAGGCGGGGCCGGGACGGCTGGCGGCAACGCTGGCTCAAAGACCGGCACTCAGGCGGGAGGCAGTAAGCCTAAATAATGGCTAACCCGCCCTACACTGAGCCGTTGGCCGAGGAAGACGCCGGTAGCGTCGAATCGGTCCGCGAAATCGCCCGGATCAGGTCCTTTTCGGAGGCCCTGGCCCGGGTGAATGAGCTTAACGCGGCTCAGTGGACGGCCACCTTGGCCGATGTATCCGAATTCGCCGAGTATCGCGGTGACTTTGACGAACTCAAAGGCTCCCTGCTCGGCTTCAATTCGGACCCGGCTCTAGCCCGCCTGGCGATCACCAACAGGGTCCGGGAACGGCTCGGGTACGGCCCGGTCGATGAATACGGCGTAGAGACCGGCGGGGCCAATGCCTACAGCCAGTCGATGCGCGTCACGCAGACGTTTTAAGCAGGGGAAGGGATGCTGACCAAAGTCCTCGAAAAGCTCTCAGCCGGCAAGGCCCCGAAGATCTTCGCAAAGGTCGGGACCGAGCGCATTGTCATTATCCGGGACAGCCGGGCGATCAATGAGTTTGGCGGCGAAGAGGTTTCGGCCGACGATGTGACGGTCCCGATCCCTGCAGTTCTCAACACGAAGCAAGGCAACAAACGCATTCTCGGGCAGGAGTATTTAGACGCCCGGCTGATGTTCGCCTGCATCCACCGGGGCCAGGTCATTAACCTGGTCGAAACCGATAAGATCAAGGTTCTGGCCCGGCCCGGGGCAAACCCCGAACGCCTCTACCAGGTCAAGGATATCCAGAACATTCACGGAGTCTATTACGACGTCGGGGTCGTCACGGAGTAAACAATGGCAAAGAAGAAATCCGCGGGTTCGGCCGACGCCGCCGCGATCGAAGAAGGGGCCTATGTCGAGCCGGTCTATCAGGAGACCTTCGTCGCCAAGGCCAATCACGAAGGCAACGCCCACGAGGTAATTCTCCGTGGCGAAGAAACGGTCCACACGTTGGTGCTTCGCAAGAACGCCGGCAAGCTCAAGGACGGGGTTCGCTATACGCTGACCCTGATCGACCAGGACGAATTAGACGGCCAGGAAGAGGCGGCCCGGGCCGCTGAGGAAGGCGGACCCGATGCCGAAGGCTCTGAGTCTACAGATCAGACGGAATGACCTCCGACGCCGGGCGCGGTCGATGCAACAGAGGATAGTCGAAGCGATCGACAATGCTCTGATAATCAGCAGGACCGTCGCCCGGCAGCTCGCCCCGGTCGATACGGGGTATATGCGGGCGCATATTGAGATCAAGAAGCACCCGCGTTACGGCTCACTGATCGGGACCCTCGAGTCCGAAGCCTACTATTCGGTTTACGTCGAATACGGGACGGTCAATCAGGTGGCCCAGCCGTTTATGCACCCGGCGATCGCGGAGGGCCGGAAGATGTTTCTTAGGGAAACCCGGGACGTGTTGAAATGAACGAGGTGCCACGGATATACAAATGGATACAGGCCGCCCTGCTGGCCGACGTTCCTTTGCGGGCCATTATCGGGACCGCCGGCGTATATGCCGATCGTATCCCGGCCAAGGCGGCTTTCCCGCTGGCCTTGTTCAACTTCCAGAGCCCGGGCGGCGACGTCGCCGGTAATGGCCCGGTCCGGCTTATGGCCCGGCCGGAGTTTCAGGTTAAGATGGTGGGCAAGGGGCCGCTCAGTCAAAAGCTGCAGGACGGGTCCGATCGGATAGACGAGATCCTGCAGAATGTTGCGGCGGTCACGTTTGACGGAATAGTTATCTCGGCCCGGCGATTGTCGCCGGTCGCTTATGCCGAAGGCGGGGCAGATGCCGATCAGCAGTATTTTCACCTCGGCGGTATATACCGCTTTGACGCATATAAGGCGTAAGGAGTCAGCTAATTATGGGACGCGCATCAGTAAACCAGGCCGTGCAGATCGGGGTCGAAACCACCCCGGGTACGCAGGTTGCCGCCAGCAAGCGACTGCCGGGTATGTCCTTCGGCCTTGGCCCGCGAATGGACTCGAAAAAGTACCGGGCGCAAAGCTTCAAGTTCAACACTCAGTCGGTCATACACAAGTATTGGTCCGAAGGCCAGCTGGACGGACCTCTCAACTGGGACGAGATAATCTACCCTCTCTCGACCCTATTTACCCCGCCGACGCCGACGACCCCGAGCGGCGGGACGAACAGCCGGGAATGGCTCTTCAAGCCCCTGCCCCAGGGGAACGAAACGCTCAAGACCCTGACGGTCGAGCAGGGCGACTCCCTGGCCGCCCAGGTGGCAACGAACGTCGCCGCTGTCTCGCTCGGATTCGAGTTTGCCAGCGACGATATTATGGTCAAGGGCGATGTGATCGGCCGTAAGCTGGCCACGGGGACCCTGACCGGATCGCCGACCGACCTCCCGCAACAGATCGGGTCCGCCCGGAAGATCGACGTCTATATGTCGGACACGCTCGGGGCTCTCGGCGTGACGCTTTTCGGATCGGGCAATAAGATCACGGACGCCTACAAGGAGTCCTTCAACATCGGCAAGAAGCTCAGCCCGCGCTGGGTCCACAACACCGATTACGATTCGTTCAAAGACTTTGTCGAACTGCCGGTAGAGCTTGGTCTCAACTTCGCGACGGAACATAACGCTCAGTCGCGGTCCTTGTTCGATGAAGTAGTCAACAGCCCGAAAAAGTATATCGGCATCCGGGTTCAGGGTCCGATCATCGAGGGGTCGATCCGCTATATGTTCGAGATCGCGGCCGCGACGAAAGTCTCGGGCCTCTCGGACGAGGATCAGGACGGCACTTTCGGGTACAATTACGAAACTTCGCCTGAGCACGATGCGACGCTCGGCTCGGCTTTCTGGATACGCGTCGTAAACACCAGGACCGCGCTATAAGGCGTCCTGCAGGACGGCCCTCTAAGAGGACCCGCCGCCCGGGGCTAAGCCCGGGGAAGGGCACAGACTGAAATTATGGGATTCAAATTCGATCGCGGGCCGAAGCTCGTGGATGATACTTTTTCTCGGGGCGGTCAGGACCTCAATCTGACCGTCGATGTGAATGCTGCAACCGGGGCGTCGATGGAGAAGATCGACACCGAGGTTAAAGCGGAACTCGGGTCAGGCCTCAACACCGGCATCAACCATAACGTGGCTCAGATGAAAGCCCTATCGAGGATGCTGAGTAAGTCGATCACGAAGTGGGACTGCGAGGACGGCCCGCCGGAATACGAGTTCTTTATGACGCTCCCGGTCGGCTTGCTGACCGACCTGGCCACCTTCGTTCTCAACGTCGGCGGCCCAAAAGCGGAGACCTCCGAAGCATAAGACGGTTCCTTATCACCGGGACACAGCTCAAGTCTGAGTCGCCCGTTCCGGCCTGGTATTGGGACCTGAAAGATGCTCAGCTACTTGGGGTCAAGCCGTGGGAGTTGGACGAAGTTCCCCGCCGTTGGCGGCTGTTGGCCCGGGCGGCCGAGACAGCAGAAAGGGAAGCCCGGGACTGGATCGCTGAGAAGTACGGAATAATGACCGTACGGCCCCTTGAGTAGTTATGGAGATCGCCAATTTAGTTGCCGTATACGAGGCCGACACCAAAGGCTTCGATAAGGGAACCGATCACGTCGAAGATCGGATGAAAGGAGCCGGGCGGGCCGCAGATCAGGCCGCCGGCTCCTTCAACCGAGTTGGATCGTCTCTCGGAGGTCTAGGCACACAGTTCTCGCAAGCTGGTTCTCAGATCGGCGGTTTCGGCACCACACTTACCTACGCAGTATCGGCCCCGATCGCGGGGCTGGCCACACTCGGAATCCGCTTCAATATGGCCAAGGAGACAGCTCTAACGGCCTTCGGCGTGATGCTCAAGAGCGGGGAGGCCGCTAAGCAGCTTTACGCGGATCTTCTCAAGTTCGGGGCTGACACTCCGTTCGAGGTCGGCGGCCTGGCTACGGCCACAAAGGCCCTGCTGGCGTTCGGGGTCGGCCAGAAGGACGTGCTTCCGACCCTTCGCAATCTCGGCGATATCGCCTCCGGGACCGGCACCAACCTAAACGAGCTGGCAGAGATCTACGGTAAGGCCCGGGTTCAGGGCCGGCTGTTCGCTCAGGACGTCAACCAATTCACCGGCCGGGGTATCCCGATCATTCAAGAGCTGGCTAAGCAGTTCGGAGTCGCCGACTCGGACGTAAAGAAGCTGGTTGAGGACGGCAAGGTGGGGTTCCCGCAACTCGAACAGGCCTTCAAGTCAATGGCCGGCGAGGGCGGGCAGTTCTTCGGGATGATGGATGCTCAGTCGAAGACCTTCGCGGGTCGGCTCAGCACCCTGTGGGATACGATCAATATGTCGCTCGGGGCCGCGACGGAAGGGCTGTTTACTCAGCTCAGTCAGGGGCTTGGTGACATTCTGCCCTATATCGGCCAGGTCGGTCAGGCGTTCGCCACTCTCGGCCCCGGGGTCCAAACCGTAATTCTAGTTATCGCCGGCGTGGCGGCCGCCGTGGGGCCGGCAGCGATAGCCCTGGGGGCCATTGTCTCAGCGATCGGGGCCATTGCGACGGCCGCCCCGACGATCGGCATTGTCGCGGCGGCGTTCGCGGGTCTGGCGATCCAAATGGCCCCGCTCGTGGCGGCCGGGGCGGCGATCTATGCGGCGTGGCAGACGGACTTCGGGGGCATCCGGGAATTGGTCGGGACCGTCGCGGCCGGTATCCAGTCGGCCTGGGATGGGATGACGCAGCGCGTGTCCGCTCTGACGGCTCAGGTCACGGCTGAGCTTGTGGCTTTTTGGGCTGAGAACGGCGAGGACATTACGAAGGCGGTCACGACCGTGTCGAATAATGTAACCGCGGCTTGGCAGAAGGTTGTCGCCTGGTGGAATTCCAATATGCCGGCGATCAGGCAGGTGGCCGAAGGCGTCTGGCAGGCGATCAGCGGGGCGGTCCTGGGCGCGGTCAAGATCGTAACCGGGGCTATTAAGCTGGTCGCGGCAGTGATCAACGGCGATTGGAATAAGGTTTGGGAAGGGACCAAGGTCGTGCTGACCGGCATCGTTCAGGTGTGGGGTAATATCTTAGTCGGGGCCGGCAAGATCATCGTCGGAGCGATTCGGGTCGCGTTCAATGCGGTTTGGTCCCTGCAGACCTGGCTTCTGGATCAGGCAATGGCGCTCGGGAAGGCGGTCATTTCCGGGCTGATTAACGGGATCAAGAATTCGGCCTCACTTGTATACGGGGCTATCTCGGATGTTGCTCATTCGGTTATCACCACGGCCCGGGGCATCTTTCAGACTCAGTCGCCTTCGAAGGTCTTTATGGCGATCGGTAAGGACGTCGCCCTGGGATTCATCGACGGCCTGCAGGCGATGCGGGCCGGGGTCGGGTCCGCCCTCGCCGACACGTTCGATATAAGCCGGCTCAAGCTTGGGAAAGGCGATGCGGCCGGGGTCGAAATGCTGACCGGCCTGATCGCCGAGGTCGCCCGCCTCAATGCCACCTGGAAGGTCCAGCAGGTCGAACTGGACCTGACGGCCGGAAAGTACGGCAAGCTCAACGAGGGCGTTCGGAATGCGATCCTCAACGCGGCGGAACTGATCGACCGCAACCGGGCATTCTCGGACGGTCTGAGCTTCTTTACTCAGCAGTACGGAACCTTGACCGAAGGACTCGGGCCGAAGAAAACGGCCGTCCAGGAATTGAATGATGCCCTGGCTGGCCCCGGGGTCCGTGAGGCGTTCGATCGAATGACCGTTTCGATCAAGGGCCGAACCGTCGCTTACGGAGCCCTGCTCGAAAAGCTCCTGCAGGGAGCGGCGATCGGGAAGGATGCCCTGGCGATGAACTTCGGGGCCGGCCCTCCGGACTCTGGCCGCCCGCTCGGGACCGGGACCGGCTCAGCGGACGGAGTGGATTTCGGGGCCGCCGGCAAGGCCCCGCTCAATATCCCGCCGCCGCCGATCGCGCCGTGGGAAACATTTTGGGGTCGGATCAAGTCGCAGATAATGTCCGTCGACGGCGTTACCGCCAGCTGGAAGAGCAATCTTGAGGTAGGTCTCGGCTCGGCTCTGATGAATGTTACGGATATTTTCACCAATTCCGTCCGGGCCTGGGACGGGTCGATCGGTGGATTCTTCAAGAACGTGGGCCGGGGCTTCGTGCAGCTCGGGCAACAGATCCTCGACCAGCTCTTGCGGATCGCCGTGATGCAGTCGGTCTTGAAGATCATCGGGGCCGTGGCCGGCAGCTTCGGCGGCGGGGCGTCCGGGGCCGGCTCAACGCTGAGCGATTCGCCAATCCCGGGCCTTGGCGGCATCAACATCACTTCGGCCGCGAACGGCGGATTTATCCCCTTCGATCGCGGCGGGTACACCGGCCCCGGGTCCAAGAACCAGGTAGCCGGCATCGTTCACGGCGGCGAGTTCGTCTTCTCGAAAAAGTCGGTTAACCGGCTCGGGATCGGACTGCTCTCAGCCTTACACGATGGATCGAAGGGCTATTACGACGGCGGCCTGGCTCGGGCCGGCCGGACACCTTCGGTCGTGACCGCCGGAACGCTCGGGACCGATACCGGCGGCAAGGCTCAGGTCTTCAACCTGCATTACCATCCGGCCGCCAACGGGCAGTTTTCCAAGAAGTCGGCCGAGCAACACGCGGCGGAACTGATCAACCTGCAGAACCGGGTCGCAAGGAGGAAGTAAGTGGCGATCGTTACCGAATTTGTCGAGGAAGAGCTAAATAAGCTGTACACGGAAATGGCGAAGGCCACCGTCAAGCACAGCACGGCCGTGACCGGGAATCCGCGGGCCGTGACTCAGCGATCGAGCAACCGCATCGACGCTCAGCTTCAATTCACGATCGACTACGGCGGCTGTAACCCGGCCGAGCAGCTGGACCTGGTCCGCTTCCATCGAACGAAGCGCGGCCGGCTGATCGGCTTCCGTTTCTTCCCGCCGAACGATCGGGATTTCCAGAATGATATTCTCGGGGTCGGCGACGGTACCACGACCCGGTTTTACCTTCGCCGCAACTATCTGAGCCGGGACGTATTTATCACCCGGAGGATCCTGAAACCTATCTGGCCCCTACTGACCGTGACCGCCAACGGCTCGAAGGCTCAGATAGACGATCCGGCTGAGGGCCTTATCACGCCGGCCGGGGCCGAGCCGGTCCTCGCCGGCAACGCTATAACAGTCGAGTGGGATCAGGGTTATTTCGATTTCGACACCGCGCCGGCGAACGGGGTAATGGTCCGGGCCGCCCGGGGTCAGTATCATATTCCGGTCAACTTCGACTCGGACGATCTGGAAAGCTCGGATTACGGCCCGTTCGCCGACCTGCTCTCAGTCGGGCTGACCGAGATCCTTCCGGTCAACCTGGCGGCCGAGGGGAACGAGCTGAACGATCTGCAGCTGAGGTTTGTGCTTCCCCGGTCCGGCTCTCGGGTCCCTGATCCGTTCTCAGCAACCTTCACGTCCCAGGGGGTGACTAAGGTCTGGCTCTTCATTGACGGCGTGCTGGCCGGGTCGAGTACGGCCGGGCCGACATTCCCGTTCACAGGGCTGACCCGCCCGGACGGCCCCTTTACGATGGAGGCGATCGGCATAAATGGCAGCGGACAAATTGTAGTCGCTGCCATTCTTCTTTTCGGGATCGCCCCGATTATCTATAACGTTGTTCGCGGGGCCGGGAACAATGTAAAGTATGGAGGGAACCAAGTTACCTACCGCGTCTATCCGACTAGCTAAGGAGTTTTCCAATGCCAGATATCGACATTCTCAGTATTCCCGAATTCCAGGCTAAGCTGGACCTGACCAATCCCGTTGAGTCGGATCAGCGGCAGACTCGTTATCTCAGCGAGTTCGCCGGCGGGAACGGCTACGCGAAGCTCGGGGCCGCCAAGACCGCGATCGGGACGAGTACCCTTACTACCCTCCGGATCGACGTCCCGATCACCGTTACGGTCAACGCCGATTTCACCCCGAGCAACATTGAATTGGTCTTTGACGGCAACGGCAAGATCACGATGAATAACACTTCGCATTATTTTATCGTGGGCTGGATGCGGGACCCGGGCGATCGGCAGGTGTTTGTCGGGGATGTTCGGATCGCGGCAGGCGGGACTGACGGCTATATAAAACTTCGTTGGTGGGTTCCCCGACCGACCGCCGCAACGCCCATTCCCACGATCACGACTCAGGCGATCAGCGGGGCCAGATATTCAATTTATTGGTCCGGCGGCGGGACTTGCTACCTGCCTCAAGGGACTTATAACGCGGCCGGCTCGTGGGGAACGGCCGGGATGTACGGGACGCAAATGATCGGCCCGGGTTCTCAGGCGAACGGTATCGGCGGGTCCGGTTGCGTCATTCGCCCGGTCGGCGATAACGCGACCTGGATCGACCTGCCGGTAGCCTCGAGTCAGCAGCACTTCGAAGGCTTCACCGTCGACCTAGATAAAAACGGATACACCGGGCAGACCGGCTTCTATGCACACGGGGCCTTTGGGGACGGCAACGTCTCGGACATTTACGTCACCAAATGCCGGTTCGACGGCGGCCGGGCGGCCTTCCGCTGTCACTCGACCGACGCGACGACGAATGCCGGGATGGAGATAGCCCCGATATTCTTCTACGGCAATACCTGTATCGGCCAGAAGACCGGCTGTATCGAAACGAATACGGTCAACAATATGGTCGTGTCCTTGATGAACACTTACGCCCCGACCTACGGGGCCGGCATTAAATCCAGCGTCTTTCGCTGTCAGGGGACCGGCGGCGTATTCTCGCGCTTCGATATGTTCCGGGGCCTGAATGCGGCCTTCCCGCAGACTTACAATATCGATTTCGTCCAAACGGACGTTACGACCGGCTCGGGTACAAAGGTCACGAAGACAATTCCGACCAATGCCGCATCTGAGCCGATCCTCTGGACCGGCCGGCCGGTCTACACCTCAAACGTATCCGGGACCTCCCCGACCGGGATGTCTACCACGAAATGGCGTTACGTGCGGGTCAGCGGATCGGACATTTCCTTTCACCCGACCGCGTATGACGCCTTCTCGAACACCAACCGCGAACAGTGGAGCGCGGCCGGGACCGGCACGACGCGGATCTGGACCAACGAATATAAGGAGGATATTTGGCCCTGGACAGTGTTCTGGTTTGACGGCGTTTGCGGCCCGAGCGTGGCGTCAGATTTCCAGTGCGAAGGCTTCCCGAGGTTCGCTTACTTTCCGTCGACGGCCTCGATCGCGGCTGAGGGCAACACCCGCTTTACGATGCGGAACGGGACCCCGCAGGGAGCGATCGACATTCGCGGCGGGAACCCGATCATTCATCTTGATAACGTAATGATCCCGCCCCGGCACATTATGGATCGACCCGGGGTTGAGGCGAAGGTCATTCTCAACAACGTCAGCCCGCAGAGGTACATTGACGGCGTTACCTATTACGCCCCGGGGAGCTGCCCCTTAGCTGTGGATCGGGACATAATGAACGTCGTCGGTCCGCAGCTGGCCTCGAAGGGTACTCGGGTCGTAGCGGCTACTGGCTTCCGGCCGGTTCGCGTCGTCAACGGGGCGAGCTACACGGTCGACGCCTGGGATAACGGCTGTACGATCTGGACCAAGAGCTCTAGCCAGACAACGATCACGATTCCGCCGGACCTCGACGCGGGCTTTTCCTTCCGGGTCATTCAGAAAGGGACCGGGCAAGCCTTGGTTGCCGGCGGGGCCGGGGTCACGGTCGGGAACGTTGGCGGCGGTAATGCTACCACCGATCAGAACGCCGTTATGGAAGTCACAGGCGGCGATCTAAATGAGTACCTGCTGAGCGGCGACGTCGAGCTTATCCCGATCAACTGGGCGGCCACGGCTACAGTGACCGATACCCGGCACAACGGGGCGGCGTCGGCGGCGTCCTGGATGACGAACGGACAGAGGCACACCAACAACGCCTGGAATCCGGGCGGGGCCGGCGGCGGCGGTTGGGACTCGGGAGGCGGCGGGATCGCGACGGCTCAGCTGGACTTCGGCACTAACCGAGCGTTTACTCACGTTCGAATGTATACGCTGGCCGACGCCCTGAACTACAATACGGACCCGACGCTTAGCGATACCTTCACTTCTTACGGCCAGGCCGGGTATGATCTAGAGTGGAGTACGAACGGCTCAAGCTGGACTTCGATCGCCAGCGAGACAACGAACAACCACGTCCGGGTTGACTATAACGGGACCTGGACCGCCCGGTACGTTAGAATCACATCGAAGCTCAACGGCACACCGGATAACCCCGGGGGCGGTAACGCCCGAATAATCGAGCTGGAAGTTTGGTCCAGCGATCCAGGTTAAAATATGGGTATCTCACCGGAAATGATCAACATCCTGGCCAGGGGAACGGGGCTGTACACGACCCTGGTCAGGATCACCGCACTGCCGACCCGGGGCGGCGACGTGCTGGCCTATGCTCTCGGGACCCGCAAGGTCGATTTCGACGGGTCCGAATTCGTCCCGGCCCCTTTCGAGCCTTCCAAGATGCAGTCCACAAGCGGGACTCAGCCGACCAACGCCACGATCACGCATATACTCGAGGGGCTGATAACCCGGCTCAATATCCGGGGCGGAAAATGGACCGGGGCGCGGATCGAACTAATGGCTGTCGATCTGCTCAATCTCTCGGCCGGATATGCCCGGAAGCATAATGGCCGGATCGGCGACGTCACGGCCGGCGGCGATCAGGCAGAGTCGCAATACCGCGGCTTAATGCAGATCCTCAACCAAGAGATCGGGGAACGCACAAGCCGGCTCTGTCGGGCGGACCTGGGCGGCTTCGGATGCTTTAAGGACCTGACGGCGTACACCTTCAACACCGTTGTCGTGACGGTCCACAATAATCAGCGGGTCACGGTCGCTCTCAGTAAGCCGGATCACTTTTTCCGGTATGGGAAGGCTATCTGGACCGGCGGCCTCAACGACGGCTGGGAGATGGAAGTTCTCGACAATGACGGTCAGATGGTTTCCCTTTACGCCCCAATGCCGTATGAGATAAACATCGGCGATCCGGTCCGACTCATTCAGGGCGACGATAAGACCTTGTATACCTGCTATCACGATTTCGATAACGCGATCAATTTTCAGGGCGAGCCGGATAACCCGAAACAGGAGGACGTTTACAGGTTTCCGAATACGTAGTGTATAGTTTCCCCGTATGGGACTTAAGCTATGCAGAAAGTGCGGGGTGGAGTTTGAGAGCGGTCGATATCAAATATGCGGCAAATGCACCACTCCTGATGTGGTTCGTTCCCGGGAGCGGGACAAGGCCCGATATCGACAGGACCCTGAAAAGGTCAAAGCCCGAGTCCGATCTTACGCGACCAATAATCGCGAAGCTGTTTTGACCCGAGGTCGGAAATACTACGCTGAGAATCAAACCCGGATACGGGAAACCGTTCGAGAGTGGGTCAAGGCAAACCCTGAAAAGCACAAGGAAAACTCAAGGCGATGGGCGAAAAACAATAGGCTTTACAGGCAGGCTAAGCTGGTGGAATACAAGGCCAGCAGGAGAGGGGCTGAGGGGCGATTCAGTAAGGAGGAATGGGTTAGCATTTGCGAGGCGGGTGGGTGGCTTTGTTGGCGATGCTTAAAACGGAAACCGCTAACCGTCGATCACATAATCCCCCTTTCCCGTGGCGGGACTAATTGGATCAGCAATATCCAGCCGCTATGTCGCAAGTGTAATTCGGAGAAAAATGTCAACGCAGTCTCTTATCGCTTCCCCAACACTTAATTCGACCGTGCCGGCATCGGCTCTGCTGGCCGAGGCCCGGGCCTATCTCGGAGTCCCTTATCAGTCACAGGGCCGCGATCGCTTCGGTCTGGACTGCGGAGGCTTTATCCTGGTCGTCGGCCGCCGGCTCGGGATCACTGAGCTGGAAATCCTCGGCTACGCGAACTCTCCGGACGGCGTGTTATTCGAGCGGGTCCTCCGGGAAGAATGCACCGAGGTCCCGAAGGCCGAGACACGGCCGGGCGATCTTCTGGCGATCGACTACGGCAAGGGCGTTCAGCACGTCGCGATCGTGACCCGGGCCGAGCCGCTAACGATCATTCACGCGAAGCGCCCGCGATCGGGGCAACAGTTCGGCCGGCGGGGCGTGATAGAGCATCGGCTCATTCCGAGCCTGCAGGACTATATCTGCTGGAAATACACTTTTAGAATCCCGGGAGTTGTTTGCGATGTGTAGCATTTTGCGGTCAAAATTCGGCCTGCTCAGGCAGATGGTTCTGGCCTTCCACCTGATACTGATTACCGCGATCGCCGCCTACGCGGACCCGATCAGCGGCACGACGGCCCTTATCATTTCGCTGTCGATCAGCGCCGGGCTAGCGGCGGCTCAGATCGGCCTGCAGATGCTAATGGCCCCGAAGCCGAAGCCGCAGGACAAGAACAAGATCCAGGGTGACATTAAGCTGCAGTCGGTCGGCGAAGGCATCCCGATCAATGAGGTTTACGGCAAGCGGCCGCCGGACAATCAGGGCGGGCATCGGGTCGGGTCCACGATCGTATACGCTTCTCAGATCAGGGATATTCCGGTCCCCGTCTCGGGCGGGCAGTCGGGCGGCGGGAAGGGCGGCCCGAAGGCTTCGCCGGGCAAGGAGCATCACTACTACGTTGACCTCGCCTGCCTGGTTGCCGGTCAGGGGCCCTATAACGTCCTCCAGATTCACGCCGTCGCTTCCGGGTCCGACCTGCTTTATCAGAGCTTCCAGCAGACCGAAACACTCACCGGCACGAGTTACGAGGCCGAGGGCCGGACCGGCGACTCGGGCGACGTGACCGACGTTGCGGATATTGATATGTCCGGGTCGCTCAAGGCCGTTGTTCCGCCCGGCGGCTACATCGAATGGAATAACATCGTCGGCGACGATTCCGGCCTCCAGGTCGAGGTCTATATCGTTTATAAGAACTCGGCCGATCAGATCATTGATCTGCAGGTGAATGCTGATACTGAGCCGACCACGCTGCCGAACGCCTTCGGGGAACGAGCTAACATCTTCCGGGCCTATGCTCTGCTGGCCGGCCCGAGCAACACCATTCGGATCACGAATAATGCGGCCGATAATCTGCAGATCGACCGGATCGTAATCGGCTATTCCTTCATCCTCCCGGGCGAGGGCGACGATACCGGATGTTATCTCAGCGGGGCTAAGGATCCTTATTGGACCAACCCCGAGCCGAGCTTTGACTATATGGCCCTTCGGCCGGTCGAACAGCCGGACCCGCGCGGATGCCAGCAGTACAATTATCAGGCCAACGCTAACGGTCAGGGCGAGGTCGCTTTCAACCTCAACGCGGATTGTCAGATTCGGATTTACCCGGGCAACTACGAACAGCTCCCGGACCCGCTCTTACAGGAGTATTTCGAGACTCGGTACGGCCCAGGGGCCACCCCGGCTTATCGCGGCCGTTGTCTGGTCGTGTTCGAGAATCTGGAAATAACGAAGTGGGGAACCATCCCGAATTTTACCTTCACGATCGAACATCAGACGATCGGGTCGCTCGGGGAAATGTTCGAAGCCCGGGCCAAACGCGCCGGCCTGCTGGACGAGGAAATGGATTTTACCGACCTCTACACCGTCCCGCTTCGAGGCTACGCGATCACGGAACTGCAGGCCCCGAGCCGCGAAATGGAGCTGCTGAGCCGAGTCTTCGACACCGACCTCTACGAGAATGACGAAGGGAAGATCGTCGGGACCGTGCCGAATGAGACAGTCCGGGTATCCATCCCGGTTGAGGACCTTGGGGCTTCTGAGGACGGCGAAGAGGGCGACGGCTCGGCCGGGACCGAAAAACCTTTCGTGCCGGTCAGCCGAGTCACGCGGGACGAGAAGGATCTCCCGTACATCCTCAACGCGGCTTTTTACGATCCGGCGAATGCTTTCGAGCCGGCCAACGTCCATACGCCTCCGCGGTTCGGGTCGATCAGCCGGCGGGTCGAAAACGTCGAGACCCGGCTCGTGTTGACCCGGGATGAGGCAATGAAATTTGTCACCCGCGATCTGCATAAGCAGTACGTCGAAAAGGACGGCGTGACCATTAAGACCTTCCCGAAGTATCTCTATGTTTCGCCGACCGACCTGGTCGAGGTCGAGGACAAGGAAGGCGAGCTGTCGAAGATGCGGGTCAAGATGATTGAGGGCTGGGCCCCTGGCGTGCTGGAAATGCGCGGGACGAGCCGCGATCACTTTGAATACCCTGATCGACTATTCGTTACCGTGGACAATAACCCGGTCCTGCCGCCCCTCGGCCCGCCGGCCCCTATCATCGGGACCTTTATCGACATTTCAACCTTCCGGGAAGAGCAGTTTTCCGGCTTCTACGTAGCCGCCTGTCTGACCGATCCGCATTACCGCTGGCGCGGGGCCGGGCTGTACCGGGAAAACGACGCGGGCGATTGGGAGGCCCTTGATGCGATCACCCTGCAGGCGACGATGGGGCTATCCGTCGATGATACGACCGTGGGCCGGCTCAGCGATCCGCCGCCGGGGTACGAGCCGGGAGATTGGGATACGTCCGGATCAGTCGTGGTCGATCTGTATTATGGCGAGCTTGAAACTCTAACCCGGGATCAGGTACTCGAGGGGAAGAACTACGCGGTCCACGGCGGCGAGTTGATTCAGTTCAGCACGGCCGAGCGCGTGGCCGGCTTCCGGAATCGCTGGATCGTCTCGGACCTGCAGCGCGGGCTAAGGGCAACCGATCCGACCGGCCACGCCGTTTCTGAGCGGTTCGTCCTCTATGATGCGGCCTGGCGTTTTGTGGCTCAGCCGCCCGAGTTCGCGAACGTGACCAGGACCTATAAGTTCGTCGGCGAAGGCGGCGACTTAGATACGGCCTGGACCGTTGACTTCAACTGGACCGGACGGACTCAGTACAACACGCCGATCTACACGACGATCGACAATGGCCTTCCGGTCCTGGATACCGACCCGCCGATCGTCTCAGAGGAAGTCTCGGGCTTCTGGCGCGTACTTATTAAGCGGCCGGTCCAATATGGGTATTCGGCGAGATCCAGGCAGATCAGACTTCGTAAGCTCAGCGACGATACCTTGGTCCGAACGCTGGACGGCACGGAGGTTGAGGCTCTATTCGCTGAGCCGGCCGTTGCGGTTAAGGTTGATTATCGCTGGCAGAATGGCTACCGGCTCGGCGGGGTCGATGGTTGGTCCCCTTGGTCGGCTTACGCGACGGCTGACCCCGGTACACCGCCACCCCCACCCCCTCCGGGCGGCGGCGGCGGCGGCGGCGGCGACGGTCCAGGGGATATTCTCCCTGTCGGCGGGTGCTTCCGGGACGGTACGGCCTGGGTCTGGATGGCTGACCGATCCTGGCGGGCGATCGAAGACATTAGCGTGGGCGAACTGGTCCTCGCGTGGGATCGCTCGGGCCGCATCTGGCCGGCCCGGGTTGAGGCCGTCCATACGATCGACGCTGAGGAAGGCTTGCACCTTGATTTCGATAACGACAGCTTCGATGTGACGGATCACCCGTTTGCACCGACGATGGAATCACGCCGGCTCGTTTCGCAAATGGACGCGGGCGAGACGATGATGGAGTATCATAGGGGCGTGTGGGGAACTTCGACCGTTCAGGTTAAGCCGGAAACAGTCGAGTACGACAGGCCGACGCGGCACAGGACCCTGACGGTCCGGGGTTGGGCTTCTTACTTCGTAAGGGGCGGCTCGGATCGGCCCGCAAAGGCCGTTTACAATAAACCGAATAATACTTAGGAGACTGATCTATGCTTAACCAACTTCTGGATCGCGGCCGTGCCCACGGCCGATTCCGCCTCGAGCTCTTCGAGGCATTCTACTGTCCCGATCGCAAGCGGGATATTATCATTCGGCCGGAACGCGGACCGATCGACGTCCAGGAGTTTGATAACCTCCTGACCAACGCCGGCGGCGCGTTGATGGAAGATCTTCTGATGGGCGCGGGCGGGACGGTGTTCTCTAACGCCAACAGCTACATCGGCGTCGGCGACTCAACTACGGCCGTATCCGCTGCTCATACCGACCTGCAGGCGGCGACGAATAAGCTCAGGGTTGCGATGGACGCGACTTTCCCGAGCCGGTCCGGCCAGCAAATCACCTGGCGATCGACCTATTCCACGTCGCAGGCTAACTGGACCTGGAACGAGATGGCCCCGTTCAACGCCTCTTCGGGAGGCACGATGTTCGCTCGGGCCCTGGTCGGCTCTCCGTTTACGAAGACCTCGGCCCTGTCCGTCGTCGCGTCGTATCTGTGGAGCGTTTCGTAATTCGATCGGTATAACCTTGATACCATTTTGATACCAAAGGAGCGTTATGTCACTGAAGAAAAAGCCGGCCGCGAAGGCCGGCCTCAAAGAAGGCGACGAAGTCACACTGACAGGCGTCGTGGTTGGCCGGACCGAAGACGGGACCGGCGTAAATGTGGACCTGGGCGACGGTCATATAGTCACCCTCAATGAGGCTCAGGAAAAGACGATCGCCGGTTGATAAATGGCTACCGTTCCCTTTACATCCTCCGGCACTTGGACCTGCCCGGCAGGCGTCACTTCCGTTGACGCCGAGTGTTGGGGCGGGGGCGGAGCCGGGGGAGATCAAGGGTCTTCAACCTCGGGCGGCGGCGGCGGCGGCGGCGCGTACTCCAAAAAAACCGGAATCGCGGTAACGCCGGGAAACAACTATACGGTTACGGTCGGGACGGGTGGAGAGCCCGTCTTTGACGGTTATGGCGGTGACGGGGGCGATTCGTGGTTTAAGTCAACAGGCGACGTGCTGGCCAAGGGCGGCTTTGGCGGAACTCCCGGCTCGGCCGGTGGTTACGGCGGCATCGGCGGAGCGGCCTCGTCCGGGGTCGGCACTACAAAGTATTCCGGTGGTTCGGGAGCGAGCGGCGGCTTTTTTGATTTTACCGGGAAAGGCGGCGGCGGCGCGGCAGGCTCGGGTGGAGCAGGCGGCTCGTCCAGCGGCTCGACCGGCGGCTCGGGCGGAACCCCTGACGGCGGGGCCGGCGGGGGCGCTCAAACCAATGGCGTGGCGTACGGCGGCGGCGGCGGCAGTCCGCCGGTCGGAGGTGGAAGCACAGGCTACGGGGCCGGCGGTAAGGTAATTCTCACCTACAGCTCCGGGCCAACGACGTCAAGCGTCACCGACAGCTCGACCGGCTCGGATTCTCGAACGCTCGCTAGCTCGACCGCTCGCACGGATACCGCTACCGGGGCAGACAACCGGACCTTGACCGGCTCAGCCTCACGGACCGATACGGCCACAGGGTCCGATTCGAACGCCCTGAGCGGCCAGGCGGCCCGCACGGACACCGCTACCGGGTCCGACTCGACGGCTCAGCAGGGGCAAACTTCGAGGTCCGATTCGGCCGTCGGCTCGGACCAGGCTCAAACCCAAGGCCGGGTCACGGTCACGGATTCTTCTACGGCCGCGGATTCGGTCACGGCCGAGCCGGCCGCCTTCGGCATAGACGCTTCGGCTGGGGCCGAGGCTCAGACGTTCGCCGGCTCAGCATCCCGACCGGACACGGCGGCCGGAACTGACCAGGCCGCCGCAGCTGGTCAGGCTCAATTAGTCGATACTTCGACCGGGACCGAACAGATCGGCCTAACGGTCTACGTTTCGGTTACGGACGCTTCGACCGGGGCGGACTCTCTCGGGGTCCAGCCGGCCGTTATCGTCTCGGATTCTTCGCTCGGGGTCGATCAGCAGAGTTTTGCAGGATCTTCCTCGAAAACGGATTCGGCTCTCGGTTCTGAATCTCTGACCGGGGCCGGATCGGCCGCCTGCAATGACAGCTCGACCGCCGGTGATAATTCGTCCATCGTCGCCGGGGCGTCTGTCTCGGACTCGGCCGCCGGCGTTTCGGCAATTCCGCCGGCACAGGCGGGCAGCTCCCTCACCGATGCCGCAGTCGGGGTAGAGCAGCTTGCTTCGGCCGGGTCCGCAGGCGTGTCCGAATCTTCGACCGGGGCCGACACGGCCCAGGGTGATATTTCGGGCGAAGAACAGCACGTCACGATCACCGATAGCTCGACAGGCTCGGACAGCCTGGGCTTCGGCCTCGGGGTCACGATCGCGGATCAGTCGCAGGGCAGCGATCAGCTTACGATCGCCGGCGCGGTATCGCGGCCCGACTCGGCGGCCGGAATCGATCAGGTCTTGGCGGCCGTCCCGGTCACTGTCACGGACCAATCGGCCGGCTCGGATCAATTCTCATTCGCCGGCGGCATCCTTCACACGGACCAGGCGGCCGCGATGGAAGCGTTCGGCTTCGGGTCCTTCATCCTCCAGGTCGACAGCTCGACCGGCTCGGATCAGGCCCTATGGACCCCGCCGATCGTAGATTGGGAAGATCCTTTGACGATCGAAGTTCTCAGCCGGCCGGACTATACGGTTGAGGTCCTGCAGTCGGCCGCCTGGGCCGAGATTCGACAGGACGCGGCCGGTGTCGAGGTCGGCGACTCGACCGCTCGGGCCGATCTGATGGATAATGGCTCAGCTACCGTGGAGGTCATATAATGGATCAGCTCGCACTTACTCAGAATGTTATTTACGTTCACAAGATCGGGGAAACCGGCCTGATGCTCGAAACTCGCCTTCGGGCGGCCGGGGTCCCGATCGACCTTTCCGGCTGGACCCTGACCCTCAACGTCAGGACAAAAGGCTTCGCATCGAAGGTGGCGAACGCCGCCTGCGTCCCGGACATAGATCAGAGCTGGAACGAGGAAACCGAAACCGGCGGCCGTGGAATCGTCCGCTGTCTGATCGACTCGGGCTTCAACCCGATCACCAACCCGGACGATTACTACGCCGAATACAAGCTCGTAAATACGGGCGTGGTCCCGAACGTGACCCGCTTCATTCCCAAGGACCCTGAAAAGGACGCGACCTATTTCGTGTTCAGGGCTCAAAAGTCGCTCGGCTAAGCCCTATTTAGACCTGCCTGAAATCCTGTTTGACTCAGCGTTTAGTCCTGTTCTAAGATTAGATCAGGAGGTATTACGCAATGTTGGACAACCCAAATGCTCAGCTGGATCAGTTCAAGAAGGACCTGGCCCGGCTCAAATTCGATCACAAGGCGTGGTGTAAGGCGATGCCGACCGGGTACAACCGGGCCCAGATCGC
>Ga0154020_10002670_pt1 | contig 21744 bp, 15 predicted proteins | sample Klosneuvirus_201_FD_109709 | JGI IMG/M metagenome (GOLD analysis project Ga0154020, IMG submission 109709) | Active sludge microbial communities from wastewater, Klosterneuburg, Austria - Klosneuvirus_20160825_MG | ecosystem: Engineered > WWTP > Aerobic digester > Activated sludge | place... | reverse complement strand
GTTGATCGCGGGGGCCCCTGTGGTAAACACCGCGGGCTTACCGCTTCGGGGCGGTAGTTAAGTTGGTTATAACGCCGGCCTGTCACGCCGGAGGCCGCGGGTTCGAGTCCCGTCCGCCCCGCTGGAAAGCGAAGAGCCTGTAACCGCAGGCTCTTTTCTTTTTTGTCCCACGCCGCGCCGGGCCGAAACCGTTCGGAGCGTGGGACGATGATGGGACGACGTGGGGACGCTCGCCGCGGGCGCCACGCCGGTGCGCCGCGCGAGCTCGTTGAGGGTCGGGTCGTCGACGTGGGCGTAGCGCTCGGTCATGCGGATGGTCGAGTGGCCCATCAGGGCGCGCACCTCGGGCAACGGCCAGCGCTCGCCCCAGAAGCCGTTGACCAGGGAGGTCCCGAACGTGTGCCTCAGGTCGTGCCAGCGGACTGAGCGTGTGATGCCGGCGACCTTCAGGTGGTCATCGAAACCGTAGGTCTTCGACCGCTGGCGTTGCGCTCCCCGCGGGGTCGGCCAGGCCAGCCGTTTCGGGTTCTTGGGAGCGTAGGTCGGGAGCAGCTCCAGCCAGCGCTTGACGGCATCGAGCGCAATGCCGAACAGGGCCACTTTCCGGGGCTTCCCGGACTTGGTCCGCCGCAGTTGAACGTGGGGATGTTCGACGTCGGGATGAACGTCCTCGAGCAGCAAGCCCCACTGCTCAGCCTGTCGCAGCCCCGTTCCGATCGCGAACAGGATGCGCAACCGATCTCCTTCGGGGATGGCGTTCGCGCTGCGGATGGCCTCTTGCTCGGCCTTGGAAAGGTAGGTCCACGGCTCTTCGGTGCGAACCTGCCGGGGGAGCGGAAGGTCGAGTGCTGGGTTGTCCGCGCGTAGACCCGCGTCCACTGCGTCCTTGAGGCACCGAGACAAGTCGCCGTAGACGTGCTTCACGGTCTCACGCGAGAGCGGTTTGCCAGTGCTCACCGAGACCTTGCGGCGCGCATTGCGCTTTCCCTCGTTCCAGCTCCGCCGACCCTTCTTGGCGCGCAAGCGTTCGGCCCACGCCTTGACGTCCGCGCGCGTGATCGCGTCGATGGGCATCTTGGCGATCTGATCGTTCAGGATATGCTCGGCGAACCGGTATCGCTCGTTCTGGATGTCGCGCATGCCGTCGCGCTCGCGTTGATCCAGGTACTTCCGCGCGTGATGCGCCAGGGTCGTGATCTGCGCCGTCTCCCCGTACGCGTCTGCGATGTGCGCCAGCGCGCCGTCGAGGATCGCATGCGCCTCCTCGGCCGTCTCGAAAACACCGAGGTCCCGTTTGCTCCCCAGGCCGCGAGGCAGACGAGCGCGGAAGCGACCCGGGCCAAGATGCTCGACGGAACCAGAGCCTTTCGGACGTCGTCGAACGGCCATGGACTGGTTCTCCATCACGGTGGGTCTGGTGTCCAGCCGATGTCGCGGAGCGCTTTCTTTGCAGCCGCTTTGGCGATGTCGGACACCGGCCCAGCCGGGCGAGCGCGGACCTTTCGCGCTGCTCGACTCTTCGTGACCGACCGCGCGGCGCCGCCTGCACGCGACGGCGGGAGGCTTCCTTCGAGGTGGTCCGCGATGGCGTGGGCGAGTGTGAGCAGCGCGGCACGAACGGGCTTGTGACTCATGACGAGCCCTCATTGGAGCCTGAGTTTTCGGGTGGCTTCTGGGCGGTTGCTCCGCCGCTTGCCGGCGGCTTTCCCACGGATCCATGACGCGAAATGGAGGAAAAGTCGCGCGCCAACCGGGCGCGTACCCGTGCGCAAATCGCTTCCACGCCGTGCCGCCCCGCTCGCAGGATCGTCGCGCGCATCAGCTCAGTCAGCTCGGCGCCGAGCGCGTCCACGATCATGTCGCCCCATTCACGCCAGAACTCGTCCGGGAGGTCGTTGGCAGCGCGGACCTCGTTCTCGTCGACAAGCGACGCCAGGCTCGAGAGGCGACCATCGCGGGCGAGGGCGGACAGCACCACGCCCACGGCCTGCTCTGCCCGGATCCCACCGGGAAGTCGTTCGCGTCGGGACGCTGGCGAATTCGGGTGATGAAAGACCACCGCTTGAGCTGCCTGCCACCGACGGTCGAGCGGGGCGCGCTTGAGACGACTGCGCGCCCCCGCGACGACGAGCCGAAGCCAGCGCTCCGTGCAGTACTTCCAGGTCGCATCAAGTGCATCACCGAGCCTCTCTGGGTCACGGAGACCGAGCTCGCTGAGCGGTCGCGACTGGAGCTGGAACTCGACACGAGTGACCGGTCCGGAGTTCCACCCGCCCTTGCGCCACAGCGCCTCTTCGAGCATGCGCTTTTCGCTGCTCATCGACTCGAGCTGGACCGTCTTGTCGTAGATGCGTGCGACCAGTCCGCCTCGCCCGACCATGAAGCCGGTTAGGCGCTGGCCGTCGTGGAAGACCTCGACCGCGGCCAAGTACGCCGTGTCGCGGGCGCGGGAGGGCTTTACGAAGCACCCGGCGTCCGACTCCAGCAAAGGCCAATCCTCGAAGTCAGCCGCAAGGTCTATCCTGCGGACGCGGGCGCCGTAGACCCGTCCGAAAAGTCCCGCCAATCCGCGCGCGGCTGCGATGGCCTCGGCGAGCGACGAGGTCGCCAGCGCGACCGCTCGTGTCTCGACGATCACGGTGAAGCCGGGCAGGAAACGGTTCGCCTCGGTGATCTCCCCGCGGTATGGCGCGGTGTCGATCTTCACCGAGTGGTCGCCGGAGGCCAGCACGAAGACGCTCGTCCCCCTGGTTGGCACCAGCTCGAACGTCGAACTGGCGTCCTTGGCCGTCACCGTGAAGTCTACACGCCCCACGGCGGCGAGCAGCGCGGCGCGCTGCCATAGCGACGCCAACACTTCGTGGCGCAGGTCGACGCGGAACGCGATCTTGAGCGCGTCAACCCGACGCGCGAGGAGCCGCGGCGGCGCTGCCGCGCCCTTCGCAGGTGGCCTCTTGGAGCGGGTGTTACTCGGACCCGCTCCACTCGCGGCCGGAGGCGTTTTCGCGCGATCGCGCGGGGGCTCTGCCCCCGCCACCCCCGCACGGCGCTTCGGGCGCTGCGCGCCCTCAGCGCTGGACCCCGCGAACGAGCCTGCGTCTCCCTCAGGCCATTGCTCTCCGGAGCTCCGCGGAGCCGGTGACGCCCTCGGGCCCACGGTCGACGCTAGGTCGCTCGCGGGGTCCCCCATGGGACGTGAGGCCATGGGCCCCAGGGTGTCACCAGCTCGAAACGAACTCATTTGGTTGCCTCGCCACTGAGCGCCTCGCCCAGGCGGGAACACAGGAGTGATGCGGTGCGCACGTGGAGTCGGAACCCCGCGGCAGCGCGCGCGAGCGTGTGGGGCGTGACCATGAGACGGTCCGCGGCGTTCCGTTCGCCCAGGCGCTCGACAAGTTGAGCGATTCGACGCCGATCGGTGAGGCGGACCGCCCGGTGGCGCTGGTCTCGGATTTCGGACTTCATGCACCGAGTTTCGGGTGGCCCGACGATCCGTACGAGACGCTATCGTGCTCGGGTCGATCGGCAGGCTAACCGCCCGAAGTTCGGTGGCGAGCGCCGGGTAGGCACGCCCCCAGTGGATGAATGAACCCGGATCCCGCTCGGGTCGATTGGGCTAAGCGCGGCGCCGAGTGCGGAGTCCAACATTGCGCCGATGGTCCTCGATGGACTTCGCTATCCGGTCGACTGCGTGTTCTCTGGTCTCCCGACCCCTCAACTCCATGCCGAAAGCGCCAGCCCGAAGAGCGATCGAAGCCGCGACGCGGGCCGGGCCGAAGCTGTTGCGCCCGGCGCGCGGTCGGTAGCGAGCGAGCTCTTCCTGCAGTGCCAGCGGGTCGAGATCCAACATGCGAGGGTCGAGCTTTGCGAGAATCTGCCGGAACAGCTGCGCCTCTTCCACCTGAACCTTTGCAGACGGAATGCGCGGTCGGGCCCAGGCTTCCACGAATCGCGCGGCAGTTGCGACGCGGGCGTAGGCACCGCGGTCGTCCGTCGCGAAAACGGAGAATGCGCCTGCGATCCGCTCGCGTACGGGCTGTCTGCGCGCCGTCCGCCCGCCAAGCGCGAGCACACCGTAAGCAGCAACCGTTGCCGCTTCAACGTCGGCGCTGGTCGGGTTCCGGTCATCAAACAACAGCAAGTCCAAATGGGTCAGCAGCGTGTTGACGATGTCGTCACGCGTGAGCGCCCGACCCACCGATTCTTCCGTGCGGATTCTGAGCGCGGCCGGAACCAAAGGATCTCTCACGGCGTGGTACGCCCACCAGAGAGACGGGTCTTCCAGCATGATGGCGCGCATCGACGCCGCATGCGCAACGGACTCCCCGAGCACGCGGGTGATGTCCGCTCGTGCCGCAAGGAGACTCGACGCGGGATCCCACGATTCAGCACTCGCTCGAGCCCTCTCGCGTCGCGGAGGCTTCCGCGCTCCTGGTCGCCGTGCGTCAGCCACGGTCGCCAGCGTATCTCGAAATCGCTCAGATCAGACATCAGATCCCTGAACAGTCGGTCCCGGTTGTTCTTTGTCAGTCCGTGGCGTTGAACGGCGTTGACTGTCCGGGCCGACGGGCGATCATGCGTGCCCTCGGGAAGCGCGACGGGACGCCAAGTGGGACCACTAATCACAGAAGCGGACTTGATTGCGGGCGCGGTCGTCAGTGGGCCGTTGCTCCCGGAGCCCATCGAAGTCATCGCGACCGTGCCGATGGGAAGCGCGCTCAAGGTCATCGGCCGCGGACTGCGCACGAACCAGGTCCATCAGCCGGTGCTGGGCTCCGCCCAGCTGGCGCAGCTCGTAGTCAGCCCGAAGCACCCCCCGTACGACGGGGACGCGCAGCGCTTCCGGCTCGGGATCGAGGGACACCGACTTGGCCTGGCGTACGAGTACGACCCCTACTTCTCGCTCTCGATCGCGCGCATCGATCCGCTCCCGCACCAGCTCGAAGCCGTCTACGAGTACTTCCTCAAGGTCCCGCGCATCCGATTCCTCCTCGCCGACGATCCCGGCGCCGGCAAGACGATCATGGCCGGGCTCCTGCTGAAGGAGCTGAAGACGCGCGGGCTCGTCAAGCGCACGCTCATCGTCACACCCGCGAACCTCACCTTCCAGTGGCAGCGCGAGATGAAGGACAAATTTCGCGAGGCGTTCCACGTCGTGCGCGGCGACGTCCTGCGTGCGGGCTACGGATCGAACCCATGGGCGGAGCACGACCAGGTCGTCACGTCGGTCTCGTGGGTGTCGCGCGTCGACGACGCGAAGGAGAGTCTGCTTCGAACGAACTGGGACCTCATCATCGTCGACGAGGCCCACAAGATGAGCCCGACCTTCGAGGACAAGCCGACGCTCGCGTTCCAGATCGGTCAGGCGCTCTCCGAACGCACGGATCACTTCCTGCTGATGACGGCGACGCCGCACAAGGGCGACCCCGACCACTTCCGCCGCTTCCTCACGCTCCTCGACCGCGACGTCTACGCCGACATCACGAGCCTCCAGGAGGCGATGAAGAAGAAGAGCGCGCCGTTCTACCTGCGGCGCGTGAAGGAAGCGCTCGTCACGTTCCCCGATCCTGAAACGGGCAAGGTGAGCAAGCTCTTCACGAAGCGCGACGTCCAGACCGCCGCCTTCGATCTCGAAGACGCCGAGTTCGCCTTCTACAGCGCACTCACCCAGTACGTGACGAACCAGTCGGCGAAGGCGGCTGGCGAAGACTCCCCGGCGGCACGCGCGCTCGGGTTCACGATGGCGATGCTCCAGCGGCGCTTCGCATCGAGCGCGTACGCAGCGCGCCGAAGCCTCGAACGCATGCGCGAGCGCCGCCAGCGCATCCTCGAAGACCCGGAGAAATTCCGGAAGCAGCAGATCGACAAGGCGCTGCCCGACGACTTCGACGAGCTTCCGGATGAGGACCAGCAGAAGATCCTCTCCGACCTAGAGAACGTGGTCGTGAGCCTCGACCCCGCGCAGCTCCGGAGCGAGATCCAGGACCTGACGGGGCTCGTCGACGAGGCACGCGCACTGGAGCGGAGCGAGGTCGAGTCGAAGCTGAACAAGCTGCGCGAGGTGCTGAAGGAGTGGGGCGTCTTCGACGACCCGAAGATGAAGCTCCTCATCTTCACCGAGCACAAGGACACGCTCGACTACCTCGCGGGGGACGGGAAGGACAGCCGGCCCAAAGGGAAGCTCTTGGAGTGGGGCCTCAGGGTCACGCAGATCCACGGCGGGATGAAGATCGGCGACCGCGACACGCCGGGCACGCGCATCTACGCCGAGAAGGAGTTCCGCGAGGGCGCGCAGGTGCTGGTCGCGACGGAGGCGGCGGGCGAAGGCATCAACCTCCAGTTCTGCTGGCTCATGATCAACTACGACATCCCGTGGAACCCGGTGCGCCTGGAGCAGCGAATGGGCCGCATCCACCGCTACGGCCAGGAGCACGACTGCCTCGTCTTCAATTTCGTCGCGGTCAACACGCGCGAGGGACGTGTGCTGGAGATGCTGCTCACAAGGCTCCGGCAGATCCGCGAGGACCTGGAGTCGGACAAGGTCTTCGACGTCGTCGGCGAGGTGTTCCCCTCGAACCTGTTGGAGAAGATGTTTCGCGACCTCTACGCCGGGAAGATCGGCGAGACAGACATCAAGGACCGCGTTCTGTCCGAGTTGGACCCGAAGAGGTTCAAGCAGATCACCGAGTCGACGCTCGAAGGGCTCGCGAAGCGTGACCTCAACTTGAGCGCGATCATCGGCAAGACGGCGGAGGCGAAGGAGCGCCGCCTCGTGCCTGAGGTCATCGAGGACTTCGCGACGCAGGCCGGTCCCATCGTCAGCATGCCGCTCAAGCCGGAGAAGCCGGGTACCCACATCTTCCGCGCGGGCAAGGTCCCCAAGAGCCTAGCCGTCCGTGGGCCCGCGCAGGAATCCCGCTTCGGCGTGCTGGCCAAGGAGTACGGACGCATCGCGTTCGACAAGGTCCTCCTCAAGGACGACGCCACGCTCGAGTGGGTCACCCCCGGTCACCCGCTTTTCGAGGTCGTGCGCGCGGACCTCATCGAGCGCGTCGCTGACGATCTCCGGCACGGCGCCGTCTTCTACGATCTCCACGCCCCCGTCGCGTACCGGCTCGACGTCTTCGCCTCGTCGATCAAGGACGGGCGCGCGAACGTGCTCCACCGAAGGCTCTTCGTCGTGCGCGTCGACGACGTCGGGTTCGCGGTGCGCCAGCCGACGATCTTCCTCGACCTCATTCCGTCGAAAGGCGCCAAGGCCCCCGACGAGGTCGGCCGCCCCGATCGGCAAGAGAGCGAGCGCGCGCTTCACGAGCAAGCCCTCAAGGAGTGGCTTGAGACGACGAAGACCGAGCGCGAGCGCGAGACGACCGTAGTCCGTCGTCACGTCGAGATCTCGCTGAACGAGCTGATCAACCGTGCGCAGGTGCAGCTCGGGGAGTACGAGGAGCGTGTCGATCGCGGCGACACAACGTCCGGGCTCGCGGGGCTCAAGGTCCAGGCGGAGCAGCACGTCGAGGAGCTGGTCCACCGGCTGGAGTCGCGCCTTCAGCAGCTCGACATGGAGCGCCTCTGCACGATCGCCGACATCGACTTCATGGGCCAGGCGTGGGTGCTTCCGCATCCAGAGCGCAGCAAGCCCGAGATGGCCGCGATGGTGAGCGACGCCGAAATCGAGCGCATCGCCGTCGAGGAGGCCATTCGGTACGAGAAGGCGCTGGGCTGGGAGGTCACGAGCGTCGAGAACGAAAACCGAGGGTATGACCTGCTCTCGCGCAAACCCCACCCGAGCGAGCCCGGGGCGTACGTCGCATCCCGCTTCATCGAGGTGAAGGGGCGCGCGGCGGTGGGCGAGGTTGGCCTCTCGTCGAACGAGTTCAAGACGGCGCAGCGTCTCGCGGGTGACTACTGGCTGTACGTCGTCTTCAACTGCGCGACCAAGCCCGATCTACATACCGTCCAAGATCCGGTGCGCATGGGATGGAAGGCGGTCGTGCGGGTCGAGAGCTACCACGTGGCGTCGGCCACGATTCTCGGCAGCGAGACCAAGGACGACCGTAGGCCAGGCAATCGCACGAGCGCTACATGACCGAGCTGACGTACCCGAAACGACTCATCGAAGTCGATCTCCCGATCCGCGCGATCTCTGGGCATGCACGACGCGAGAAGTCGATCCGGCACGGCCACATGTCGACGCTTCACATTTGGTGGGCGCGACGACCACTGACGGCCTGTCGCGCTGTTCTTTGCGCGTCGCTTTGGCCGGACCCCGCGGACGAGCATTGCCCGAAGGCGTTTCGCGACGCGGCGGCATCGATACTCTGTGATTTCGCCGAACGGGTTCGGTCCGACAAGCAGGTGATGGAGCTGTCGACGGACCACTGGGCACGGTGGCGTACCACCGAAAAAGTCCGGCTCGCCGCCCGCGACTCCCGTGCGCTGATCGACATGCGCCATGCATTGCTCGACTTCATCGCTGATTTTTCGAACTGGGACGCATCGGCGAATCCCGCATTCGTCGACGTCGCAAGGCGCCTAACCGCTGCCGCGCACCACGCCCTCGGTGGCCAAGACGGCACCACCTCCGAGGTCATGGACCCGTTCGCGGGCGGCGGAAGCATCCCGCTAGAGGCCCTCAGAATCGGCGCCGGCGTCGCAGCGTCGGACCTGAATCCCGTCGCAGTGCTCATCAACAAGGTGGCCCTCGAATACATACCGAAATATGGCCCCCGACTGGCGACGGAGATTCGACGATGGGGCCGGTGGATGCGCGAGCACGCCGAAGAAGAACTCCGTACGTTCTATCCGACCGGGCCCGACGGCACTCTTCCCCTGGCGTACATCTGGGCGCGGACGATCCGTTGTGAGGGGCCCGCATGTGGCGCTGAAGTGCCGATGATGCGCTTCACGTGGCTGGCCAAGAAGAAGCGCATCGCGCTTCGCCTTGTGCCCGACCACGAGACCAAGGAGATCAGTCTCGCGATCGTTGACGGTAAGACGGGCAGCAACGCCGCTGATCTCGGGAAGGGGACGGCCCAAGGGGGCTCGGTCACGTGTCCGGTGTGCGGTTACACGACGAAGAAGGACCGTGTGCGTGTGCAGCTTGGACCACGCAACGGCGGCTCTGACGACGCAAGGCTCATGTGCGTCGTCGCGCAGCGTCCAGGCGTTCCGGGGCGTGTGTACCGCCTCCCGACCGACCTCGACGTAGCGGCGAACACGGCGGCGAGACGAGAGCTTCAGCGAAGGAAGAAGGCGTGGGACGGTCCACTCTCGTTGGTCCCCGACGAGCTTATCCCGCAGCTCAAGGTCTGGAAGAACAACCCGATCCGCATCCACCTCTATGGGATGAAGACGTGGGGCGATCTTTTCAGCTCTCGCCAGGCGCTGGCAATGAGCGTGCTTCTTGAGAAGGCGCGCGAGGCTGAACGAACGCTGGAGGCAGAGACCGACCGAGACTTCGCTCTCGCAGTTGCCGCGGCGATGGCACTTGTCCTCGGGCGCCAAGTAGATCGGATGTCGACCTTGTGCTTCTGGCATTCGATTGGGGAGAAGCTCGAACACACGTTTTCGCGACAAGCGCTGTCCCTGATTGCGTGTTTCCCAGAAGCGAATCCATTCTCCGACTCGACGGGGAGCTTCGCCAACTCGGTGGAGTGGGTAGCTGCGGTGGCTGACGTAGGCGAACCATTCCCCGCGCTGCCGGTTGTGCGGCAAGGTTCCGCTACACAGCTCCCGCTCGCAGACGACTCGATTGACGCCTTGTTCACCGACCCGCCCTACTACGACGCAGTTCCATACGGCGAGCTATCCGACTTTTTCTACGTGTGGTTCCGACGTGTCGTTGGGCATCTGTATCCCGCCCTGTTTGGCCCATCGCTCGTTGATAAGACGGATGAATGCGTTTTCAACCCCGAAGCTGTGTTGGCCAATGGTGGCCGAAAGGATGCCGCGTTTTTTCAACGAACAATGCAGCAAGCGCTAGCCGAGGGACGACGGGTCGTCACTCCCGATGGAATCGGAGTCGTGGTCTTTGCCCACAAGACCACGGCAGGATGGGAAGCGCAGCTTCAAGCGATGCTCAACGCCGGATGGGTGATCACTGCCTCATGGCCCATCGACACGGAGATGAATACGCGACTTCGCGCGCAAGGGTCGGCGGCGTTGGCATCCTCGATCCACCTCGTTTGCCGCCCACGCGAACGTGCCGATGGTTCGTTGAGAGACGATGAGGCGGGAAGCTGGCGCGCCGTCCTGGGCGAGTTGCCGCAGCGCATTCATGAGTGGATGCCCAGGCTCGCGCAGGAGGGGGTCGTCGGGGCCGACGCTATCTTCGCCTGCCTCGGGCCCGCACTGGAGATCTTCTCGCGCTATCCGCGGGTTGAAAAGGCGTCAGGCGACGTGGTTCCGCTCAAGGAGTACTTGGAGCAGATCTGGGCGGCCGTTTCGAAGGAAGCGCTATCGATGATGTTCGATGGCGCGGACGCTGGTGGTCTCGAAGAGGACGCCCGACTGACCGCAATGTGGCTCTGGACCCTCGGCGCTGGAGTGGCGGCACCTGCCGAAGACGAGAGCGGCGCAGAGGACGACGCGGCGGAGGCCGAGGACGGCGACGGCGGGGCTGGTACGAAGACAAAGGGTCTCGCCGGGTTCGTTCTTGAGTTCGACGCGGCCAGGAAGATCGCTCAGGGCCTCGGGGCGCACCTCGACAAGCTGACCGACGTCGTGGAGGTGAAGGGCGACAAGGCTCGCCTACTCGCTGTCGCCGAGCGCGCCAAGTCCCTCTTCAGTAAGGACGCTGGCTCGGCCGATGAGACACCGACCAAGGGAAAGCCCAAGGGAAGGCCGACGAAGAAGCAGCTTGGTCTGTTCGCAGAGATCGAGGCCGCCGAAAAGGATGGTCTCGTAGGCAAGGGCGGCATCCCGAAGGTTGGTGAGACGACGCTCGATCGCGTCCATCAAGCGATGATCCTTTTCGGTGCCGGGCGCTCCGAGGCGCTCAAGCGCTTCGTCGTCGAAGAGGGCGTCGGGAAGGATACGCGCTTCTGGAAGCTCGCGCAGTCGCTCTCCGCGCTCTACCCGGTTGGCTGTGATGAGAAACGATGGGTCGACGGTGTGCTCGCGCGTAAGAAGTCTCTGGGATTCTGAGAGGGGAGTCGAGGATCACGATGGCGCTCAAGCCCTGGTACAAAGTCGTCACGCCGCGGGAAGATCTGCGCGAGGAGCGTCCGCTCGACGCATCGGAGTTTGCCGTTCACCTCGACCAGGTGCGCGATGGGACGGCACCGAAGGTCTACCGCGTGCCTGCGGAGTTCTTCGAGCGAACATTTCTCACGAAGAGCCTCGGCGGTCTCGCGTCCGAGGTCGTGCGCCGCCTGAGCGCCGAGCAGGTCGAGACGTCCGCGGTCTTCAATCTGTCGACACAGTTCGGTGGCGGCAAGACGCACGCTCTCACCCTCCTCTACCACCTCGCGCGAGCTGGCTCGGACGCGCACGGTTGGAAGGGCGTCTCGACCATCATGGCCGGGGCGAGGGTCAAAGCGGTACCCAAGGCCAGTACGGCGGTCTTCGTCGGGACGGAGTTCGACTCAATCACCGGGCGCGGTGGTTCGGACGGTACGCCGCTTCGCAAGACCCCGTGGGGGGAGATCGCGTTTCAGCTAGGAGGCGCCGAAGCGTTCAAGATCGTCGCCGAGCACGAGCGCACGATGACGGCCCCCGGCGGCGACGTCATCGCCAAGCTCCTCCCGAAGGACCAGCCGACGCTCATCCTGCTCGACGAGCTGATGAATTTCGTCAGCCGAAGCCGAAAGAGTGGACTCGGTGGGCAGCTCCACAGCTTCCTCCAGAACCTCTCCGAGGTTGCGCGGGGCCGAAACAACGTAGTCCTCGCCGTCTCGATCCCCGCGTCCGAGCTGGAGATGAGCGGCGACGATCAGTCCGACTTCGAGCGCTTCAAGAAGATCCTCGACCGCTTGGGCAAGGCAGTGATGATGTCGGCGGAGACGGAGACGTCGGAGATCATTCGGCGCCGTCTCTTCGAGTGGGAGGGATTGCCACCGGACGCGAAGGCGACCGTACGGGAGTACGCCGACTGGCTTCAGGAGCATCGCGACCAGGTGCCCAACTGGTTCCCTGTCGACACAGCGTACGAGGCCATCGCGGCGACCTACCCGTTCCACCCAGTGACATTGTCCGTCTTTGAGCGGAAGTGGCGCGCGCTGCCACGGTTCCAACAGACCCGCGGTGTGCTTCGCCTGCTCGCGCTCTGGGTCTCCCGCGCCTACCGAGATGGCTACAAGGGTGGGGAAAAAGACGCGCTGATCACACTCGGCACCGGCCCGCTCGACGATCCCCTCTTCCGCGCCGCCGTGTTCGAGCAGCTCGGCGAGCAGCGTCTCGAAGCGGCCGTGACGACGGACGTCGCCGGCCGTCCCGAGGCCCACGCGCTGCGCCTCGACAAGGAGGGCACGGACGCCGTCAGGAAGGCGCGACTCCACCGCAAGGTCGCGACCACAATCTTTTTCGAGTCGAACGGCGGACAGCAGCGAGGCGAGGCCACGCTCCCCGAGGTGCGTCTCGCCGTCGGCGAGCCCGGGATCGATCTTGCCAGCGTGGACCAATGCCTCGAAGCCCTCGGCGACGCCTGCTATTACCTCCACGGCGAGAAGGGGCGTTATCGCTTCGAGTTCAAAGCGAACCTGAACAAGCTGCTCGCTGATCGTCGGGCGTCCGTCGACCTGGCAAGAATCGACGAGGCTGTGCGTGGTGCTGTCAGCGGCGAATTCGCAAAGGGTACCATCATCGAACGCATACTCTTCCCGGACAAGACCGGCGACATCCCGGACCGCCCTGTGCTTGTCCTTGCGGTGATGGGTCCGGAGCGCGTGCTTGCGGAGCCCGGCACCCGGTCGTTGCTCGAGGCGATGTCGCGCGAGCATGGTCAGTCATCGCGGGTGTTCAAGAGTGGAGTTCTTTGGAGCGTTGGCGACGACGCGGGCACCCTTCGCGACGAGGCGAGAAAACTCCTCGCGTGGGAAGACATCTTCGGCGACCGCGAGACGCTGAAGCTTGACGAGCCTCAGATCAAGCAGATCAAGGAGAACATTGCGAAGTCCAAGACCTACTTGAAAGAGGCCGTTTGGCAGACCTACAAGAACCTGTTCCTGCTCGATGACCAGAATCAGCTCCGGCGGATCGACCTGGGCAAGATCCACTCAAGCGCTGCGGCGTCAATCATGGAGCTGATTCTATCCCGCCTCCGAGCGGAGGATCTCCTGACGGACGCGGTCAGTCTAAACACTCTCGTGCGCAATTGGCCGCCAGCGCTTCCCGAGTGGAGCACGCGGGCACTCCGCGACGCTTTCTACGCTTCACCCAAGTTTCCGCGCATCTCGAGTCCCGAAGTCATCAAGTCCACGATTGCTCGTGGCACGACGGACGGATCACTTGCATACGCGTCGAGGCGTGGGGACGCGTATGAGCCATTCCTGTTCAAGACTCCGCTGGGTGCAGCGGATGTTGAGATTTCCGAAGACACCGTGGTTCTGCGAAAAGAAGATGCTGCGCGGATTCTTGCTGCGGTTGAGGCAGGCGGGCCGGCCAAGCCGACGCCCGTTCCGCCGCCAGGTGCCAGCCCGGGGGGTGGCGCCAGTACTTCGACCGTCGGGAGCACGCCACCGGCACCGCCGGTCTCCGTCAGGGCAATCTCCGGTTTCCGCTGGGAGGGCGACGTTCCATGGCAGAAGTGGAATCAATTCTACGGCAAGGTGTTCTCCAGGTTCTCGCAGAAGGGCCTGAAGCTGCGTGTGGTCGTCGATGTCATTCCCACGGGAGGGGCATCGGAACAAGAAGTCCACGATACACGGGCCGCACTCAAGGAGCTCGGGCTCAGCGGGGAGATTGAGATACGCGACTCAGACGCTGAGGGAGGGCGACGATCGTGAACTCAGGGCGCCAGATACTCAAGTGTCGCGACGACCGGCAGCCGATTACGTTCTGTGGCGCGGCTGATGCTGGGGATGGCCAGTCCTTCACGTTGAACGAAGGCGTGAGCTGCTCGTGGGCGAAGACTGACGAAGTGTTCGGGCCCGAAACGCTCAGGCCGCGCATCGAGCCTTGGCTAACTGCGCTCTTTCAGTCTGAACACCTCGCTTTGCTCGTGGGTTCTGGTCTCACGCATGCGCTACATCGGATGGCAACGGGGACCGCGCTCCCAGGGATGACCACCGGCCAGCTCGGGATCTTCGACACCGAGATCGCAGCGGAGGCGAAGCGCGTCGCCGCGGCAGCCGGACGCAAGGAAGGCAACATCGAGGACCAGGTTCGCGTCGCGAATGAACTGCTTCGTGGCCTCGAAGTGCTCGCATCGACTCAGCCGCCGACATCGGATGTCTGCGAACAGGTCAAACGGCTTGGGCATGGCCTGCGCGTTCTGCTCGGCGAGTTCGCTTCGACCATCCTGAAAGGGGAAACCGGCATCGTTTCCGCGGGCGCCGAGCAACGAGAGAGAACATTCAACTACGTCGTGAGTTTCCTCATGAGCTTTGCAAGTCGCTCGGGCACGCGCGACCGCCTCCAACTATTCACCACCAACTACGACCGGTGCATCGAAGCGGCTGCGGATGCGGCAGGGTTGCGCCTGATCGACCGCTTCGTTGGCAGCATCGCACCAGTCTTCCGATCGTCACGACTCGATGTCGACATGCACTACAATCCGCCCGGGATCCGCGGCGAGCCGCGGTATCTGGAGGGTGTCGCGCGGTTCACAAAGTTGCACGGGTCCGTGGACTGGGTGGATAGCGACAGGACCATCCGTCGTTTTGGGCTTCCGCTCGGAGCGGCAGACGTCAGCCCCTATCTGATGGCGCCTGGGCTGTCAGGGTCGACCGCCATGGAGTTGATGATCTACCCGAATGCTTCGAAGGATCGGGAGACTGCGGCGTACCCGTATGTCGAGCTCTTCCGCGATTTCGCTGCGGCGGCCTGCCGTCCCAATGGGACGCTGATTTGCTTCGGCTACAGCTTTGGTGACGAGCACATCAACCGGGTTGTCGAGGACATGCTCACGATCCCCTCGGCGCATCTGGTCATCATCGCGTACGACGATCGGCTCGGACGTATCATGCAGACGTATGAACGCCTGGGCAGACACGCTCAAGTCACCCTCCTGATCGGTGATCACCTGGGTGACTTCGAAACGCTTGTTGACAACTACTTGCCGAAGCCGGCGATCGACCGGACTACTTTCCGGATGGCAGAGCTGCTGAAGGCTCGATGGGGCACTGCTCAGGCCGTTTCGTCTGGAGCCAGCGACGCGGGTGCGCCGCCTGGCAGCCAATCGCAATGACTGGCGCGCCGTTCGAGCTCGCGGGAAGTCTGCGGATCGGGACGGTGGATTTCGTCTCGCCCGACGAGATCAAGGTCGCGCTCGAAATTGAGGCGCCCGAGTCGGTCGCGCTCAATGCCGGCGGTCCGCGCCCGTTTCCGCGCGTCAACAGCTACCTGCTCGTGCCGGTCGATGACGCCTATCTTGTCGGGCAGGTCGAGTGGTTGACGGTCGAGCGGTCGCCGTTCCCAAAGCGCCGCGGCATGCAGGACTTCGGGCTCGTGGATCTGCCTTACCCGCTGCGCAAGTTGAGTCTGAATCCACTTGGCACGTTGCGGAAGTGCCCAGGTGAGGCCGACCGCTACCTGTTTCACCGTGGCGCGGATGCGTTGCCTTCGATCGGCGCGGCAGTCGTATTGCCGTCCGAGCGGCAGCTCCGTTCGATTGTCGAGTCCGGGCTACGACGCCGCGTGAAGATCGGCACTAGCCCGCTCGCGAGCGACGCGGAAGTGTGCGTCGATCCCAACCGCCTGTTTGGTCGCCACCTTGCTGTGCTTGGGAACACGGGGAGTGGGAAATCCTGTTCCGTTGCTGGCCTGATCCGTTGGAGCTTGGAGCAGGCCGAGGCAAGCTGCGCGGGCCGACCCAACGCCAGATTCATTTTGCTGGACCCAAACGGGGAGTACTCGCGCGCTTTCGGTGACACCGGTTCTGTGGCAAGCGCGCGCATCTTCAAGGTGAGCCCTGTCGGTGGTGAATTGCCGCTTCGCGTCCCGCTTTGGTTCTGGAACAGCGCCGAATGGTGTTCCTTCACTCAGGCGAGCGCGAAGACGCAACGGCCAACACTGATGCATGCTCTGCGGTTCGTGCGCGACGGGCAGACCGAGCCGACGGAGGATGCCAGTCACGAGATGCGGCGTTTCCTTCGGACGCTAGAGACGACGATTCGTATTGAGAAGAACTCCGGCGCTCCGTGGGGCTCGTTCCCAAAGCCGAAGTCCTTCTTCGAGAAGCTCGAGAAGTGGAGGACGGGGCTAGAACCCGATGTGTCGAAGTTCTCCGGCACGCAGGCTGACAAGCTGAAGGCGCTTGTCGACAAGATCGAGGTCTTGTGCAAGGCGCGGCGGGTCCAGCACGCGAATTACGATTTCGTCCGTTCGGACGTTGAGGAACTCCTCAAGCTAGCCAGTGAGGCGCACTCGGCATTTGGAGGTGGAGCGGACGACGCCGTGCCGCCGGACGTGGACGCGCCACGCCGATTCGAAGGAGCGAGCTTGCTTCGGGGAGTCGAAGCTGCGGCAGAGATGCTCAACGTGTCGGAGCACGTGGAAACCCTACTGATCCGAATTCGCGCGCTTCTCAGCGACACCCGGATGACGCCAATCCTGGACAGCGTGCCGGGCACGACACTTGAGCAGTGGCTCAATGACTACATCGGGAGGGACCAAGCAAGCGACGGCTGCGTTACGATCATCGATCTTTCACTCGTCCCGGCAGAGGTAGTTCACGTCGTTACTGCCGTTGTCGCGCGGATGGTGTTTGAGGCCCTTCAGCGTTACGTGAAGTTGAATGGCGTGGCACTCCCGACAGTGTTGGTCATGGAGGAAGCGCACACGTTCATCAAGCGGTACAAGGAAGACATCGAGAACCAGGACGCGGCTTCGATCTGCTGCCAGGTTTTTGAGCGCATAGCCCGCGAAGGACGAAAATTCGGCCTCGGTCTCGTGCTTTCATCGCAGCGACCCTCCGAGTTGTCGCCCGCCGTCCTTTCGCAGTGCAATTCATTCCTGTTGCACCGGATCAGCAATGACCGAGACCAAGAGCTCGTGCGTCGACTGGTGCCAGACAACCTGAAGGGCCTTCTCCGAGAACTCCCGTCCTTGCCGTCGCAGACCGCAATCCTCCTGGGTTGGGCGTCGGAATTGCCTGTGCTCGTGAGGATGAACGACTTGCCCAAGGCGCGACAGCCGAGGTCCGACGATCCTGATTTCTGGGGGGTATGGGTCGGCAGGGATGAAGAAGGCAAAACGCTGACTCGCGACATCGACTGGTCGCGAGTCGCGGCTGACTGGCAGGCAAGGTCGGCGGGCGCGGGACCGAACGACGAGGAGCCATGACGGTTAGAGGCACCGACATCCCTGCGTTCGTGGAAGGCGATCCGCTGGCCAAGTACCCGCGCAGATCGTCGTAGGTTTACCCATGCAGGTTCCGGTGCACGTCAGAGTCGGGCGGAATTTGTCAACGCGGATGAGACAGCGGTCATGAGAATTCTATGAGGGAAGGGCTGCGGCTGTGGGCCGAGGCGTTTCGTGGCGCGGCGTGTTCGCCGCGGGGCGAGAGGTCGTCTGAGACCTGCCTGGTCGCGGGGCATCGTCCATGGGCAGCGCGTTCACGGTCACCTCAACGGCGAGGGCTTCGAGCGGGTTGATGTGCACTTCAGCGGGCGGCAGCGCGGCCTTGGGCGGGCCGTTCGGGAAGCGGCAAGGGTGCTGCGCGTACCGGGCGTCGAGGGTGGCCTGGCGCACGCGGTGCACGTCGGCGACGCGGCCGAAGAACACCTCGGCGGGCGTGAACAGCGCGAGCCCGGAGTGCTGATGGTCGTCGTTGTGCCACGTGAAGAAGGGGTCGAGCCAGCCGCGTGCGTGGAGCACGCCCGAGAATCGGCCCGGGTAGTCGGGCTGGTACTTGAGGGTTTTGAACTGCGCCTCGCTGAAGGCGTTGTCGTCGGAGACGTGCGGTCGACTGAAACTCTGGCTTGCGCCCAGCGTGGCGAGAAGCTGCGCGAGCGTGTCGCTTTTCATCGCGGCGCCGCGGTCGGAGTGCACCGTGAGCCCCGGCTCGACGCCGTGCTTCGCGACGGCGTCCGCGAAGAGCTGAGCAGCGAGATGCTTGCACTCCCTCGCGGCCACCATCCAGCCAACGACGTACCGACTGAACAGGTCGATGATCACGTAAGCGTGCAGGAAGACGCCGCGCTCCAACGTGGCTAGCTTGGTGATGTCCCACGTCCACACCTGATTGGGAGCCGTCGCGACGAGCGATGGCTTCACGTGCGGATGCGGGAGACGCTGGTTTCTGCGCTCCTTCGACTCCCCGAGCTCGGCGAGCACACGGTAGATGGTGCGAATCGACGCGAGGTACTCGCCGCGACTGAGCAGCTTCGCGAACACCTCCATCGGCGGCTGGTCCACGAACTCGGGCGAGTGCATGGCGTCGACGATGGCCTGTCGCTCGTCGTCGCTCAGCTTGCGCGGGCTGGGCGCACGCTCGCGCACAGTGGGAGGGGCGACAGGTGCAGTCGCTCGGTACAGGGTGGCCCGGCTCACGCCGAGGGCAGCGCACGCCGCTACCACCGAAACAGCCGGGTCAGCGAGGTCTTCGACGAGGTCCATCAGCTGTCTCCGTCGCTCTCCGGGAGTGCGATCCCCAGGACCTCGTGCGCTTTTTTTTGGAGGGCTATCAGCACGTTGGCGACATGGAGCTTTCGCTCGAGCTCCGCGTTGCGCTTGGTGAGCTCCACGTTGCGCCGCTCGGCCTCGGTGAGACGCGGCTTGCGGCCGGGCTTCTTCGTTGCCAGGCCGACAGCGCCGTGCGCACCGAGCTGGGTACGCCATGACGACAGGAGCGAGCTGTAGATGCCCTCCCGGCGAAGCAGCGCCTCCAGGTCGCCGCGCTTGCCGCTCGTCAGGCAGGCGTCGGCCTCCTTCACGATGCGTAGCTTGTCGGCAGCGCTAAAGACCCGGCGGGCTCGCTTCGGCACGGTCTCCAGGGTAGCGCCGCTCACGCGGGTCTGTCGGCGCTCTCTCTGCGGCGAGGGGTCACGGTCGGAAATTCGAGATGGTTTCGGCACGATCTGCGATCCAATCTCCGCCCATCGGTACTTAGGTTTCGAGGGGGAGCTGTCTCATCCGACGTTGGCACGTGGGGGGGATTCGCGGCGCGGCTCCGCGGGTCGGCGCCGTTGTCCTTGAGCCGCCTCGCGTCGGCCAAGCAAGTGCGTTCTTCGGGAGCTACCAGATATTCCAGATGGGCCGTCACTTCGAGGCGTACGTCGCCCGGCCATGGCAGCAACAGCTACCTCAAATTCCAGGGTTCCCCCCTCAGCACCCTTACATCCAACTTGCCAGCAAGACGCGGGCTGCCGGTGTCACCGGAAACATCGGCGAAGCAGTCGCGGGCATCGTGATGGCGCGGCTCCTTACTAGCGGGCCGGTGGACATTGCGCATATCCGTCCAGTCCAGCCGTTTCGGGCCCGCAAGTCGCCCGATTTCATGGCGCGATTGGACTTTGCGCGCGTCAGTGTGACCGTCGGCTCGGCGCCGACGTGGTGGCCGGTAGAGTCTAAGGCGAGGTCAACGGCGAACGCCGTCGATCAAGCGATTCGCGAGAGCATCCGGCAACACGCCGCCTACTGGTACACGATCCAGAATGCCGCGCCCGGTGCGCTTGGCTACGGCTGCACAGTGGCGTTCCAGTACCAAGTGCCGCAACGAATCGACGTGGTGGTCTTCCAACCCGGGGACCCGGCGCGGCTCGCAACCAAACTGTCTTCAGCGAAGAGCTATCGGGATTACGTGAAGGAGGTTCTGGAGGATGGCGACACACTCGAATCCCTTGACAACTGCGGACGATCACGACGACGGGCCTACTGACGCTTTCATCATCGCCCGTCTCGCGCAGTGGGCAGGCGACTTCAGCTTTGCGACAGAACTCTACCGCCGGGTCAGCAAGCCCCTCACGAGCAAGGTTCCGGATCTGGTTTCGCATCCGCTCGACCACGTTCGCCACGCAAGCGACCTCCGGGCTCGACAGATCAGCCAGAAGCGTGGCGAGTTCAACCGGCTGGTCGAGGAATCGGAAGTGTCGACGGACCCTCCTCCGATGACGAGCAAGAGCGTGCGTGGGGTCGTATGGCGAATCAGCGAGCGACAGTTCGAACTGCGCGCCTATCCGAAATCCATCGAAGCTCTGCGCACCGTGCTTTGGGCCGCAGCAAGGCGTCGTGAGGAAGATTCCCGCGGCGACACCAATGCTTTGGCGTCGTTGGGTGGGAAGTGGCGCGTGCCGGGCGATCCCTTTGTCGAGGTCGCGGTGAGTGACTTCGGTCAGGTTAGCGCCGAGCTGTACTGGACCGAGGACACCCCACCGAGCGGCGACCTGATTGAGTCGCGGTTTCGTGAGGTTCTCGATGAGTTTGCCTAGACCGCAGGGGCGAGGGTGGCGGCGCGGAAGCATGCCATCGCGTCGCGAGTTACTCTCCAAGAATGGCAAATGTCCGAACACTCCGACGCGAGCAGTTCCTCGGCCCGACGAACGGCGGCTGGGCAAGCCTCTCGGCGGAGGTGTCTGAGTGCGCGCTGGCGCTGCTCGACCTTGCCTTCGAGGATCGCGCCAAGAACGTTTTTCGCATGGTCGACAACCACTACTCGCCCCACGCGCTCGGTTCGTTGGTGTTGGTCACCACCGCGTTCGACGCTTGGCTGTCCGAGGCGGTTGCCTGCTTCGACCCGTTTTGCTCCTCGGGGCTTCGCGCACTGGGCGAACAGCGGTTTGATGTGAAACTGGCCGGGCTACTGCAAGACAGCGGCGCGCGGGAGTGGCACAGGGCCGGCGAGCTAGAGCTGCTCGCGAACACGCGAAACGAAGTCGTCCACTATCTGCCCCGCGGCGTGAATGCTCCCGGCAACGTCCCCGAATGGCTATCGGATCTCGACCGACTCGGGCTCCTGCTTTCGACCGGTCGGAGCCACGAGTTCACCTTCGACCAACGCCTCGGCTCGTTCAAGTTGGCGCACTGGGCGTGGGAGTTGACATCTTCGGCAGCCGACACGCTGGTCAGCGCAGCCGGCGACCGGCGTGTCTTCATCGACGGCACGTCCAGGAATTTCGCCCGATTCCGACGGCTCCCGCCACCCTCGGATTTCCCCAAGTTCGATGCCGAGAACGGCCTTGCACCCACGGTAGTTCAGAACGACGGGAGGTAGCCAGCGCGGGGAGGGTTCAACGAGACAACAGCGAGTGGTCATCGTCCACCGCCGCGGTCGCGGCGACCGCGGCGGCCAACCGAACGGCCCCCGTCACGGCATGAGCTCCTCCGTCTCTAACGGCGAGAGCCAACGCCACGAGTTCTCCCTGAAGCACCGTCCCGACCAGCTCGTCCACGTCCTCCCACGGCACCGGCTCCCCCTTGGCCACCGCCATCAACACCCGCCGCGCGATCACCACCAAGTCTCGTCCCACAATCGTCCCATTTCCGTCGGAAGCCTCGGAAACCTCTAGGTTCACCGTGGCACTGTCACGCCGGAGGCCGCGGGTTCGAGTCCCGTCCGCCCCGCTCTGTTTTCTTCGACATTCCAACGACATCCGGGCGCTGTAGTAGCGCTGTAGTAACGAGCCCGTGTGCCCCAGGCATCGC
>Ga0154020_10002668_pt1 | contig 21746 bp, 12 predicted proteins | sample Klosneuvirus_201_FD_109709 | JGI IMG/M metagenome (GOLD analysis project Ga0154020, IMG submission 109709) | Active sludge microbial communities from wastewater, Klosterneuburg, Austria - Klosneuvirus_20160825_MG | ecosystem: Engineered > WWTP > Aerobic digester > Activated sludge | place... | reverse complement strand
GACCTTGAGCTCGTGCGAGCCGACGAGGTTGTTCGCGTAGTAGGTCGAATTGAGGCCCACCGTGTTTCGCGTCCGGTTGCTCGTCTGGAAGTTGTTGTAGTTGTCGTACCGGACGTTCGCGCCGCCGGTGTTCACCCAGGCCGTGGTCGCGATGTCGCCCGAGGTCGGGTACGTGTCGATGTTCGTGTCGCTGCGTCCGAGCTGCAGCTCCCCGATCCAGGCTCCGGTCATGGCCCCGTTCAGCTTCAGGCTGTAGATCTGTCCGGGCTGCTCCGCCGTGGCGTCCGCCTCCGGACGGAAGAGGACGGAGTTGTTCGCTCCCCGGACCGTGGCCCGCGAATCGATGAAGTTCGCGAAGCCGTTGAACCGCTCGCTCAGCGTGAAGGAGAGCTTCGCGCTGGAGTCCCACCCCTTGTAGCCGCGGGCGACCGGGCTCGGGTTCTGCGCCAGGATCGCCGCGTTCGTCGTGTTGGGCGTCACGAAGTTGTCGTTGCGCTGGGTGCCGACGAAGAACCAGAGGCGATCCCTCACCACGGGACCTCCGAGCGTCACGGCCCAGGGCGTGTTACGCGACTCCGAGACGCTCGGGTCAAATTGATCGCCCTTCTCCGAGAACTTGTTGCTGTTGTACCGGACGTCGGCGGTGCCGTGGAGCTCGTTGCCGCCCGACTTCGTGACGACGTTCAGGATTCCGCCGGTCGCGTGTCCGCTCTCGGCGAGGAAACCCGACGTCTGGACGCTGACCTCCTGGATGGAGTCGAAGTTCAGGTTCGTACCGAACGTGTGCGTGATCGGATCGGTGTTGTTGATGCCGTCGATGAGGAACGCGTTCTGCTGCGCGTTACCGCCCATCACGCTCGAGTTGCCCGTCCCGACGACTCCGGGCGCTTGCGCGGCGATCGTGAGGTAGTTCCGGCCGCCGGAGCCGATCGTCAGCTTGCGCAGGTACTTCTCGTCGAAGTTCTGCGCCGTGTTCGTCCGCGTGACGTCGACGACGGGCGCCTCCCCGGTCACGACCACCTCGCTGGCGACGCTCGAAAGGGCGAGAGCCGCGTTCACCTGGGTATCGCGATCGAGCGCGACGCTCTGGTTGACGCGCTCCGCCTTCTGGAAACCGCTCAGCTGGAAAGCCACGTTGTACCCGGGGCCCGGGGGGAGGTTCGGGATGAAGAACGAGCCGTCTCCCCCGGTGATCGCCGATCGGGTGCCCTGCAGGACCGGGCCCGCGACGACGACGCTGACCCCGGGTAGCGGCTGGCCCGAAACGTCCTTCACGACCCCGGACATGGTGCCGGTGAGCGCGGCTGACGCCGGGCGCGCCACGACCGAGACGACCGCGAGGGCCGCCAGAAGCGTCCTTCCCGGCGCGAGGTCGAGGACGCGAGAACGAAGAATCGAGTGACTCATGGGAGGCCTCCTTCTCAGAACGACACGCGGCCGCCGAACCGGACGACGCGCGGGCTCTGGATCTCCACGATGTCGCCGCCCGCATTCGCCGACGCGGTCACGTCGCTCTTGCGCTGCAGGACCGTGTTGCTGTTGAGGGCGTTGAAGAGGTCGAGCGAGAGCGTCACCGAGAGGGGCGCCAGATTGATCGCCTTCTCGAGCCGCAGGTCGAGGTTCGTCACGGTCGGGTAGCGCAGGTCGCCGAAGTTCTGCACGAGAGCGTTGCGCACGCCGAGACCGTCGCCCGGATCGGGGTTCGACGAGAAGAAGACCTGCGGATAGCCCTCGCGAGCGAAGAAGCTGCCCGCGAGGTTGAAGCCGAGAGGCAGACTGTAGAGCGCGTTCAGGCTGACGTTCCAGCGCGAGTTGACGTAGACGTCGGCCTTGGAGCCGGAGCCGACCCCCGAGCTGAAGGCGACCTGACCGCCGTCCTCGTTGCTGCCGCCGACCGCTCCGGAGAACGCCGGCCCTCCATAGATCCCCTGGGCCAGCTGGTTCGTCGGGTCGTAGACCGCGTCCGCCCCCACGTTCTGCGTCCAGTCGCTGAACGTGAAGCTCGCGCGCATCGACCACCGGTTGGCATAGCGCTTGTTCACCTGGAGCTCGAGGCCTTTGTACGTCTGGTCGTAGTCCGGACGGTTCGTGGTGTAGCTGCCGAAGCGCTCGGGCGACGTCGACCGGAGGCCGTAGATCGGAACGCTGTAGGCCCTTCCGAGCGGGTCCGCACCGTCCTCGGTGCCGGACAGCTCGAAGTCGCTCCTGTTGTACACGTGGAAGCTGCCGTCGGCGTTGAAGCCGTAGCCGGGGCTCCAGATGAAGTTCTTGAACTTCCGGTACGTGCCGTTCACCGAGACCCCGAGGCCCGGGAGGACCTCACGCTCGACCCCGAGCACGACCTCGTCGGTGGTCGGCGACTTCAGGTTGCCGTCGATCCGGTTCGGGCTCGGGCAGGTCGGGCAGGTGGAATTGACGTTGTAGGCGTAGATCAGGTTCTGGAAGTTGATCTCGCTCCGCTGGGCGATGTGGTCGCCGTTCCCGTCGGTCCACCGGTACTGCAGGTAGCCGTACTGCGCGTTGTTGTTGTAGGCGATGTAGGCGCTGCTGAGGTTGTCGACGAAGTGCCCGTAGCTCGCGCGGATCAGCGTCTTCCGGTTGTCCTTCCCGAGCGCATACGTGACACCGAGCCGCGGGGAGACGTCGGACCAGGTGAACGGCTTCTCGGTGTCACCCTGCCGCGACTCCGGGAGGATGTCCGGGAAGCTGGGGTTCGCCACGGAGACCGACGCCCGGTTGCGGCCCGATTGACTGTCGAAGCGCGCGCCCGCGTTGATCGTGAGGTTCGAGATGGTGATGGTGTCCGACAGATAGGCGCCGTACAGGTTGGTGTCCACCTGGTCGGAGAGGTTCCGGTACAGGTTGACGAAGCTGCGGCTCGCGCCCGTGGCGGCCGGGTTCCTCTCGAACATCCGCAGGCCGTGGGGCCAGGCGAGGTTCGACGTGACCGGCGCTTTTCGATAGCTGAAGCCGATCTTGAACTCGTGCCCGAGCTCACCCGTCCGGGCAAAGGCCGAGGCCGACCCTGTGAACTGCGTCTGGTTGCGGCCGGACTCGTACGTGTAATAGGTGCCGTGGTTGACGTTGTCCGGCGTCCGGTAGGCGTAGGGGCCCGTGCCCCCCTGCGCGACGAGCCCGAAGCCGCCGTCGACGTAGGACCCGAGCGCGGTCGCGAAGAGGTTCGAGGAGAAGATCTGTGTGTCCTCGATCTTGTAGACGGAGGTCGGCCCCGTCTGGTCGAAGGTCGTCTCCTGCGGTCTCGTGGGCGAGGCATTCCGCCCGTTCTTGATCTTGTCGCCCCGCAGGAAGAAGGCCGTCGCGTTGTTGTTGTTCGCGATCTGGAGGTTCAGCTTCGCGTTGATGTCCTCGAGGGTCGTCTTGTCGCTGAAGCCCTTCGGGAAGGCGGCCGTGGCCGGCGTCCGGAGGTCCACCTGGTTGCGGCCGTAGCTCGCCCAGGCCCAGAAGCGGTCCCTGACGACCGGTCCGCCCACCTCGAGGCCGTAGTCCTGGATGGCGTCGATCCGGTTGCCCCTCTGGAAGCCCTGAGCGGTGGCCTCCTCGTTGTCGGTGTTCGACTGCCAGCGCTGGTCGGTGATGAACGTGCGGCCGGAGCCGTGGACGTCGTTCGTGCCGCGCTTCGTCACCATGTTCAACGACGCTCCCGCCGTCATCAGGGTGACGTCGCTGCCGCCCGTGGAGACCTGCATCTCCTCGAAGGAGTCGAAGTCCCAGTAGGTGGGGGACGAGCCCACCGCGCCGACGTCGGTGACGTTCACACCGTCCACGTTCCAGACGCCCGCGCTGCCGCTCGAGCCCTTGGCGACGTAGGTCGACTGCTGGCCGCTCTCGTTGCCGCCCACGTTCACGCGGTCCATCAGGACGCCCGGAACGCTCTGGAGGATGACCCACGGGTCCCGGGCGGTCGGAATGGAGGCGAGCTCGGCCTGCGGAATGCTGGCCCCGACCGACGTCTTGCGCGTGTCGAGGACCGGCGTCTCGCCGGTCACCGTCACCTCCGTCGCGACGTTCGAGAGCCGCATGTTGGTGGTGAGCTCCGTGTTCTTGGCCACGGCCACGACCACGTTGTCTCGTGTGACACCGGCGAAGCCGGACAGTGCGAACGTCAGCTTGTAAGAGCCGGGTGAGAGGTTGAGGAAACGGTATTCACCCTGTCCGTTCGACACCGACGACACCGTCGCGCCGACACCGGACAGTGTGACGGTCGCGCCTGGAAGAGCGCCTCCCTGGTCGTCCAGCACCTTGCCGTAGACGTTCCCCGACTGCGCCTGGCCGAGGAGCGGCCCGGCTGTCAGGAGTACGGCGGCAAGGCCCCCCACGGCCCCAGCGAGAAAGCGGTTCTTCCGGTTCCTGTCGATGTTCCCCATACACACCTCACCTTTCCGCCTTCCGTCGAGACGTTGTCGAGGCCCAAAGCCAGGAGCCCCTTCCCGGGAAGGACAGCGTCAAGGTGTGTCGCGGCTGTCGGATTGGAAAGGTGTTGCGTACGAGCACGGCGGGGGCGGGGACGAATCGACGTCTGTCGACGGATTCGGGTTCTTGAAGGACCAATGTCCCGAAATCTTGGATGATCCGGGCGCGGTCACGAGGCGGCTCGGCGCCGGAACGACGCCGCCGCGCTCCGCTCGCCCGCGGCGTCGAGCACCTCCGCCGCCATCCGGAACGACGCCGGCCGGGGCGCCGTCCTCACGAGATCCTCCAGCGCCGCCAGCAGCTTGTCGCGCCGGCCCGTCGTGGCGAACAGGACCGCGAGGTTGCGGTGCGCCTCCGCGTTCTCCGGAAAGAGCCGCAGCTCCTCCTGGAACTCCGCCTCGGCCTCGTCGACACGACCGAGACGGGCGAGGACGTCCGCGCGGAGCTGGTGCTGCGCCATCAGAGGCGCGAGCGCCTCGCGGGCGGACAGCGCCAGGATCTCGTCCGCCTCGCCGAGGGCCTCGGCCAGGCGGCCCTGCCTCACGAGGAGCCGCACGGCGATGAGACGCGGGAAACGCCGGGACGGATGGAGGCGCCTGGCCTCGGTGAGCTCGGCCGCTGCCTCGGGGAGGTTTCGTTCGGCCAGCGCGATCAGGGCCAGGGTCTCGTGCGCCAGCGAGTTGCCGGCTCTCAGCGCCAGCTCGGCGTGGTCCCTCGCCTCGCGGGTGCGCCCGATCTCGAGCGCCAGGTTCGCGATGCCGAGGAAGTGCTCCGTGGAGCCCGCGGGCGAGAGACGCGCGACCTCTTTCAGCGCGGTGAGCGAGCGGTCGAGGTCGCCGGCCTTTCGGTATGCCTGGGAGAGGCCGCTCCAGCCGTCGGCCATCTTCGGCTCGAGCTCGACGAGCCGCTGAAAGGCCCGGGCGGCGTCCGCGGCGCGATCGTCCTTCAGCAGTGAGAAGGCCTCCTTCATCGCGCGAAGCGACGCCACCTTGTCCTTCGGGTCCGGGAGGCCGGTCGCGTCCGCCGCGGCGGCCGTCGAGCCGATGTAGCCGAGCGACGCGAGCTTGGCGGCTTGCTCGGGGTCCACGGCGGCGGGCATCTCGATCACCTTCGAGCGGACCTGCGCCATCTCGATTCGCATCGCGCGGAACGGGCCCGGAAGGCCGGCGGAGAGGTCCTGCTTCTCGTGCCGGTCGGCCGCGAGATCGTAGAGCTCGGGACGCGGCGCTTCTATGTAGTGGTGCCGGCCATCGGTAAGGGAGGCGAGGTCGCTCCACCCGTAGTGGAGGCGCGGGAAGAGCGTCTCACTGTAGATACGGCGCGACGGAAGCGGGCTGCCGTCGAGCGACGACGTGAGCGAACGGCCGCTCCCGGCCGGCGACGCGACGCCCGTCACCTCGGCCACGGTTGCGACGACGTCGACGAGGCCGACGGGCTCCGTCACCGCGGCGCCGGCGTGCCGCGAGGCCGGGAGCTTCACGAGGAGCGGCACGTGCAGCGCTTCCCGGTAGAGCGTGACGCCGTGCTCGTCCTCCCCGTGGTCGCCGAGCCCCTCGCCGTGGTCGGACAGGACGAGGATGAGCGCCGGGTCATAGAGGCCCTTCGCCTTCAGGAACGACAGGAAGTCGCCGACCACGGCGTCCGCCGCCGCGATCTCGCCGTCGTAGGGGCTCCCCGGATACCGGGAGCGGAACGGCTCGGGCGGCTCGTACGGCGTGTGCGGCTCGTAGAGGTGGAGGAACCCGAAGACGGGCCGGCCCGCCTGCGTGGAGAGCCACGTCGAGAGCCGCGTGGCGGTCGCGCCGCCGTCGCGCTGCACGCGTCCGAGCGAGAGGTTCGGGGCGTTCGCCTCGATCTGGTCGTCGTAGAGGTCGAACCCGTCCCCCATCCCCGACTCGCCGGCGAGGACGATGGACGACACGGCGCCACCCGTGGCGTAGCCCGCGTTCCGCAAGGTCTGGGCGAGCGTCTCCACGGCGGGACGACGCCTGTAGCCCACGTTGTCGCGCACACCGTGCTCCGCGGGTTGTCGGCCCGTGAGGAGCGTGGTGTGCGACGGCAACGTGAGCGGTACCGGGCTCCAGGCTTCGGAAAAGAGGACGGCGTCCTTCCGGAAGGCGTCGAGGTGCGGCGTCTCGACCCCGGCGTAGCCATACGCGGGAAGGTGGTCGGCGCGCAACGTGTCGACGGAGATGATGAAGACGGGCGCCTTCGAAGCCGGGCGCGCCGCGGGGCCCGCGCAGCCGGCGAGGAACGACACGACGAGGACGACGACGGCACGGCCCACGGCTGGAATGTGGCGTCGATCCCCTCGTTCCGGAAGAGCCGCCGGACGAGAGGCCGGCCCGCCGGGACGAACACCCCGGCCCGGCGGACGGAGACCGTCCCGGAAAACGAGGGATTCGTCCTCGGGTCCGTGCCCTCGTCCTCTCGTCGACACACCTGCGCCGATCCGGGCGGATACTCCGTCGCATGGCGCCCCGCACGCGTCGCCGCCTCGAACAGCTCGGGCTCCTCGTCCTCGTCTGGACGTGTGTGGGTCTCTTCAACGCGGGGGGCACGCTGATCCGCCCGCGGCCCGGCGCGAGGAGCGCCTGGGAGATCACCTGGCGCGTCCTCCTGTCCGCCTACACCTGGGCGGCCTTCACGCCGCTCGTCCTCAGGCTCTGCAAGCGGTTCCCGCTACACGACTCCCGCCGCACGGAAGTCCAGGCGGCCCACGCGGTGGCGTTCCTGGCGATCCCGATCGCGCAGATCACCGCGAACTACCTCGCCTTCAACTGGATCCTCCGCGAGGAGGTCGGCTGGATCTTCTTCGTCCGGGAGGAGTACCTGCAGAGCATCGCGCTCCTCCTCCCCGCGTGCCTCCTCACCTACAGCGGCATCCTGGGCGCCGCCTGGCTGATCGAGAGACAGCAGCTCGAGAGGCATCGCCGGATCGTGTCGGAGCAGCTGAAGCGCCAGCTGGCCGACGCGCGCATGCGCGCGCTCCGGATGCAGCTCCACCCCCACTTCCTCTTCAACACCCTGAACACCATCCTGCCGCTCCTCTACCGCGACGCCGACACGGCCGCCCGGACGGTGGTGCAGCTCGGCGATCTGGTGCGACAGAGCCTGAAGAACGACGCGAAGACGTTCGTCTCGCTCCGGGCCGAGGTGAGCTTCCTGGAGCGCTACCTCCAGATAGAGGAGACCCGGTTCCGGGACCGGCTCACGGTCCACATCCTCCTCGGAAGGACGGCCGAGAACGCCGCCGTCCCCAGCCTCATCCTCCAGCCGCTCGTCGAGAACGCGGTGCGCCACGGCATCTCGGCGCGGCCCGGACCGGGGCGCATCGAGATCCTGGGCCGCCGCGAAGGCGATCGGCTGCTCCTCGACGTGCGCGACGACGGTCCGGGCCTGCCCGACGCCTCGGCGCGGCGGGAGGGCGTGGGGGTGGCGAACACGGTGAACCGGCTCAAGGAGCTCTACGGCGACGACCATCGCTTCGTCCTGCAGAACCGCTCGGGTGGAGGGACGGAGGCGATGATCGACATCCCCTTCCGCCCGGCGCCGGAGAGACCCAAGAGCTCACCCGGCTGGCGGACGGAGCTGGCGCATGGTTAGGCCGCCCGCCGAAGCTCCCGAGACGAGCTGGGGCCGGCATCCCCTGTTCGTCGCGCTCCTCGCCGTGACGGCGCTCGGCGTCGTCCGGGGCACGCAGCGCTACGTCTGGAACCTGATGCCCAACATGACGCCGCTGCCCCTGTCGAAGGCGTTCCTCGGCCCCCTCCTGTCGGCCTACACGTGGGCGCTCCTCGCGCCGGCGATCCTCTGGCTGCTCCGCCGTTCCCTCCGGGTCTCCCTTCGGCGCGCGGCGCTCGTGCAGCTACCCGCGGGCGTCCTCTTCTGCGCGCTGAAGATCGCCCTGGTCGACGTCTGGCTGACCCTTCTCGGCCTCGACAAAATGACGCTCGCGACCCTGCCGATGGAGATGTGGGCCAGCATCCGCGCGGGCCTGGACCGCGGCCTCGTCGACTACGCGGCCCTCGTCGCCATCTTCTGGGGAATCGACGCCTACCGGCGCTCCGAGAGCTCGGCGGTCGACCTCGCCGCCATGGAGACGGAGCTCGCCGAGGCGCGCCTCCGGGCGCTCCGGACGCACCTCAACCCCCCGTTCTTCTTCTCCACGCTGAACACCATCCTGCCGCTCATCTCGCGCGACAAGGAGACCGCCGCCCGGGTCGTCGTGATGCTGGGGGATCTCCTGAGGCTCACCTTCCGGCGCGAGGGACGCGACGAGATACCGCTCGAGGAGGAGCTCCGCTACCTCGACGTCTACCTGAAGATCGAGGCCGTGAGGTTCCAGGATCGCCTCACCGTCGCCTTCGACGTGGAGCCCGAGTGCCAGGACGCGCTCGTCCCGAACCTCATCCTGCTGCCACTGGTGGAGCTCGTCGTCGAGAAGGGCGTGGAGATCCAGATGGGCGTCCGCCTCGTCACGCTCCGCGCCTCGGCCGACGACGGACGGCTCCTCGTCACGCTGGCCGAGACGGGCGCCGAGACCACCCGCGACGACGGCGCGTTGACCGACATCCGGCTCCGCGAGGCGGTGGAGAGGCTCCGCCACCTGTACGGTCCGGCCGCGGAGCTCTCGAGCCGTTTCGCGAACGGCGCCCTCACCGTAACTTTGGCCGTTCCCTTGCGTACCACAGCAGCATGCGCATCCGAACTCTCATCGTCGACGACGAGCCGAACGCCCGTGAGTGGATCGCCCGCCAGCTGGAGGAAGACCCCGATGTGGAGATCGTCGGCGAGTGCGCCGACGGATTCAAAGCCGTCCTCGCCATAGAGGAGCACGAGCCCGATCTCGTCTTCCTCGACGTCCAAATGCCTGGACTCGACGGATTCGGAGTTCTGGAGATGTGCGGCCCCCGCCAGCCCCGCGCCGTCGTCTTCGTCACCGCCTACGACCAGTACGCCGTGAAGGCGTTCGACGTCCATGCGCTCGACTACATCCTGAAGCCGTTCGGCAAGGAGCGGATCCGCGAGGCCCTCACCCGAGCCAAGGAGAAGCTGTCGCGCCGCTCCGTGGACGAGATGGGCGACCGCCTCCACACCCTGCTCCGGCAGATGGAGGACGCCCGCACCACGTACCCCGACTGGCTCCTCGTGAAGGGAGAGGGGAAGAGCTACTTCGTGAAGATCTCCGAGGTCGACTGGGTCGAGTCGTCCCGCAACAACGTGAAGCTGCACGTCGGCGCCGCCGTCCACACCCTGCACGAGACCACCGCGAACATCGAGCGCCGCCTCGACCCGCGGCGCTTCCTCCGCGTCCACCGGTCCACCATCGTGAACATCGAAAGGATCAAAGATCTGCAGCCCTGGTTCAACGGCGAGTACGTCCTCACGCTCCGCGACGGCACCGAGCTGACGATGAGCGCGACGTACAAGGAGAAGCTGAAGGAGTTCCGGAGCGGTCGGGGGTAGCGGGACCTACCTGTACAGCAGCCGCGTCGCCTTGTGCAGGAGCTTCAGCACGCCGGCGTCGTAGGGAAAGGCCAGCTTCTTCGCCAGGAACCTCGCCACGGGGACGAGGAGGGGACGCGACATCGTGATGGCCGTGAGCTTCGTCCACTGTCGAACGCTCTCCATGCCGTGGCGCGCGCCGAGGCCGCTCGCCTTCCAGCCGCCGAGCGGCGCCTCTACCACGAAGTAGTTCACCAGCACGTCGTTGACGATGACGTTGCCCGACTGGATCCGCCGCGCCACCTCGCGCGCCTTCCCCTCGGGGCCGAAGACCGTGGCGTTCAGGCCGAGGTGGGTGTCGTTGGCGAGCCGCACGGCCTCGTCCGCGTCCTTCACGCGCATCACCGGGACGAGCGGGCCGAACGTCTCCTCGCGCATCGCCTCCATCTCCTGCCGGGCGTTCCCGACGACGGTGGGCTCGAAGAAGTTGCCCGGGAGATCCGTCCGTCGCTTGCCGCCTGTCAGGACCTTTCCTCCCTTGGCCACGGCGTCCGCGAGCTGGCTCTCCACGAGGGTGAGCTGGCGCTCGAAGGTGACGGCGCCGAGGTCGTGCTCGGCGCTTCCCGGAGCCGACTGGCGGAGAGCCTTCACGCGTTCGACCAGCTTCGCCTCGAAGGCGTCGGCAATCGACTCCTGGACGTAGATCCGCTCCGTCCGGATGCAGGCCTGGCCGCTGTGGAGGAAGCCCGACCAGGCCGCCGCCCGCGCCGCGCGGTCGAGGTCGGCCCCCTCGAGCACCAGGAGCGGCGACTTGCCGCCGAGCTCGGTGATGCACGGGATGAGCCTCTCGCCGCACCGCGCCGCGATCCTCCGCCCCGTGGCCACCGAGCCCGTGAACATCACGGCGTCCGCGAGATCGACGAGGGCCGCGCCCGACGGGCCTCGCCCCGTCACCACCTGGAAGACGTTCTCCGGGTTGCCGGCCCGGCGCCAGAGCTCCTCGAAGAGGACCGACGTGAGGGGCGTCACCTCCGACGGCTTCAGCACGACGGTGTTGCCCGCGAGGAGGGGCGCGACGGCGTCGGCGGCGTTGTTCAGGATCGGAAAATTCCACGGGCCGATGACGCCCACGACGCCGATCGGCTTCCGCACGAGCCGCGTCTTCTTCGTCATGAAGAGGAACGGGTTGCGTGTCTCCTCGCGGAGGGCGCGGCGCGCCACCGACGCCGAGAAGCGGAGGAGCTCGCAGAAATAGAGGATCTCGATCCCCTCCGCCTCGTGCCGCGGCTTACCGCTCTCGTTCACGAGCGTGTCGACGAGGCGCGGCTCGTCGAGCGCCGCGCGCCGCCACCGCTTCAGGGCGGCGATCCTCTCGGAGAGCGGCGTGGCGGCCCAGCCCGGGGCCGCAGCGCGCGCCCGGTCGACGGCGGCGCGCACGCCCGGTTCACCCAGGTCGGGCACCTCGCCCAGGAGCTGTCCCGTGGACGGCGAGACGACGCGGATGGGGGGGGCGACGGGCTGCGGCTGGGCGCTCATGGGCCGGATGCTACAGAAGATGGCGGCTAGGGCGGGGCGAAGCCGAACCGCTGCCACACTTCTGTGGCGGCGGCCGCGGCGTCCAGGACGCGGTCCGCCGCGTCCCTCTTCTTCGTGGCGCTGACGACGGTGACGGTGTGGAGGATCGGCAGGTGGAGCCCGGCCTTCGGCGCGGAGGCGTCCCTTCGCGGAGCGGTCGCCATCTCCACCGGGATCACGCGCAGCCCGGGCGGCGGCGGCGTGACGAGGGACGCCGCGACGAGGCCCACGTCGGCCTCACCCGAGGTCACGAGCTGAAGCGCCGCGGCCGAGCTCTCGGCGTAGACGATGCGCGGCCGGAGCTCGTTCAGAAGGAGCGTGGAGAGGAGCGCCTCCTCGGCCGCCCGGCCGTTCGGCGAGGTCCGCGGCGAGGCGAGCGCCAGCTTCCGAAAGCTCCCCTTGCGGAAGGAGGAGGCCGTCTCCCGGGCGAAGAGCGGCATGTCGAGCTTCACGCCTTTCCCCAGGACCACGGCGAGGCGGCCGAGTCCGACCCGCGTGATCCGCAGGCGGTCCACGAGGTTCGCGCGGGCCAGGGCCTCGGGCGTCACCTCGTCCGCGGCGAAGAAGAGGTCGTAGGGAACGCCCTTCTCGATCTCACGGGCCAGAGCGCCGGTGGAGCCGTACCGGATCTCCACGGGCTCGCCCGCCACGCGCGCCAGCTCCGGCTTCAGAGCGTCCAGGACCGGCCGCGTGCTCGAGGCGGCCGCGATGAGCAGGAAGAGAACCGCGTGCACCCCCCCACTCTAGAACATGCGCCGGGAGTGCCGTCTCTGTCCTAAGATCCTCGCCACGGGAATGAGCGAAACGAATCAGGAAGACCTGCTCGACCAGTTTTCGGGCGCCTTTGCGCGGCTGAAGCCTGCCGACATCAACGTCATCGGCCGGCTCCAGCCTCTCCTGAAGGTCGACAACCTCCAGTCGGTTTTCCAGCCCATCTTCCGCGCCACCACGGGCGAGCTCGAAGGGTGCGAGGCCCTGATCCGGCTGCCGGTCGAGTCGGGCTTCGCCTCGCCCGCCGACGCCTTCACCGACTCCGTCCGGGTGGGCCTCCTCCAGACGCTGGAGGCCGCCGCCACCACCTGTCACCTGCGGGCCGTCCGCGGCCACGCCCACGGAAAGCGCCTCTTCCTGAATCTCTCCGCTCCCCTCTTCTCCGATCCCCGCTTCGGCGTGTCGTGGCTCGTCGCGAAGACCCGCGAGGCCGAGCTCGCGCCGCACCAGGTGGTGCTCGAGATCCCCGAGACCCTGCGCATCCGGAACACGGCCTCGTTCGTGAAGCACATCGAGCCGTTCCGCCGCGAGGGCTTCCAGATCGCCATCGACGACTTCGGAGCCGGCTACACGAACCTCCGGATGATCAGCGACCTCTCGCCCGATTACGTGAAGGTGGACCGCGTCTTCGTGGACGGCATCGCCTCGCACGCGAGGAAGAGGATCCTGGTGGAGTCCGTCGTCACGCTCTGCCACCGCGTGAACTGCTCCGTCATCGCCGAGGGGATCGAGCTGCCGCTCGACCTCGAGATCTGTCTCTCCGCGGGCGTGGATCTTCTCCAGGGCTTTCTCTTCGCGCGCCCTCAGGCAGCCGAGACCGCCTTCGAAGCGGCCGAGCTCGCGCTCCCCGCGCCTCCCACCAGCAACCTGCACGAGGAGGTGAAGAGCCTCCTCAACGTGGAGACGCCCCTCTCCCCGAACGAGATGGGCTCCGCCGCCGAGCGCTTCGCCGCGTCGCCCCGCCTCCGCGCGATTCCCGTGGTCCTCCGCGAGACGATCGCCGGCCTCCTGAAGCGTCCGCCCGACGTCGACCCGGTGTCCGACGCCTTCGACTGGCTCTCCGAGAACGCCTCGCTCGAGGAGGCCGTCGCGCTCGTGCGCCAGCGGCCGGAGTCGCGCCGGTTCGACCCGATCGTCATCGTGGGGCCGAACCGCCTGTACCGCGGCCTCCTCCCGATCGACCGCCTGCTCTCGCAGCTCGCGCGCCTGAACAACGAGCTGGCTCTCCAGGCGAATCCCCTCACCGGCCTCCCGAGCCGCCTCATCTTCGAGCGGACCCTGGCGCACCGGCTCGAGCGCGAGACCCCGCTCGCCGTCGCCCGGCTCAACCTCATGCGGTTCAAGCCGTTCAACGACCGCTACGGCTTCGCTCGGGGCGACGACCTTCTCCACGCCCTCGTCTCGGTCATCCGCGACCAGCTCTCGGGGCTGCCGAACTCCCTCATCGCCCACTTCGCCGGGGACGACTTCGCCTACCTCGGCCCGATCCAGGGCGCGCAGATGACCGCCACGTCCATCATCCACCGCTTCCTCGAGGCGGCCAGGCCGCTCTACGACGCCGACGACCTGGCCGCCGAGGGCTTCACCGTGCCCGACCGCCTCGGCGCCCCCCGCAAGGTGCCGCTGGTAGGCCTTTCCATCGGCATCGTCCTCTGGAAGGGTGACGACGCCGGCGTCCGCACCGTGCTGGAGGCGGCCGAGACCACGTTGCGCGGGGCCCGGAACCGAGACCAGTCCCACGTCCTCGTGAACCGGCGCGACCTGAAGACCGCCTCGCGCCCGAGCGTGGAGACCGGCGGCCCGGCGGCGGATGACGCGCCGGCCGAGAGCGAAGCCGCGGCCGGCTAGGACGCTACCCGCGCTCCTTCAGACGTTCAGACGCTCACCTGGATCGGCAGGATGACGGTCTGCAGACCCTCGAACTGCAGCCTCCGCTGAACGGCGAACGGCGTCTGGTTGTGGAGCAGCCGGTTCATCATGTTCTCCTGGGGAAACACGAGCTTCGACGCGAAGAAGACCGGCCTGTCGTAGCTCTCCTTGACGGTGCGACAGAGCTCGACGAGCTCGTCGAGAAGGTCGGTCCCGAGGGCGTAGTGGTGCTCGGCGTGCATGCCGAGGCTCCGCGCGAACTCCACGTAGCGGTTCAGGTCCCTCTCGGTCTCCCGCCTCAGATGCTCGACCTCGTCCACACCCTTGAACTTCGCCGAGTCGACGACGCCCACCGAGAGGAAGACGGCGTTCTTGAAGTGCCGCGGAAAGTACTTCTGCACCTGCAGGAGCGAGTGGATCCCGAGCCCGTTGAATCCGGAGACGAGGAAGACCGCCGTCGGCGTGTTGCGGCTGACGGGCTCGATCTTCGGCAAGGCGGCGGTGTCGTGCTTCGGCTTCGGCAGGGTGGTGAGGACGTCGTCCGCACGAGCCATCAGGAGCCGCACGGAGTTGTAGTGGCGCCGGATGAGGATGCACACGAGGATCAGTGAGCCCGTCGTGACGACCGTCACCCACGCCCCCTGCCGGAACTTCAGGACAACGGTGACGATCAGGATGGTGGTCGTCACCACCAGGCCGACACCGTTCACGAGGAACTTCTTCCCCCAGCCCGGCTCCACCTTCCGCACCTGGAGCCAGTGGACGCACATCCCCAGCTGCGAGAGCGTGAACGTGAGGAACACGTTGATCGAGTACATGACGACGAGCACGTGGACCGAGCCGCCCGCGTAGATGAGCGTGGCGATGGCCGCACCGCCCATGAGGAAGACGCCGTTCTGCGTGACGAGCCGCTCCGAGAGGAGACCGAAACGGTGCGGGACCCACGAATCCAGGGCCATGTTCGCCAGCACTCGCGGTCCGGCCAGGAAGCTGGCCTGCGCCGCGACGAAGAGGAGCGCGCCTTCCGACAGGAGACAGAGCCACACGAAGCCGCGGGCCGGGAGCCCCGGCCCCAGCATCTCGCCCGCCAGCAGGTTGTAGAGGGTGGCGTTCAGCGTGGCGCCCTCGACCTTCGTCACGTTCGCGAGGAGGTAGCAGAGGATCAGGGCGCCCGCCACGAACGACAGCGAGAACGCCATGTAGGTCATCGTCCGGCGGCCGGTCTTCACGCGCGGCTCGCGCAGGATCTGGAGCCCGTTCGAGACCGCCTCGATCCCGGTGTAGGTGCCGCCGCCCAGGGAGAACGCCGTGAGGAGGAGGACGATCGTCCCCCAGCCTCCCAGAGAGGCCCAGGTGTTCTTCGTCTCGCGCACGGTGTCGAGCGCGAGCCGCGGCACCTCGTCGAGGTGGCGTCCGATCCCGAACACCAGCACCAGCACGTGCGTGACGAGGAAGAGCACGAAGATCGGGAGGAGGACCTGGATCGACTCCTTCATGCCGCGCAGGTTCAGGAGGATCAACGCGACGACGGCGATCAGCGTGAGAGGGAGGTGCCGGCTCGCGACGTCGTGGCCGAAGAGCGATCCGAGCGCCGCGACGCCGGCGGCGCACGAGGTGGCCACCGTGAGGACGTAGTCGAAGACGAGCGCCGCACCCGACACGAGGCCGGCCCCTTCCCCCAGGAGCCGCGTCGCGACCAGATAGCCGCCACCGCCGGACGGAAAGAGCTCGATGAGCTGCGAGTACGAGGCGGAGATCAGGAAGACCGTGAACGCCGTGGCGATGGCCAGGAAGACGGCGAGGTGCTTGTGCTGCCCCAGCGCCAGGAACGCTTCCTCCGGCCCGTAGGCCGATGACGACAGGCCATCCGCGCCCAGGCCCACCCACGCCAGGACGGCCGCGAGAGAAAGCTGATGGAAGACATGGGGATCGAGCGGGTCGAGCCCTTTGCCCAGGAAGACCCGCTTCGTCAGGTTTTTGAGATCCACCGGCCGGGCATCATAGCAACCGGGTCCGGGCTGCCCCGTGTCACCGTCGAGCTACAATCCCCGCTGGATGACCTTCTCCCCCCCGGGCGATCACCTCAGCGACGTCTTCTTCAGCGACCTTCCGCTCCCTCATTCCGTGCGGGCCGGTATCGCCGCCTGCGGCTTCGTGAGGGCCACGCCCATCCAGGCCGCCACCCTGCCGATCCTGCTGGCCGGCCGCGACGTGGCGGCGCAGGCGCAGACCGGCACCGGCAAGACGGCGGCGTTCCTCGTCTCGGTCTTCACGCGCCTCGCGAAGAAGCCCCGCCCGCACCGCCACGGCGACAAGCCGCGCGCGCTGGTGGTGGCGCCCACGCGCGAGCTGGCCGTTCAGATCCAGGAGGACGCCCGCGGCCTGGGCCACTTCGTGAAGCCGCGCATCGTGACGGTGTACGGCGGCATCGACTACGGCAAGCAGCGCGACCAGCTGCGCGCCGGCTGCGACCTCCTGATCGGCACTCCCGGACGCCTCCTCGACTACGAGCAGCAGGGCGCCACCGGGTTCGGCGAGGTGGAGTCGCTCGTCGTCGACGAGGCCGACCGCCTCTTCGACCTCGGCTTCATCGTCGACCTCCGGCGCATCCTCCGCCGCTGTCCGCCCCCCTCCAAGCGCCACTCCATGCTCTTCTCTGCCACCCTCTCGTACCGCGTGATGGAGCTCGCCTACGAGCACCTGAACGACGCCGTCAAGATCGAGATCCGCCCCGAGCAGATCACCGCCGACCGCGTCACGCAGGTGCTCTACCACGTGGGGCAGCACGAGAAGATGTCGCTCCTCCTGGGGATCCTGGCGAAGGAGGCGGGCGCGCGGACCATGCTGTTCGTCAACACGAAGCGATTCGCGGAGCGGCTCGTCAACACGCTGGAGCGACACGGCTACAAGATCGGCGCGCTCACGGGCGACATCCCGCAGGCGAAGCGGCTCCGGATCCTCCAGGACTTCAAGAACGGCACGCTGCCGCTCCTCGTCGCCACCGACGTCGCGTCGCGCGGGCTCCACATCGACGGCGTCTCCCACGTCGTGAACGTCGACCTGCCGCAGGATCCCGAGGACTACGTCCACCGGATCGGCCGGACCGCGCGCGCCGGGCAGAGCGGAAAGGCCATCTCGCTCGCCGACGAGGATTTCGTCTTCTCGCTGGCGGCCATCGAGCGTCTGATCGGGATGAAGATCCAGGTCGAGCATCCCGACCACTCCCTCTTCATGCGGGTCGACGGCCCGCGCCGGGCGGCCGTTCCTCACGTCGAGAGGCCTCCCGTCGCGGCAAGACCCCCGGTCCCGACGAAATCGCCCGCGATCGAGAAGCCTCACGTGGTCGAGAAGCTCCACGTGGTCGAGAAGGCGCCGGCGACCGAGAAACCGCACGACCTCGAGATGACGCGCGTGGTCGAGCAGCCTCACGTGGTCGAGCAGCGGCACGTGGTCGAGAAGACGACGCCGGTCGAGCGACCTCACCTCGTCGAGAAGCTGGCCGTTCCCGAAAAGCGGCGGCCCGAGCCGGCGACGGCCACGATACCCGTCAAAGCCAGCGTGCCCGAGCCGCGTCCCGCGCCGATTCCCGCGCCCATCCCCTTGCCCGAGCCCGATCTCGAGGAGGAGATCGAGGTGAAGCTCGTGCCCGACGAGCCGGAGGACGACCTGGTCCTCGACGTCGACGCCCACGCGGTCGACTTCTGGACCCGCGAGGCGTTCGGGCTCGACCTGCCCGAAGGGGGTGTCTGGTCCGGTCCTTCCCTCCCGATCCTCGGGGCGCCCCTCCCGACCGCCGTGAGGAAGCGCCGGCGGCGGCGAGGTGGCCGCAAGCCGCAGGCGGCGGCTCCGCTCCTCACCTAGCCAGCCTGGCCAGCCTGGACCGGGTCGTCCGTCCCGACGACCGGGTATCATTTCGGCTACCAAGACTTCGAGCGGAAGGAGCGTCGCCATGCCGTATGCCGGCGTCAACGGAACGAGGCTCTACTACGAGATCGGCGGCGAAGGGGACATGGTGGTCCTGCTTCACGGCTACCTGGCCGACGCCGACAGCATGGAGGCGCCCTCCACGGGCCTTTCCACCGGCCTCCGCGCCATCCGGATCGACCGGCGCGGACACGGCCGGTCGAACCCGGTCGAGGCGCCACCGCCCCTCGCGGTGGAGGCCGCGGACGTTGCCGCCCTGCTCGACTGGTTCAGCGTCGAGAAGACGCACTTCCTCACACACGACACCGGCGCCGAGGTGGCCATCGAGTTCGCGCTGACCTACCCCGACAGGACCCGGTCGATGTGCCTGATGAGCCCGGTGGCCGACGGCTTCAACTGGAGCCCGGAGGAGGCGGCGCGCCAGGCCGACCTCCGGACCGCGCTGAAGACCGACGTGAAGAAGGCGCTCGAGGCGTGGAAGACGTCACCCCTCTTCGACATGTCCACGGAGCGCGACGGGCTGGTGGACCGCGTCCAGACCCTCTTCACCCGCGTCGCGGGCGGCGTCACGGCGTTCGAGCGCGCAGCGGTCTCCCCCACCCAGGGACAACGCCTCACCACCATCAGCACGAAGACGGGCGTCTTCATCGGCGAGCGCGACGAGCCAGAGAGGATGCGCTGTGCGCAGGCGATCGCCGCTCGGATCCCGGGGGCCCAGCTGACCGTTTTCCCCGAGCTGGGCCGATTCCTCCACGTGGAGGACGCGCGTGCCGTGATGCGCCGCCTCACGGACTTCTTCATCCAGGACTGAGTCCGGAGCGGGCTAGACGAGATCCCCGCAGCGTGGGCAGAAGACGTCTCCCGGGCTGGCGTCGACGTGCGTGCAGCGCCAGGTCGGCTTCTTGGGCGCTGCCCCCTGTTGAAGGGCCGGCTCGGGAGCCGGGGCGGGGCCGGGGGGACGCGCCAGAGCCGCAGCGGGTATCGACGCCTCGGCAATGGACGCCACGGCAATGGACGCCACGGCGACGGACGGGTCGGCGTCCGAAGGCTCCGTCTCGCCGGCTGCCGCGATCCGGACCGCTGCATCCGGCAGCAGGACGAACGTGAGCTTCATGCCGCCCGAGATGGTGCGGGCCATCTCCACGTCGTACCGGCGCGGGATGTCCTCCAGGCTGCTCCAGTCGATGGTGAGGTGACCCCGCCGCATCTCGAGCCACGAGATGAGCTGCGGCATGACGCTGCCGGGGAGGCGCCGTTTCATCGGCGGCCGATCGGGGCGGGACGAGAGGGCGAAGCCGCCCTTGGCGTCGAGGCCCAGCTCCAGGCTGGTCGATTCCTGGTGCAGCGCCTCGGAGAAGAGGGCGCGGCCCAGCTTCTCGAACGGGTCGTGTCCGGGCAGGTCCGGTGGATCGTCCTCGGCGCTCGGAACCACCCCTTCCGCCCGGTCCCAGTGGTCCAGGCAATCCTCGAGGACCGGCTCGCAGACGACCTCGAGCGCCACCTCGGAGCCGGTGGTCGCGATGAGCCCCGTCTCCAGGACGGGGTTCGTGGGCCTGGACACGGCGATCCGGAGGGCCGTCCCGACGCGGGCGAACGGAATGGCGCGCAGGCGGCGCCGAGCTTCCGACGGCAGCGCCCCGACCACCTCCGGCGACGCCGAGAGGAGGGTCTCGCGCGAGACCGTGGCGAGACCCGACGCCTTTGACAGGGCGGCCGTGAGGGCATCCTCGGTCACGGCCCCCGTCTGAAGGAGCGCGCGCTCGATCGTACCGCCATGAACACGCTGCCAGTCGGAGGCACTTCGCAGAGTGGACAGCGTGAGGCCGCCCAGCTCCGCGAGGATCTCCCCCACGGCTCCCCTCATCCATCCTCCGAGAAGCCCGTTCTAGCAGAATCCGGGCCGTCGTGCACCCGGCCAATCCTGGAGGCCAGGCGCCAGTTCTCGTCGCTCCAGGCCCGATCCAGCCCCTTCGAACCGACGGAATCTGTCGGGCAGGGACCGCCGCCACCTTGAAATCCCGGCGGTCATCGCCGAAATTTCAAGGTCGCTAGCCCTTCGGAAAGTACTCGCGCCAGCGCCGGTCGACGAGCCGGACGGTGTCGGGATCGGCCTCCACCACCTTTGGCATCCAGGGCTTCATCCGCGCGTCGAGGACGACGGGCGGGGTGAACGCCACGTGGTTCCGGACGATCTCCTGGTGCTTGCCGACGAGGTCGGCCGCGGGCTCGAAGCGGGTGAAGACGTGCCAGAGGAACGAGCGATCGTCCCGGGCGGCGGCGGGCGCGTCGTCGACGAGGACGACGAGCGGCCAGTCGGCAGCGGCGGCGTCCTGGCTCAGGCGACGCGCGAAGTCGCGGTCCTCCGCGTACGACGGGCCGTCCACGACGAGCGCGCCCGCGGTGAAGACGGCGACGTTCCGGACGCCGGCCGGAAGCTCGCCGGAGAAGGCCGCCGGCAGCTCGCGGATCGCGTCGCCGAGGCCCATCAGGACGCCCTTCGACCCCTCGTTCACTTTCGGCCCTGTGTAGTCGAGCGTGTCCATGGCGAGGTTCGAGAAGACGAAGAGGTCGGTCTCGAACCGGCACCGCGCGAGGAGGTGCGACAGGAGGCCGCGGAAGTCGCGCAGGTCGCGCTTCGCGTCGGTGAGGAGGAGGAACTTCGTCAGCGAGAGCTGGCCCTCGCCCAGGATGCGGAACGCCGACGCCATCGCCTCGCGGCCGTAGCGGTCCTTCACCACCGCGGCGGCCAGCGAATGGAAGCCGGTGTCCCCGTAGCTCCAGAGGTCCACGACGGACGGCATGACCAGCGGGAAGAGCGGCGACAGCAGCTCCTGCAGATAGTCGCCGATGAAGAAGTCCTCCTGGCGCGGCTTCCCCACGACCGTGGCCGGAAAGATGGCGTCGCGGCGGCGGTAGACGCGCGACACCTCGAAGACCGGGTAGTCGTGCGCGAGGGAGTAGTAACCGTAGTGATCGCCGAACGGCCCCTCGGGGCGACGAGCCTTCGGCGGCACCGACCCGACGAGCGCGACCTCGGCGTCGGCGACGAGACGGTGCGGGTGGCCGGCCACGTCGACCATCGGCAGGCGCGAGCCGAGGAGGAGCGACGTGAGGAGAAGCTCCGGGACGCCCTCGGGCAGCGGCGCGATGGCGCCCAGGATGAGCGCGGGAGGCCCGCCCAGGAAGACCGTCAGCGGCAGCGCCTGGCCCCGCCGCTCGGCCACGTGATAGTGGAAGCCGCCCCCCTTGCCGATCTGCCAGTGGACGCCGGTCGTCCGCTTGCCGTGGATCTGGATCCGGTACATCCCGAGGTTCGACTGATGCGGTCCGTCACCCGGCAGCTCCGTGTAGACGAGAGGCAACGTGAGGAACGGTCCGCCGTCCTCGGGCCACTGCGTGAGCGCGGGGAGGCGCGTCAGGTCGACGTCGTCCTCCACTACCTCCGTCACGGGCGCTCCGCCCGACCTCTTCGTCCCCACCTTCAGCGCGCCGGCGATGAGCGATCGGAAGCCCCAGAGCTTCGCGGGTGTGGGGGGCATCAGCTCCGTGGCGGCGCGGACGGCAGCCTTGACGAAGTCGAGAGGACGGCGTCCGAACGCCAGGTCGATGCGGCGGTTCGTGCCGAAGAGGTTCGTGACGACCGGCATCTCGGAGCCCTTCGGCCGGCGGAACAGGAGCGCCGGACCGCCCTGCTCGATGACGCGCCGGTGGATCTCCGGGATCTCGAG
>Ga0154020_10002667_pt1 | contig 21747 bp, 26 predicted proteins | sample Klosneuvirus_201_FD_109709 | JGI IMG/M metagenome (GOLD analysis project Ga0154020, IMG submission 109709) | Active sludge microbial communities from wastewater, Klosterneuburg, Austria - Klosneuvirus_20160825_MG | ecosystem: Engineered > WWTP > Aerobic digester > Activated sludge | place... | reverse complement strand
GAGCGTGTCCCCGCCGGTTTGCGCGACGAAATCAAGCGCCGCTCTCGCGGTTACGCCAGCCCGAAGGATTTTTTTGTCGAAAAGCTGGCCGAAGGCGTCGCCACCATCGCTGCCGCCTTCTGGCCCAAACCGGTGATCGTGCGTCTGTCGGACTTCAAGTCCAACGAGTACCGCAAGCTGCTCGGTGGCGAGGCCTACGAGCCGGAAGAAGAAAACCCGATGCTCGGTTTCCGTGGCGCCTCGCGCTACGTGGCGCCGTCCTTCCGCGACTGCTTCGAACTGGAGTGCCGCGCCCTGCGCAAGGTGCGCGACACCATGGGGCTCGCCAACGTCGAGATCATGGTGCCGTTCACCCGCACCGTCACCGAGGCCAGGGAGGTCGTGGCCCTGCTGGCCGCCAACGGCCTGGAGCGTGGCAGGAACGGCCTGCGCCTGATCATGATGTGCGAGATTCCCTCGAACGCCCTGCTGGCCGAGCAGTTTCTCGAGCATTTCGACGGTTTTTCCATCGGCTCGAACGACCTGACCCAGCTGACCCTGGGGCTGGACCGCGATTCAGGCCTGGTGGCAAACCTGTTCGACGAACGGGACGCCGCGGTCAAGGCGCTGTTGAGCATGGCCATCCAGACCTGCCGCCGGCTGGGCAAATATGTCGGCATCTGCGGCCAGGGGCCGTCGGACCACGTCGATTTCGCCGAGTGGCTGATGGACGAGGGCATCGTGACACTTTCCCTCAACCCTGATACGGTGGTGGACACATGGCTGCGCCTCGGCAAGCATCTTGCCGAATCCGGCAAATAGGCCGAGAGGAGAAATCGTGATGCAACCCGAATGGTGGCACTGGGCGGTGCTGGGCATTGGCCTGGTCATCGCCGAGTTGGCGGTGCCGGCCTTCTTCATTGTCTGGTTCGGCCTGGGTGCGCTGCTGGTGTCCCTGGTGGTTTTGGTGGCGCCATCGATGAGCCTGACGGCGCAGCTGCTGACCTGGACATTCGCCTCGGTGGCAATGGTGGTGCTCTGGTTCCGCATCTTCAAGCCGGGCATGCACAAGACCAAGGTCGGCATGGCGGACTCGAACATCGTCGGCGAGGTCGGCATGCTGATCCGCGACGTCGAGCCTTTCCAGAAGGGGCAGGTGCGCTTCCAGAAGCCGCTGGTCGGCTCGGAGGTATGGGACTGCATCGCGGACGAGCCGATCAAATCCGGCGAGCGCGTCAAGGTGCTTGGCATCGAGGGCAGTTTTCTCAAGGTTGGCAGGGTCTAAGGGGGCATCATGAGCGCAGGATTCATCGTTGTCGTAGCAATTCTCGCCTTCGCGCTGGTCACGGTCTGGAAGGGCGTGCGCATCGTGCCCCAGGGCGAGGAGTGGATCGTCGAGCGCCTGGGCAAGTACCACGGCACCCTCCATCCTGGCCTCAACATCATCATTCCCTACTTAGATCGTATCGCCTACAAGCTGGTCACCAAGGACATCATCCTCGACGTCCAGGAACAGGAGGTCATCACCCGTGACAACGCGGTGATCCTCACCAACGCCATCGCCTTCATCAAGGTCACCGATCCGGTCAAGGCCGTCTATGGCGTCGTGGACTTCTCGGAAGCGATCCGCAATCTGATCATGACGACCTTGCGCTCCATCACCGGGGAAATGGATTTGGACCAGGCCTTGTCCAGCCGGGACAAGATCAAGGTTCGCCTGCGCGAGAGCATTGCGGATGAAGCGGTCGACTGGGGTCTGACGGTGAAGTCGGTGGAGATCCAGGACATCAAGCCGTCCGCCTCGATGCAGAAGGCCATGGAGATGCAGGCTTCGGCCGAGCGCGAGAGGAAAGCCATGGTGACCCGGGCCGAAGGCGAAAAGCAGTCCATGATCCTGCAGGCCGAGGCGCGGGTCGAGTCGGCCCGGCGTGATGCCGAGGCGCAGGTGACGCTGGCGGAGGCCTCGTCCGAGGCCATCAAGCGCGTCGCCCAGGCCATCGGCGACCGCGACACGCCAATGCTCTACCTGCTGGGCGAAAAGTACATCACTGCGATCACCCATCTGGCCGGGTCGGACAACGCCAAAATGATCGTGCTCCCGGCGGATGTGCAGGAGGCGGTGCGCGGAGTGCTTGGCCGCTTCAACAAGACCTGATCAGGCCTTGACCCGCAGCAGGCGCTGCTTCTCCCGCTCCCAGTCGCGCTTCTTCTCGGTATCGCGCTTGTCGTGCTGCTTCTTGCCGTGGGCCAGGCCGATGGCGAGTTTCACCCGACCCTTGGAATAGTGCAGGTCCAGCGGCACCAGGGCATAGCCGGCGCGCTCGACCTTGCCGACCAGCTTGTCGATCTCGGCGGCGTGCAGCAGCAGCTTGCGGGTGCGGACGGGATCGGGCTGGATGTGGGTTGAGGCCGTCGGCAGCGGGCTGATGTGGCAGCCGATGAGGAACACCTCGCCGTTGCGCAGAATGACGTAGGCTTCCTTCAATTGCGTCCGGCCGGCCCGGATGGCCTTCACTTCCCAGCCTTCCAGGACCAGGCCCGCCTCGAACCGTTCCTCGATGAAGTAATCGTGAAAGGCCTTCTTGTTGTCGACAATGCTCATACCGGGATTTACGTTAGAATTCGCTCGATTCTATAGCATGTGGCGATCATGGCCGAAGTCAGGAAAACCGTCCTGATCGAATACAGTGCCGGGCAGATGTTCCATCTCGTGGACCGGGTCGAGGAGTATCCCCAATTCCTGCCCTGGTGCGGCGGCACCGAACTGATTCTGCGCGACGAGGCCATGACGGTGGCGGCCCTGCATATCAACTACCACGGCATCAAGGCCGACTTTTCCACCGAGAACCACAAGGAAGCTCCGTATTTCATGAAGATCAACCTGCGTCACGGCCCCTTCGAGCACCTCGACGGCTGCTGGCGCTTCAAGCCGCTGGGCGATACGGCCTGCAAGATCGAGTTTCAGCTTCACTACGAGTTCTCCAGCAAGCTGCTGGAAAAGGCGTTGGGGCCGGTGTTCCATCACATCGCCAATACTTTCGTCGATGCCTTCGTCAGGCGCGCCGACCAGGTTCTGCCCCCCCATGGCTGACCTGCTTTCCGTCGAGGTCGCCTACGCCCTGCCGCAGCGGCAGGACGTGGTGAATCTGAAGCTGCCGGAAGGGAGCACCCTCCAGCAAGCCGTCGAAGCCTCTGGGCTGCTCCAGAAATATGCCGATATCGACCTGAAGAAAAACAAGGTCGGCATCTACGGCAAGCTGAGCCGCACCGATGCCGTGCTGAAGGATCGCGATCGAGTCGAAATCTATCGCCCGCTGCAGGCCGACCCCAAGGAGGTGCGAAAAAAACGGGCGGAGGAGGGCAAGGTCATGAAGAAGGGCGGGGCAGAGCCGGAATGATCCGCAACAGATCTACTTGCACCAGGACTGGACGGCCTTTCTCGCCTTGTCAAGATCCTGGGCGCGCATGTCGTCGTCGAGCGGTACCTGTTCGCCCGCTTCGTTGATGCGGCTCATCCGCTGACCCGACTCGAGGGCCTGCACCTGCCGTCTGGCCTGCTCGCAATTGGATTTGGCCTCGGCACTGTCGCTTTGCTCCTTTTCCGCCTTGGCACGCGACTGATCGCTTTCGGTTTTGCGCTTGCGAAATTCCATCTCCTGCTCGGCAAGCCCCTTCGTGGCGGCGGGCTGCCCGGCCGCGCTGCCCGATGAAGACCCTGCCCGCAGCTTCTTGCTGCTGACCCCGGGGGGCGGCGTGTCCGAGTAGTGAATCTTCCCACTGGCATCCTTCCACGTATAGACCTCGCCAGCCCAGGCCAGCGTGGCCAGGATGGCCAGAAGCATGCCGGTAATCGCTCGCATAGACATCTCCGATCGTTTGCCGCTCCGGCGGCACCTGCGTATAATACGGATTTGGAACAGAGGTTGAAAGCCATGCGAGTGATTACCAAGGCACTCACATTCGACGACGTCCTGCTCGTCCCCGCCCACTCCAGCGTTCTCCCCCGCGATGTCAGCCTGGCCACCCAGGTTTCGCGCAATATCCGCCTGAATATCCCGCTGCTATCGGCCGCCATGGATACCGTGACCGAGGCGCGCCTGGCCATCGCCCTGGCCCAGGAGGGCGGCATCGGCATTGTGCACAAGAACCTGCCGGCGCGCGCCCAGGCGGCCGAGGTGGCCAAGGTCAAACGCTTCGAATCCGGGGTGCTCAAGGATCCGATCACGATTCCGCCCGAGATGCCGGTGCGCGAGGTGATGACCCTGACCCGCCAGCACAAGATTTCCGGCCTGCCGGTGGTCGAGGGCAACACGGTCGTCGGCATCGTCACCAACCGCGACCTGCGCTTCGAGACCAAGCTGGATCAGCCGGTACGCAACATCATGACGCCGCGAGAGCGGCTGGTCACCGTCAAGGAAGGCTGCAATCCCGACGAGGCCAAGGCCCTGATGCACAAGCACCGACTCGAGCGAGTCCTCGTCATCAACGGCGACTTCGAGCTGCGCGGGCTGATAACCGTGAAGGACATTCTCAAGTCCACCGAGCACCCGTTCGCCTGCAAGGACAGCCTCGGCCGACTGCGGGTCGGCGCCGCCATCGGCGTCGGCCCCGGCACGGAGGAACGGGCCGAACTGCTGGTCGAGGCCGGCGTCGACCTGCTGATCGTCGATACCGCCCATGGCCACTCCCAGGGCGTGCTCGATCGCGTCAAATGGGTCAAGACGAATTTCCCGCAAGTGGATGTCGTCGGCGGCAACATCGCCACCGCCAACGCCGCGCGCGCCCTGGTCGACCATGGCGCCGATGGCGTCAAGGTCGGCATCGGCCCCGGCTCGATCTGCACCACCCGCATCGTCGCCGGCGTCGGGGTGCCGCAGATCACCGCCATCGACAGCGTCGCCAGCGCGCTGAAGGAATCGGGCGTGCCCCTCATCGCCGACGGCGGCATCCGCTACTCGGGCGACATCTCCAAGGCCATCGCCGCCGGCGCCCATGCCGTGATGCTGGGCGGGCTGTTTGCCGGCACCGAGGAAGCGCCCGGCGAGATCGAGCTGTTCCAGGGGCGCTCCTACAAGTCCTACCGCGGCATGGGTTCGCTCGGCGCCATGCAGCAGGGCGCCGCCGACCGCTACTTTCAGGAAGCCGACGCCAACGTCGACAAGCTGGTGCCGGAAGGCATCGAAGGCCGCGTGCCCTACAAGGGACCGGTCGGCGCGGTGATCCACCAACTGATGGGCGGCCTGCGCGCCAGCATGGGCTATGTCGGTTCGAATGGCATCGACGAGATGCGCAGCCGCGCCGAATTCGTCGAGATTACCTCGGCGGGCGTGCGCGAGTCGCATGTCCATGATGTGCAGATCGTCAAGGAAGCGCCCAACTACCGCGTCGAATAGCGCCAGGCGGCGCTCCTGCCATGCACAAGAAAATCCTCATCCTCGATTTCGGGGCGCAATACTCGCAACTGATCGCCCGCCGGGTGCGCGAACAGCAGGTCTACTGCGAGCTGCATCCCTACGACGTTAGCGAAGCCTTCATTCGCGAGTTCGATCCGGTCGGCGTCATCCTTTCCGGCGGACCGAATTCGGTTTACGAAGAACAATCCTATCGTGCCGCCCAGGCCGTCTTCGAACTGGGCGTCCCCGTGCTCGGCATCTGCTATGGCATGCAGACCATGGCGGCCCAGCTCGGCGGCAAGGTGGAGCCGGCGAAGAAGCGCGAGTTCGGCTACGCCGAGATTCGCGCCCGCGGCCACTCCAAGCTGCTGCAGGGCATCCAGGACAGCGTCAATGCCGAGGGCCACGGCCTGCTTGACGTGTGGATGAGCCACGGCGACAAGGTCACCGCGCTGCCGCCGGGCTTCAAGGTCATCGCCGGCAACGAATCGACCCCCATCGCCGGAATGGCCGACGAGGCGCGCGGTTTCTACGGGGTGCAGTTTCACCCGGAAGTCACCCATACCCTCCAGGGCAAGGCCATCATTGCCCGCTTCGTGCTGGACATCTGCGGCTGTAGCGGCGACTGGAACATGCCGGACTACATTGGCGAGGCCGTCGCAAGGATTCGCGAGCAGGTGGGCCGCGAAGAGGTGATCCTGGGGCTGTCCGGCGGTGTCGATTCCTCGGTCGCGGCGGCGCTGATCCACCGCGCCATTGGCGACCAGCTCACCTGCGTCTTCGTCGACAACGGCCTGCTGCGACTGAACGAGGCCGAGCAGGTGATGAAGACCTTTGCCCGCAGCCTCGGCGTCAAGGTCGTGCATGTCGACGCCAGCGCGGCGTTCCTCGGCAAGCTGGCCGGCGTCACCGACCCGGAGCAGAAGCGGCGCATCATCGGCGCCGAGTTCGTCGAGGTGTTCCAGGCCGAGGCCAAGAAGCTGCCGCAAGCCAAGTGGCTGGCGCAGGGCACCATCTATCCCGACGTGATCGAATCCGCCGGCGCCAAGACCAAGAAGGCCCATACCATCAAGTCGCACCACAACGTCGGCGGCCTGCCGGAGACGCTGCACCTTAAGCTGCTCGAGCCGCTGCGCGAGCTATTCAAGGACGAGGTGCGCGAGCTGGGCGTGGCCCTCGGCCTGCCGCACGACATGGTGTACCGCCATCCCTTCCCGGGGCCGGGGCTCGGCGTGCGCATCCTGGGCGAGGTGAAGCGCGAATACGCCGACCTGCTGCGCCGCGCCGACGCCATCTTCATCGACGAGCTGCGCGCCGCCGAATGGTACGAGAAGACCTCGCAGGCCTTTGTCGTCTTCCTGCCGGTACGCTCGGTCGGCGTGATGGGCGACGGCCGCACTTACGAGAACGTGGTGGCCTTGCGCGCCGTGCAGACCCAGGATTTCATGACGGCGCAGTGGGCCGAGCTGCCCTACGGCCTGCTGGCCAAGGTCTCCAACCGCATCATCAACGAGGTGCGCGGCATCAACCGCGTGGTCTACGACATCTCCGGCAAGCCGCCCGCGACCATCGAGTGGGAATGAGCGACCCGGATATCGGCTTCATGCAGACGGCCCTGGCGCTGGCAAGGGAGGCCGGGGCTGCCGGGGAGGTGCCGGTCGGCGCGGTGGTGGTCAAGGCGGGCGAGATCGTCGGCCGCGGCTTCAATGCGCCGATTTCGCGCCATGACCCCACGGCCCACGCCGAGATCATGGCCCTGCGCGATGCCGCCTGCAATCTGGGCAATTATCGGCTGCCCGATTGCCAGCTCTATGTCACGCTGGAGCCTTGCGCCATGTGCGCCGGCGCCATCCTGCACGCCCGCATCGCCAGGGTGGTCTACGGGGCGCAAGACCCCAAGACGGGCGCCTGCGGCAGCGTGATCGACTTGTTCTCCGAACCGCGCCTGAATTTCCATGCCGAGGCGATCGGCGGCATGCTGGCGGAGGAGTGCGGCGCCCTGCTCAGCGGTTTTTTCGCTGCGCGGCGCGGCAGGACGGAAATCGCATGAAGATCCGCATCAGCCTGTCGCGCCAGATGCTGGACCTCTTCGACGATGCCGGCAAATGCCTGCGCAACTATAGCGTGTCGACCTCCAAGATGGGGCCGGGCGAACAGCGCGGCAGCAACTGCACCCCGCGCGGCTGCCATATCGTGCGTGCCAAGATCGGCGCTGGCCAGCCCGAGAACGCCGTCTTCGTCCGGCGGCGGCCGACCGGCGAGATCTACTCGCGCGAACTGGCCGACAAGCACCCGGGGCGGGACTGGATCCTGACCCGCATCCTCTGGCTGTCTGGTTGCGAGCCGGGGCGCAACCGGCTGGGCGATGTCGACACCATGCGGCGCTTCATCTACATCCACGGCACCCCGGACGGCAGCGAACTCGGCCGCCCCGGCTCGATCGGCTGCATCCGCATGCGCAACCGCGATATCGTCGAGCTGTTCGAGCAGACGCCGGCTGGCACCCCGGTCGAGATCATCGAGTAGTCCTCCCCCGGAAAAAGTCGGTCTGCCCGACACGGCGGTACCGACAAGTCACGGCAGGGCGATGGCCAACGCTTTCTCGACCCGCTCCCCGACCGATCCATCCGCAAGATAGCTCTGCTCGACGAAGCGAAGGTGCGCCCGCCTGTCCAGGAGCAGCACGGTCGACGAGCGGGTGCCATAGCCCGGCATGCGAACAAAGGCCGCCGACAGCAGGCGCTCCCATTCTTGACTCACCCCGGTGCGCGGCAAGGCTTCGTCCGGCGCGAGGCGGTCGTCGCGCAGCAAGGCAAACAGCGCAGTCTCGTCAGGCAGGGCCTGCAGGGCGACGGCCAGCGCCGACTTGCCACGGGCCACCTTGGGCCAGGGCGTGTCGAGCAGGTGGTTCGACAGGCCGTAAATGCCGGGATCGAGCTGGCGTTTCCCCTCCCCGCAATTCGAAAAGCACCACAGGCTATGCCGATCCCCGAACAAGAGGTTGAAGCCGTTATAGGTCGCGGCCGATGTTTCGATCTGGTCCAGGTACTCCTGCGGGCTTTGCGTCCCGGCAAGGAAGCGGCTGACCAGTTTGCCGCGCGAAGGGGCGTCGGGTTTGTTGCGCTCAGGATCGCGGAAGTTGGTGAGGGCGGCGAAGCGACCGCCGCGGCTTACGCCCAACCAGGTGCCGCCGGCTTCCAGATCGCGACCGGCCAGGACGGCCGGCGCATCCTGCCAAAAGTCTGCCGCCGCAGTACGGCGAGCATGGAACTCGTCGCGATTGGCGGCCACCACCAGGGGATAGTCCGGGTGGGCCTGCCAGGCCAGCAGGATCAGGCACATGGCCCGTCGCTATTCGAGCGCGTAGGGCAGGGGAAGAAAGGCCAGCCTGGCGCCCGTCGCGGCGGTGGCGCGGACTTCGCCGCCCTCGGCACTCGACATCAGCATCGAAGCCAGCAGCTCGCAGCCGCCGCCCGGGCTTGGCGCGGCGGCAACGACCTTGCCGCAGGATTGATCGGGCAGTTCAGGGCTGTACAGGTCCGTGCCGGGTGAGGGGCAGGATCCGTCGAGATGGGCGCGGTAGGTGCGGCGCTTGACCTTGCCCAGGTATTTTGTCCGTGCCACCACTTCCTGGCCGGGATAACAACCCTTGGTGAAGCTGACGCCGCCGATCAGGTCGAGGTTGGCCATCTGCGGGACGAACTCCTCCTGGGTGGGCAGCGTGATGTGAGGGATGCCGGCGCCGATCTCCAGCCAGCGCCACGCCGTCGTGCCGACCGGCCTTGCCCGCACGGCAAGCCTTTCCCACAGACGGATGGCTGCGTCGGGCTCCAGAGCCAGTTGAAACCGCGAATCATCGAGCCTGACCAATGCGCCGCCCGGCACATGGCTGACATCGAATGCGGCGGCGGGAACCACCAGTTCCGCCGACTGCAGCACCGCGGCCGCCTCGTCGCCGGCGATCCCGATCGGAATCAATTCATTGCCGGCATCGGAGAGCTTGACCTTGGAACGAAGCACATACATGCCGAGCTTCTTCAGGATCGCCGGCTGGATGTCCGCCGAGAGCTGCAGCAGATAACCCTGGCTGTCCCGCCAGATCAGGAAATCGGCGAGGAGACGACCTTTGGGATTGCAAAATCCGCAACGCAGGGCGCGATCGCGCCCGAGATGCTGGATGTCGTTGGATAGCAGGTTGTGGAGGAAGCCGGCAGCCTCCTCGCCGCTGGCGCGGATCAGCCTGAAAGAAGTCAGCGGCGCCAGCACGGTGCCGATTGCCGCGGCCTGGAGTTCGGCACCCGGATCGCCGAAACCGCAGGCCTCAGCCGATTCGAAATGGGCGCCCTGTGCGGCGAGGAAGTCCTGCCATTGGATATTCATGGTGTCTTGCTCGGATTGGGGGTGGGTTATTATAGCTTTTGTGCCGTTCCGCCCCTTTTCAACCCCGATCCGATAATGCGTCTGCTGCTTCGCCTGCTCGGCTGGGTGCTCGCCGCCGCGCTGATTTTCCTGGGCTGGATGGGATACTTCGCAATGACGCCCCTGGCGCTCGACAACAGCCCGGCGGACTTCGTCATCAAGCCAGGAAGCCCCTTGCGCAGCGCCTCACGCCAGATCGAAGAGGCCGGCATTCCGCTGCCGGCCTGGCAGTTCAGCTTGCTCGGGCGCGTCCTGGGCAGGGCGGCGGAAATCAAGGCGGGGAGCTACGAGATCGTCCGCGGCACGACCCCTTTGCAGTTGCTCGACAAGCTGACCCGAGGGGATGTGACGCAAGGGGAGATCGTGCTGCTGGAAGGATGGACCTTCCGCCAGTTCCGCTTGGCTCTCGATGCCCATCCGCATGTCCGTCACGACACCGCCGCCTGGACGGAACGTCAGATCCTGGACAAGCTGGGCATCGAGGGATCGGCCGAAGGGCGGTTCTTTCCCGACACGTATCTTTTCGCCAAGGGCTCGGCCGATTTCGAAATCCTTCAGCGCGCCCGCCGGCAGTTGGACAAGGTCCTGCTCGAGGCCTGGGAGCGAAGACAAGAAGGTCTGCCCTATCGATCGCCCTACGAAGCCCTCATCATGGCCTCGATCGTGGAAAAGGAGACCGGCCTGGCGGCGGACCGGGACCAGGTGGCTGGAGTGTTCGTCAACCGATTGAAAAAGGGCATGCTGCTGCAGACTGATCCGACGGTCATCTACGGATTGGGCGAGAAGTTCGATGGCAATCTGCGCAAGCGGGATTTGCTCTCGGATGGCCCCTACAATACCTACACTCGCCCGGGACTGCCGCCGACCCCCATCGCCATGCCTGGCCAGGCCTCGATCCGAGCGGCGCTGAATCCGGCGCAATCGGAGATGCTGTATTTCGTCGCCAGGGGCGACGGTTCCAGTCAGTTCTCGCGGACGCTGGAAGAGCACAGCAGGGCGGTGGCCAAATACCAATTGCGAAAAGGGAAATGAATGCGCGGCAAGTTCATCACACTGGAAGGCATCGATGGCGCAGGGAAGAGTACCCACCACGGCTGGCTGGTCGATTTTCTGAGGCGCCAGGGCAGGGACGTGGTAGCCACCCGGGAGCCTGGCGGCACTGAGCTTGGGGAAAAGCTGCGAGCTTTGCTGTTGTCGGAAACCATGCATCTTGAAACCGAAGCCCTGCTGATGTTCGCCGCTCGTCGCGAACACCTGGAAAAACTCATCCTGCCGGCCCTGTCTGCCGGGAAGTGGGTCGTATCGGACCGGTTCACCGATGCCTCCTACGCCTACCAGGGCGGAGGCAGAGGGCTGGCCGTGGAAAAAATCCGTGCTTTGGAATCCTGGGTGCAAGGAGATTTTGCCCCGGATCTGACGCTGGTTTTCGACCTCCCCACCGACATGGCTTACGAAAGGCTGTTGAAGACAGGCCAGGCCGCCGATCGTTTTGAACAGGAAACCCGTGATTTCTTCCAGCGTGTCCGGGAATCCTATCTCCAGAGGGCCGGAAGCTTCCCAGCCAGAATGAAGGTCATTGATTCCACACGTAGCCCTGAGGAAATTCAGAAAACACTTCAAGAAATAGTTATAACATTCTGTAAATAAATGATTCATACTTGGAATTATCGACATTGGCACAGATTGACCGGGCAGCTCGGAAGGCTTCCGCATGCCTTGCTATTTGCCGGACCGCAGGGAGGTGGCAAGGCGGATTTCGCCCTGGCTTTAGCTGCGCGGGTGCTGTGCGAGAAAGCTCAAGGGCAAGAAGAGGCCTGTGGTCATTGCGCCTCCTGCAACTGGCTGGCCGGAGGCAACCATCCCGATTTCCGCTTGATCGAACCGGGTGGAGATGAATCGGACGGCTCCGAGGCCGAAGTAGAGACCGCGGCACCCAAGAAGAAATCCGAGCAAATCCGGATAAGCCAGATCCGCGGGCTGGACGACTTTCTGAACGTAGGCACGCACCGCCATGGGGCTCGAATCATTCTCATCCAGCCGGCAGAGGCAATGAACCACGCGACCGCCAATTCACTTCTCAAAATGCTTGAAGAACCATCCGCAAGTACTTTATTTATATTAATAACAAACAACAGCAGAAGGCTCTTGCCCACTCTTCTCAGCCGGTGCCAGGTTCTGAAGTTCCCAAGGCCGGATAGCCAGCAGGCTCTGGCATGGCTCCGCCAATCCGTGCCCAACGATGCCGATGCCCAGTTGTCTCACGCCGGTGGTATGCCTCTGGCGGCCGCCAGGGGGGCTGCGGATTGGCAGCGCCTGGAAGGTTTCCTGAGCGATCTTTCCTCGATCGAAGCGCTTGGGCCTGTCGCCATCGCCGGTCGTTGGGAAGCGTGGCTCAAGGAAAGCAAGGATGGGCAGGCCCTGGTCGATAAGCCAACGCTTGTCATTTGGCTGCAAAAGTGGGTTTTTGACCTGGCGTTGGCGAAGCTAGGCAATCAGCCGATCTTCCATGCACACAAGCTGCAGGCAGTGCGCCAGACGGCAGCGCGGGCCTCATTAAGCGCTTTGTTTGACTGCTACAATGATTTGCTGAGGATTCGAGCCGTGTCACAGCATCCCTTGAATCCGCGGCTTTTTTTGGAAGACATGCTGGCTCGCTATGCGCGCACCGTAATGAGGGGGAGATAAGAGAAACCATGTCCGAACCAGCCAAGCCTCAGCCCGTAGGCGCTCGCCCAAGCGTTCTATCCCTTAACATCAATTCAAAATCAGCGCTTTATGCCGCGTATATGCCCTATCTGAAGCGCGGCGGGATTTTCGTCCCGACCGCCAAGCCTTACGCGGTTGGGGATGAGGTCTTCATGTTGCTTTCGTTGATGGACGAGCCTGGAAAGCTTCCCATTGCCGGCTCCGTGGTTTGGGTCACGCCGGCGGGTGCCCAAAACAACAAGACCCAGGGGATCGGGGTCCAATTCAGCGAAGATGAATCCGGGCAGGCCGCCCGCAGGAAAATCGAGACCATCCTGGCGGGCTACCCAGCCGGACGCCAAACCCACACCATCTAGGCGATGCTGGTTGATTCGCATTGCCACCTCGATTTTCCGGATTTCAGCCATCGAATAGACCAGGTTCTTGATTCGATGCGGGATGCCAGGGTCGCCGCGGCCTTGTGCATAGGCGTCAGTCTGGAAGGGCTGCCGGGCATTCTCGCGCTGGCCGAGCGATACGCGAATCTGTATGCCTCGACGGGAGTCCATCCCGAGCAACAGGATTGCACTGAACCTGACGTGGCAGAGCTAGTCAGATTGGCTGGTCACCCAAGGATTCTGGGTATCGGCGAGACCGGGCTCGACTATTACTGGCACAAAGATCGACCGGAGTGGCAAAGGACACGCTTCCGGACCCACATCCAGGCAGCCAAACTTGCCGGCAAGCCGTTGATTGTTCATACGAGAGATGCCGCGGAAGACACCTTGCAAATCATGAAGGAGGAGGGGGCGGACAAAGTTGGGGGCGTGATGCATTGCTTTACCGAGACTGTTTCCGTAGCGGAACGAGCCCTGTCCATGGGTTTCCATATCTCCTTTTCCGGAATCGTAACGTTCAAGAATGCAAAGCAGGTCAAGGATGTCGCCAGGCAGGTCCCACTTGATCGGATTCTGGTGGAAACCGATGCGCCCTATCTTGCGCCCAGCCCGCATCGGGGCCAGGTCAATGAACCCGCCTATGTCAGGCATGTGGCCGAGGAAATCGCCAGGCTCAAGGGGGTCGATATCGGCGAAGTCGAGCAGATCACCACGGCCAATTTCTGCAGCCTCTTCAATGTCAGTCTGTACGGTAATGCTCAATAAATACAAATGGTTGAAAAAGTATCTCGTTATCTTGTGGTTCCTTGGCCAGGCCAACTACGCCTGTGCCGGGGTCTATGACGATTTGCTCAAGGCCCTCGAAGACAACAACACGGCCGAGGTGACGGCCATCCTGCAGAAAGGGATGGACGTCAATACGGTGGACAGATCGGGGAATTCTCTGCTGATACTGGCGGTACAAAAAGGCAACAACGAACTCGTCAGTTTCCTGTTGGCGCATCGCGCCCGCGTAAGAGTTAGAAATCAGCATGGGGACACACCCCTGATGTTCGCCGCCCTTAAAGGAAATATCGAGATTGCCAAACTCCTGGTTGCAGCTGGCGCCGAGGTCAATCACGCCGGCTGGACGCCGCTGACTTATGCTGCCTTCGAGGGGCATCACCAAGTGGTCGATTTCCTGATCAAACAGGGGGCAGAGGTCGATGCCAGGGCACCCAATCAAGCCACGGCCCTCATGCTGGCAAGCAGAAATGGCCATTTGGAAACAGTCAAAATTCTGTTGGATGCCGATGCCGATACCGACCTGAAGACCCCTGAAGGGGACTCCGCCCTGAAGTGGGCCAAACAAGGCAGGCACCAGAAGATAGTTGATTTGCTGATCAAGGCAGAAGCTGAAGAATAGACATAATCGTCAGATAATTACCAATTTTATTATTCTTATAATCTGTATTATGTTAAATTTTATCTTGGGAATAGGGATTGGTGCCCGGAGCCGGAATCGAACCGGCATGACCGTTGCCAGTCGAGGGATTTTAAGTCCCTTGCGTCTACCAATTTCGCCATCCGGGCAAGGAATGGCTTGAAGCATTAAGGATTGGAGGCGGGGGTCGGAATCGAACCGGCGTAGACGGCTTTGCAGGCCGCTGCATAACCACTTTGCTACCCCGCCGCGGAATGACTGGGAACCAAGCTAAAAGGGGAAAACGCAGTTGGCTACGCTTTCCCCGGGATTCTGGAGCGGGAAAGGAGTCTCGAACTCCCGACCTCAACCTTGGCAAGGTTGCGCTCTACCAACTGAGCTATTCCCGCGGAACAGGCGTGCATTATAGCGGCGCATCCTCGAGTGTCAAGCGAACCCACCTGCCCTCATGTCTTTTCGGCAATGTGGGGCCATGCCATTTTCATGTAATAGCCCATGGACCAGAGTGTCAGCAGCGCCGCCAGATAAATCAGCCAGGTGCCGAGGCGCTGCGGATCGAACAGAAATATCGGCTCATGGTAAAGCAGCATCGGAATGGCCACCATCTGGCTGGTCGTTTTCACCTTGCCGAGCAGCGAGACGGCCACGCTGCGCGCGGCGCCGATCTTGGCCATCCATTCGCGCAGGGCGGAGATGGTCACCTCGCGCCCGATGATGATGAAGGCGATGACGGCATCCGCCCGCTCCAGCTGCACCAGGATGATCAGGGCCGCGGCCACCATCAGCTTGTCCGCCACCGGATCGAGGAAGGCGCCGAATGCTGACGTCTGCTGCAGGGTACGCGCGAGGTAGCCGTCCAGCCAGTCGGTGATCGCGGCGACGACGAATATGACGGTAGCGGCCAAGTTCTGTTCGTGGGGCGCCAGCCAGTGAGGTGGCGCGTAAAAGACGCCGACCACCAGCGGAATGAGGACGATGCGGCCCCAGGTCAGCAAGTTCGGGATAGTGAGTGGCATCGTCGGTTGGTTTGGCGTAGTCGTATTCAGTGCAAGCGATTGTAAATCGCTTCGGCAAGTTTGCGGCTGATGCCGTCGATGCGGCAAAGATCCTCAATGGTCGCGGCTCGTACGCCCTGCAGCCCGCCGAACTGCGCCAGCAGCCGCTTGCGCTTGGCGGGCCCGACGCCGGGAATGTCCTCCAGCCTGGAATGATTGCGGGCCTTGGCGCGCCGGGCGCGATGTCCGGCAATGGCGAACCGATGCGCCTCATCGCGGATTTGCTGGACAAGGTGCAGGGCCGGATCGTTGGACGACAGCGCCAGAGGGGAATCCGCGCCGGGCAGCAGCAAGGTGTCGAGTCCGGGCTTGCGGTCCTCGCCCTTGGTCACGCCGACAGCGGGCAGGTCGGCAAGGCCCAGTTCGGCCAATACCTCCCGCGCCGTTCGGACCTGGCCCTTGCCGCCGTCAATCAGGATCAGATCAGGCCGCTTGCCCTCCCCTGCCGCGACTTTTTCGTAGCGCCGGTTCAGCGCCTGGCGCATCGCAGCGTAGTCGTCCCCCGGGGTGATGCCTGCGATGTTGTAGCGCCGGTATTCTCCCTTCCTCAGGGCGCCGTCTAGGCACACCACGCAGGAGGCCACCGTCGCCTCCCCCAGGGTATGGCTTATGTCGAAGCATTCGATGCGATTCAGCGCCTCGTTCAATCCCAGCGCTGCGCGCAACCGCTCCAACCGGTTCTCGGCATTGGACCGCTGCAGAGCTTGCGACTCGATGGCCAGAAGGGCATTGCGCTCGGCGATGGCCAGCCAGGCGCGCTCCATCTCGTTGCGCGGCTGCAGGACCGAAACAGGGTGGCCTTGCCTATCCACAAGCAACGCTTCCCGGTCGGAAGGCGGCTGCAGGTTGACCAAAATGCGCGGCGGCGCGGGGTGGTCGGCGTAATGTTGTTCGAGAAAGGCCAGCAGGCCGTCCTCGGCAGGGCATTCCTGGGCATGCAACGGGAAATGCGCCTTGTCGCCGAGATGCCTCCCGCCACGCACCATGGCGTGGTTGATGACCAGCATCCCCCGCTCCGCCACCGCAGCAATGATGTCGACATCGGCGTCCTTTGCGCTTTCGGCATATTGCCTGTGCAAGACATTTTGCAGCGAACGGATTTGATCGCGCAGCGCCGCCGCCTTTTCGAAATGCAACAGGTCCGCCGCCGCCTGCATGGCTTCGGTGAGCCGATCGACGACCTCGCCGTGCCTTCCCTTGAGGAACAGTTCGGCCAGGCGCACGTCGGCGGCATAGGCGGTCTCGGAAACCATGCCGACGCAGGGCGCGCTGCAGCGATGGATCTGGTGCAGGAGACAGGGTCGCGAACGGTTCTGGTACACCGCGTTCTCGCAGGTGCGCAGCAGGAAGATTCGCTGCAGCAGATGGATGCTCTCCCGCACCGCCTGGGCATTGGGGAACGGCCCGAAATAGCGTCCGCCCTTGTCGAAGGGGCCGCGATGGAAGGCGATGCGCGGACAGGCGTCGGCCGACAGTTCGATGTAGGGGTAGGATTTGTCGTCCCGGAAGAGGATGTTGAACTTCGGCGCCAGGCTCTTGATGAGGTTGTTCTCGAGGATCAGCGCCTCGGCCTCGGAACGGGTGGCGGTCACCTCGACGCTGGCTACCTGTCCCACCATGAGCCGGATGCGCGGGCTCAGGCTGGTCTTCTGAAAGTAGGAGGCGACGCGTCTTTTGAGGACCTTGGCCTTGCCAACGTAGAGCACCCGGCCGTCAGCGTCGAGCATGCGGTAGACCCCGGGTTCCTCGGGCAGGGAACGGATCAGGGCCTTGCTGTCGAACATGATCAGAGGTCGCGGCGGATGGCGTCGAAGACGGCGTGAAAGGCCGGCTCGGTCAGCCGCCTGGTCTGCGTGTTGTAGCGGCTGCAGTGATAGCTGTCGTGCAGGATGCGCCCGTTTGGCAGGATATGACGGGCGCCGTGGGCGAACTTGCAGGCGCTGCGCTTCAAAGTCAGCGCCTGCAGCACGGCGTTGTGCGCCACCAGGCCAAGCGCCAAGATGACGCGCGCCTCCGGCGAGGCAACCAGTTCCGCGGCCAGATGGCGGTTGCAGGTCCTGATTTCCGCGGTCTCCGGCTTGTTCGCCGGCGGCACGCACTTCACGGCATTGGTTATGCGGCAGCCGTTGAGCAGCAGGCCGTCGCTCGCCGAGATGGATTGAGGACGGTCGGCGAAGCCATAGCGATGCAGGGTCGAATACAGCAGCACGCCGGCGTAGTCGCCGGTGAACGGGCGTCCGGTGCGGTTGGCGCCGTTATAGCCCGGCGCCAGGCCGACGATGAGCAGGCGCGCCTTGGGATCCCCGAACGGCGGCACCGGCCGCGCGAAAAAGTCGGTCTGCGTGGCACGGCAATCCGCGAGAAAGCCCGCCAGGCGCGGGCAGGCCCGGCATTCCGTGAGTGGCGTGGCGACGGCCTGCATGCCCTACTCCCCGACCGCCGAGAGCAGATCCAATGCATGCCGATAGACGGATTCTCCCTGCAACTGCTCCGTCGATGGCGCGGGAATGGCAGGCAGCAGTTCCTGCAGGCGTCGTGCAGAAACCGGATCGTATTGCGGCTTCCATTCCCGCAGCAGCAATCCGGCTGCGTCGGGGTTGTTGCACACCAGCACCATGTCGCAGCCGGCAGCGAGGGCGGCATCGGCGCGCTCGACAAAGCCGCCGGCGATGCTGGCGCCCTCCATCGACAAGTCATCGCTGAAGATCACGCCGTCGAAGCCGAGCTCGCCGCGCAGCACGTAGCGCAGCCAGTAGGAAGAGAAGCCGGCCGGGTGGGGATCGAGGTTCTCGTAGATGACATGCGCCGGCATGACGGCGGCGAGATCCATCCTGCGGTGGTCGCGGTAGGGCGCCAGGTCCGGATACAGCGCCTGAGCTGGCCGCGTATCGACCGGAATCGCCACGTGCGAATCGGCGACGACGAAGCCGTGTCCGGGGAAATGCTTGCCGACGCTGGCCATGCCGGCGCGCCGCAGGCCGGTGATCAGGGCGGTGGCGAGCGCCGTCACGGCAGCCGGATCCGAGTGCAGGGCGCGGTTGCCGATGATTTCGCTGGTTCCGTAGTCGAGGTCAAGGACCGGCGTGAAGCTGAGGTCGATGCCGCAGGCGCGCAACTCGGCTGCCAGGACATAGCCCGCAGCGGCAGCCGCCTCCAGGGCGCGTTGCGGGTCGATGTCCCACAGCGTACCCAGTGTCCGCATCGGCGGCAGCACGGTGAAGCCGTGACGGAAGCGCTGCACGCGGCCGCCCTCGTGGTCGATGGCGATGAGCAGAGGCGGTTGTCGCAGCGAATGGATATCGAAAGTCAGTTCCCGCAGGACGGCGAGAGACTCGAAATTGCGCTTGAACAGGATGACGCCGCCGACCAGCGGATGGCGCAGGATTTCGCGCGCTTCATTCGTGAGGCGCGGTCCCTCCAGGTCGAGCATGAGCGGACCGAGCGGCAGGGAGACGGTCATGGCTGGTCCTCGGTTTCCACCACGACGAAGGCCACGGCGGTGTCTGCCTCGTCGCTCAGGCTAAGGTGGGCGTGCAGACGGCGCACCCGTATCCAGTCGGCAAGCGGCGGCGCGTATTCGAAACCTGGCCGGCCGAGGCCATCGCTGGAAATGGCGATGTTGTGCAGCGTGGCCGGCTCGCGCAACCCCAGCCCCAAGGCCTTGCCGAGCGCCTCCTTGGCGGCAAAGCGCTTGGCCAGAAAGGCGGCCGGCCTGGCTGCCTGGCGATAGCCTTCCATTTCGGAGTCGGCCAGCAGCTTGGCTGCGGTGCGCGCGCCGTGCTCGGACAGCATCCGCTCGATGCGCGCGATGGCGACGATGTCGGTGCCGACACCGTGGATCATTGCCGCGCTTCCAGCATCAGCTGCTTCATGCGGCGCACCGCCTCCTGCCAGCCGCAGAAGACGGCCTCGGCGACGATGGCATGGCCGATGTTCAGCTCGACGATCTCGGGAATGGCCGCCACCGGCTTGACGTTCTCGTAATGCAGGCCGTGGCCGGCATTGACCTTGAAGCCGAGCTTGTGGGCATACCGGGCAGCGCGGGCAACGCGCTCAAGCTCTTCTCGGATTTGCGCCGGATCTTCGGCTTCGGCGTAGCGGCCGGTGTGGATCTCGATGGCCGGCACGCCGCATTCCCGGGCGGCGTCGATCTGCCCCGCGTCGGCATCAATGAAGAGCGAGACGCGGATACCGGCCTCGGTCGCGGCCCTGCAGGCGGCGCGCACGCGCTCGAGGCCGCCGGCCACGTCGAGACCGCCTTCGGTGGTGAGTTCCTGACGCCGTTCCGGCACGAGGCAGACGTCGTGCGGCCGGATGCGCAGGGCGAAGGCCACCATCTCGTCGGTGACCGCAGCCTCCAGGTTCATGCGCGTCTTCAGCCTGCCGCGGAGGATCTCGACGTCGCGATCCTGGATGTGGCGGCGGTCCTCGCGCAGGTGCAGGGTGATCAGGTCCGCCCCGCTCTTCTCGGCCAGCAGCGCCGCGCGGACGGGGTCTGGATAGGAGGTGCCGCGCGCCTGACGCAGCGTCGCCACGTGGTCGATATTGATACCGAGTTCAATCATCCCGCATTGATTTCCGTTGGTCACAGTTCCTGCAACTCCATGAAAACCCGGCGCGAGCTCAGTCGCTGGCCGCCAAGGTAATGCTGTATCAGCATGCGCATCAGCTGCTTGCACTGGACGAGCGTTTCGGTCTCGCTGAAATCGTCTTGCGCGATGGCCAGCAATGCCCGCCCGGAAAAGGATTCGCCTTCTTCTTCTCCAGACAACTGCACCGGCCCACGTTCGAGGACGTAAGCGTAGCGCTTTTGCGGCTCCACCGGCCGACCGCTGTCCGCCTCGCGGTCCAGGGTCAGGCCGTAGCCCAGCTCTCGCAGCAGCGTTTTTTCGAAGCGCCTGAGCGAAACCTGACTCGGCTCGCCGCTGGCCAAGGCATGCACCGCCCCGGCATAGGCCTGGAACAGCGCCGGATGGGCATCCTCCCGCGGCAGCAGCTTGAGCAGCAGTTCGTTCATGTAGTAGCCGAGCAGCAGGGCCTGCGCCCGCAGCATGGGCTGGCCACCGACCCATTCAACCTTGGCCAGGGTGCGCATTTCGCCCAGCCCGAACCAGCCCAACTCGATGGGCTGGAAGGCCAGTAGCAGGCCGCGAATGGCCGAACGCGGACGCCGGGCGCCACGCGCAACCAGCGCAATGCGGCCGTGGTCGCGACTGAAGGCTTCGACGATCAGGCTGGTTTCACGAAACGGATGAGTGTGCAGCACATATGCAGCCTGCCCATCCACCCTGCTCTTGCCTGCCCCGTTCATTCGTAGCCGAGGCTCTTCAGCGCCCGTTCGTCGTCGGCCCAGCCACCCTTGACCTTCACCCAGACTTCGAGGAATACCTTGCCGTCGAACAACTTTTCCATGTCGCGCCGCGCATCGCTGGCGATGGCCTTCAGTTGCTCACCGCCCTTGCCGATGACGATGGCCTTGTGGGCCGGCCTGTCCACGATGATGGCCGCGTGGATGCGCCGCAGGGCGCCGTCGAGCTCGAATCGCTCGATTTCGACCGTCATGCCGTAGGGCAGCTCCTCGCCCAGACGGCGGAACAACTTCTCGCGCAGGAATTCAGCGGCCAGAAAGCGTTCGCTGCGGTCGGTCAGATCGTCCTCCCCGAACAGCGGCGCCGACTCGGGTAGGTGGCGGCCCGCCGCATCCAGCAGCGTCTCCGCGCCGGAGCCATTTGCCGCGCACACCGGCACGATCTCGGCAAACGGGTGTGCCTTGGCCACCTCGGCCATGAAGGGCAGCAGACGCTGCTTGTCGGCGAGGCGATCGATCTTGTTGATGACCAGCAGCGTCGTCCTGCCCGTCGGGATCATCGCCAGGATGCGCTTGTCGTCGTCGGTGAAGCGCCCGGCCTCGATGACCAGCAGGATGACGTCGACATCGTACAGCGCCTGCGACACGCCACGGTTCATCAGGCGATTCAGGGCGTTCATGTGCCGTATCTGGAAGCCGGGCGTATCGATGAATACAAACTGCTCGCCTGGCCGGGTCACAACGCCGCTTATGCGATGGCGCGTCGTCTGCGCCTTGCGCGAAACGATGCTGATCTTCTGGCCGACGAGCCGGTTGAGCAGAGTCGACTTGCCGACATTGGGCCTGCCGACAATGGCCAGATGGCCGCAATGAAAGCCCTCGGGCGCGCTCATTTCGAGCCAGTTTGCGCCAGGGCCTGTCTGGCAGCTTCCTGTTCGGCCGAGCGCCGGCTCGGACCCCTGCCTATGGTGGCGATTCCAAGTTCGGGTATCAGGCACTCGACTTCGAACTCATGGGCGTGGGCTTCGCCATGCGTGGCTTTGAGGTGGTACTGCGGCAAAGCCATGTGCCTGCCCTGAAGATGCTC
>Ga0154020_10002666_pt1 | contig 21748 bp, 16 predicted proteins | sample Klosneuvirus_201_FD_109709 | JGI IMG/M metagenome (GOLD analysis project Ga0154020, IMG submission 109709) | Active sludge microbial communities from wastewater, Klosterneuburg, Austria - Klosneuvirus_20160825_MG | ecosystem: Engineered > WWTP > Aerobic digester > Activated sludge | place... | reverse complement strand
GTCCAAGGCGAAAATAAGTAAGGCAGAGGCAAACTTTGAATTTCCGGAACCCATCGCCGGATGTAGGTTCCGTCGGGATCAAATCGTTGCGCCTGCGATACCGGATTAAAAATGCGGAAATATGGTGCTGCATCAAAACCCGTTCCGGCAACCCATTGCCAGCCCATGAAGTTATTCGCCAGATCAGCATCGACCAGAGTGTCCCAGAACCATCTTGCCCCTTCGAGCCAGTGCACCCGCAAATTCTTTACCAGCAGACTACCTACGATCATGCGAACCCGGTTATGCATCCAGCCCGTATGCCAAAGCTCCCGCATACCGGCATCGACAATCGGAATTCCTGTCCGCCCCCGGCGCCAAGCCTCAACTTCGGGCCCCGCATCGGCGACCGTCGCATCACGCCAGGGAAATCTTCCGAATTCCGGCCGCAGCGATTTTTCAACCATCGTCGGAAAATGCACTAAAGAGTAATAGGCGAACTCCCGCCAGACAAGCTGCCGCAAAAAGGGAGTTGCCGCCTGACGACTTCCAGCCGCCTCAATCGCGTGCCATATTTTTCGGGGTGAAATCTCTCCAAAATGAAGATGCGGGGAAAGTCTGGACACGCCCTGGTCTTCCGCCGGAAAATCCCGGGATTTGACATAGGATTTAAGTCCAACCTTGCAAAAGAGTTTCAGCGCCTTGTTCGCCCCGTCCTCTCCGGGCTCCCACGCCGCATCGATGCCCGCAGCCCAGCTCACCTTCCGGCAAAGAGGCAGGTCGTTTAACTTCAAACTTAGCAACGTATCTTTTGGTGCCACGATACCGCGCGGGACTCCCTTCGGCGGGCGCGGTGCCGGCTGCTTCAAGCAGGCACGGTAAAACGGCGTGAACACTTTATATGGTCCACCACTCTGATTCGCGATGGCATCGGGATCCCAGAGCAAGGCCCCAGCGTAGGTCTGATACTTAACTGCCTTGGCACTGAGTCGAGCGATCAGCGCCGCATCCTGACGCTTGAGATCAGGGTCAAATCCTCGATGCCAATAAACACACGATGCACCCGCGTCTTGAGCCATCGTAGCCACAGCTTCTTCCCATGAGCCGTAGGCCTCGGCAACCCGGATGACCAGTGGTAATCCCAGCGCCTGCAACCGCGCTTTATGGGCCATCAGACTGCGATGAAGCCACCAGCGGGACGCTCCCCCAATGGGATAATCTCGTTCCGAGAAAACATAGAGAGGAATGACCGGCGACTTTGATTTCGCGGCATCAGTAAAGGGATCGTGATCCTCTAAACGAAGATCATTACGGAAGACAACGATGACCGGGTCTGGCATCAGGAATACTTAACCTGAAGGATCGTGTAGGAGACCACGCCCTTGGGAGCTTGAAACTCGATATTGTCATCCACCCGTTTACCAAGAAGCGCCCGCGCCAGCGGCGAACTGATGGATATTTTATTCTTCGTGATGTCCGCCTCCAGATCACCGACGATGCGCAGGACCTTTTCTTCACCAGAGTCGTCATCTTGCAAAGTGACGAACGCACCAAAGCGAACCTGATCGCTTGCTTCTGTCGAAAAGTCGATGACATTCGCACGGGACAGCTTGTCATCTAAGTCCGCTATCCGGCCTTCAACAAATCCCTGCTTTTCCCGCGCTGCGGCGTATTCGGCGTTCTCGCTCAAATCACCGTGGGCCCGGGCATCAGCGATCTCCTGAATAACCTTGGGGCGCTCCTCAGATTTAAGGCGTTGGAGCTCTTCCTGCAGCGACACATAGCCTTCTTTTGTTAACGGCACCATTTCCATCGGCATATACTGTTCGCTTTCCGTTCCTGATGAAAAACGCCTCAACTCCTAAAAGCTGTGCGTTGCTGAAAATCCAATGTTCCAGGAACTTGCTTCCACATCCTGAACATTGGCTGAGTTAGCCACCTTGCGTGCCTTACCGGATCCTTGCTGCATGACCGTACCAAGCGCGATCTGGCTGTTTGGCTGCACCCACGCAATAAACAGACTTTCGCCAATATAGTCAATATGATCAACAGAAAGTGCCTTATTGACATCTTCGACTTTTTTGCGGGAATCGTTGTTGGTGAATAGTCCAAACCGCACGGGCAATGACGGCAGCACATAATATTCAGCACCGGTTGCGATATTGGTCACCGCACGGCGATCGTACAGCGGCGCCAAAACCAAAATCTTATCAGCCTCTTGCGCCGACTCCCGGTGGGACACGTCCATGGTCCAGAGGAACCGCGTGGATGCAAACCAGGCGACCCCAACCCGAGCCTCTCCCGGCATCGTGCCCAGTGGTTTTTTGTGTTTGCCTTTTTCTCCGTCTACCGTCGCTCGTGGCAATTCCACCGAATTTGTTACGAGGTCCCGGCGTACTCCATTGACTTCGGATGATGTCTCGTATCCCTGCGAGACATAGGTCCCCTTCCGCAGCGTCAGACCGGCAGTCAGGGTGTTGGTCAGCGCTGCCTGAACGCCAATCGAAGCCTCGATGCCATGAGCTCCCAAATACTGACGAACGTTCTGGGACTGAATCACCAATGTTTTTTCCGCGCCGCGGACACCATTGGAGGTCGAGTAGGCCCGCAATTGCGTATCCTGGTATTCCTGAGTCAACTCACTCACCTGAATGTAGTTCAACCCTGCGCCCACCGAGATGGAGTTCGAAACCCGAAACCCGGCCGCAGCTGAAATGTTTGTCGTTGCTGCCCGGTGTTGAACAGACCGGTGATATCGCTCGAGATCGTTTGCCGCATTGACTGTTACGTTTTCATAGAGATCGTTCTGATCTTTTAATTCCGTGTCGGATGTGTAGTAGGCAAAGGCCCCAACCAGACCGTTTACATATTTGTCGAGCTTTTGCAGAACACCGAAAAAAGGAGCAAAGGTTCCACCGGCGGTTTCAGTGAAATCTTTGTCGCCAAGCTCCTTGATCTTTTTGTAAACAACTTTTTTCGAGTAGAAGGCGTTTGCCGAACCGCTGATGTCGTTTGAAAGGGCAAAAGCGAGTCCACCCGGGTTGTAATAAACGCCAGAGGCATCGTCGGCAACAGCCGTGTAGGCACCACCGAGACCAACGGCCCGTTCGCCGAGAATCACGTTGTTATAATGAAACTGATCTGCCGAAGCTGACCCTGCGTGCAACAGCAACGCCAGCGACGTCGCTTTCATCAATATCTCTGCCGTGACTTTAGTCGGGGTAAAGTGGCCTGCAGCGAACATATTTTGCTTTTTTTTCATCGCAATAAATCCCTATTTTTCAGCGTCCATGTGACAGTTTTAGTTCCGCCATCCGCTCATTAAACAATATCGAAGGTCACTTTCACCCCTTGGGTGCAGGTAACCTGCTGTGCATTTTTTTGAATCGCGTCGTCCCGGTCGCTCCAACGATGTCGCTCGCCTTTAGCGCAACCAGCAACTCCTTGATGCGTGCCTCGCGGTCCGCAAGCTTGGGGTGGGTCTTTCCAAGGGTTTTCGTATCAACTTTTTTCTTTTGCTCCGCGAGGCGCCCGAGAAAGTTCAACATCGCCTTGGGGTCATAACCGGCGCGGACAGCGTACTTGACACCTTCCTGATCCGCTTCGAATTCCAGCTTTTGATCGAGGCCCTTCTCCAGAATCAGGCTCATTCCCGCTTTAGCAGCCTGCAAAATCCCAATGCCGGCAATGCCGGAGCTGCCAAGAACCTTTGCGAACTTCGAAATTTCCTCGATCTCCTGAGGCTCCGGACGCTTGCGCATTGCAACTGACGCAGGAACCTCTGTCACTTTTTCCCCGTCTTTTGCCGCTTTTTCGGCTTCCGCTTTATCCATAGTCTTCAAAGTGTTGAACATGTGCTGCTTCCCAACATGCGTGACCTCATGACCAAGAATCATGGCCAGTTCGGACTCGGATTGGGCCTGGCGCAACACTCCCTGCGTCAAAAGGATGTACCCGCCAGGGCAGGCAAACGCATTCACCGCCTCAGTGTCCAGGACAGCAAACATATATTTGCGCTCGGGATAGTCACTGTAACTGCCTACGTAGGAACCGACCTGGTTCAGGTAACCACGCAGCTTGTCGTCACCGTTGGAACCATAAAAAGCAAGCAGGCGGCCGGCCATGTTCCGGCCAATCTCAATTTCAGCCTTAAACTCTTCAAGCTTCTGCTTCTCTTCGGGCGAGAGCTTTAGCTCGGCAGAGGAATCCGACTTGGCACCCTTGGTCGTGCACCCGGTATATGTGAGAAAAACCGCCGAAAACGCTGCCCAGGAAGCCAAAATGGCTCGGGCAAGCGGCATCGCCTTTGAAGAAAACTTCATCGCGTCGAGCTCCTCGCGAAAAATCGAACACAGCTACGATTACATTCTTGAGATATTTTGGAAGTTTAGCAGGAATGACGTCCGAAGCAAAAATTTTATTAACTGCTCCACCCCGCTGCACCTGAGCCACCACAGAAACGTCTAACCACCCACGATCATTGCAAACTCTGCAACTATTCGAAGTTTACACCAGTTTGCGGTAACCACACATTATCATTGAGATTTTTCCGACCTATCTACTGAGGTGCAGCGCGGTAGAGCAGTTTATAGATCATTAGATGGGAGCGCGCTTTTGTTTAAGGCGCTCCTGCCAAGTGCCTTTTTTGTAGAACTTACCCCGAAACGCCCGATGCCGCGGATTCTCAACAAGAAATCCCTGCCCCCGTTCGTCATCAACCCAGTCCACGGTCGCACCGGCGATGAACTCGAGGGTATCGGGGTCAACAACGACATCCACTTCGTCCTGGGGGAAATGAACGTCAGCGGGTGTTGGCTGGTCGAAGGTCACCCCGTAGGTAAACCCATCGCAGCCTTTACCCCCTAAATAGACCCTGAGGGAAAGGTCCAGCCAATCCGGTCGGGAATGTCGAAGGGTACGGGCTTTGGCTACCGCTGCGGGGGTAAGGCTTATACCAATGAAATCACTGCTCATTTTTTAAATCTTCCCCATTTTGAAGCCGCTATTGACTGGCGGACTATATGCCTTTGCTGACCGTTTTACTTCCGAAATCAGCGACTTTCAACTCTGGCCTCGCTACAAACCAAAAAACCTGCTATACCCGCGCCATACTTCATGGCAGAATCGAGCATCGGCACGTTTCTAGGCATGATTCAATTCTTTAGTTAGGAATTTACATGGGAAAAAAACTTTACGTCGGCGGTATCTCTTACAGCACAACAGAAGACGCACTTCATGGCCTCTTCACCCAGGCAGGCAATGTGGACAGCGTTAAGGTCATTACCGACCGGGACACGGGCCGCAGCAAAGGCTTTGCATTTGTTGAAATGGCAACGGACAGCGCTGCACAAGACGCGATCTCCAAGTTCAACGGAACTGAGTTCGACGGTCGCAGACTGACCGTTAACGAAGCTCGCCCGCAGGCACCTCGTGAAGGCCGCGGCGGTGGCGGATTCGGCGGCGGACGTGGCGGCGGCGGAGGCGGCGGAAATCGCTGGTAGTCGTTAGTTCAAAGACAAAAAATGAAACCCGGTATCCGAAACGATACCGGGTTTTTTATGTTCAACTTCCTGACAATTTTTTGCTGGCCTATGGAATCTCGCGACACCCGGGCGCAGCAGCATGAACTCCACAGATCAAAACGCCATTCGAATCGCTCCAGGTACTTAGGAATCTTTGAACAGTTTGATTGTGCAGGGAACTTAAATAACTCGTCGTCTGTATATCACCGCGGCTATTGACGCCGGTTTGCCAACGCTCCCCCGTTTCCGAATCGACGTAGAAGCTCGGCCCCCCAGAGTCGCCGTAACACAGAGCTGACTTGCCGCGTGTCACGATGTCATAGTTCGTTCCTGAGGGCAGCCGCGTAATAGGAGCAGCCCCCACGCGCAGCTTGCCATCATTGCCGCCACCGCCGCCGTTTTGAACACACCCATACCCCATCAGCACAATCTGCCCACCCACCGCAAGACGCGAAGCATCCACGTTAATCGACTCGGCGATGGCATCAGGAATTTCTTCACTCAGCAAACAAAGCGCCCAATCGGCAGTTGAATTGCCGCGATACTCTGGTGCATGAGTGCACTTCCCCTTATATACTTTTCCGGCATGAGTCAGCTCAAGCGCACCGCCGTTACTCATGCAATGAGCAGCCGAAACCACCACACGCTGGCCAATGACAGTACCAGTGCATCGGGAACTACCTTGCCTGGTATAGAAAACACCGGGATATTCGGCGGAAGTGACCACGCCACCAATCAATTCAACCCCAGGGTCATTGTCCTGACCCAGTCGTAGCACTCCGGCGGCCTTTTCGCCCAAAACAGTCACTTCTGACGAGCCGGCAAACACTGGCGTTCCAAACAAAACAGCAACAATCCATAATCTTTTCATATTTCCCCCCAAAAAAATGAAAAAAAGGCCCACCCCATTTCCAAGACGAAAATGGGAAAAAACACCGAGAAAAATACTTATTGGGGGAAAAAGTTGGAGGGGGATGCTCCGCTGACTATTCTACCAGACTCTGAATAAATCGCAAAACCAGCGGCTGGAACCTGTCGGTGGCCATAAATTGGAGTGTCTTCCGGGAATCAAGGTAACTTAGCAAAAGCATCGAGGATCAGCGACTCGGTGTCTTGCCAGCCGATGCAACCATCGGTCACGGAGACGCCGTATTTCAATGGTACAGAATCCAGACTCTGCTTGCCCTCGTGCAGGTGACTTTCCAGCATCACCCCCAGAATGCTGCGATCACCCGCAGCAAACTGGTCAACGACCTGCCGGAAAACGTCAGGCTGTTTACGAAAGTCTTTGGAGCTGTTGCCGTGGCTGCAGTCGATCATAATCTCACGTCGCGTACCCACTGACTTCAAAAGCCTGCGCGTTGCCGATACGTCCTCGGGAAAATAATTTGGCTTTTCAGCACCACCGCGAAGAACAATGTGCACATCGGGATTACCCGTTGTACGCACGACGGAAGTTCGGCCCTCATCGTCAATACCTACAAAGGCGTGCTTGTGGCGAGCTGATTCCATCGCATCGATGGCAACCTGCAGGCCCCCGTCCGTTGCATTTTTGAAACCAACAGGCATCGACAGACCGCTCGCCATCTGGCGGTGAGTCTGACTTTCTGTGGTCCTCGCGCCAATCGCAGCCCATGAAACAAGGTCAGACGTATACTGAGGTACGATAGGGTCCAGGAATTCACTGGCTGCCGGCATGCCCATTTCATTGATTTGCAGCAAAATATCGCGAGCCAGACCAAGCCCGCGTGCGATGTCATTCGATCCATTTAGATCCGGATCGCTGATGAGACCTTTCCATCCGACGGTGGTGCGCGGCTTTTCAAAATAGACCCGCATGATCAGAAGTATTTTTTCAGCGACACGATTGGAAATCACATTTAAGCGCGATGCATATTCGAACGCGGCCTTAGGGTCATGGATCGAGCAAGGTCCGGTCACGATGACAAAACGGGAATCCTTGCCGGCAAGAGCATCAGCCAAAGCCTGCCGTCCGGCAGCCACCGTCTTGGCCGCTTCAGCACTCCGCGGAATTTTTCGGCAAACAGATGCGGGCGGAGTCAGTGGCTCAAAGCATTCGACCCGCGTATTTGTGAGCAGAATTGACGGCTGTGTCATTACTAAACCGGCTTGGTCCCTTGGCCATGACCACCCTTGGAACCGCCTCCACAACCGCCGCAGCAGCCAGTTCCACTTTTCTCATGTCCGGACTTGGCCTGTGTCCCTGGAGCGGTACTGGTACCCGACTTCACCTCACCACCGAACAGTTTACCGAGCAAATTTTTTAGAAACGACATATCGTCATCCTCTCTCAAAAGGTTCTGCAATAGCGATCTTAGAACTTATCGGGAATGAGGGCAATTCGATTGTCCTGGTTATGGTTCCCTGCTGCCGGTTGAAGCCGGGAACCGATCGTAGTAGGCGTCCGACTCATAAGCGGGCTCATCCGACGACACCGTTGCGGCCTGGTCTCCGGCACGGGTGTAGGTTGTTGACTCACGGGGTTGTGACCAAAGAGCGGTGTAGCGCTCCGCCACACGGTTAGCCGCTTCTGTATAGAAACGACTACCAACACTGTCAGCTATCAGGAATTCCGTTGCTGCCGCACCATCAGTCTTGAACCCATAAATCATGACGCAATGACCAGACCGGCAATAGGAACTGGGAATCCCCAGCCGAAGATTGGCCTCGACGTTTTTAATCGCCTGCTGGCGCGAGTTTTGGCTGGCATAGGACCATTTCTTATGCGCCGGCATGCCTTTGTGCCGACGCATGAGTTCGACAAACTGATGAGGACTTCCGAGCTGACTTTGTGGAGTTGTGCTTTCCATAAAATCCCAAAAATTCTGATTGGTGTTTAAAGTGGAAAGCGCGGCGCGCCATTGATCGGCGACCGGGTCCGCACCTACCGGGATCGTGTCATAATAAGTCCGCAACGTGTGATAGGCAGAATATCCCCAACACCAGTTGGTGTTTTTCTGATTAAAGACAGCCCCGAACGTGAGCTTTAACTCGCCGGCTTGACCCGGAGGAAGCGTTGGTATCAGAGAACCGGTCTGATTGCCGGTAGGGGGCAGAGATCCTGCCGCTACGATGCGAATGACCCGCAAAATTCGCGGTGCCCCAAGGGTCACCCGTCCCGTCGTCAGGTGAACGATCAAGTTCGCCTGCAAAACCACTGGACTTTCGCTGCGAAACAAAAACCGGCCATTGACTTGTCCTGCGGCAGTCGCACGGACCAATTGACCTTGTCCAGCGCGGCAGTCAGCCGCTGGCCCCATACAAAATTCGAGGTCATTTAGGGCTTCGCTCGTCGCTGCGAGGAGATAATGTGCATCGGGAAAAGACCCGCTACCCCCGCCGGAGGAGGGAGCCTTTTCCAAAGCCACCGCAGTAGCCTCCCGCGAGCCTGATTCGAAAAAGTCAGACTCGGAGCTACGACTTTGACCACAGCCCACCAAAAACAAAATTATGTTTAGAAGCCCGACCACCAGAGATGGTCGGGATAATCGTCGCAGCAGTTGCAAACCAAGGCCCTTCGATGGGAGTTTCTTTTTTTGACCGTGTAAATACTTGCAAGTCTCCTGCCGGGATCCAAGGTGAATGACATCAATTGGTTAAATGCGATTTTGAGGAAGAAAACATCAGGTCTGGCAAAGTTTTCGCCAAACCTGCTCATGCATTAGTCATCGTTTGGTAGACTGCTATGAGCTCTTTCGCCAGACGTTGATCTGCCCCAACCCTTTCGCATCGACTTGAAACGGTCCGGTGAAAGACGCTTCGTTTTCAACTGCTTTTTTAAACTGCTCGGTCACCTGTATGGAGTCCGGTGTCCCGGTGGATGTCATTCGGCTTGCCAGATTGACCGTATGCCCCCAGAGATCGTAGGCAAATTTTTCTTTACCAATGACCCCGGCGACGACAGGACCGGAGTGGATCCCGATTCTGACCTGCAAATTGATTCCGTTCTCTTCCCGATATCTTTTGACCTCCTGCAGCAATGCCCGCGCAAATCTCATCAGTTTGACTGCATGGTCAACGGAAAACTCAGGAAGTCCGGAGGCTCCCATCCATGCATCGCCAATCGTTTTAATTTTCTCAATTCCGAATTGCACCGCATGTTTGTCAAATCGGGTAAAAATTTCATTGAGAGTCATGACCAGCTGGCGCGGATGAAGTTCCTTAGAATAGGAGGTAAAACCCACCAGATCGACAAAAATCACGCCCGCATCCCCATGATAATCCGCGATGACATCCTGACTTTGAGCAAGCTTTGTAGCGATGGCTTCCGGCAGCGTTCCACGCAGCAGTCTATTCGTGAGGCGCTGCTCCTGTTCCAAAAGAACCTGGTTGATAAACCGTTCCCGCGACAATTTTTCATATCCCCTTACAATGACAAACACGACACAGCAGGTCACAACAAAAATGATCAATGCGAGATACGGGCCACCTAAAATCGTCGGGTGAGCATTGAGTTTATAAAAGGTAGAGAAATAGATAGCGGCAGATCCAATCGCCGAAATCACAGCTGCAGGAAGCCGCAAATTTGTCGCGACAGCATATAAAATTATCTTCAACAGACTTAGGAAGACAAAACTTTTGACATAGGGGAGCGGTACGAAAGCAAGCAGAGATGCATTGAAGAGATCGAAGAGCCACCCCCCCAAGACGTTTATCGGCTCATACGCTCTCACGTAGCCTTTTATTCTCGAAATCACGATGGAAAAAATGGGCAGCAGGACCGCACTGGAAACACCCGCCAAATAGCCAGGCTCCTGCAGCACCTCCGGGAAATAGATCGAGGGAAGGATCACTCCAAACCCAAAGCTAACTATTGCAAGTAATGAACTTTGTACATCAGCAGATCTGGCAGTTTCTGCATTCTTTTGACTAAGGTATTCCGCCTCAAGCGACCCTGCAAAATACAGAGTAAACTTATTCATTTTGATGGATCTGGGCTGCGTCATATGGTGTTTCATCGGACCAAATGCACGCAGCTCAACATTAAAACCTTGGAAATAATCCAATAATTCTGGAATGTGCCTGTTAAACTGTATTGCTGGATTGCTGAACACATGTAATGACTGAGATGAACTTTGGTCCAAATTTTAAGAAGAGGTAGATAGCTCCATGGAATTCTCCACTATCATCTCCTCAAGAACTTATCGATTCGGCTCGCTTTGCTCGCTCATGGCAAAGGCCACTCCACGTCGCTCTGGCGATGAGCTCGCTGGCATAGCTGCAACGAGCGAAGCAGAACGGGTTGCGGCACAAATGGCACTGGCAGACGTGCCCCTGAAGCACTTTCTGAATGAGGACGTTCTTCAGATTGACGATGATGATGTGACCCGAATCATACAAAGAAATTTTGATCCCCAAAGTTTCAAAGAGGTCGCGAGTCTTACGGTGGGAGAATTTCGCGAATTTCTCCTGGACTATGGAACCGACGCTGAGCGCCTTAAAAAGCTCGCCCCGGGACTGCTGCCGGAGATGGTGGCTGCGGTATCGAAAATCATGCGAAATCAGGACCTGATTCTAGCCGCACATAAATGCCGGGTTACGACCACATTCAGGAACACCCAGGGGCTCCCCGGACGGCTGGGAGTGCGGCTGCAACCGAATCATCCCACTGATGATCCAGCCGGCATAGCTGCTTCAATTTTTGATGGACTGATGTATGGGATAGGCGACGCGGTCATCGGCATCAATCCCGCAACTGACAGCCCCGCCTCCCTTGGCAAACTCCTCAGGATCTTAGATGGCTTGATCGCAAAATTACAGATTCCCTCCCAATCCTGCGTGTTGACCCATGTTTCGAGTCAGCTGGAGGCGATCAACGCTGGCGCGCCGGTCGACCTGGTGTTTCAGTCGATCGCCGGCACACAAAAGGCCAATGACAGCTTCGGATTTACGCTCGACATGTTGCGGGAAGCACAGCAGGCGGCACTGAGTCTCAAGCGTGGCATGCCAGGATCTCAGGTCATGTATTTCGAGACCGGTCAGGGGAGTTGTTTATCAGCCGATTCATCTTTTGGGGTGGATCAGCAAACTCTTGAGGCCCGCGCCTACGGTCTGGCACGGTGTTTTGATCCATTTCTGGTCAATTCAGTCGTCGGGTTTATCGGCCCCGAATATCTTTTTGATGCCCGTCAGATAACACGAGCGGGACTCGAGGATCACTTTTGCGGAAAAGTCCTTGGCCTGCCGATGGGATGCGATATCTGCTACACCAATCACGCCGATGCCGATCAGGATGACATGGATAATTTGCTGACACTGCTGGCGACGGCCGGAGTCAATTTTGTGATGGGTGTTCCCGGTGCCGACAACATCATGCTCAATTACCAGTCGACCTCTTTTCACGATGCCAACTTCATCAGGCAGCTACTGGGACTGCGCCCGGCACCGGAATTCGAGGGGTGGCTCAATCAGATGCGCATTCAAGACGACAATGGCCGCCTCCTGGCTGGCTCTCCCGCATTCCAGAAACACCTGCTCCGGGAATTTAACCTATGAGGCACAATGACTTCTGGATCAGCCTGAAATCACGGACCGCCGCCCGCATCGCTCTTGGGCGCGCCGGTGGTAGCCTGCCCACAAAAGCGTGGCTAGAGTTTCGCCTCGCCCATGCAAAAGCCCGGGATGCGGTTTTTAAGCCGCTGGACACAGAGAGTATCATTCTGGACTTGCGCAAAGCCGGCCAAGAGTCCGTCATCGTCAGCAGCTGTGCCGATACCCATCAGGAATTTCTTTTGCGTCCAGACAAAGGTCGCACGTTAGCCGCGGCATCACAGAAACAACTGTCGCTACTCGCGCTCAATGGTCCACAAAATACTGCCTCTCCGGAAAAAAATAAAATCGCCGTCGTTGTGTGCGGTGGACTGTCCGCCTCAGCGGCGATGGCGAACGGACCTGCTTTGGTCAAAGCTCTGGTACCCGAACTACTTGGTGCAGGATGTCACGTTTTCCCCTTGGTTTTGGTTCAATTTGGCCGTGTCGCTCTGGGAGACGAGATCGCGGCAGCATTGCAGGCCGACATGGTAATCATGATAATCGGTGAGCGCCCAGGATTGGAAACAGCGGAATCCCTCGGTGCATATCTGACTTACAGGCCATCGCCTCGCTCAAGTGATGCTGACCGCAATTGTGTTTCGAATATCCATGGGCGAGGCCTGCGTACGGAAGCTGCTACGGCAAAAATCCTCTGGCTTGTGCAGGCAGCACTGGCGTCTGGAAAATCGGGTGTCTTACTGAAAGACTTCAGTGACACCGAACAACTAAAGGCAAATGACGAACACCCCCAATAATAACCATACACTAGGTTGTCCATACTTGTTCTTATTCCGGATCCCCGCTCGGCACAACTGCCGAGATTTACCTGCTTTTGCGCCAAAATCGATTTGCACCTAAAGTTGCCCTCATTTTCGGGCGATTCATGGGAGCAGAAGATTTCAAGCCCCCGTAATTTTGGGAGTTGTGGAAATGCCTCCATTGAGGGATGCGAGTTGGATCGTTCTGGCAGCGCTTTTCGCCGCCGGTGCCTCGCTGCTTTGGGGGTGCCAGTCGAAGCTCGCTATTAACGAATCCATGCGGCAGAGGACGACACCAGCGAGCGAAACGAGTGAGCCTGCGGTCGTCGACGATAATTTTGAAATAGTCCTGGACCAGGAAGAGCAACATTCCAGTGACGTCTCCGTGCGCTGGGACCTTCCCTCCGCTGAATCGATCGCAAGTTATTCTCTTTCGTTATCTACGAAAAGCGATTGTAGCGACCGAGTACACGAAATCTCGCTAACCGACAAACAGGGAAGATTTTCGGGAGTGGCCGATGGCGCCTATTTCCTATGCATGGTGGCGACCGCGAAAGATGGAAAGAAAATCGCCCCTAAAAATAACGGCCTCCGTCTGGTTGTCGACACAACACCACCCGTCATAACCATCGCGACTGCGGCGCTCTCCACAGGAGTCAGCCGCATCGCTTTAGCTGGGACCTGTGAAGCTGGATTGACCTTGAATGTGACAGGCACTGGAGTCAGCGCGCCTTCAGCTCAGACTTGCGACGGGGGATCATTCGCGTTCACAGTGCTATTTTCGGCCGGCCTTGGCACCAAGGCCGTCACTATCTCCCAAAGTGACGCAGCAGGAAACTCAGCCTCAACATCACGGGATTTCACACGCATCGAGCCACAAGCGACAATCGCCGGCTCGCCGGGATCCGGCAGCATTGTCGCAGCCGGCAACTACCATTTCACTGTTTCCGGAACCGATGTCACCAGTTACAAATATGCACTGCTCAATGATGTCGCAAACTGCGAGAGTGCTTCCTGGTCGTCCGCGGTGCTGGTCGCAACGCCACTCAGCGGTACGACCTCCAGCGGCAATAAGCGGCTTTGTGTCAAAGGAATCGCTGGAGAGTCAACAGGCGCTGCGGACTCGCAGGAACAGTCAGCCCCCCTTGAACTAACCTGGACCGTTGACCCCACAGTCCCGGTTGCCACACTCTCAAATTTTCCCGCGGCCATCGCCTCGCTCGCCACATTCAACATCACCGTTTCAGGTGCTGCAGTATCCACCTACAAATTTGGAATCATCGAGGGCAGTTCCTCAAATTGCAATGGGGTGACCTATTCCTCCTGGACTCCCGTCGCCACTCCCATATCGGGCACGCTGACCCAGAGAGATGCGCGCATCTGCGTCCTCGGGGGCAGCGTTGCACAAGTCGAGCAGGGTGTGCCGACTGAATATTTTTGGCAAAACACTGTTTATGACGCCGCTCCGACCGTGACGACCAACACTGGCATGACGATAGCGGAAGGCGCTGCGGCGACAACGATCACCAGTGCAATGCTCGCAGCATCGGACAGCGACCATGGCGCGCCTGAATTGACCTACACCATCGTCACGTTGCCTTCACAAGGACAGATCCGGCGCAACACCACCCCCTTGGCAGTGGGAGCGACATTTACACAAAGCGAAATCGATTCCAACACCATCAACTACCTGCATACGTTAAAAGCATCGCCTCAAACTTTCACCGTGGGTGTACGGGACCCACTCGGGATAGGGCCAGCCAACACCAACTTTTCCATTTCCGTCACGCCGCACTGCACCGGCACAGCGCTGACCAACGCGCCATTTGCCGGGGGAAGTGGAACGGCAGGTGACCCCTACCTACTTTGCACCCGCACACAATTCAACCAAATCGGTGCCAATGCGACTTATGTGTCGAAGCATTACCGGCAATATGCGGATATTGATTTCTCGTCCGGAATGACCCGGATCGCTGACCCCAGCCAGTCATTTAGCGGCAGTTATGATGGACGTGGGTATGCTTTGGCTAATGTGACCTATGGCACCGCCGCTACAACCTACAATGCTGTTTTCGCTATCGTCGCAGCCTCGGGGGTACTTGCGAATATCAACGTCAGCAATGCCGCGGTTGTTGGTTATCAGTTTGTGGGAATTCTGGCTGGAAAAAATGCCGGAATCATATCCAATGCAACGGTCTCGGGCTCCGTTGAGTTGAGCCATGCCGGATCACTGAATAAAAATATCGGCGGTGCAGTAGGTGAAAACAGCGGCGTGCTGGATGGAGTCACCGGCAATGTCACACTAACTATTGAGTCGACCACACTTACCCCGCAGTTTGTCGGCGGGCTCGTCGGAATCAATCTTGGACAAATTCGCAATTGCTCTTCTACTGGTAGTCTTTCCGGCACCGGTTTATCTGCCCCAAGCGCAAGTTCTGGGAATTCAAACTTCGGCGGACTCGTCGGAGAAAATGACGGGACCATCGACCGTTCCTCAAGCTCTGTCGCAGTCTCGGTTTCGGGAACTGGCACAAACCTACGCGCTGTCGGCGGACTTGTCGGCACCACCTGGACCGGTGCCATCGTCACAAACTCGTACGCGACCGGTGCCGTTACCGCGGAAATCGCTGTGGGAGGACTCATCGGTGATCATGAAGGCTCGGTCGGAAATTCCTACGCTACCGGAGCGGTAACCACCACGGCGACAACCGCAGCAGGAGCAGGCGGGCTGGTAGGGCGATCCGGATTCTTTTCTCGCATCGCACAAGTTTCGCGCTCTTTCGCAACGGGATCTGTCACCGCATCTGGTGCGGGGGGCAGCCGCTTCGGGGGGTTGGTCGGGGCGAACTACAGCAACATCGAAGATTCCTACGCCTCAGGTGCCATCAACGCGGGCGCACTGACTGTAGCTGGTGCACTGGTCGGTCTGAATCATAGCGATGGCTCCGTTTTGCGAAGTTATTCGAAGGGCACTGTCACCGCGGGTGCTCCATCCGTAGGCGCCATGGTTGGCACCAACAGTGGTCTGCTTTCCAGCCTTGTGTGGGATGGAGATCTCAACACCCGCACCACCATGTGCGGCGATGGCTCCGGAACAGGGTGTGTCGACGGCAATATGAAGACCACTGCGGCGATGAATACCAAATCTACGTTTACCGCACTCAGCTGGGACTTTGCCCAGATCGAAAGCGGAGCCGACACGGATGGAGTCAACGACGATTGGGTGATCGCTTCTGGCAGCCATCCCACGTTGAGCTGGCACTATGCCTCCCTTGGAAACAGCGTACCTGCACAACCCTTACCGCAGTTTACCAGCGGCACCGGCACACCAGGTGACCCCTATATCATTTCGACTCCCGCACAGCTCGCCAGCATCGGGCGTCGCCCGTCACTGATGAGCAAGAGTTTCACGCTGGCCAATGGGCTCGATATGACCGGCCAAAGCTACATGCCGATCGGGCACCCGGTCGATCCCTATAGCGGAACTTTTGACGGTGCGGGCTACACCATCACCAACCTCAACCTCACCCACTACACGACGGGTGCCGGGCTTTTTGGCGTGTTAAAAACCAACGCCGTGATTAAAAACGTCAACCTGGCAAGTCCGGCAATCGTCGGCGGAAACGGAATCGGTCCGGTCGCTGGTATAGCGTTTGGCTCGACGACTGCCGACTCGATCCAGCTGAATTCCGTTGTCGTCACCGGCGGCTCAGTCAGTGGCATCGGTGCGTATGTCGGGGGTGTGGCCGGCGGAATTTACTACACGACCGCTGACAAATCAGGAAGTTCGGCAGCTGTTACGGTTACAGCCGGTCACAATCGCTGCGATTACGCTGGAGGATTCAGCGGATTTGTGGCGCAGTCTGCGGTTACAAAATCATACGCCCGTGGCAATGTCACGACGAACGGCGGATCAAATGGCGGATTCTTCGGGTGGGCTGAAGGATCGTCAATCAGCGACTCCTATGCTACTGGATTTGTCACTGGAAAAATACTAAGCACATCCTTTCCGGAAAATGGCTGCTCCACAGCATTGACATGGTCACTGATCGGTGGATTTGGTGGAACCGTTTACTCGGACCTTGGAGCGAGTGCCTTGCATCGGGTCTACGCGACCGGCGCGACAAATGGCGGCACGGGTGTCGCCGTCGGTGGCTTAGTCGGTATGGTCGGAATATCAAGCGCCTGGAGCTTCACGAATTCCTTTGCAACGGGCGCAGTTACCGGCACTTCCACCACCATTAACGGCGTAATCGGCACTGCTTATTCACGGGTAGCCCAGGACACTTCAACCTACTACGCGTCGACTGGAGGCACTGGAAAGGCCAACGGCGCACATGCCTTTAGTGGAACGCAATACTCAGCCAATGCGGGAATCGACATCTCCGCCGGTACGGGCGACCCGACCTACTTCTTCAACAAACTAAATGCTCCACTGTCCGCATGGGACTTCACGCCAGGGACCGGGGTGTGGGTAGAGCAGGCCTTGTCCTATCCCAAGCTGGCTTGGGAGCCCTAGAGGCCAATGAACTTTGAATTCTTTTTCAGGCGCAGCCTCAAACTGGCCGACGCAGTCACAGTACCCTCCACAGTCTGGCTGCCATTCTTCAGGTTATAGGAGGGAGCCGTCGAGCCACTCGTAAAGGTAACGGTGCCAGACCAGCTGTTGAGGGTCGCCGCGACGGTTCCACCAGAATTCCAAACATTGTCTCCTGATTTTGCCTCCTGAAGATCCGAGGTAGAGTATTTGGTGAAATCATTTTTCAGGGCAGTCGAAGGCTGTCCGTTCACAACAACATTTTCCCAAACGTTGCGGTCCACATCAAGACAGGTCCCGTTTATTTTCCAATTTGATCCATCGGGAACATGGTCACAAATTCCAAGCGCGTCCGAACCGCCGTAACTTGTGACGTTGAAATTGCCTGAAAGGGTCTGCCCGTCGCTGGAAGAGGAAATTTTTGTCTCTAGCTTCAAATTTGATAAAACACCGCCGGAGGTGCAGGCCTCAGTCACAGTGGAGTCGGAAACTTCCTTAAAACTCTTGCCATTCAGGCTGGAGATGTCCGCACCGACGCATGACATCTTGATATAAAAGGACATCACAGCGACTTCCACTTTCGCCTCACTGTCCTTGGACATCAACTCCTGCATGCAGGATGTGATGTCAAGTTTGCGCCCAAGCGTGGCTTCCGAAGCCGTGGCTGTTATCGTAAACCCCGCCAGCAGGCGATCCACACATGATTCATCGGAATCTTCCGGGCGGTTGTCGTAGAGAAAAGAGCTATCAGAGAGCTCGTCCGAAACCTCAGACTTGGATAGCTCGTCCATATTGTCCGGAGCAACCAGATCGCCGGCCGTAAGAAACGGAGCTGTCAATGGCATATCGACGCCTGCTCCTTCTTCAGCTTTTTCCTTGGCTCCGCAGCTGGATAGCATCATCCCCGCACAAAAACAGGCAAGAAGCTGGGGAAGTTGGGGGGTCGACTGTGCTCGTTTGTTTGAATGCGTTTTCAAGGCCAAGGCCTCCTCTGTGTCACTACAACTTCTGGACTTTTTACAATACCAATGTAACCGTGGAGTTGATTTTGCACAACTTCAGGCAACCAATACTAACGAGGCAGCTGCGATGACTCCCAAATCGGCCAAAGAAAAAGCCCGGACCCTCCGCCAGAAGGCCTACCAAGAGGCCAAAGAACGCCGGAAGTCCGACCCCAAATACCTTGCCCTGAAAGAAAAATTGAAGGAAAAGTCAAAAGAGATGCGCCGCGCATCTTACCAGCGTCAGAAAGATGCGATCAAAGCCAGGAAAACCGCGCTAAAAAAACAAGAACGCGAGAAAAAGTCACAGGAAAAGAACGAGCAGGCAGCCAAACTGGTTGCGGAACTGGCAAAAGACAAGAAACTTCCCGTCCGTCATCTTCGCCTGGTTCAGTCAACTGAAAGCGATCCCTGATCTACCGATGCTGGTTTAAGGCCGATACACGCCGCCACTCGCGAGGTAGCTGGTCCCATCGTGGCCGCCCCAGTAAATTGCCACTGATCCCGACCACGCCCCCGAATGATAACGCCGGCTGGTGGGTTCGTTTCCGGCAAACGTTGAAGTCCACGCATTACCAACAGGATCGTACAAGCCCCCCCCGGTCTGTAAAGGTGTGCCACAGGACGCACTCGGATGGCACCCGCCACCCCAAACCATCACACGCGATCCTGTCCAGAGTCCCGGTGCAAAAGCCCTGGCCGAAGGGGCGTTCAATGTCGCCATAGCCGTCCATGTGTCGCCGGTGGGATCGTAGAGGGCTCCATTTTGGCTGTGATTCCATGTCGAATTTTGCCAGCCACCCCAGACGACAAATTTGCTGCCCGTCCAAACGCTGCTCATGTCCGCGTAGTTGATATAAGCACCGGAGGAAGCGATCGTGCTCCAGGTGTCCACCACGTACCGCTTGCCATTCTGACCAACGTTTGAATTCAATCCGATGCTACCCCCCCAAACAATCATTTTGGAGTCCGCCCAGACTGCTGAATGAAAAGCGACTCCATTTGTCGGCGCACCAGATGTCATCGTCGCGCTCCATGAGCCAGACTCACAGGGAAGGGTGCAGCGACCGCCCGAATACAAATAGGTGACTCCGGTTTCGTAATTAACTCCGCCCCAGACGATCATTTCTGTCCCCGCGACAACGGCAGTATGTTTGTATCGGGCTTGGGGTGCACCTAAAACACTTGTCGCTGACCAGGTGTCCGTGCCAATGTCGTAGACCCCTCCGGAATTGATATTGGTGTAGGCGGCACAGTCATAAGTCGTGCAGCCCCCCCACACGATCATTTTACCGTTGTGAAACACCGCCGTGTGTTTAGTCCGAGCAGCAGGAGCACCACTGGTCGACATCGCGGTCCAGGAATCTGACGCTGGATTGTAGCGATAACCGGTGTTGAAAACGGAACTTCCATCGTTGCCACCCCAGATAATCATCTCCGATCCTGTCCAGACCGCTGTATGGTTCGCTCTGGCGGAGGGCGCACCCAAGGTTGCCGTCGGCATCCAGCCAACATAAAATTTATAGCCATTATTGGATGCTGTGGACTGGTTATCGGCGGCGTCAAAGGCTGTGACACATATGAAATAAGCTCCGGGCGAAAGCGTTGGTGACGTCTGCGTGGTCCCGTTTATGCCACTGAGGATTCCCCCGGAGACAGGGTTGGCGCAACCGCTGTCGGTTGCAATCACCAGATCGTAATCACTTGCACCAGGTGCCGCATCCCAAATGACGTCGGGGGTTTCATCGCTGTTAGGAGACAAAGGAGCCGTGATGGAAAATGTTCCCGGAGGTATAACATCAACCGAATACGAAGGAACATTGGAAGATGCCCGCAGATTGCCGACACCGTCGACTGCTTCCCCGCAAATGTAAAACGTCCCAGAAGGTAACGCAGGACTGACCGCAAGCGAAGTGCCGGTCAAATTCGAATAAGTATGTCCCGATATCGCGCTGCTGCACCCTGAATCGGATGTTAATTTGATCGAATACGATACTGCTCCCGTGGCAGAGGTCCAGGTCACCGTTGGATTTTGATTGCTCGATGGACTCGACGGTGCCGCAAGCGCAAAACTTCCGGGAGGCGTCAAATCAACGGTAACAGGCAAGCCATTATTCGTCGCGCTTACACTATTGCCAGCGCCATCTTTAGCGGCCACGCACACAAAATAGGCTCCCTCGGCCACGGAAGACAGAGTCGCTGTAAGAGTGGAAACTCCCTGAATCGACTGCACGGACGTTGAGCAAGTCGCGTCAGAGGCTAAAGTGACATCGTAAGTTGTCGCATCCGTCGCTGCAGTCCACGAGACCGCGAAGGACGTTGCGTTTGTGTATGCTGGCATCCCATCAATGGTGAACGCCCCGGGTGGTGTCGTGTCTGGTACACTCGAAGGAATAGGAGCAGGGGACGACGGCTTTTCGATCGCCTCCGCAATAATGGTCGGAGTGCGATAGAGCTGGTAGACACCGAAATAGCGGGCAGAAAACTGCACGATCCTGCCAGTGATTGTCAGGGTGGAACGCGGCAACAGACCAACGAGCACCTGTCCGGTCGCAGCTATTTTGATCCGATAGACGATCACCAGCCGCTGATTTTTGTCATCGTCTTCAGTGAGGGCAGCTGGGGCCTCAGCAAGCGGAAGCTGAAGAGTGAATGGTGTCAGGGGATCGGTGGGTGGATCTACGGTGATGCTTGTCGCCGTACCCACTCCTTCGGTTGCAGCGTCAGTGGAGATTCCCAGTGTCGACGCAGTAGATTGATCCAAAAGGTCGTTTTCAGGATCGATGGACGCGGTGACATCTATGGCCAACCCGTTAGCTGGCAAAATAACGGCCGCATCTTTCAGCACGCCACCAGATATTTTTAAGGTCTGACTTGCAGTTCCGTTACCCTTAAAGCTTCCGGACACTCCCCCACTGTCTTTTTCCACGGCAGCAACCGACACTCCACTGCCAGATTCGCTGGTTTCAGAATCAGATTTTTTGAACAACCAGCATCCGGATATAGAAGCCGTCAATCCAAAAACCAAAAACCTCCGGAAAAGCAGCTCCGCAGCAATGATTTGCATCTCTAAACCCTCTTAGTTATGAACTCGGTTACCTCGCTGGTTCAATACCATTATCGGATGGAGCTGACGTGACGTGAGGAGGGAGAGATGGACGAGACATTATTAGGGCTAAAGTTAGAGCAGGACCTGCGTGTTTCGATGAAGTTTAGGATGCAATTTGCAACTTAACCAAATCCATTCGTCTGCCGTCGAAGCCCATGCCTTTAACTAAGCAAAGTATTTTAAGTTTCCAGCTTTATGAACCGACAACATAGGCACACACAGGTCGACCCCAGGGTTTGATCAATGTGTCATTAGGAGATTTTTGCGTTGCGCATAAACCTAAAATTTGT
>Ga0154020_10002665_pt1 | contig 21748 bp, 16 predicted proteins | sample Klosneuvirus_201_FD_109709 | JGI IMG/M metagenome (GOLD analysis project Ga0154020, IMG submission 109709) | Active sludge microbial communities from wastewater, Klosterneuburg, Austria - Klosneuvirus_20160825_MG | ecosystem: Engineered > WWTP > Aerobic digester > Activated sludge | place... | reverse complement strand
TGCAATAGGATGCAGTCAAATAGTTTTTTTAAAAAAATCGTAACGCAAACTTTTCAATATGTCTGTGTTGCAGAGTTTCATTTACGAAATTGGCTAGGAATGACCTTTACCTCAAAATTAAGGCCAAATTTATTCGGAGTCTCCAGTTAAATTTGGCACAGTTGCCACTATCGGAGGATGATAGTTTAGTGAATTGTGTGATCTTTTATAGTTATAGGTGAGGGGACTTACCCACCCTTCCCACATCCCATGAAAAAGAAAATCCCTTCGGGCTTTTTCATGGGTGTGGAAAGCGTGGATAAGATCCGCAGGCCTATTCGTATTTATTATTTTAAATATTGTTAATTAAAAAAAATATTTAAAAGAAAAATACTATTTATATAATATAGGATATGTCCTTCCTGACATGTCCTTTACACTTTTCTACTCAAGGAGGAAATCCCATGGGTTGGAAAGAGTGTAATAAATTGGATGAAAAGCTAAAATTTATGAGAAGTCCAGAGGGAGGAACTAGGTCAATCAACGATCGCAGAGGTAGATCTCTTGAAAGTTTAAATCGTTACAATATGAATCAGAACCTTATTGCCTAATAAGGGTTTTCCACGCTCTCCCCGCCGCTTGAAAAAGCCCGGAGTGATTTTCTTTTTCACAGGCGGTGGAGAGGGTGGGAAACCCGTTATTCAAAATTAAATTTAGTTCACAGACAGATTCAAACCTCTTCCTTCTCTTTAATTTGACAATCAACGATTTCAAAATTTGTACCTTGCAAGTCACATCATCGATTGAGTCTAATATCTGCTCCAGCTATGGTTTATCTCCTTTATATGTTTTTTTTCGTAATTAAATATTATCAAGTATTTAAGAAGCATTAATGGCCGGTATTTTTGTTCATAACGAATTTTATGATTCAATTATTTTATAGAAAATGATGAAAAACTTAACTTGCTGAAATACATAATAAATTTAAATGACTTATGAGATCGATAAGTTTAAAATTATTTATTTGTGAGTAAATTGAAGAGTCATATCAAAGTCATTGTTTCAGAAAATTATGTTTGTTAGTCTTAATAGTAATAAAAACTATTTAGAGCAGGCGAGTTCGACTTTATTAAATGAATCGAATCTAAAGGGGAGTGTGGAATATGGTGATTTTCAAGAGTAAAAGAATAATTAAAGTTAAAATTGGTATTAATAAAGTCTGTGTTTTAAGCTTTTTATTAATGAGCTACTTTTATTCTATTTGTGGAGCAATTCCATTTAAAGGTTCCCAAATTTTAATTTCAGCACCCTCACATTACGCTACCGAAGTGGGAGTCAAAATTGCTAAAAAAGGTGGTAATTATATCGATGTTGCGATTTCGGTTGCGCTGACTTTAGCAGTGACAAGTCCCTATTTTGCGTCATTAGGAGGAGGGGGCTTTGCTCTCATCAAAAATAATTCAAATATAGAAGCCTTAGACTTTAGAGAGACTGCACCCAAAAGTACAGACCAAACTTTCTATGAAAAACGTCCAAAGGATTCTTCAATTAAGGGAGGGGCCGCAGTGGGAGTACCTGGAATTCCTGCTGGTTTATGGTCTTTGCACAAAAAATACGGAAAATTACCTTGGAAAGTTTTGTTTGAAGAACCCCTTAAATTAGCCAAATCTGGTTTTACTGTTTCTGGAGAGTGGGTTGATTACGCTGAAACTATGAAGTCTATTTTTGATGAGGGTGGCATTAAGCATATTCTGAAGGCCGATAAATCAGTTTTGATGCCAGGTGAATTATTTAAACAAATTGAATTGTCTAAAGCTCTCATTTTGTATCGGGATCAGAACATCAATGGTTTTTATACTGGAAAAGTGGCTCAGGATATCGTGACTTCAGTTAAAAAAAGTGGAGGAGTTTTAAGTCTTGATGATCTATCAAACTATAAAGTGCGATGGCTAACGCCACTTATTGAACAATTTAGAGGTTACACCATATATTTAATGCCGCCCCCTAGTAGTGGAGGAATTGTAATTCAATCAGCTCTAGAAATGGTAAATAGAGTTGAATTAGATAAATATCAAACTTTTAGTGTCAATGAATTTCACCTGCTCGGCGAAATCCTTTCTCGTTCTTTCAAAGGGCGAACCTTTCTTGGTGACCCTGATTTTGTCAAAAACCCCACTGATCAACTTCTCAGTAAAGATTATTTAGATTCAATGGCAAAATCCATTGACCTAAAGAAGAGTATTGAATTGGAAGGTCTCTCTCCATTGAGTAAAGAATCACATGAAACGACTCATTTTGTGGTTATGGATAAGTTAGGCAACACAGTGAGCATGACTATTACTTTGAATGGTCGATATGGTTCTGGGGTGGTTACCGATCAATATGGGATTGCTTTAAATAATGAAATGGATGATTTTACAACTCGACCTAAAGAACCAAATAGCTATGGTTTAATTCAAGGCACTTCTAATTTAGTAGAGCCTGGTAAAAGACCTTTAAGCTCGATGAGCCCCACAATTGTTACAAAGGGCTCAGAGACGTTATTAGCTCTTGGCGCACCAGGAGGACCAACTATAATTTCAGGCGTTTTTCAAGTGCTTTATCGAGTCTTAGTAAGCGGTATGGATATTGATCAAGCCATTCAAGCACCAAGAGTTCATCATCAATATAAACCTCATCGATTATTGTTGGATCGTAATCGCTTTGTTCCTGAATCCATTAAAGGTCTTCAAGACAAAGGACATAAAATAGAATTTGCAGATGCTATAGCACGAGTGAGTGGAATTAAAAGAGCTCCAGAAACTGGTATTTTGGAAGGTTCATTTGATTCAAGAGGTGAAGGCTCTTCTGCTGGGTATTGATGATCCAATACTCCGAAAATGTTTATCGAAGTGTATGTTTGCATTAGAAACACATTAGGACTGCTCATTTACAATTTAATTATTGTTGTATAGGCTGAATGCGAGCGATTTGCTTCTTTGTAATACTGAATTTACCTTGAGTTGAGGGATTACCATCTTTTCCATCAATCACGGCATTGGGTCCACAAAGACCCGCTTTTCCTCCAAGGCCCTCAATCCCTGATGATAAAAACCAACGATTTGGTTTACTTTCAAAACGTGAACCATCGGAATAAAATAATTCAATTTCACCGCCTGGGCCAGCGTCTCCTCCTGCACTACCAGAGGTTCTCGGTAAATTGATTTCAAATAATCCATACCAGTGATCGCCATAATCACCCCGAGAGAGGAGATTGAGAGAGCCAGTATTGGTAAAGCTCATCCAATTTTGAAACCATTGCTTATGATGACTCAATATAATTTTAAAACTTTGATAAGTTCCTTGTTTGCAAAGCGGACTATCCTGTCCCGTTTTACCAATACTCCCATCACCTCCATTAGCTACAAGCAATGGAGATATTGAGAGAGGAATTTTATCTGTATTGGCTGTAATTTCAATACTAATTTTTCCTGCGGGAGAACCATGAATGGGTTGAATTCCAGATACCATTTCAGGTGAAAGGCCTAAATCGAGCATTTTAGTGATATCTCCGACTTCATCTCTATTTTCTAATTGTGCATCTGAAGCACAAACTGAAATATTTTTAGGATAAGGATTTTTAATTGAAAATCCCATCCAATTTATCTTTCCACCATGTCTTGGATTTGCTCTCAAGGTCACACCATCGATGTAGTCTCTTGCTGTACAAACTGAGGACTTTTTTATCCATGGTTTTTGTCCTGGAAACGTTTGTGATGAAAAACCATTAAAACCATTTCGTCCAGAGACATCTATCCAAGGGGAATTAAGTTTACCAGTTTGTATTTCAACGATACCGGAGGGAGCATAAATTCGAGAAAAAAAACTGAAATTAATTTCAGGAGCTATAATACGTAAAGTTTCATGAGAACCCAGAGTGATTTGTCCTGGAGGTAAGGTGATGGAGTTTTTACTAATGACTTCCCAAACTTTTCGTTTTTCACCATTAATCTCGAGAATTTCTTTCAGCTTCATAGGGAATTTCTCTCTCCAATTCTGACATGTTGGAGTTTCTAAATTATCTTTAAAACAATTATCAACAAGAGTTTGTTTGTAAATATTAAGTTGAGTTAAATGAAGAAAATCATTTAATGATTTAACTAAATCATCATACCATCTATACTCAATACTCATTTGAAAGTTATTTTTTGTTAGCCATTGTCCTTTTGTAAATACAACTGGATCTGTTGTAGTAGTGAAATAGGATTTGAGAGAGAGAAGAGTTCTTAAATAAAAAATAGAGTTTAATGCTAGGTTCAATCGATTTCGATCTGCTCCTTGAGTATTGAGTTTTGATGTCATAGAAGACGGGAGCACAGACTGATAAAGTGCAACAAAATTCTTAATGCGATCATGATATCTATAATTGATGGACAGTTTTTTCTGTTGAGTGGATAAAATTAAGGCCTGTATAGATAGTGATTCAATTATAAGTGATTGACTGGGAGTTGAGTTAATTAAACTATTTAAAACAAAAGTGTTTGGTTCTAACTCCAAAACTAATTTTTGTAAAAATTCGTAGTAATTATATTGCAAAGGTAAAGTTTCAGCTAAAGTTAAAGAACTCAGTCGTAAATCAGTCATTTCAAATATAGCATGAATACTTTCGAGCAAAATAAGAAAGCTTTTTGTGTTTTGGATGGATTCAGTTTCATTTTTAGTCTGTATAAGGGAATTTTTTTCTAAAATTAATAGGTTAAATAAATTTACGAGGAAGTCTCTATTCCATTTTGTTGAAGAGGATTTTACTTTTGCAGTAATTGGAATAAGTGTTGAAATGATCCAGTTTCGATTTTCATAATTAGACCAATCAAAATTGTCTTGAGTGATTTGATTTTCAAAATAAGGTAACCAAAATAAATTTTTAGGAAACAAAATTGAGATATCAGTAAAAAATACCCATAAATCACTAGGATTTTCTGCTGCCACTTTTTTCAATCGTCGATTAAAATAATTTTGAAGTTCTACTTCACCTTCAGCTATAAAAACATCTTGGTTTTGAACGAGTATTTGTATCAATTGTTGGTCATTTTTAGCAGTCCAAGTACTCATTAAATTCTTTGATTCAGGCAGAGGCGAATGGTCTTCTGCATAGACCCCTAGTTCAGAAAAAACTGTTGAAATATTTTCTTTCAGTGACATTTTTGGACTCAAAACAATATCTACAGGTAATGCCATTTGAAGCGATTCGAGAGGTGTCAGCGGAACTGATTTACTCCAAATATCGATAGAACTCATGGAAATAATAAGAAAAAATAAAAATGACCCTTTTAAATTCACAGAATCCATTCCTTTCGACCTGAACTACCACTAAGGGGAATCAGGCACCTATGGAATAATCTATGCATTTTAAGTGCCTAATATAACCTCAACCCTAGTGTGTTGTCACTTTGCTCCCATTCAAGTCGGCTACTGAATTCTCGAATAAGTGTTTTTTTGTAAGTGTCATTGAAATCTTGAAGTGCCCATGAATGTTCCGTGAAATTTTGAGAAATTCTAATATTATAGATCTGTGGTGTTTTCAGTGGATTTATAAAGTGAATCAATAAACTGAGTTTAAGAGCACCATGTTGATCCAATAAGATATCATGAATGAGAATATTTTTAATCGGATCCATTTTTTGAGAACTAGCACTCCAATCTTTTTGATGTAATAAAGATTTTGGATCCAAATAACCGCGTAGCATTAACGAAACAATGGGCCATTGATAGGCTGTCGAAAGTGAACAATGAATTCCTCGAGGAAGTTCTAGAAAACTGGAACCTAGTAAACTATGAAGTTGAAGCATTTTAGCATTGGTATCTGGATTAAGAACAGGATCTAGTTTAGTCCAAATAACAAAGGAATGATTATAGTTATAATCTGATAACAGAGAGAGGAGTGAGCTAGTTTCCTTTTCCATTTTTGTTTTAATGAAATCAAAAATAGAGTCTCGTGACGTCAAACCCAAGGGTGTTTTTAATTGAGATAGACGAAGATCAAACCAAATTCGTAAGAGAACTCTATTGATCCATGAGCTTTCAATAGTATTTAAAGATGATTTTAAATCCACAGCGGGACATAAAAATATACTTCGATCTAAAAGACTGTGTTCCTTTTTTCGTTCTCTGGCGTTCGCTTTGAGTAATCCGTAACTTCCCAAACTGATACCGACTAAATGAATGCTCTTAATATACTGATTCAGCGGTTCTTTTGGATCTTGAATTTGATCGAGAATTTCAGAAGTTTGGATAAACTCAGAATCATCCCCAAAATGGATTTGAGAGTTATCTTCGATATAATCAGCACCGGTGTTGCTGGGAATGAGTAAAAGATGGAATGGACCTTCATCAAAAAGCATCATCATCAAAAAGCGTTCAGCAACAGAACTGCGAAGGTGTGAAAAAATACCTGGACGAAGAAGCACTAGTGGTTTTTTTTGGGGACCTTTAAAAAATAAAAAACCTCGAATGTGAGTTCTATCTTTGAAGGTCCATTGAATCATTCTGACTTCAGGGTGTTGTGATGGTTCAAAATCAGTTCGAAGAATTTCTTGAATTTGAGTCAAAGGATTATAAGTATTCAATCTCCATTTGTGTTCACATTGACTCCAAAATTTTTGAATTTCTAACTCTCTTTGGCTGGTATTGACCAAATGACGTTTAAATATGGAAGAATGGCACTCATCAATCTGGGATAAGACTTCTAAGTCCGGTTGCCATGTGAGCCCCATTGTTTTTAGTGGAAAAAGTTTCGATTTTAGAGCAAGAGTATCTTCTTTTGAATAAATTTTTAAATTATCAGAATTCAGTGATTGAAATAGAGTCTCAATTGTTTTTGATGAATATGTAAAAGGACCTTTTTTATTAGGCGTAATAGCCTCTGATATTTCTGGAATGGTTGAGTCTTGAATGACTTCAAGCTTCTCCTGAAAAGAACTTGGTTGTGTTGAAGTCTTAGTTTTTTTTTGAATAATTAACTTTGATTTTTCTATTGGTTCTAAGGTTGGTTTTGACTCTGTCGATAATGCATTAGCTATAGACAGAGCAAAGCATTGAGATTTAGCTATGAATAACTGAAATAAAATAAAATAAAAAATATTCAATAGAAGAAACTTCAGTCTTAAGTGATGACCAAAGCTTGTCACTTGATAGAAAAACTGCTTCTATTAAAAAGACTCTTTATAGTTCCAGGCTGATTATCTTCTTTAAGTGCTGCCACTCTCCAATAATAATTTTTATGGGGCTCTAGTTTTACATCTTTTACAGTATAGGATGTCCCTTTGTATAAAGTTTCATTAACAATAAGGTTAAAAAATATAGGATCTGCTGAAAGCTGAAGTGCATAGGCAGTAGCTGTTTCAACAGCGGTCCATTTTAACTCTAACGTATTAGAAGAAATCTCAGATAGTGGTGGTGGTGCCAAAATTTTTGGAATCGATGGTCTTTGTGCCAGGGCTTGATTCGGTGGTTCATTTTTATAAAATTCTTCGAAACTTTCTTCGTTAGCATGAGATAATGAAAAACTGCTTAAAAGTAAGAACACTAAAATCTTTTTCATAAATTACTCCTCACGAGATCAATAAAATGTTTAATCACACTATAGCCATTCATTAAAATAGTTGTCATTATGAATTCGCAAGATTTGGAAGTGACTGAAGCACTAATAAAGGGCAGTACTGCATCTTGAAGCAGATTAATTATAAATTCAATAGTAGTTTTTCAATTTCAAGAAAGGACTAATGTCTTTTCGTTTTCATATAAAAGAAGATTCCTGCGGCAACTAGCAAACCCCCTAAAGTGATTAAAATATAGGTTAAATTTTTGGAGCCATTTTTATTTCGCCGACTAAATGGTGCTTCGCCTTCCATTGAAAGTCCTCCTGGAGCTGTACTTGCCGCTCCCCAGACACCTGAGGTATTGGGATTTCCAGAGCTACTACTTGGAAGCGCTAATAGATTTTTTGACGCAACCACTCTTAGGGACTGCACAGCCTTAAAAAACTCAGATGAATATTTAGCAAAGAATTCTGCATGGGCACTGAAGGTAACTAGGATCGCAATTTTTTCTTTAATGGTGGCTAGATAACGAGTAAAATAATTGGGAATCTCACTTCCTTTTTGAAGTCCATCAACCCATAACTGATCATTAATTTTTGTTTGTTTTGCTTTCATGACAATCTGAGAAAGGATCCCTTTTCCTGATTTATCATTGACAGTTCTAGTGGTATTGATTGTTTGTTCATAGATGGTAAAACTATCAGTGGGTCCGACTTCTTTAGCTGTGAATATAATAATAGCCTCTTTGGATTGTCTGGTTTCTTGATTTCGGCAAATCCATTCTGTAGATTCAAGGCCACAATTCCAACCATCAGGTAGTTCAAAAGAGAGATAGGCGTTTCTAAACACTTTTCCTTCAGAAAAAGGCAAAAAACTAACAATGATTATAAAAAATAACACGATTTTTACTAATTTCATCGATTTCTCTTTTGTTAAAAGTGAAAAACTCTGCTTTTATTCAATTATACAGGAGGATTTCCAGTGATCAACCTCTACCAACTACAAAGTTTCGTAACGGTCATAAGTGAAGGCAGTATGACGGCCGCAGCGGATAAGCTTTATCTTACCCAGCCGGCCGTAAGTCAGCAAATTAGAAGTCTAGAGGAAAGTCTGGGCGTCGAATTGTTAATGAGAGGCGTGCGCCATATAAAGGTAACGAGTCATGGTGAACTTCTTTTTGAGCAAGCCAAAAAAATTCTCTTAATGATACAACAAATGGAAACTTCGGTTTCTATGATGAATGTCAAACTCACTGGGCACCTCAGAGTGGGATGTCTCAATTCGATTGGCCTCCATTTAATGACGGGAGTTTTAGGACGGTTTTTAAAAAATAATCCTGAGGTTGAAATGAAGCTCGAGTATGGAAAAATAGATGAGCTTATGAAATTATTTAGAAAAAACTTATTGGATGTATTAATCGTTCCTAATTTAGAAAAAGAGTTTTCGATAGATGTTCCTGGTATTGAAGGACGATTTATACAGAAAGAAGATTTTTGGCTTGTTGCATCAGGAAGAGAGCAAGACGTGCCAAAAGAGGTGGCAATACAGGAACTATCCCGTCATCCTCACATTCTTTTTCAAGGGGAATATTCAAACTTTCATCAATATCTCAGTGATAAACTCAACCAAAATAAAATAAAATTAAAAGTTGTTTTTGAATCTTCAAATGTAGGCACATTAAAGCGAGTGGTTGAAACCGGCTTGGGTTGGGGATTTTTACCCTCACATAGTATACGAAAACAAGTCAAACTTGGACGCCTACAGCGAATTCATGTTGAAGATTTTACGTACCAATCAGATCTTTTCTTTTATTCTCATATGAATGAAAATAATAAAGAGCTTCTGGAGTATTTCTATAATATTTTATTGGTACAAGATCGATCTTATTAACGAGCTTTTATAGCAAATTCAAACAAAGTTGAAAATTGTTACAAAATGAGACATTAAAATGACCATTCATTTTTGAATCTTTCAAATAAGCAAAATCAGTTGATTTGGAGAACCGTTTCGGATTTGCATTTCATGAAAGTGTATTAGGAAAAGGATTCAGGAATTCGTTCGTAAAAATTGGGTGTTTAAAATCAAATTCAATATTAAACAAGTTCGACAAATTTCATAATTACATTCAAATTCATTTTACCGAATAGCGTTTTAAATTTCACAAGCTGTATCTATTAAAAATCACTGTTTATTTTTAAAAATAAATCATAATGGCATTTTGGAGACTTAATTGGGATCTCTGGCACCCTGATTGCAATTAATATTGTAGGATTAGATTTATTTAAAATGAATTACATAAATTAAGATGGGGTAGCAAAATGAGACAAAATATTATATCACTTAAAATACTTTTCACATTACTGACACTTTTGTTTAGTCAGTTTCTTATGGCAAAAGTAATGAAGAGTGAGTTTTTAAATCAAGCAACATATGGAAGTGAAGGGCCTCAATTAACAGAGTTAGAATTTGAAGGACGATCTATCTATCTTCTAAAATATTTATATAAGGGTAAAGAAGATAAAGTCAAAACACTTTCGCACGATGAATATTTAAAAATTCAAAAACAAATGAGTGCATTTTTTGAAAAAAAACAAAATCTTGATGAAGACGCAGCATGTGAAAGAGAATTAGTTTACACTAAAGTAGAAAGTGAAAACCGAGTTTCAAATCAAATCCTTTGTTGGCAGGATATTAGTTCTGAGAAGCGAATGGAAGTAAGCCAATGGATATCAGATATGCAAAGAAAAGTTGAATCCAATAAAATTGTAAAAAAATAATAATTAGTTACTGTCACACAAATCAACCAGATCAAAAACAGATAAACATAGAATTAACAATACTAGGGCGTGTATTCAATTATACATAACGCTAAAGTGCTTGATTTTAAACTAAGGCATCGTTGCTCCTCTCCTCTTGAGGAGTTAACTTTCGACTCAAGCCCTTCGTCTTCGCGCTTCTCCTCAATGCAAACTTAAACAATTTAGTGGGATGTCAAATTAATAGCACGCCCTCGCACCAAGCTGTATTTGACAACTTTAGTTAAGAGCTATTTTGAATAATGAAGATCTGATAAATCAAGCACATTGAGTGGAGACAATGACCATCCTTGCCATTCTGGTTTAGCTAGCAAGCTAAGGTGAATTCGACCTAAAGGAATAATCCAGTGGTTGTCAATTAAGTCAGTGAGAATCGTGTTACAAAGAGTTGCTTCTGTGTTTTTTTGTTTGGTATTTTTAAGTTGATCTATTTTATCGAGGAGCGCTTTTTGGTTAAAAATAAGAGGGTGATGAATCGATTTGATAAATGAATCTAAGGCATTTGAGCACGAAAGATGTTCAAGTGAAATCCCTACGCGAAAGAGTGCTGGTGGATTGTCCTGAAGTTCTTTTTGAAAAATAGCATTTTCGACACCTTTAATAACAACTTTCAAACCAAGATTTTTCTTCCATTCATTTTGAACCCATTCCATCGATTTTTTATGATCGTCTCCACCAAGATTTGAATAATGGAGAGTTAAATCAACTAATTTTTGTCGAGACGAAATTTCTTTTTTCCATGTAGGGAAATTCTCTGGTTCGTAATTCAAGCAAGGATCAAAGTTGAGAAGATCCAGAGCAATTCCATAACAACCAGGTCGTCCCCGAGCCCGCAAAAATTGACTCCATTGATTGTAATTAAGAGCATGAGACAGTTGTTTTCTAAGCTCAGGTTCGTTATTGAGCGCTGGTCCAAAACCAATATAATCGAATCTAACGATGGGAACTTGTTTGAAATCCGGGGTAGATTGATAGCGATCGATGAAAGCCGTGGGAAGGCGACGCAAAAAATCAAGTTGATTACTTTCATATAAGAGTAATGCCGTCGATTCTTCTGTTATAATGTAAAATTCAACTTTGGGGCGCTGGGGATGTCCCTTAAAAAATGAATTTGGAATCAATGTGATTTTTCTTTTAGACTCCCAGCTTTCAATTTTGTAAGGGCCGGAAGTCACTAATTTTGAAATCTCGGATAATTTGGGAAATTTGCTATCAAATATGGGGCTTAATAATGGAGACGTGAGTTTTTCCATAAAACGGGCTTCTGGTGTTTTGAGCATAAAGATCACGTGTTCATTTTTTTTAACATTTACAGTTTTTATATTTTGAACCAACTCAGACTGTTTATTGTTTGATTGTGAACTCTTAAAATAATCAAAGCTCTTTTTAACATCATTTGCACCAAGGGCGGAACCATTACTCCAGTGCAGTCCTGCAACTAATTGACAGGATAGCTCTAATTGATTAACCCAGCGACAGTCTTTTAATACACTTGGTTTATAGGCTTGATTTAAATCACTTTTAAAAAGTGGAAGATAAATGGAGTTTAATAAAAAAGAAGAACCAGAACCTTTTTGTTTTGTTGGATCTAAGCTTAGTGGTTCACTGGATAAATGCAAACGGAATACTTTATCATGCTGATCCAGTTTTTGTGAATGGGCTAAGTTTACATGAAAAATGAAAATCATAAATAGTAATTGAGATAGAAAAGTATCAAAGACAAAAAATAATACCATTACAATGTCTCTAGTTTTGGAGAGTAGTAAAAGGGTCCTAAAATCCACGTCGAATCGGATTTAATTTTTTGTAATATTTTGTCATTTGGTAAGGATAGCACTTTTTTAATAAGTGAAACGTCTTGATTGCTTTTTAATAAAGAAAATATATGCAAAGGATCAACTATAAAATTATGATCTTTTTCAAATTCATTTTCTTGATTTTTTTCAGTTTCAGTAAAAAGAAATAAATCTCTTTCTGTAAATTTTTCAAAAGCAGAAAACTGATTTGGAATTTGGTATAATTTAAAACTTTGATCAATTAAATAGATTAATTCATGTCGTGATTCTGGATCTTTTAGCAAATAGAAGCCATAAGGTTTTATATTGGAAAAATTAATTCGATGAATTTTAGTGGTATCCTTCTCATTACAAGCCATATAGTTTGTAAAGAGTAGACATCCATAATCAATATCGAAAGTTTGATAAAATACATCTACTAAAGAGGCTTGTTCCTTTGAACTCAAATTAGTTTTATAATATTCAGATAGGCCGTCGTTGGCATAATAAAGAGAATTAGTGTGATTGTAATAATACACATTTCCTGTAGTGGAATACATGTAGAGTTTATGCCCGTTTACAGCATAAGCGTTAATTGTAGAGTTAGTTCCCCAGATATTAAAGAATTGATTGCTATCCATTAAAGGATTTTTAGGTTTTTGTCTAGGTAGAGGTGCCTGTGTTTTAGAAAGTGATGACTCAGTTTTTTGAATTAAATTAGAATTAAAATAGTTTGAATAGGGATAAAATTGAACACCCTTCTTATGGGACGCGACGATTTGCCCTTGCTTAACATTCAGGGGGAGGTTGTTAAATCGAGTGAATAGATTAGAAATCACATTGCTACGTGCAAGTTGATGTTGAATGGGATCCTTTGTTGTTTTAAAAATATCTAATTGAAAAGAAGTTTCTAAACCATAGGAACCTTGTGACTCGTAGTCATCATCGCATGCAAATCGTTTCTTTGATTCCTCAATGGTTTCACGATCAAAAATAATTCCTTGAGTACAAATTACATGTTTAGATCCATTAATATGATGAGCTTCATGTAGCAAAGTAGAGATTGTTTTTAGAACAGAATCATTAGAATTTGTCATTGTTTGACAGATGTGCATCGAATTCTTTTCGTTTGAAGACACATAGGCAAGAATTCTTTCTGGGCAATAAACTTGAGATTCTGGTTCGAAATAGATATTTTGAATCCTGGATTTAAAAAAGGTGAGTGGTCCTTCTTTGAACACAAGAGATAATGGATTTTTCATGTTTTTGTTTTCAGTTTCTAAATTTTGCATTTGAAAAAGTGCATTAACAATTTTATAAACGATACCGTCATCATTGCAATTATCAATTTGTTCCATGAGTTTCCAGGACTTGTTTATTTCTTCCCAGGAGTAGAGTTTTAAATTTGAAAGAACGGAATTCACCAATGATTGATTTAAGCATTCATTCGTATGGTGGGAGTAGGCTAAAGGACTCATTAATAGGTAGGATAATAAAATTAAAAAAGAAAATGTTTTATTCATAGTGTATCGTTCTCATTCATTATAGCATCGAGTGCGCGGTGCAATTTTCCAGGTTTTTTACTTTCAATTCCAGCCTGACTAATGCTGGTTAAATAAGTTAAAATAGAATTTGAATTCGCTTTAACCTGTTGATCACCACTTTCCAGTTGCTGAATATAAGCACCGATCTTGGGATTTGATGCAGCTAAATTATCAAGACCTTCTAATGCAGCAATTCTAAGTGAAAGTTCAAAATTTTTTTTAATGGAATCACTGGAGTGGGGGTTGTTTTGAAATTCAAAAGAGGGCACGTCCGATTTTATAACTTCAAAAATAGATTTAGCCCCAACATCTTTTAATTGAATTAAAAAATACAAGTAAGCATGCCTACGTATATCAGCTTCAGAGGGAGACAAAATAGTATTTTTAATTTCATTGAGTTGTTCTGGAGAAATGCTTTGTGCTATTGATTCGATGTCCGATTCATCTAAATTAACGATATTATATTTTTTCCCCTTGAGTACTATAATATAGGAGGAGTCCTTTTTCTCATCTATATTAATTCTGACTAGTTCAGTACTATCCTTTTTTACTTTATTTTTATCATCAGTCTGTAGAGCAAATATTTTGGTCAACTCTTTATTTTTCTGAGTTGGAATATTTTGTGATAGTTTCAAATGATTGGAGGAGAAAAAAATATTAATCCCGATCAGGACTAAAAAAAATCCAGAAATGATAAGCGAACTAATAAAATAAAGTAAAATTTTAATTTTCATTATCCCTCAATATTTGCGTTTTATAAATCCACTGAATTTGCCGCGCTTAGTTCCAAATGAAAAAGTATTAGTACCATTCCAAATGTTGTGGATTAATTATCCATTTTATCAAACAGAAGGTATATTAGGAGACAAATATAGAGCATGTTTCTGCAAAAACAAACTGTTATTATTTAGACAGTTGATGGTTAAAAACACTTAATTGAAAGTCGATCGTATTTCGTTTAAATGAGTTCTTTTATATTTATAGAGCTTGTATAATTGGAGAGGGTTTAAATTGTGCCAATTTTTGACTTTAATAAAAATAAATGACAATTTTAAGCCATCTTAATTAAACGAGCCGGTTGTTTTATTTATTTTTACTTCATTTCTTTTAAACTAACTAAATTTAGTGTATATTGCCGTTAACCATTCATTCTTTAAAGCAATGAAAGCTCTAAAGTTAATTTAGTTAAAAGGATTAAATATTAAATGACTACTTTTGTGATGAACTCAAGGAGGTCTGAGTGACTTTGAATTTTAATATTAAGAAAAAATTAGGTTTACTTACTTTTCTTTTTTATTCATCTTGGGCATTGGCCTCAGATCCATCAGCCATTGCCTTTTACAGTGGAACATTTGATCCTCCCACACTTGCTCATTTACAAATTATTCAATGCGCACTGGGTGATTTGGAACAGAATCTAGATTGTAAAAAATTAGGAGAAAAAATCAAGCGCATCATTGTTTCAGTTAATAAAGGTGGAGTGAAAGACACTTTGACATCATCGTCTGAGCGGGTCTTGATGCTTCAAAAAGCTCTCGAAAAATATGGCAATAGAGTGGAAGTGGTTGCGTCTACGACGAAAGAAAGAGATGCCATCAAAGTTGCTTTGACTAAAGATCAAACTCAGCTTTATCAAATGATTGGTGAAGATTCATATTTAGCTCTAACTCCTGATGCCTTTATGGGTAGTGGTCCGAATAAAGATCTAGGAATCAGTAAATTTATTGTTTTGCCTCGAGATGTCGAAGTGATTTCAACCGGGGATGCTAGAAAAGATGTGGAATTAGCAGAAAAAGCTAAACTTCAGAATGCAGCTGATGCCTTAGCTGTTCAAACTTTGACTGAGGCACATAAAGACTCTGTTATTTTATTTCCAAAGTTGACTCGATACAGTCAGTTATCTTCAACCTTAGCTCGAAAAAAACTCGAGTTGAGTCAATCCGTTGATGGTATTCTTGATCCTAAAATTACTGCGCTGATTAAAGACTTTGGTTTTTATTTAAAGCTACCAGCCGAGTTGAGTGAATTGAGTCAAAATATGTTTACTGAGGGGTTCAGTGATTTTTTAAATGATATCCAAAATGCTTGTCCAAATATATTGTATTTACATCCAGAGCGATGCCCCGTGATTTTAGAACAAATTCGAAGTAATGCCAATATAACTTATAAAGAGGGGCAGTCAGAAAGTCGTTGGGCAGAAAAATACATTGAAGCAGTTTTAAAGACTATCACTGATGAAAACGAAAAGGAAGTTTTTGCGCGAAACATTCCTTATATGATTTCGGCAACTTTTCAAGGAAAGCCCTACGGAAAACTACCACATTTAACTCCAGTTAATTTAAACTCACCTACTTCAAATATGAAAAAAAATAATTCCAGTAATCACTCTCCATTAATAAGATCTAAACTGCGAGAGTTAAATTGCTCTGCTGAACAAAGTTTTCAAAAAAAGAGTAACTATAATATGGATATTGATCGTTATTTATATGATCGCTTTCCAGTCAGCTTAAAGTCGTTTCTTTTAAAAAAACGTGATGATAATCAACTATCACTCAATTCTTTATCTATTTCTAATCGTCCACTTTTAGAAATTATTGAGAGCTTCAGTCTTGACAATAATATTCCTCCCACAAAGACTGAAACATTTTATTTTATTCAAACTCGACGTGGGCAACCTCATCGTAAACTTTATTTGGGTTTTAATTCAAAAACGAAAGCCTATCGATTACTTGCCGCCCAAGTAACGGGAGATGACCGACATGCCAATGTTTTTTGTCAACTGAAACTGTCTGGTGTATTTAATCAGTTTCAGGACTTGTCATTGGAATCTGATAACGATTTTTTTCGATTTAATCAACATGGTAATAAGCTAATACTCAATTCGAATGATATTTTAATCTTTGGTTTTAAAACAGCTTGGATTGAAGAAATCCTTAAAGTTTCAAAAGTAAACTGGCAAAGAACAAAAATTACAGATTTAGCAGATTCTGATTTAGAATTATTTGAAAATAATAATGATAAAATAAATGTAACGCCTCGACTTGTTTTTGCTAGAAATGTTTTTGGTGATGAGGCTTCTTATGTTTTGAAAAAGCTGTATGAAAAGGGGTTAAGAAAAGTTGTTTATTTAGGGACTGCCGGTGCTATTGCGGATTTACAAGTGGGTTCGGTAGTCATTCCCACTTCGTTTATTAATCAAAATCTAAAAGTCATTCCATTTGATCAAACTTGGGCGATCAGTATGAGTAAGACTTTTCAATCATCAGCATCGATTCTTATTGGTAATAAACAAGCTTGGGCTCCCCATCTTTTTGATGAAACAATCGATCAACTCATTCGCTGGCGAAAACACGGTGTGGGTTCGATCGATGTTGAGGGTTACCATATTGCGCAATTTCATCTTAACCATCCGGATTTAAAAATGGCTAATTTCTATATTATTTCTGATCAAACACTTGGGAACACAACTATTGATCAATCCAATTCTCAAACTAATATCACTTCAAATATAGTTCATAATCTTATAAAGACTTTGATACCACAAATTCCCCAGATTCAATAATTAATCGATGTTGCCAAATTTAAAAAATACTTTCTGACTAAATTTAAATCTCTCTCGCTTTGATATATTATGGGCGATGCAAAAGGGGAACCTTAGTGCTCCACAGTTACTAAGTGTATTGAGTTTTGATTGAAGGGCTGCGGCAAAAAGAGAACGGGGCATTGAATCTTCACTCTGTTGATCAGTGAAGTGTTGTAATATTGAAAGCAAAGAGGAATCGTTGCCACTGCCACTGGGGCCAGCCCATCGCGCATGATTTTTTTAACCTTGGAACTTCGAACCACGAGTTCGGAGCGGAGCCTGAGGGGGATTGCACTACTTTTCAAATAAGTATTGAGCTTCATCATCCCCGAAGGCGAGCACCGCTTGTTTGAGTGGTGCGGAGTTCCAAGGTTAAAAAAAACCATTCGAGAGTTTAAAAAAAAATTATTCGTGCTGGCCCCTCAATCCTCCCTCTCTTTATTTAAAATTATATTTGAGATTACTTCTCAAATCCGAGTTAATTAAAACCGCTGTTAATTAAAACCACAGTTGATTAAAACTGTAGTTGATTAAAACCGCAGTTGCTTAAAACTGCTGTTGCTTAAACGCTCTTACTGTCTCTTCAAAAAGAGAGAGCAGAGTAGGGTTGGGATTAGGAATATTTTGAATTACTTTAATGGCCCACTCACAATAATCTTTTTTGCGCTCTGGAGACCAATGTTTCGGGGGTAAATAAATAAGGTCCCTTAAGTTTGAAATTTTATCAGCAAATTTAACTAAGGCGGCTTCTTTAGAAAGAAGTGGTGCATGCTGAATTTGTTGAGACTTTCGTTCTTCACGGGTGAGACTTGTATCGTCAGTAACTTCTTTGACAATCTCAGCAATATCAACTCCAAAGTTTTTTTCAATTTCTTCGAAAGTCGTATTGGTATCTTCTACTGTATCATGTAATAGGGCCGAAACGAGAACCACCTCATTGGTGATATTGGCCTCTGTTACGAGAACTTTCAATAACGAAATGGGATGATTGATATAGGGTGAGGCTTCAAGATCTTTTCGGCGTTGGTTTCGATGCTTCTGGGCAGCAAAATCAAGAGCGAAAACAATCAAATTAAGAGCCTCCCTTTCCATCATATCGAATTAATTTCCTAATTCCATTTTAGCAATGGTTTGGAGTTGCATATTGGTTGTTCCCTCGTAGATTTGACCGATTTTAGCATCTCTCCAAAATTTTTCGACAGGATACTCTCTTGTAAAACCATTTCCACCAAAGAGATCGACGGCCATTGAGGTTATTTTTTCCGCCGCCTTGGAGGAAAAAAGTTTTGCCATGGCGGCTGATTCAATAAAATCCTGACCAGAGTCTTTAAGTCTGGCAGCATTATAGACCATTAATCTTGCTGCCTCTAATTGTGTGCGCATTTCAGCCAATTGAAATTGAATTCCTTGATATTGAGCGATTGGTTTTCCAAATTGCTCCCGTGATTTGATATAACTGAGCGCTGCTTCGTATGCACCTTGAGCGATTCCCACCATTTGAGCACCAATACCAATACGACCTTCATTGAGAGTTTCGATAGCAATTTTGTATCCTTTGCCCGCTTCTCCCAAAACATTGGCTACTGGTACTTCACAATTATCAAATAATAATTCGCAAGTCGAACTGGCTCTAATACCTAATTTATCTTCTTTTTTACCAACTTTAAATCCTGGAAATGATTTTTCTACAAGAAAAGCTGTGATGCCTTTATATCCTTTTGTAAAATCAATATTAGCAAAAACAATAAAAAAATCAGCTTCGTTACCATTTGTGATCCATAGTTTATTACCATTGAGAAGATACTTATCTCCTTTTAGCTCTGCTTTTAGTTTGAGCGCAAAAGCATCTGAACCGCTGGAGCTTTCTGATAGGGCGTAGGCTCCAACCCATTCAGAAGCCAGTTTTGGTAAATATTTTTTCTTTTGTTGATCTGTTGCCCATTTCAAAATTGCATTAGTCACAAGTGTATTTTGCACATCTAAAAGCACGCTAACAGATCCATCAATACGACCCAATTCTTCAACGGCAAGACAAGCCATAGTAAAAGTGCTTCCTGCGCCTCCAAAGGTGTCTGGTGTTTCAATTCCCATCAGCCCCATTTCAAAAAGCTTTTTAATAAGTGAAGGGCTCATGGCAGCCTCTTGATCCATCGCTGAAACGATAGGCTTTATTTCAGCTTCGGCAAATGATCGTACTGCATCTTTAAAAGCAATTTCGTCTTCACTGAGAGTGGTGAGGGCGGGGCGGTGTTCCATGGTTTCTCCTTTGAATATGGTGTGCAACATAGGATAGTTTACTTTTTACATGAAAGAATTTTATGTTGCAGATTGTGATATAGACTTTCTAGAATAAGCTGAGTGCGGATTCAACAAAATATTTTTCTAGTTGGTTAAATTACTTTTTGAAACCCTATTCAAACAGTTTTTAAAAAGTGAAATAGACTTGAATCAGCTAATGAAAATTTAATGGGTCTTAATGAGTTTGAACAGTAGCGATGGGGAATCGAAAATGAGTATGGATCTTCACATGATATTAACCAAAATTGCAGCTTTCTATCCCATATTCTTATTTTCTTTATGTTTTCATGAGTTTTCTCATGGTTTGATGGCAAAATGGAAAGGCGATCGCACGGCAGAGTTAGCAGGACGCTTAACCCTCAATCCTTTTGCTCATGGTGATTTAATGGGCACAGTGATATTTCCAATTTTGGGAGTGATTACTGGATTCTTTTTTGGTTGGGCACACCCAGTCCCAATTAATGAGCGCAATCTTAAAAATCCCAAAAAAGATCTTTTTTGGATAGCTCTAGCTGGGCCCATGTCGAATATTTTTTTAGCATTAGTGATGTCTCTTCTGATTGGTTTTATGGCTAAATATTTCGGTGCAACTCCAATGAAAAAAACATTAAGTGATTTGGGGCAAATTTTTATTTTCACGAATTTGAGTCTGGCTGTTTTTAATGCGCTTCCGATTCATCCTTTAGATGGAGGGAAAATTATTTCTCGTTTTATTCCTGATTCTGTGGATCGGTGGTTAGAAGAAAATCAGTTAATGCTGAATATCGTATTGATCGTTGTGATTATGCGTTTTTCATCAATTTTATTGATGCCGATTTATTTTCTTTTTAATTTATTGATGTCATTTTCGGGAGCAGTATGGATGCTATAGATACAAAAGAACCAGTTAAACCCAAAGCACCTCTGCGTGTCATGAGTGGAATGCGTGTTTCGGGTCCATTGCATCTTGGTCATTATTTTGGTGCATTAAAAAATTGGATTTCATTACAAGATAAACATCCATGTTATTTTGGATTAATGGATTGGCATGGAATGACCACCGCCTACAAACTGACCAATGAAATCGATGGTTGGATGCGGGATATGTTGGCGGATTGGTTAGCCTGGGGTATTGATCCTGATAAATCAGTTGTGTTTATTCAAAGTCGAGTGCCTGAGCATTTGGAACTTTTTATGATCTTTGCTAATTTAACTCCCATGGGCTGGTTAGAACGAGTGCCTACTTGGAAGGATGCTGTTGATGAAGCGAAGCAAAGTGACACCCATAATTTAGGACGATTCTCTTATCCAGTTTTGCAAGCGGCCGATGTGGCAATGTATCGAGGATCTCTCGTTCCGGTGGGGTCTGATCAAGTGTCTCACTTGGAATTAACCAGAGAAATCATTCGTCGTTTCAATCATATTTATAAGGCAAAACTTCCAGAGCCCCAACCACTTTTAACCGAAAATCCACTGGTTCCGGGATTGGATGGTCGTAAGATGTCGAAGTCCTATAATAATTCTTTGCTTTTAGCAGAAGAAGAAAAGGATTTGCGAAAAAAAGTGAATCAAATGATCACAGATACGCAGAGAGTGCGCCGAGAAGATCCAGGTGAGCCTGATCGTTGCACTGTTTTTACTTATCACAAGCTCTTTTCTTCTCTCGAAGATCAAGCTTGGGTCACGGTGGGTTGTCGAACTGCAGGAATAGGTTGCGGCGATTGCAAGGCTCGGTTGTTTGAAAATATAAACAAATTAATTACTCCCGCTCGAGAAAGAAGAAAAGAATTGTTGAATAATCCCAAGCACCTTGATTCAATCATTGAGTCCGGTTGCGCAAAGGCGCGCACGGAAGCTCAAAAAACTTTGCGCGAGGTTCGTGATCGCATGAAATTTCATTCACTTGGGGGGCTTTGGTTTTGAATCAATTGACTGTGACTTTACCAAAATTTGAAGGTCCTTTGGATCTGCTCTTGTACCTTATTCGTAAAGAAGAGATGGATATTTTTGATATAAAAATCCATGAGATTACACGTCAGTATTTAGAATATATCAAAAGAATGCGTGAATTGGATTTAGAAGTGGCGGGCGAATTTATTTCAATGGCCTCTACACTAATTCATATTAAAAGCCGAATGCTTTTACCTCAATATAATGATCAAGGTGAAATTGTTGAAAATGAAGATCCTAGAAAAGA
>Ga0154020_10002664_pt1 | contig 21749 bp, 18 predicted proteins | sample Klosneuvirus_201_FD_109709 | JGI IMG/M metagenome (GOLD analysis project Ga0154020, IMG submission 109709) | Active sludge microbial communities from wastewater, Klosterneuburg, Austria - Klosneuvirus_20160825_MG | ecosystem: Engineered > WWTP > Aerobic digester > Activated sludge | place... | reverse complement strand
TCGACCCGCTCGCGGCGTTTAAGTCCGAGGAGGAGGCGTCTGCCGCCGTGGATAGTAAAAGGGGTTTGTTAGAGGAGGCGGGTTATCTCGTCGAGCGGATAGAGTCGTTTGAGGTGTAGATGGATTACCTCGTCGGTAATCTTCTGTTTAGGTACAACCTGTGCAGGGGTTTATTTACTGCGAAACTATGAGCAGCAGGAGAATTGAAATGAAGGTTGGAAAGTACGAAGTGTATGACGCCCTACAGTACGGTAACAGTCCGCCCAGGAGGGTCGAGGTCTTACTACCGCACGACCTGTCGGCGGACAATCCGCGGCCGGTGGTTTACATGAACGACGGAAATACGGCGTTTCGTCCCGGTGGGCTAAGCCCATACTCCTTGGAGGCCCAGAAGCTTCAGGGAGTTATCGTAGTGGCCATCTACCCAGTCAACCGAGCCCATGAGTATCTTCCGGTAAAGGAGATCTCCGGGTTCGGCTGGGAAGGAGGTGGCTTGCGTGACTACGCGAAAGACCTTACTTACCTAAAGGAGTTCATCGACCGCAAGTACCCGACAAAGCCGGAGCGAGAATTTACAACGATTGTCGGTTCGTCGCATGGTGGGCTGGCTTCGTTTTGGACCTCGGTGGTTCATGGCGACTGCTTCGGCAACGGAGTCGCTATGTCGCCTTCATTCTGGGCGGGCGGCGTGCTTTGTATCCAGCGGATGGACTGGGTGAAGGAACTCCACTCGCAGCTGGTGAACCGGCTGCAACGGCCTCGCCTATGGATCGACTGGGGTACCACGAAAAGCTGGAAGTTTCACAATCTTTTCATAGAGCGAAACGCAGCCAAGTGGGGTAGGGAGATGGTGAAGTTACTGCAGAACAAATACGACTTCGAGCCCGGGGTCGATTTGTTCTCGATGGCTGACGAAAATGGCGAGCACGATGAACTGCATTGGTGTCGCCGACTTAAGTTTGCGTTGCGTGCGTTAGACCAGACTAGTTCTATTAATCGTTAATAGAACTCTCACCCGCCTGTGGGTGTATTCAACAGGATGCAGGAGAGATGTTATGGCAATGTTATTGAAGTTTGGTACCGGGGTCTTACGCTTAGACCCCACGCTGCTGGTGCCGTTATTGGTACTCGGCACGGCGATCGGAATAACCTGGTTCGTGGCAACACGCGCCAAAAGTTAAGTGGCGGTCCCACAGAAAAGACGAAGTTTATTCTTCGTCTTTTTTTTTTTAGCTATCCGGTTCCTATTCCACCAAAAGTCCGGCCTGCGTTAGAATCTCAGGTGTATCGAGTACCAGATAACAGGAGCATTGTTATGTCAGATCGAAGTTTTATGATCGGCCGCGAGCTCGGTCGTGTGATGTTCAAGGAAGCCGGATTCGGCGAGGATCTTGGCCGTGGCGTTGATAGTGCCGTGACAGGACTAGGTCGAGGAGCCATGGGTGCGGGTAGAGCTCTTGCTGCAGCTCCCGGAAACGCGTATCGCGGTGCGATGGGTGCCGGTCGTGCGGTTGCCGCGATGCCGGGACAGGCTATGCGGGGTGTCAATCAGTTCAATCAGGCCGCAGGCCGTGCCGTGGTCGGGGCCGGGCAGGCCGCAGGCCGTGCCGTGGTCGGGGCCGGGCAGGCTGTCGGCAGTGCAGTGCAAGGTGCCGGGGCTCGCATCGGCCGTGGTGTCGATGCGGCCGGAGAGGCCGTTAACCGTAATGTGATCGATCCCGCAGTCCGCGGTGCGGATTACGCCGGGCAGATCGGCTCGAACGTATACCGCGCAGCCCAAGGGCAGGCTACGCAAGCCGCTAAGATGGCGCCTGGTCTGCCATCGCCATCTAACGGCCAGCCGACTACCTCGCCTACTTACGCTCAGACGCCGGGGCGGGATTTCTTTAACCCGCGAGGACGAGCCCAAGGGCAGGCTACCGCGTCAGACGACGCGGTATACCGGAAAACGTTACAGCAGATGCAAACAAAGCCAGATTCTGCGGCGGGCTACTTACAAAACAGTAACCGAGTTGGAGCACAGGCGGCTGGGCAAGCGGCGGGACGACAGTACGCCAGCAGTCTCGGTGCCGCTCCAGCACCGCAAGCAGCTCCCGCCGCCCAGCCGTCACCTTACGGGCGTAACCCAATGATGCAGTCGACCTCCATGCAGCCGGGTATGTCGCAGATTCCGGCAGACATGATGGCTCGTTACAATGCCAACCGAGCGGCCGGGCGGACCAAGATGTCTCCCGCCGAGGCTTTGGGCTACTACCAGGCCAACTACCGCGGGACTCAGCGAGTCCCTGGTAACGGCATTATGCAAAGTCCGACCGCCGGACGTCAGTTCTAACTAAAGGAGAAAGCAGATGAGCAAGCTCGAAGTCGATGAAATCGTAGCCAAGCGAATCACCGTCCGGAGTGGCGAGTATGAAATCGTCATTCAGGGCGGCGACACTGTAGGCGGAATCTGGATTCAAAAGGTCGGCCAGCCGGCCCCGTGCGTGTGCATCTACATGCAAGGTGATTCGCCAGTGATTGGCGTGCATAGCAAAGAGAATGTAAACATCGCGTGTGCTGCCGCCCTATCGATCGACGATAAGGGCAGTGGCGTTCTGCAGATCGTCAAGGATGGCAAAGTTTGCAACCCGCTGGAGTAAATGACATGACTCGTGCTTTTGATTTAGGCCGTGCTTGTTTTATCAAGGCGGCTATCTCGCCAGATACTATTTTGCGAGCGCTGGGTAAGGCTAAGCGGGTTGGGCAGAGTTACGACGTCAATGGTTTGCTGGCTCGGGCAGCCAAGTGGCTGCCCGGTGCGGCTCGACGGACGCCGTCAGCCGAAAAAGGCATGTCCCAGCTCTCGTCGATGATTCATCCCTCGATGTTTGGCTCCGCGTCCAAGGCGGCTTCCGATACGTCCGATGTGCTTGGTACCGGCATGGGTGCCGCGGCGGGCGGCTACGGCATGAACCACATGCTGAAACCGCAGCTTAAAAATCCGATGGACATATTCCGGGCATTTACGGACAAGAGTTATGCCCCGCCAAACCGCCTGTCGCAATTAGGACAGACCATAGGCAAGCTCGGACCGAGTGACTCACTTCCCGGGTTAGTCAGACGGCTGTTACGTGGAGCTCGTAATACCAAGCTACATCCCGGCTTGATCGGTGCCGGCGCCATCGGCGGTGGATTAGCCGGTCTGCTGGGGTCGAAGATGATCAGCGGCGGCAACCAGATTAAGCTACCCGGTAGCAAGTAACTTAGCGTTAGGTGACTCATGCTGTTCGAGGAACTACTAGATTACGGGCTGGTGAAGGCCGCCGAGCCGGCGGTCACGACGGAGCCCGTGGAAGAACCGGTACTGCCGCAGCTCCACAGGGCGAAGCAACACTCCGACAACCGCCGTTACCGAGAGAAAGCCGAAATTCTTCGTCGGCTGATGATAGCACGCCCCAAGGATTGGGTCGTGGATCAACCAGGACCACACCACCCTGGCATCACGCATCAGCCGACGAGGTTTCGGTTCCATGCTCCGCGCAAGATCATTCCACAGGAAGTAAAGTCAGCCTCCAATACGATGAAGGCTGTCCGGGCAACTCCGCTGCAGTCGCCACTGGCCTATCTTCAGGCGTTGCGGAACAACTTCAAGAAATTTCAGAACAGTGACGCCTACGTGCGTCGTATGCAGATGGCTAACAGCCCAGCCGCGCAACTGGGTCACGCGGCCGCGGTGCTGGGCGGGAAGACGAACACGGCACCGATCGATCAGTTTGTAGAGAAGTTCTCCCTCGACATGAACGCACTCCCGACGGCAACAGCAACAAATGACTGGACCACATTGCTGCCGGCGACCGAAGTTGCCACTGCGACAGCTGGTTTGGCTGCGGGAGGTGGAGCTCACTGGGCGTCGGGTATTGTTGGTTCCGTGAATCCTAACAGCCGTAAGGCCATGACAGATTTCATGGCTAACGTTAGTCCAACGGCACCAGCCCGATCGTTTTTGAACAATTACGTGCACCACGGCTCCCGCGTCCTGGGTAATGTGATCCTAGATGGTACAGGCGGTAACCCCTCGCATAACGGCATGGATGTTATGGGCGCCGTGTACGGAAAGGGATGGCATCCCGCCGCTCAGACCGCACTCGAATACCTCAACGGTAAGTGGGACTGGAAGAAAGATCATTACAAACAGTTCGCAAGCGGAGCCCTTCCAGCGTACATGAAGATCACCCAGGAGGTGTTCGACGATCCCGGCAACAAGCAATGGCCGCAGGAACGAGTAAACAATACGCTGTCTGAACTGGCCAAGGCTCTCGTTGTCTCGAAAGATCGCACGGAGTTAGCTAAGCGGCTGGCCGCTTCCGGATTTGATGCCGAGGACGGTACGCTTACGAATGCGCTAAAACCAATGGCGTTAGGCGGCAACTACGACACGACTTACGCTAAGCTACGGCAGGCCATTGGTATTCCAGCCACGGTCGACGGCGCCAAAAGCTTTGATCCCGTCGAGCTGATGACCAACAAGCTGGTCAATACGGTGCGCACGCTGGCTAAGCAAGACTCTGAGTTCGTCGGACTGGATAAGATTATTCGACGTACGCCCGTTGGTGGCGAGTCCCGCGTATCCCCAGCGATTGCCCAGATGTATCAGCGACTATCTCCGGCAGGGCAGCAGCGGCTATTGCGAACCATGGTGGACGACCAAGACTTACTTCCATCCCTTGTCGCGTCGCGGTTCAAGCAGTACTGGAAAGACGCTCCGTCACTGTACCGAAGCCTAATGGGGAACTCGATGAGGGCGGTCGATACAATCGGGTCGGTCAGACGTATGTCCGGGCTTTTGCCTTCTTCCCTGGGTTTACTAGCCCACGGGGCTACCTCGCTGTTAGGATCTAAACCAAAGATTCAACTTGTTGCACCCGGGACTCAGTCCTCAGTCAAGTAGAAAGCGGTGTGGTAACGCGATGACATTCACCTGGAAAGAAGTTCCCGAGTTCGTAGTCGATCTTTATCGTGACTTACGAGACGAGATCGATGAGGCATTCGAGAAGCAAGCGTTTAACGCACTGGGCGAGCTGGGAGAATTCCTCCAACTGTTTCCTGGTAAGACGCTAGGTATACCAAGCCAGCCCGGACCACTGGCTTCCATGCTGGTGGGCGGGTTGGCAGGTGCCGGACTGGGTTATGGGGCAGGAGCTCTTGGAGAGACATTCCTGCCCCATTCATGGAGTCGGGGTAACTTACGACGCTCGATGGCCCTAGCCGGGGCCGGCATGGGTGCTACACCAGGGCTCACCTGGGGTCTTATGAACAAGGCCAACAGTGAGCCTTTTTTTAGCTATCAGCCAGGAACCACGCCTGCGCTCGATTCAGAGTCCATGCGAAGTCAGCCTAGTGCTGACTTTCAGACCCACATGAAAAAGGCTAAGGACGCCATCGCAGCTCTACTGCCCGGGTCGGGGTTAATGGGCGTGCCCGCCATCGACGTAGGTGCGTTCCAGAGCATGATCTACGAGGACCCGCGGGTAGCCGATCGACTTAGCCCACAGGAACAATCGGCAGCGGCTGGACTCGTAAGAGCCGCAGATCTACTGGGCGGTAATCGGAACAGCGGTTATGTGACTCCGATGGACATCGGAAGGCTGGCAGCCGGCATGGGCGTAGGCTATTCGGCTGGAGCCCTGGTTGGTAGAGTATTAGGTACGGTGATGGGCATGCCGGAGCACCAGCAGGATCAGCTGAAAAACATCGGTCTAATGGCCGGGCTGGTCAAGCAATACATTCCAATCGCTTTCGGGCAATAAAATGCAGATCGAGATCAAAGATCATCCGGACGTGGAACGTAAGCTGCGACAGCACGACGCGGCCCGGGCGACAGAACTTGCCGCGGATCTGAAGAAGTTCGATCTCGGCGTCACGGTGTCCGCCAACAGTCGGTCAACGCCACGGCCGGCCCTTCCACCACCGTTACCGGTGCCCGATGTCGCGGCACCGCCATCTAATCCAAAACCAAAACGAGGAATCCATCATGAGCGCTGATACATTCGGCGGGCTGTACCTCTTCGGTGCCGCGAACGTCATCTACCTGCACACCACCAGATTCTGGGCCGAACGAGGCTTCATTAACTGGGAAGACTCGGTCACCGATGAGGCCGGTAAGCTGACATGGCAGACCGCCCTGGAGCGAATCAAGGAAGTACGGAAGATGTACGGCACGACCAGCAAGCAGGGGCTGGAGATCGATAACTCAGATCGATCTAGCAAGCTTAAGTTCTGTGAGGATATGCTGATGCTTATCAAGCGTGCCCAGGAGCAGGGTGCTTACGACGACCCAACCTGCTACCACCATCACGAAATCCTGCGACCCAAAACATTCATCTTGAGCGGAGCATAACATGACACTGGAATTTCGAGCCGCGGTGCTTACGAAGTGTGCTGAAGCCGGTATGACGGCTGACGAGATCGCGGACCGTCTCGATTCCATCTGTGACGACATGGAACGTAATGAGAAGCGTGCGTTCGATCTGGCCTCGCTACTCAGCCCAGTTACCGCCGCCGCGGGTGGCGTACTTAGTAACGCCCCTATGGTGGCTTGGGCAGCCCCACCCCTGCTCGGAGCAGCGGCTGGATACGGATTGGCCAAGGCGACCGACATTGATGACACGACCGTGGCCGAGATCCAAAAACAAGAACAAATCGACGAGTTAAGAAACCAGAGGGAGCTGTTAGCGCGTAAGCGTAGAATGTATGCCCAACGATGAGCTTCCTAAAGTTTAGTCGCAAAGTAAAGGAATCCGGCGGCAAGCCGGTGCACTGGAACCGAGCAAACGTGGATGGTGCTCCCTTTCGTGGGACAAGACCGCCACTCTTGCGAGAAGAAGAGATCGAGCAGCAGGTTGAGCAGGTTGACGATGTCCACTGTGGCTTATTCGATATTTCCAGACCCAATCAAAGGATCGGCGGGCGGAAGTACACGGAGGTCATGGAGGGCGTAGTTGGTGGACTGTACAAACTAACCGCGGACCGCATATTCATCAAAGCCAAGGACCCGAAGACCCAGCTCTTCAAGGTCCTGGTCTATGTCGAATGGGCGGAGCCGTTCATGGAATACAATAAGGAATAAGACGATGGCAACACCGGCAATCACACCCGAACTGATCCGAAACGAAGCGAACAAGCTTCTGCAACGGCGTGCGATCATGGGTGCCCTCGGCGCCGGTGGTGTCGCGGCCGGTACGGCCTTCGGACTGCGGAGTATGAATGCTCTGTTGTCGCAGTCTCGCCGTAACTTGAGTCCTCGTCGTTACTCGTCGCCCCTGGCATCCATCGTTAGTATGCCGGTGACGCACGAGGACGAAGAGCAGCAGAAGCTGGCCGGCTGGTTGTCGGACTTCATGAAGGGCAACAAGGCCACCACGGTCAGCGGCATTCCATGGGCCATCCCCGCTGCCGCCGCGGCGATTCCCACCGGAGCTTATGTCGGCTACAACATCGCTGACTGGCTGGCCGATAAACAGCGGATGGGTGAGCTCGATTCGGAGCTGGCCGACGAGAAGAAGCAATTCCGCGATGCGTTGATTGTCCGCAAGCCAGAAGCCAAGACTAAGCTGGCCCGAGCCCTCTGCCGCCTGGAAGAACTCGTTGAGAAGCGAGCCAGTCAACCAGTGAAGAAAGCCAACACCCTGAACGATCTCCTCGGCACCTGGACCGGGCTGTACGGAGCCTACGCCGGCACGGCTGGGTTGATCGGCGGGAAGGCTATGTTTGACATGGTTCGTAAGGACCAACGCGGGCCGATGCTGCAGGAGGCCTTGAAGCGACGTCGCATCCTTATGGCCCAGGCACGGCCCGCTCCCATCGTAATTTCCGACGGTAAAGAGGAATCCAACGAATGAGTATCCTAAGTCCACTGCAACCAACGAGCATCTTACGGCCCGCTACCCCAACACCTAGCGGGCCGTTTACGTATGATCCCTACGACGCCAAGCAAGTGCGGGAGGAAGTCTATTCCTCCGTCCTTGGTGCAGCGCAGAAGATGCAGCCGATCGAGAACGCCCGGCATCGGATGATCATCCGGGATGTCAACTACGACAAGTGGGCGGACCCGACGCCGGACGAACAGAAGAAGGCTATCCTTGCCGGGGCGACCATCGGTAAGCGGCTGGTAGGTACTGTGGACTTGATCGATAAAGCCTCCGGTAAGGTGATCGACTCCCGCAAGCAGACACTGGCCCAAGTGCCGCATCTAACCGAGCGTGGCACCTTCATCTTTGGCGGTAACGAGTACGCCATCGGACACCAGAAGCGACAGAAGGCTGGTTTGTACGCCCGTATCAAGAAGAACGGGCAAACCGAAGTTCACGCCAACATTCTGCCCGGAAAAGGTGTGGCACATCGCTATGCCCTCGATCCAGCGACTGGCGTATTCAGTATCGAGATTCAGCAAGCCAAGATTCCCCTGTTGCCGCTTCTGAAAGCCATGGGCGTCAAGCAGACCGATCTGGAGGCCGCCTGGGGGCCTCAGATCCTGCACAGCAACATGAAGAAGGCCAATGACGCAGTTGCCATGGCCAAGCTGTTTGAGCGAGTGGTAGGTGCCAAGGCCCGCAACGAGGCCGTCAACAAAGACCAAGCCGTGATCGATGCGTTCCGCGGCATGGAGATGGATGACTACGTAAACAGCCGAACGCTCAAACGTCCCGCAAAGAATCTGGACTCCGATGTAATCTTGGACGTTTCCAAAAGGCTGCTGGCAATCGCCAAGCACGAGGCTTCTCCGGATAACCGCGATGACTTGTACTATCAGTCAACGCACGGACCAGCGGATCTGTTCGCCGAGCGGATCTCCAAGGACTACAACCGGCTGCGTAGTGCGTTGTTCCGCAAGGCCTCAATGCGTGGGAATCTAACTCCATTCAGCCCGGGAGCACTATCGAAGCAGATCAACTCAGTGTTCTTGGCGAGCGGGTTGGCCCAGGCTTTGGAGGAGATCAACCCCGGGGAAACGCTCGACAAGCGATCACGCATTACCAGTATGGGCGAAGGCGGACTGAGTTCCTTGGAATCGATTCCCGAAAGCAGCCGTAACGTCCAGGATAGCTACTACGGGCTTATCGACCCGGTGCGGACCCCAGAATCGCTGCGGGCCGGCGTTGATGTCCACCTCACAAACTCCGTACGCCGGGGTCGTGACGGTAAGCTGTACGCCCCGTACCGCAATCTGAAGACCGGCAAGATAGAACTCAAGTCCTCGGAAGAGTTGGCTGACGCAACCCTATCGTTCCCAGGTGAACTCAAGAAGAAGACCAAGAACGTACTTGGTATCCGCGGCGGTAAGTTCGATTACTATCCGCGGGAGGAGATGGAGTACGAGGTGCCACACTTCGAAGCCGCCTTCTCTCCACTGGCGAACCTAGTGCCTATGAAGTCAGCGTCTAAGCCGCATCGGATGGCGATGGCCTCCCGGATGCTCACGCAGGCCTTACCGCTGGCAGAAGCGGATGCTCCGTTGGTACAGGCAGGTATCCCTGACACCGAGGACGAGAGCTACGAAGGCCGCTACGGCTCGCACTACGGTGCGGTCCGGGCCGACAAAGCAGGTCGCGTGGTTTCTATTAATGATAATAGGATCAAGCTCTCGCACGACGACGGAACCACCTCGGAGATTCCGTTGCACAACAACTTCGTGTTCAACCGAAAGACGATGTTTCATCAGACCCCGGTGGTGCAGGTAGGACAGACGCTCAAGCCTGGCGATCTGCTGGCGAGATCCAATTACACCGACGCCAAGGGCACCACAGCGATCGGGAAGAATCTGCGAGTGGGCTACATGGCCTACGAGGGTGCAAACTTCGAAGACGCCATCTGCATCAGTGAGACAGCGGCAAAGAAGCACCTCCGTAGCGAGCACGCATATCAGCACGCCAAGGAGATCACGCCGGACCTTAAGCTCGGCAAGAAGGCGTTCCTCGGTGTATTCGCAGACAAATTCAACAAGAGTACGCTCGATAAGCTGGACGACGGCGGCGTTATTAAGCCAGGACAGGAAGTCATGCCCGGCGATCCGCTAATCCTGGGAATCCGCCAACGAGAGCTGAATCAGAACCGCCTGTTGCGTGGCCGTAGTTCGACCATGATGGACAACACCGAGACCTGGGATCATCACAGCCCCGGGATCGTTACCGACGTCCACCGGGATAAGAAGGGCATCACGGTTGTCGTTAAATCCTACGCGGAGACGGAGAGCGCCGATAAAATTTCCGGGCGCTTCGGCGACAAGGGTGTTATCGCTAAGATCATCCCGGACGCGGAAATGCCGCAAGGCGAGGACGGCAAGCCGCTTGATATTCTGGTGAATCCGCTCGGACTTAACAGCCGTGTTAACTCGTCGCAAATCATGGAAGCGGCTTTCGGTAAGATCGCAGCCCAGGACGGACAGCCGTACAAGATCAAGGACTACGGCGGCATCGACGATCTGGCCGCCACGGCGTACGAAGAGCTGAAGAAGCACAACATGAAGCTAACGGAGACCGTCTACGATCCCCGGACCGGGCGAAGCATTCCGAACATCTTGGTTGGTAATCGGTTTTTCATGAAGCTTCATCACACATCGGAGTCGAAAGGCCAAGCTCGGGCCACGGGCGGATACACCGCCGATGACACTCCCGCGAAGGGGGGAGCGACTGGTTGTTTTATAGGCAAGCAGCGAGTGGTTACGAGTCATGGTTGGATTCGTGTGTCCGCCATCTGCGAGAAGCGACTAGGACTGCAGGCACGCACTTACTGTGAGAAACTGAACGAATGGGTGTACCGTCCGATTACTGACTGGTTTATCTACCGTGTTCCGGTAACTGATGTGCTGGCGGTGGACGTAGTTGGGCCGTGTGAAGCGTCTCGTGAATCGCAGACGGTAGGCTGTGGTACGTGGCATACGCTTTATCCCACTAAAAATCATGAGTTTCTGTTATTTGATGGAACTCGAAAGTTAGCGTCCGAGTTACGAGTAGGCGACCAGTTGCCGTCTTGGGGCGTCGTACCATCGAAGATGCAGACAGCCGCCATGCTAGGTACGCTACTCGGTGATGCCTCCTGCCGGGATCACGAGTTCCGTTTTGAGCACTCCACTAAACAAGCTGCCTACGTCGAATGGAAGCGGTCACTGTTCGCAGACCTCGTACCTAAGACTACTGACTGCACACACGAGGCCGTCGATGTGAATTCTCGTGACGGCCGTACGGCCCATGTGAAGCGAAGAACGTCTCGCGTGGTCTACCTGAGCGGTCCGCATATCACAGGTGAGCTGTACAGGCAGTGTTACAGTGGCCCTGGAGGCGCCAAGAAAGTTACCGAGTCGTGGCTTAATAAACTGAACGGGCTCAGCGTGGCTCTATGGGTTATTGACGACGGGACTATCTCCGGAAAAGGCAATATAACCGTGTCGCGGTACGCGGAGGGATCGCTGTACCGTGAAAAGTTCAGTGGGTCGCTGTGCACGCAAGGTTTTAGTCGTTCAGAGGCCGAGTTACTGCGGTCCTGGCTTTCGGAAAGATACGGCGTTACGTGCTCCGTAGGTGCGGACAATCGCATTACCATATCTTCGAAGATGTGCCGTGCTTTACTACTAGAAGTAGCTAAGTGGGTACCGTGGCGGGTCATTCCAAAGAGTAAAGGAACTATCCGACGTGTGGTTCGCATGCTGCAACAGGAAATTGTTCCGAAGAAGATTAACACGTCACACAAACTGACGAAAATACCCATCGTGGTGACTAACGTACGTGCGTACCGTCCCGACAAAGACGTGTCCCACGTTTTGGTTTACGACTTCACCGTAGCCGATACGCACACGTACTGCGCTGGACCCGCGCTGGTATCAAATAGTAAAAGGCTTTCACTTCTCGATAATAACGCACTACTCGCCCACGGAGCTTATAAGACGATGCGAGCCGCCTCTCTCGTGCGCGGTCAACGAAACGACGACTACTGGTTGGCATTCATGCAGGGCATCAATCCACCCACGCCGCGGGTACCTAAGGTTTACGAGAAGTTCATCTCGCATCTAAAAGGTTCCGGGGTAAACGTCGTCGAGGACGGACCAAACCTACACATCCTGGCTCTAACCGATAAGGACGTGGACCAGCTAGCTGGCGATCGCGAGATTACCAACGGGGAGACAGTCAAGTTCGAGAAGGATATGGAGCCCATCGAGGGTGGTCTGTTTGATAAGAAGCTAACCGGCGGTGGATCTGGCAATCGTTGGGCCTATATCTCCCTCCCCGAACCCTATCCTTCGCCGGTAATGGAGGAGCCTATTCGTCGTGTGTTGGGGCTGACACAGAATGCGTTCAATGACGTGCTTGCCGGACGCGAGAAGCTATCCAACGGCGAGACCGGACCCACGGGTATTCATAACGCATTGGACAAGTTCGATGTGGACCAGGCGATTACCGCGGCCAAGGGTGATATCGCGTCCGGACGCAAGACCCGCCGCGATGACGCCATACGTAAGCTCAAGTATCTGACAATGGCCAAGGAGCGAAGCATTCATCCGAGAGACTGGATGCTGACTAAGGTGCCGGTACTGCCGCCCGTCTTCCGTCCAGTGTCTAAGCTCGGGCCTAAACAGTTACCGATGGTGGCTGATGCCAACTACCTATACCGTGAGCTGCTGGAAGCCAAAGATAACTTCAATAACCTGAAGGACAAGGTAGACGATCTGGGCGACGAACGACTGGGCGTTTATGCGGCGTTCAAGGCGGTCACCGGGCTTGGCGATCCTATCCATCCCAAGCTGGTAGAGAAGAACGTAAAGGGCCTACTGAAAAGCGTATTCGGTAGTTCGCCCAAGACCGGCACCGTTCAGCAGCGGTTACTGGGTGCCACGGTCGATATGGTTGGCCGAGCGGTCGTTTTACCTAATCCAGACCTCGATATGGACTCGCTTGGTATCCCGGAGAAGAGTGCGTGGGAGCTCTATAAGTTCTTCACCATTCGTCGTCTACGCCGTAAGGGCATGCCGTTGAGTACCGCCATGCGAGAAGTCAAGGAACAGACCCCAACAGCTCGTTCAGCGATGCTGCAGGAGCTGGAGGCTCGTCCGGTGACGATGGTCCGTGCTCCTGTGTTGCACAAGTTCGGGGTGATGGCCTTCCGCCCGCGGTTGGTAAAGGGGGATGCCGTACACGTGTCTCCGCTTATCGTGAAGCCCTACACTATGGATTTCGATGGAGACTGTGTTCAGTACCACGTCGCATCGACGGATGATGAAGTGGAGGAGGCCTACGATAAGTTGCTTCCAAGCCGTAATTTGATATCACCGGCGAACTTCAAAACGGCAATGTACCAACCTACCCAGGAATATACTGGTGCGTTATACACAGCTACGGCTGGACGAACCAATAAGAAACCGCGTATCTTTAATGATATCCAGAGTGTGCTCCGAGCCTTTGAGCGAGGGGATCTCGATATCTCAGACCCTGTCCAAGTGAAGTGAGATTATGACTCAATCCGTTATGTCGCAAGAACTCCGTGGCTTGTTGAACCTGCTCGAACAATCAGTGCAGAAGCAAGCGTTTGTCGATTCGGCCTCGCTGATGCAGGGAGGCATGGACCCGGCGATGATGGGCGGAGGTGGAGCTCCTCCGGGAATGGACCCGGCTATGGGCGGCGGTGCACCTCCCGGGATGGACCCAGCGATGATGGGTGGCGGTGATCCAGCGATGATGGGCGGAGCTCCTCCCGGCGGCGGTGCCCCAGCTCCCGGCGATCCGACCACGGCGGCGATGGACCCGGCGATGCTGCAGCAAATGATGGGTGGCGGTGAAGCCGCCGAAGGAACGCCAGCGGTAGACCCAACGACTGGAGCACCCATTGTCGCTAAAAAGATCGATAACAGCGTGCTGAACTACATGCTCCTACGTATGATGGCTCACCAGATGGGTATCCCGCAGGAACTACTGACTATGCCCAAGCAGGAAGCTGACCAAGTGCAGCCCGCGGCTGGAGGTGGTGGAGGTGCAGCAGGAGGCGGTGGTGCAGCCGCGGGAGCGATCGCACCGATCCAACCCATCCAGCCTGCGATGCCGAAGCAAGCCAGTGCCAAGACCTCGTTAGCAGACGTGGCGGCGACGAACGCCGGGTTAGCTTACCTGCTACAGAGGAGCAACCATGCTAAGCGTACTGGTTAGTGGGCCGTCCGGTGGAGAGGAGAAGCTGGCAACCAGCGTAATCATCCGAGATTCGCTGGGCAACGTACTGGCTGTCGCCTTTGAGACCGCAGAAAGAGCAGTGCATATTGCGAGGGCGACGGACTCCAACTTCGCGAAGGTGTGTGCTGCGTTTGGTATCGATAAGGTGGTAGCAGTGCGGTACTTGAACGTACCGGAGTCTCCATTACCGGAAGGGGTAGTCAAGCTATGAACGCCAGCGAAGTATTGCACCGAGACTTCGGCACGCCGGAAGGTCATCCGAAGCCGGAACTAACGCAACTTGAGTTTCTTCGAGAAATCGAGAACCATGTCAGCGTTATTAAGGCGATGGCCAGTTCCGGAATCCGGATGGACATTCAGTGCTCCACGCCGGAGGTCGAACGAGCGGTACGTCAGCGTACCGAAGCGTCTCCGCTTGTGCGGTTCCTTTCGCCTAAGTCCGTATCGGGGTTCTAATGCAAACGACTGTCGGTCAGCTACTGCTAAACGAGTCGCTACCCGAGGACATGCGTGACTATACGCGTATCCTAGACAAGAAGGGCGTGGAAGCCCTCATGTCTGAGCTGGCGGTTAAGCATCCAGAAAAGTACCGCGACATCTCTTTTAAGCTGCAACAACTGGCAGTCAAGGTGATTCGCGCTACCGGAGGTAACTCGTTCGACATTACGGACATCGCCAAGTCGGACTCCGCCCGTACGTTGCGAAAAGAACTGGGCGTGAAGATCGACAAGATCGTGGACGACGATCGTATTACGTCCGACGAACGTAAGAAGCAAATCACCGGCTTGCTGCGCAGTGTGCAAAAGCAGGATCAGAAGGCGATCTTCGACGAGAGCCTAGCCCAGAACAACCCCCTAGCCATCCAGATCCTCGGTGCCGGTCGTGGTAACCCGGGTACGTTAGCCTCACTGCGAGGTAGCGATCTACTGTATGCCAACGCCAATGGCGATGATGTTCCAGTACCTATTCTGCGGTCGTTCTCCGAAGGTCTATCCCCGGCCGAGTATTGGGCTGCCACCTACGGTGCACGGCAGAGCGTTATCGGTACGAAGATTGCCACGGCCGACGCCGGCTACTTCGGTAAGCTGCTCAACCAAATCGCTCACCGGCTGGTAGTCGTCGATACCGACGAGGATGAGGAGCCGCAGACGTTGCGAGGATTGCCATCTACGTCGGACGACATGGAAAACGTAGGCACACTGCTGGCGGCGCCGGCGGGGAAATATCCTCGCAATACCGTGATAACCGCCAAGATTCTGCATGATCTGCAACGACGCGGTGTCCAGGATATCCTGGTTCGTTCGCCAATGGCCGGAGCTTCCCGCGATGGCGGTGTGTATGCCCGGGATGCAGGCTATCGTGACTTCGGTCGCTTGCCTCAGCGAGGAGAGGCGATCGGTAACTCAGCCGCCCAAAGCATCGCTGAGCCTATCAGCCAGGGTTCGTTGAACTCAAAGCACTGTTTGGCTCGCGGAACGTTGGTCAGGATGGCCGATGGCACGGTAAAACCCATAGAGCGAATACGGAAAGGTGACTGGGTTCTCGGCGTTAACCTACAGCGAACTACATTCCCGGTACGCGTGCGGCGTACCTTCAACAACGGTCGTCGGGAGTGTGTTAGAACGATCTTCCGAGCGGCGTATCGCCGCGAAGACTTCATACTTGAGTCGACGGCAGACCATAAGCTATTAGCAGGCCGCTCCGTGACTGGGCAGAAAGAGGAGGCCCTAAACCACGTGCCGCGGATGCTGCCTGTCGGAACGACAAGTCGCGTTTTCTATGCCTACCTGCCGCAGGGCACAGAGAATCGGCAAGAGTGGGTATCAGAGCCTATGGCCAAACTTGTCGGACTTCTTGCTGGTGATGGTTGCTATACGGAGGCCGTCTCGTCGGTTCATCTAAGCTGTCATGATCCTAGTTTGGTAGACTCCATAGCCGGTAGTATGGTCCCGCTTAATCTAAAACTAACTAAACTAACAGGGCACGAAGGCTACTACGCTGTTTCGCAGATCGAACAAGAACAAGCGACCGTAAACGACCTGGGTCAGTTCGTCGCAGGTGCGAGAAACCCGATCAAGCGGTGGTTGGAAGATCGTTGTATGTACGGTAAGTACGCACACGAGAAGGAAGTGCCGGAGGAGATAGACACGTGGACTAACGAATCTGTGGCGGATTACCTAGCCGGATTATTCTCTGCGGACGGCTCGTGGTGTCACCCTACCGATACTCCTGATGGGTGTATTTGGGTTAGTCTAGGCTTAACCTCCCGTAGCCTCCTGGAGTCTGTAAAACGACTTCTGGCCGATAGATTTGGTATCTATGTAGGCCAGATTCGCACACATGTAGGCGACAGGAAACGCCCGCTGCACTCGTTTTGTATTACGCAAGGCGGTGAAGTTCGTCGTATTACTCAACTGCTAATTGAACGTCTTGTAGGCAAAAAACAGATCGAGGCGATTTCGGCCGTCACCTACACAGCCCAGCGGTTCGATGAATTTAGGTTGCTACGGCGATCTGTAGAGTCGATAGGAACTCCTCGTACTTATGACATCGAAGTAGACCACCCGGATCACTTATTCGTACTAGCTAATGGATTGATCGTATCGAACTCGGGCGGCGTGGCCGGTGGTAAGAATGCGGTGAGTGGCTTCGAGGCAATCAGCCAGTTAGCTATGGTGCCATCGACGTTCAAAGGTGGTGCGGTGCACTCGGAGCTTGACGGGATGGTTAGCAAGATCGAGCCAGCTCCCGCCGGTGGGTACTTTGTTCACGTGGAAGGCAAAGAGCACTACGTACCAGACGGAGTTCCGCTACTCCATAAGAAGGGCGATATGGTTGAGGCCGGCGATGTCCTCAGCGAGGGTATTCCGAATCCAGCTAAGCTGGCCAGCCTTAAGAGTATCGGCGAGGCCCGAGAAGCGTTCGTACGGATATTCAAGAGGACGTTGAAAGACAGCAACTTGAAGGACGACCGGCGTAACATCGAACTCATCGCCCGCGGGCTTATCAACCACGTACGGCTTACTGATTTCCACGATGGGCATTCACCCAACGATGTAGTTACTTACTCGGAGTTCGAGGAGAACTACGATCCACGGGAGGACGCGCAGGAAGCCAGGGTCGACGAAGCCAAGAACATGTACCTGGAGAAGCCCTATCTGCATTACACGATCGGTACTAAGATCCGACCCTCCGTGGCGGCCCAGCTGAAGAAGTTCGGCGTTGGTAAGGTCTGGGCTCATAAAGCCCCGCCGCCTTTCGAGCCAGAAATGGTACCGGCTGACGACAATCTAGGCTACGATCCGGACCCCTTTACGCGTATGCTGGGTGCTGGCCTAAAAAAGGGTTTGCTGGATTCCACCCACCGCGGGCTCACTTCCTCGACGGAAAGCACGAGCTACGTTCCAGCCCGAATTCAGGCCCATGGCTTCGGCAGCGAAGGGCTGTTTAAGTCCACACCACGGTTGCCACCTACACCACCAGGAGCTGGGTAATGGAGAGTAGAGCATTCCAGCTAGGTAAAGGTCTTTATAAGCATGCCGCAGCTAGCTTGGTCAGACAGGCCTTGCGTACGTTGGCTGGTGCAATGAAGCGAGGTCCGGCTGCGTGGGCCGCGGAAGCGACTGCCTTACAGCAACGACTACCCCAGATGCAGCGAGCCGCTGCTGGAGCTTACGACGCGGCCAATGCGGCTATGCCTGCGATGGCCAGAAACAATAAGGCGGGAGTTACGGGGGCGGTAAACAAGATGTTCGATACCTCGGTGCACCTCCGGCCCGGGACTGCCAGTCACGCTATCCCGGCTAGCGGGGAGGTTGCTCTCCGCCCGGGAGCTCACTCAGGAACGTTGTTTCATGAGACCGCGCACATAGCAGAAGGCAATATGCCGAGAGGGTTCGCGGCAGATGCGATGCAGTACGACAGAGTCCCCCGAACAAACTGGGGCGCGGAGCTTATGGCTAACCGCATCGCTACGCAAAAGATAGTACAAAATCGCGGTGGTGCGCTGCAGGAGTTAGCAAGAGCAGGGGTGCCCGCAGTTTCACCACAGCAGTATCGGCAGTGGGCCAGCGCTCAGCTGGAAGTTAATCGTATAAAACAACTGCAAAATGCCTTCAGAGACTACAGCACTAACGCTAACTATAATCCAGTCAACCATCCGGCGTTCATACGTCGTGCTATGCCGACGCGATCACCGCTGTCTGCCTCGACGTACGGTGCAACACCACCACCGACAGCTGCTGAGCTGACGAAGGCTCAATTTGGATATCATCCGGCGCAGCTAGGCAAGCCAGCTATACCTCCGACACCGGCAATGCCTGCAGCCCCGGCCATGCCTACGCCGCCTACCATGTCGCCGCCAATGCTTAAGCAGTCATCGATCGGTATCGGGCCGCATATCGACCATCCAATGTACAGTGCAAAACCAGCCGCGACGGCTACGGGTGCCGGTCCCATGGCTTTCCCGAAAGCTCCTCCGACTATGTCTGGTTTCGGTAAGCAATTTGGGGACCTGCTGGGCCAAATGCGTCCACCGCCGCGACCCACCGCCCCTTCGCCGACGACAGCAACTCCAGGCGGAGGTGGTTGGTGGGGCGGTGCTAAGCAGTTCGCCGGTAATGCTCTCGGTTTTGCTGGAAGCATGCTTCACCCTGACAACCTCCTTCACCCAACTACCGGTATGGCCCCGTGGGCATTGAGCAAAGCCATGCCCAAAGGACCCGGGGCGGTTGGTAATGCGTGGAACCTTGCGAGGCCTGCGGTAGCTCCTGCCTGGAATGCTATGCAGCCCTCGCTGTCCAAGGCTCCGCTTGTCGGTAGGTTCATGCCGGGAGCGATGGGAGCAGGTGCTGCTCCTGCGACCGCCTTCGGTATGGGTGCCGCCGGAACAGCCGGACTGGCCGGCTACGGAGCTTACGCTATCGGCGATCTACCATACGCCGGTTATCAGGTGGCGACCGGGCAGGCAAACCTGCGGGAGCGTGCTGCGGACCAGTTAAACGCGGAGGGTCCGTGGTACAGTCGCTACGCACAAAACGTAGGAGGCAATCTCATGCGACCCGGCATGGCGACGCTCGACCTACTCAGTTCTCCGGCCGGAGCCCTTGGTGCTGGCACTGAACTTATGCGAGGCCGATCGCTGGATGCTCGCCTTGCCGAGTCCCGTAAACGGTACGGAACACAGTAACCTGCTCTAGCAGCGTGCCTTGCAATAGCATTAAAATCCCTGAAAGACACGGAGAACCTAATTATGACAAAACTTGCGTTTGAACTCGGCAGGTACATGGCGAAGCAAGCCGGGCCTGCCTCGATGATCGGTAAGAGAGTTGGGCATGCCTCGATGATCGGTAAGAGAGTTGGGCATGGCGTCGACGCGCTATTAAGTGCCTTAGGTTACGCCGCTAAGCCAGTGGGCGAGGCCTACGCACACCAACTCGGACGCAACCCACTGTCCACGCTTGGCGTTACGGGCATGGGTGCCGGCGCGGTAGGAGAAGGTATCTCCGCTCTCGGCCAACAACTCGGTATGTCTTCGCCCACAGGAAACTCTCACTACGCTCCGCATTTGTCAGCAGCTCGGTTCAACCCGCATGTTTCGGGCTGGTCCAGCCTGTTGCAGGCGTATACCAAGCCTGTGCAGTTCGCCAAGCACTTGATGCAGGGCAGCAAGATGCCGGAGGGTGCCGAGCTAGCCCAGAACTACAACCCAACCACCAAACTGATCGAAGGCGGTAGCAAGGCCTATAGTACGACCCGTGATGGGCGTCTGCAGGAGGTTATCACTCACGATCAAAACAAACCACTGTTCGATCTGTTCAGTAAGGCACGGAAGGCCGTTGGTGATCTGCCGCAGGCGAACACCAAATTGGATATCGCTCCAGTTGCCCCGGAGATTAAGCCACCGCGACCGGCGGCAACATCACCAAGCCGGTTTAGTGCACCGGATATCGTTCAGAACACCAACAAGCCTGGGTTTACAGACTTTCTTTAAGGCGTGAGGATTATGACGCGATCCAATGAGATGGCCGAGATTCGCAAGCTGGCCGCTGCTTCGACTCCTCGCATGTTGCGAGCTGCCATGACCAAGCAAGCGGCAGGACTCGGCGGCGACCCAGAGAATGACTTCGAGCGAAACTTCGCCTCGCTGGCGTATACCTACGTCAAGGACAAGGCCCCGATGCTGATCGACTATCTAGTCGGCTTTCAGCTGGTGGACAGGGCTCCCGACAACCTAAAGGCAGCCGGTGTGTTCGGCTGTAAGGTTGGAGACCAGTGGTTCTATCTTCCTTCGATCTTCGTGAACAACGAAATCAAGGGACAGGAAGTCTGCTATCTCAAGAAACAAAATCTGTGTATTCCGCTCAAGGAAAACTGGATCAACTACGTCCTGGGACAGCAGCCCGGCATGCTCGGGTCTGGCACGCACCGTACGGTGCAGTCTCTGGGCGTGATGCAGCCCGACTACGCCTCGTTGGCCAACCCGCCGATGTCGAAGTACAGTGGAGACCGCTACAAACTGCCCGAGCTAAAGAAGTGGGCGACCGATTCCGGATTGTTCCGCGACATTGCCAAGCTGGCGATGGACCCGAACTCAGTAGCCCGTCTTGTCCACATGCACTCCGGCCAGTCGCAGTACAAGGTTGCTGGCTGGGGCGTGCAGAGTGGCCTGGAACGATTGCTAAGCCGCTCCCCGCGGGCCGTAGCGAGAATGTCCAAGATTGCTTCGCAGTATCCGTTGATCGGTAACGCACTGCGTCGTTGGTACGGAGCCGACTTCCTGCCTCGCATGGGTAAGCAAGCCAGCACATACCAGCAGAAGAAGGCGTCGGTATTACGACCTCAGCCGACTAAACCGTCAACGATCAGTCTTGGAGTGATGGGACGAGCCAAGCAGGCTGCGTTCTCGCCGCTCCAGGTTCTGACAACAGCCTCGACGCCGTGGCTGCTATCGGAACATGAGAAGGAAGCCGTCCTGCAGAACGGCTATGCCGTGCGGGATAATCGTACGGAGAAACAGGCCTCGACTGTCGTACGGATGGAAGAGTTTGAACCCGCCTTGATGAATCCGGATCAAACCGGAATCTTCGACGTACTGACCGACGATCACAAGATGACGAAGTGTCTTGTGCTTGTTCACCCACATAGCCGCCGAGGCCGTTCACGCGGTTGCACGCTAGTCCAGCTGGACGGCAGTAAGAAGAATTGGTGCAACTACGGCACGTCGATGGTCTTCACCCGTCCCGTAGAGGAAAACACGCAAGAGACTTGGCAGGACTGGTATAAGTCGCTGAAAGGTGACGGTACGTCCCTATCCGAGGGCGGAACCTACGTGGTCGTCGGAAGCGGCGGCAGCGGTACAGTGCCTTTCCGTGTGATCAAGAAGGTGGGCGATGACAGTTACTCCGTTTCGTTCTTGGATAGCATTCTGCGTGACGAGCACATGGGTCGAGATTACCCATCCATCGAATCCGGTCGCTTCATGGAAAGCATGCCGATCGAGCAGGTGCGATTCAACCAACGCCAGGGAACTCGTTTCCATTCCATCGCCAACACGCTTTACCT
>Ga0154020_10002662_pt1 | contig 21756 bp, 32 predicted proteins | sample Klosneuvirus_201_FD_109709 | JGI IMG/M metagenome (GOLD analysis project Ga0154020, IMG submission 109709) | Active sludge microbial communities from wastewater, Klosterneuburg, Austria - Klosneuvirus_20160825_MG | ecosystem: Engineered > WWTP > Aerobic digester > Activated sludge | place... | reverse complement strand
CATATCCATCATCACTAAGATCAATAAGTGAGTCCTCAATATCTTCTATCAAATCACTCATCCACTTTTTTATTTTTCATAATCCATAGGTCATATAGGGTTTTATTTAAAAAATTTTTAATTGATTTATCACTTAGCTTATCAGCAAGTGACATAGGATCCAGATATCCACTATCTCTATCAAGTTGGTAACCAAGCATCATTTTTCTTTTCTTATTTAGATCAGTTTGATTGTTTAAGTGCAATTTAACCAGATCTAAATATCCCAATTTCACTAAATCACATAATAAACCTCTATGATGGTGACGATTTCTTACTTTTGATCTATATTTTTTATATATTCTATCATCATATCTTTTTGTCCTTTCATCGGCCATCTTATCGTGTTGGTCAGTATGTTTAGCAACTACAACATAAAACTCAACATCATTACGGATCGATAATCTACTACCATGGATACGATCTCCTTTATTTAATATATCTTTAGATAGATATATCATAGATTCACCACTATTTGTTTTACATCTATAAATATTCCAACTTTTTAACAACCCAGATAAGACCAATGATTTTTTTAATTTCAAATCATTTATGTCAGATAGTTCTATTTTATCTAAATCAGATCCTATAAGACTGCCAGGTCCACTATTGAAACTCGTACCTGTATCAATTTTAGCTGCCATACTATCATATAAATAGTTTATCTTCGGAATATAATCAAGTAATTTAGAAAGACATATATCAATTAACAAGCTCGGTAGTTTAAGATATGTCTTAACCTGTCTCCAACTTTCATTATAATATATAAATGGTGTAATGTGATTCACCATTTATATATTAAATTATGATATATCTAATATTTCAATTTTTATTTTACCAGATGGTATATCAACATCAACTAAATCACCTTTTCTTCGACCTACCAATGCAGATCCTATGGGAGATTTAAAAGATATCATCCCAGACTTAGTATCAACCTCATTTTCAGATACAAGTGTCCATACTTGTTCTTTACCAAGGTTATGATTTTTAATTTTTACAGTCGATATCATACAGACTTCATCAAGACTTTTATCATTTGATAAGATCTCAGATGTCCTTATAATTTCAGATATTTTCTTAATTTTATTCGAAACATTTTGTTGAAATTCCTTAGCTGCCTCATATTCAGCATTCTCCGAAAGGTCTCCCTTATCCCTAGCTTCACTTAGCATTTCAGATGCCATCTTTTGGTCTACTCTAGTTAATTGGTCAAGATCATTGACTAATTTATTGTATCCACTTTTAGTTATATAATTTTTCATTTATAGTTTAATAAATTTTTATATATCTCTTATGAAGAAAGTTTAGATCTCATTTTTCTCTAATCACTCTAATCAACTCAGAAATAGAATAAAATAACATTCCCAGAAATAAAGCTAAGATTGAGACTATAAATAGTGTCCCTAATACTAATACCCAATAATTATCAAAGAATGATATTGATTCTGGATGGAAATTTTCAGGAAAATATATTCTACCAAAATAAACAATAATACCAAATAGTATCAACAGAACAAAAGATATAAGACCAATATGATTTATAGAATTGGAATCGGTATTTGATTCAGACATAACCTTCATGATGGTTCAATATCATACTTGTTAATTATGTCACACAAAGATTGCAATACAATATCACCCCACTCATCACTATCTTCTGATATACTCCATAGATCATACATTGAATCATCAAATTTCCAATTAGGGGTAAGTTTGTGATTGGTCGATCGTAGCTTATTCATTCGATCGAATGTAATCTCTCCCAATTCTTTTTCTTGTTCATCAGATAGATAATATGGACCATCCATATAAACATTCTCTTCATTTTCTCTTTCCCAATCAATAAGGTCATCTACTGTTACTTTCATATGTTTTCAATTTAATCAAATATACAACTAATATTCAAAGATTCTAACTTTTAATTCATATTTATGTGCCAGATCTATCATATTTTTAGTTCCTTTACTTTTCTTATCCCAAAAGCAAATTAACCCATTACTATATTTAGCCATTTCCTCATTTCGAATAAATCCAGCAACTTTACCAAATTCTTTCCAATTCGCTGGAAAATATGATATTTTAAATCCTCTTTGATAAGCATATTTTTCCCCAAGTTGATCAGCTCCCCTACACCTACCTGAAACAATTTCAACTACTCTATTTCCAATTACTCCATCACAACATGATTTTAAAAACTCATAATCATTAAAATCCCGCCCACCAGCTATTATAATCTTCATTTCATTTTTATATCTAATAGGTCATCACACCAAATTGCCAATCTATCGTTATTTCTAAAATAGAAATCTCTGATATCCAATTTTTCTCCAGTAATATATTTTTTTAGAAAAAAATAAAATCTAGTCATATCTACCATAGACATCTCTTTTTCGATAAAATTCCCAAAGGTATCATAAATACTATCAACCCTAAAGTCCTCAACTCTATTGACACTAAATACTTTAATATTATATCTATTGATGTCTAATTTTTCAGTGAATGAAATTTCATCAAATGAATCAAATGTAAAAATGACTTCATCATTTCTAACAAACTCAACATTTAATTGAGAATCATACTCTCTGACAATTTCTTGTATCATATTTCTCTGAACCCTTGATATTCTCTTTGGATCAATATTACCAAATATATATTGCCTAAGATACTTAGAATGTATAAATATCTTAGGCATATTGAATTTTAATAGGAGATCTTGGTATGTATTCCCCAACTCATTTATACTTGGGTCATCGTATTTTTTTAATGATAACCAATTAGCTTGTTTTATATCTATGGACAAGTAGTATTTACCATCTTCGTATTTAATTGACTTTGATGTTGGATAATCAATAAGATTCTTTGAGTCGTAACAAAGCTCACTCCATGAATTTGAATTTTTCAAGAAATCAATAATTTCTTTAGATTTAGATAGTCGAAAAGAAAAAAGATCAGACACTTCCCTCTCTGATTCCTCATATAATGATATCATGTTTTTTATATCTCTAAACTTTCGAGTCTTTGAAAGTTGATCAATATAATAATCAAAATGGTCTATTGTAGGTATATTAAGTCCAAATAGCTTAATAAATCCTTTAGTATCTATCATTAAATTGATTTATAAGCATTTTCAATAATGTATGCGCCAATTGAAATCATAAATAGAATTAACCACCAATTACGCGAAAAAAGTTTTATCGGTCTATCTCTTCCTACATGAACTGCTCCCCATATAATTGCAAATCCTATTATTACTATAATTTCCTTCATCATGATATTTTATTATTAAATCCATTATTATGATCGAATCTAATATCAATGATTGATTTAATCAAATGACATGACTCATAATCCTCTTTTTCTAAAAAATGATCAATGATCTTTTCTAAAAACTCTTTTGTATATGGTTGGTAATTCTCATCAAAATGTTTACCCTGTTTAATTCGATTGAATGAACTAACCATTAGTGTCTCATATGACCTTATTCTCATTTATATTTTTTTAAGAACGAAATTTCTTCATCACTAAGATTATCAATACCAAACTCATTTATCTTATCTAAGATATCATCAACATATAAATCATTCTTCTTAGTCTCTCTAGTCTTTCCAAGATTATTAAGTCTATTTAAAATTCCATCAATTTCACTGTCCCTTATCGAAGACAATTGACCAGGGTCAAGTAGTCTGATTTGTCCTCTTATTGGACTAGTGGGACTAATTTGACTTGACCATCTTGATATAACTTTATCAAGTATTTCGTAAGATATTTTCTTGTCATCAGAAATATCTATTCTAATACAATCATCTCCTTTGAATATAAGTACGGCTCTTGACTCCATCTTACAATAAACCGACAAGTCCTCACCCAATAAATTTATTGAAATGTGAACATATTCCCCAAAATAACTAATGAATTTTCCATTTAATATTATTGATTCTAATATATTGGAGAAATACTCATTATTCTCCTTGATTTTTTTCTTATTATAAATAATATATAAAATTTTATATAATAACATCATAAATAGAGATCCAAGAATAAAGTAAATGGCGTTAAATAACATTTAATACAGATTTTCTTATTTTAATTAATATATCGTTGATGAATCCAGTATCAATCCTATCAGGAAGATTAGAGCTCATGAATAAATCATCACACTCATTCAAATCAATGTTTGTTTGGTCAATTAAGGACTCTAGATCTACCATTCCCTTTCTAATTGAAATTAAATATTCAAAATCAGGTCTACGAACAATAACTCCCTTTCCCATAGCTATCTCTTTAGCCATGGAAATCAGTCTTCGACAGTGTAACATATTTTTACCATCTATTTTTTGACCATGTGACTCAACATCAACCCACCTTTGATCGTTCCTATTTTCTATCCAAGTTTGATAGGATTTATAGTCCACACAATGTTTGGTATACCCATCTTTATTATAGGAAATGTTACCAATAAATTTAGATCCATTTGGTACTATACTAGTTCTAATATCATTAGATCCCGGAATAATAATACCCCGGAACATATCTCCAAAGTAAAGAGAGTATAAGTCTTTAGCATGTGAAACCTTAGAAAGTCCACAATCATATTGACTAACATTTTGTTTACTCAAAAATTCCAATAGCGGGACACTCCGATCATTATCTATGAAATAACAAAAGTCAATAGGTGTTTTTCTAGACATTCTAGAGGTCTCCCAATTTTGCTTTTTGTTCTGACCTCTAGCTTTGGATATTTGCTCTTTAGCATACCCACCAAAAGAATACATACACCCTTTTGTCAAAAATTTATCCTTATTGTTAATGATAATATCGAATATTGGGTGCTTATAGATAACACAATCATCAGGAGTATTTATAATTTCCAACATAGTTGGATTATTTTTAGTGACTAGATCTAAAAATCTTTTAATTTCATATATCACTATGTCACTAGAACTATCATTGATCTGATCGCATTCCACCATACCAAGAATGTCTTCCATAGATTGACAAAACACACCAGTATAATCGATGTCAGAACCTTCTACATTAGTACCGTAAGCATGAGATCCCCTAACAGCCAAAAAAAGTGGAATGCTACCAGGTGACTTATCCTTAATAAGATTGAATAAAAGATCCATTTGGTAAATATATGAAAAAAATACATAAAAGTTAATTATTAATCAAATCTCTAATAATAGAAGCATTTGTATAATCCTCCAATTTAACATAGATATCAAGAATTTCTTTAAGAACAGAATTTTTATGATCTTCTTTTATTATATCAATGAAATTGACATCAAACATATAAATTCTATTCGCTTTTATAGATTCATTAGAAAACCACTCTTCATTTATTATAATATCTTGTCCTTCAAGAATAACATTATACTTTGGTGTAAGTCCCATAAAAACTATCATATCTTCAAAGATATCAGAAGATACTTTTTCACGACCATCATCAAACAAATCACCTATTAAATCTTCCAATCCCATTCACTATATATAAACATGAGAAATCAAGAAACAGATAAGGATATTTTTCCTAATTTTAAAAGATGATATAAAATAACAGCATCATTTATATCCTCATGTGGTTTTTTAATACTCTTTAGAACCATTATATCATCTTGAATAGATTTAATATATCTAAACCATGGATCATCAATTGTTTGGTTATCTATTATAGATAAAGCAATATCTTTTTTAGTAAAATTACCACCTGGTATACCAATATTGTTTCTCCACTCATATTTAATTCTCTTAACTCTTTTACCAGTCTCTTTTATAATTGGATCATATGTTAATTTGCAAGATTCTAATTTTAAAGTGGAAGGGGAAACAATGATAATGTTCTTAGTGATACTATCATATATTTTTTTTCTCAAAATTGTAGAAAAAGCGACCAGATCTATCAAATCTCCAACTTGAGCACCAAAATTATACCCTTCTGACCCAAAAATAACATCACCTGGTAACAAATTGGATTTGATATCAGAAATAATATTATCACATATAACACTATAATCATTTATCTTTGATATCTCACCATCAGAATAATTATTAAATTTATTATATTTAATAAATCTATATGTGCAATATGGCTCAGCTGACTTAAACCATTTAGACATCCCACTTTTAATATTCACTTTAGATTCTAAACAATAATTATAAATTTTACCATTAACAACTAAAGCTGTTGATACCAAACTTGGATCCACACTAATATAATTCATCTGTGTATATATAAACAATCCAAACTATCCTAGTATAAATATGATAATGAAAAATAATTTGATGTTCACAAAGTCGAAAAAGTCGAAAAAAAATATAAGAACCTTAGTACTAGGTCTTTTAAATTTTAAAAATTCCAATTTAGAGATAGAAATAGGAGAAGATAGAATATGTATACATGACTTTGATAAAAATACACCACCTATTACAATAGAAATAATAAATGGGGTTGGTTCTATAGTTCATAAAGAAATTCTTAATAATAAGCCCGAAGATTGTAGAATCCTAGATAGAAAGTTATATGGGATAATATCAAAAAAATGTAAAAAAATAATCCAAAGGAAAAATATATCAAATGCTAAGAATATATATGATAGTGCTATAAAGGACTATAAAATGTTAAGAAACTTAAATCTCGATCACTTCTTCTTATCTAACAAATATAAATAGTAGTTTTCCATAGATTTAAACTTCTTAACTATTTGACTTGAATTAAGTAATTCATTTCCTACTTTATAATCAATATCCCCAAAAGTTACCTTTCCAGTATCAACATAATCCTTTTGTAACTTATTAAGTACTGTTTTCTTTTGGTCTATAGTCAACTTATTAGAATGAGTAACCCAGAACATGACAACATCAAAATTCTTAGCATTGTTACCACCTCGGTTAATAAGATAGTCTAAAATATCAAATTTCATGTTCTCAGCTGCTGTCTTAGTATTACTACTTCTTCTATTTTCTTCAGATACATTATATTCTTCTAAGAGCTTAACGATATCTAACCTCCCTGATCTAATAGCCAATCTCATTGGCATATTTTCTTTAAAATTAGGATCTAGTCCATTCTCAAGACAGAATTTAACAGCTTCATAATCACTATGCAGGGTACTGAATGCCTTTTTTGTTAATGATGCTCCTTTCTCGATCAACATTTTAAATATTTCAAATGTTTTTACTTTATCAACAACACTATCACTTTCCGTTTTTAGATTAGGAGAGGCACCATAGTCCAATAAAAATTTAACTCTATTTAACGCATCCTTATATTTAGGACTATCTGGATCAGCATCAACAACAGCTTGATCGAGGGCTTTACCTGACTTAGTATTAACATCGGCCCCGTCTTCAATGACATATTTCTTTAGTGTCTCAAGATTGATATCACTCTTTACTATCTCTCTATTAGCTACTAATCTCTTTTTCTTAACCTCAATATCTTTTTCAGACATTGGAAGCATACCTTCAAATATAAAACCTTTCTTAAGTCCAAGATCTCTTTCAAATTTTTCAAATGTTCTCTTAAATGTCGAAATAGCATTCGAATCATTTTTTAAGTGACAAGCGACTGGACTGCCATCTTGTTCTATTGTTATCCCAATAATAGACTCGTTATCAGATATTGGTAGATTAAAATTAGTGACACAATATTGTCTAGTAAATTTGGAATCACCGCCAACATAAGAATCCCATTGATATTGTGAAGATGCAATACACCAAGAAGTATTAGAATATAGATCTTTACAAGCTTGGTATGATTTGACCTCAACTATGAGAAGCCCATTTTCATCGAATAAAAGATCAGCTCCGTAACTTCCATACTTCTTATTACAATTATCTATAGCTATATAGAATTTTGAAGAGTCAGCACTGGCTTCAGCCTTCAAGAAGATCTCAGCAGCTGCTACCAATTCATTAATTGTCTTATGCCTTCTTATTTTATCAAAAAATCTCTTTTGAATAGACCTTTGTTTATCATGGTCGATCTTACCAGTCTCTTCATCTTTACCTAATTCATCAAACGAAGCGGCCACATCAACCAATTTATCTTTAAAAAACTTAGGAGTTACTTTATAATCTCTTTTCAGATCAGATGTAAATTCTTGAATAAATTTCTTTAATTTTCTCCACCTCTTAAGTTCCTCAATATCATCAACTAAATTTTCAGCATTATTTGGTATTTTCGGGTCGATATAATTTGATATTGGTCTTCTCAATTTAGATAGTAGGTCACTATATTCAACTAGACCAGAAAGAATAGTCTTAAGTTCATCAAGAGGAACCATCTCCCTTATATAAAGGTATGTAAATAGTTGAGCATGTCCCTCCATCCCTTTAAGCAATTCTCTAACATCTTGTAACATCTGATTTCTCTCAATGGAATTTATTTCCTCAGGAGTTAATTTAACATTTTTAATTTCAGACATAGCTTTTTTCTCTAATTCATTAGGCACTTCACTAGGTTTAACAAATTCACCATTCTTATCTAAAAGAAACATACCTGTTTTATCCACTTTTAAGTCGGATAATTTAGATATGATCTTATTAACAATGAAGGTATCTTTGATTATCTTCTTAGCCCCAGCTATATTTTCATTTATCCTAAAACCAGCTATAAAATTTTTATATCCTAACAACATTATTAATTATTTATTTTTCTGGGAAATATTTATTTAAAATCTCCGTTAATTCTTTAACTTTAGTGAAATTACCATCGTCTAAAGAATCATCGATCATTTTTTCTATTTCTCTTTTAGATAATTTAGAATAATCATCCTCATCTTCACTAGGGGATTCAAGTCCAAGATCATCCATATTAAATGTTTGGACATCACCAAGTTCTTTTAAAACATCACCTATTATCAATTTTAATTTAGATTTAGCCTCATCAGTATTTGATAAAATACCCTTGAATAACTTCAAAAAGTCATCAGTAGTTAAATACTTTCTATCGACCATTTTACCAAAGACAAATTCTCTAAGGTTGTCAATTTCCCATATACTTGAGTTGGTTTTTGACATACTATCAATTACTGAATTGACAAAATCTCTAAGATCTGAAGCTATTTCAGGACCATATCTAAAATCTTCGGCCTCATCAGCAAAAGAAGATACATTGGATTTTATCTTATTTGCAAATTCAGGATCATCCGGAATACTATGAGCTGCTATTAACTCATATATACCCTTTACAGTTTCGTGTAAAAGCATAGGAAAATCTAACCCAACCGCTGTTATTTTTGGACCATAACTAAATAGTTCAGAAATATCATCCTCATTGTCCTTAATATCACCATCATTTTCGAGACTTTTAAGAACTTTGTCTGATAGATCTTTTTTATCATCACTACCCTTCCATTCAACTTTGACAGCTCCAGCTAATCCATTCGGATCATCCTCCATCATATCGGATTTAGCTGAAACTGGAACCATCCAATCCATCTTATCTGCTATCTTCGTCATTTTGTCCCATGTATCAAAGATAAACTCACCAAGTTCTTTTCCAAAAATACCATTAATTCCCTCCTTGACTTCCTCAGTATGTAAAAGGGATTTTGTATTCTTAGCCTCACCTTGAATTATATTATTTAATAATTTAGCTTTATCTACCTCTTTTCTTAATTCCGGATCATTAGTGATCCTAAAAACAGGCATTTCACCAGGTTCCATCAAGTCTTTCGGCTCACCTCGTTTAACTAATCTAATATCGAGTTCAACACCATCAAGAATAGACCCATAATTGGAAAGAATTGCTTTCTTTGCCAATTTTTCTAATTCTCTTTCTTTCCCCACTATTAAAGAAGAAGATATATGAAGTAACCTCATAAGTTCCATACCATTTTGAGATATTAAACGGAAATCAGCTTCAGGTAATGGATTGCCATTAGACCCCAATCTCGCTCTTGCTCTTCTTTCTGAATCAGATAAGTAATCGTCGTTAGGTATTCCAGAGTTTCCCTTTATTGTGACCTCTTCTAAAAATTTCGTGTATTTTTTTATCATTAATCCCTATCATTTTTTGTTTCCATCTCGTTGTTATATCGATCAATGACATCTTCTGGATAAGCCTTATATAATTTTTTCTTAGCTTTAGGAGCAGGATCTACAGATGGTCTATCTCTACGAATTGGAGATGGTCTATTTGGCTTAGTTCCTGGTTTAGTTATTGGCTCAGCTGGCTTAGTTACTGGAACAGATGAGGAAAAACTTTCAAATTTTTTAAGATGTTTCATATTTATTGATGTGTTTTTTTATATATTAAATTTGAATTTCAATTTCGTTGGAATTTTTATAATCAACAACAACTTGACCCGATTTTGATCCCTTTTCTTTCTTAACAAATTTGGCCTTACAATAGACGACTGTTCCACTGACCTTTGATTTAGAATTTTTAATTGTCAACTTAGCAACCTCCTTTATAACTTCAGGAGTTGGTAATCTATCCCTCACTCTTATCAAGACATGGCTACCAGGACATCCTTTAGCATGCATCCATATATCATCAGGATATGCCATTTTGGTAGAAAGATAGTCATTAGAGTCAGAGTCACGCCCTATCAAAATAATAAAGTTATTGATCCTAACCTCTTTAATATTAGGAAACTTAGGTTTTTTTGATTCTAAGAATATTCTATACTTTTTGTACATAATCTATATATATTATATATATTTATAGAATGTTTCAACCTATACCAAATATTGACGAAGTTATCAAAAGGTCAAAAATTCATCCAAGTCGGGTGAAAAATGTTTATATTTTTGGATCAAGAGTATATGGATGTTGTACAGAAAAATCCGATTGGGATTTCATAATGGTAGCTAATACATCAATATCCAATCAAGAAATTAGATCGGGTGATTTTAATATCCATGTTATGACAATGGATAATTTTAAGTCCTGCCTAAAAGAACACAAGTCAAGTCAAGTCGAAGCTTTTCTAACCCCAGATAAGTTTAGGTTAATGGAGACTGAGAAGATAGATTGGACACCAAATATATCATCACTAAGACATTCCTTTTCACATACATCTTCAAACTCTTGGGTCAAGTCAAGAAAAAAAATAGAACAAGGAGACTATCATATAGGAATAAAATCTATGTTTCATAGTCTAAGAATTCCAATGTTTGGCATCCAAATTGCTAAAACTTGTAAAATAAATAATTTTTCTGAGGCAAACTGGATAAATGATAAGATAATGTCAAAGACATGGAAGTGGTCTGAATTAGATTCTGAATTTAGGGAAGTAAGAAATAAAATATTAAGTGACTTTAGATCAGTTACTACGAAAGGATATTGAAAGTATCTTCAGAATCATTCTTATTTTTAGGGAAATTTAGTGAATTCTTATTTATTTCTATTATAAAAATATGTTTAAAGACCACCCAAAAACAAAGTATGGTCGCTATTGTAACAAGTAGACTTATGAATAATTGTTTTGTAGTGAATTCAATATAATATAAATACCACCAACTACCAATAGTGCTAGCAGCATTAAATAATAAACAAAATAATATAAATAATAAATCTATCACACCAACAAGTGATAGTTTTCCTTCAGTTTTTATCCAAGCCATATTTTTTATATTCTTTCTTAGCTTTCCTAGGCAACTTAAACAAGTTTATATTTTCACCAAAAGTTCTAACAACTATATTATATGATATCAATTTACCATCAAAAAAATTACCACCGTAATCCTTAACCACTCTATACCCCTTTGGAAATTCATATAGAATAGTTTTAGAACCATAGATAAGTTTATTCATTTTCTTCTCAAGAGGAAGTCTAGCTCCAAAATTAGCATTCTTCATCTGAACTAGTTTAAAATGTGATCGGTGTGCCTTTATCCATTAGTCTAACATCATTTATGTTAACTATAATAACTTTACCATCTTTTATTGACCTATCCCGAATATCAGATAACTCAGAATCACTAGGTCCTACATACTTAGAAAACCCCATCAAATCTGTGTCAATTTAATCTTATTAACCATAGTCTGTCTATCCTCCTTCAAAGATGACATCAAATCAAAAACCTTCTCTGAGAATCCAGCTATACAAAATACTTTCTTCTCTGGAAATTGAAGTGATCCATATCCCTTCATGTCCCATGAATACACATAAGGATCACAATCATAATTCTTTTTATATTCATTAAAAGCAGCTGTTGGATTATGTTTACCAATCCATCCTTGGCAATCGCTGAGTATAACTATACTATCATATTTTCTATTAGCTTTTTGAAAAATACTGTGGAAATTTGTACCACCACCATTGAACCTAAAACTGTTCTTTATAGTCATAATAGAATCGTTTGGGTTGTAATTAACATATCTAGCATCTCTATCAAATGTCATAACATCACAATTATTAGACTTAGCCAAAATAGACCCAAATATCGATGATATCTCAGCTGGCCTACCAGCCATTGATCCAGATACATCAATAACAACTAAGGTATCTCCCTCTAACTTAGGAACGTTGTTTGTAGATATACCAAGAGCATTATCTATAGCAACCAATATTTTCCGAACTTCCTTAGAGCTACCTAACTTTTGTATTTCCCCAAAAGCAGTATTGAATCTAAATGGCAGAACCCTAGATGACTTTATCATATCTTCATTTGTTAAGATATTACAAAGATTATCGATCTGATCCGGAGCCTGATTTAAAATATTCTTGATGTTCCTAAGAGCAGCAAAATACCCAATTTTCTTTGATTCTAGAAGATCTCTCCAAACATTCGATTTAAGTTGATCAACATCTGATTCAACAGACTGACCAGCTTGTGATAATTTAGACTCCCAAGTATCAGTATTCTTTAAAGTCCCCTTTATCAAAGCTGATAAAGCCTCTGAATTACCTTCATTTGGGATAGGGTGCACTAAGTTGACTATATCAACTAATTTAACTTCCTTACCATCACCTTTATACTTAGCAATATGATACCCAGTATATCTATCAAAGGCTGAAGCAAATCCCTTCTTCATAGAATTAGGAAATTTTGGCTTTGTCTTATCTGTATTATTATTTAAATAATAGGATACGATTTCAGTCATATCATCCAATCTAACAATAATCTTATCATAAAAATCCTTAGCCCAATCTTGACCACTTATCTTAGAAGCTAGTTCAGAAGCCATAACATGACTAATTGATCTCATACCAAACTTATCTCTAGCAAAAATAGCAGACTTAGCAGCAAATAACGGATCCACATCATTAATTAATGATCTCAATCGATCTAATGTATCACTGGAAGATCTATAAAATGAATCATCTACAAATGATGTTAATAAAATTGAAAGTAACTCCAATTCCTTACTTTGACTGTATGCTTTACCCCCAGCTAAATTTGTTATTGGAGCTTTCTTGATGGTTGTGTTGAATTTGGACATTTTTAAAAAATTTTTTTAATAAAAAACCCAGATTTTTTGATCTGGGTTTTTATGTTAAATATTAACAATAAATAACCAGAGAAAGATTTTTAAGAGTGTTTTTCCTAGTTTGAATTTGAAGTAACTCTCAAAATTACTACTGATGATTTAATCTTATAAATCTAATCATATAAAAGTTTAAAAATTTCAGTGATTTAAATCGATGATGGAGGTTTTGTTGACCTTCTCATTTTCCAATGAGATGCTTCCCATGTTTTAATTTCACTATCTAATTTCAAAAGATCTTTCTTAGCCTCTTCTAATTTATTTTCCCTATCCTCTAAGCTATCCTTATCATTATCTATTTTCTTTTTAAGATCTAGCAATTCTCTTTTCTCATTTCTAAGTAATTCTATTTCACTTTCTAACTTAGATTTATTTTCCAAGAACACTCTATTATCTTCCTCCCTTTTTAGTAGATCTTCTTCTTTTAGATCTAACTCCCCCTTTACTTTCTCTAGTTCCTTTCTTTCTTTCTCCAACATCTCTTCGATCTCTTTTTCCTTTGAAGATATCATGTCTTCGAGTTCCTTCTCCTTATTGGAAAAGGATGATTCTCTCTCTTCTATTTCTTTTGTTCGATTATCTATATCAATATTAAGATCATCTATTTCCTTTTCTCTTTCCTTAAAAAGTATGATTTTATTATCCATATCATTAGATGCCTTCTCTTTTTCTTTTTCCTTACCACGATCTTTAAAAATAATATTAACTCCAATAACGAGAGATATAGCAAGTGGATCAAAAACTAACATAAGAGCTACAATAAACCAATTGACAACAACGTCTATAGATTTATTAGTTAGTTTAGCAATATATTTAAGAGGTCCTATCTCTCCAGCTAATTCAGTGTCTGTTTCTAAATTAAGCTTCTGTATATCAATGGATGATATAGAATCAGATAGTGATATTTCTTTAGTTATAATATCATCTCTTCTCTTTCGAGCTGATTCTAACTGAGACTCATATGACTTTCTGTTAGCTGAGGATGTTGTTCTTCGTATTTGACCATCCCTACCCATAACCTCAATGACATTGTTAGACAATCCTTTTGTAAGATCAGATATATTATCATTTATTGAAGACTTTTCCTTTCTAACATCAGTTAATTGCGTATTGAATAGATCTCTTTTTAAATCAAGTACTTTTACTTTTCTATCAACATTTTCAACTTTATTGGATGTTTGAGAATAAGCGGATGATAGATATCCATATATACCAGCAGATGTTAATCCCATTAGAACAAAAACAGCTATGAAATAATACATTTTTAGAAATGCATTTATCTTAGTCCAATATTGATAAAGAAGCGAAGCAGTGACAAGTTTAGCAACTTCAAGTGAGGACATCATAACCATGGCCTGTGTACTAGCCCCAGAAAATAACATTCCAATTCCTAACACTGAATAAAAAGCAGCCGATAGAGAAACAGAAAGAGCTGATACCAATACTAGGTATGGTAGTAATTTTTTTTCCATAGGATTATATATTAAATTCCCATAGACCTAATTCAATTCATGTTTCATAAACAAATAGTTTACCATCTCTAAGATACCAAGATGGAACTATTTTAGTTTTAATATCTTCCATATTTTCCCTATCAAATTCATATCCTTCACGATCTAACAAGACCCTAACTTTATAGAATTTCAATTCATTCCTTGTTTCTATTTCTAGTATAGTGCCGACATAATCAAATGTACGAATATTTGCCATACATCCACTTGTCTCAAATGATATGACTGTCTTCCCTATTATATCATCAATAAAATCAATGTCTGTGAAAATTCTCCATGGTCTAAGAAAATTCTTTTTAAATTGACTGTACTCATCCAGAAAATATTTAGATATCTTATTTAAATTCATCGAAATCATAATCATCCATATCTTGGTTAAACGCCCCTACAGTGTAGCTCTCAATTTCAGTCTCTTGTGGAGCATTCTGAACACTAACCCCACCGCTTATCCAACTATTAACCCAATTAATAGGATTTTGAACTTTATCAAAAATAGGATCTAATCCAATCATCTTCATTCGATTATTCGTCAACCATTTCATATATTGAGTAAGAATCTCTGAATTTAGTCCAATCATAGAACCATCTTTAAATAAATAATTAGCCCACTCCATTTCTTCGTTAGCAGCATCCTCATACATTTTAATGACAAGTGGCTCACATTCCTGAACTACTTTTTGAAATCCCTCCTCCCAATTATCCTTAAGCGTTTTAATTAAAAATGTTGTGAATCCCATATGTAAGTTCTCATCCCTTGCTATTAAAGAAATTATTTTAGCATTGCCCTCCATTTTCTTATTTTGAGCAAAACAGAAAGAGCAAGCAAATGAAACATAGAATCGAATACCCTCTAAAATATTAATAGAAACAATTGTTAAATATAATTTTTTCTTTCTATCATATTCAGACTCGTCAGGAATAGAATTTATTAACTCATCATAATATTTGGTAACAGAAGATGCTCTCTTTAGAATTTCCTCATCTTCCATAATAGAATCAAACATATCACTTGGATTAGGATAAATATTTTTGATAATATATGTATATGAATAGCTATGTATTGTTTCTGAAAATTCCCAATTCTTAGCGAAAAGCTCAACTTCTTGATTCGAACAATTTTCTAACAGATTAGATATGCCTCTACTTTGGATTGAGTCCAATAGGATTTGATATCCTAAATTCTTAGTAAAAATGAATTTTTCATGATCATTAAGAGAATTAAAGTCTCCCTTATCCTTAGATATGTTTATTTCCTCAGGTCTCCAAAAGAAACTAAGATGTTGTTTAAACATGTTAAATATCTTATCATATCTAAATTTATCATATCTCTGTATTCCCAATGATCCACCAAAAAATAGTGGATTTTTAGTAAAATCTTTTTGCTCTGTATTTAATATTTGCTTCATTACTCTTCTATCAAAGATAGATTAAAAGTTTTTCAAGGTAATCTAAATTCAATATCAATACTATCAAATCCAGCATCTAAAGTGCTAACATATCCAAACATAGATTCAGCAGTCCCTAATAGTCGATGGACCGATGAGTATAAATTAGAATACATCATTAGATTATCTTTAGTCAATTCACCATCAATTATTGATATTTCAATCGATAAACAATTATTAACTACTCCAATCTTAACTAAACTTACTAGTGGAGAGTCTTTAATATCAAGAGTAAGATCATCAATAGTTTCTAAGTTCGTGTCAGAAAATCCTAACTGCGATCTTTCATATATTGACACTTCGCTTAATATCCAAGTTTCTAAGATGCTCTTTATATCATCAAATGATGGATTTGAAAATACCGATATTAAATCAGTATTTTCATATCCATGCGCACTAGATATTCCACGCATTGTTATCTTTCTACCACTAGATATTTTAATAAAATCTCCATTTATCGAAGTTATTATAATAGATATAGTTGGGAATAATGTAATTGGGAATGTAACTATCCGAGCAATATATATAATTTTTGATTCAGTATTGAATCTAGTGAATTTTCTTACCCAACATTCCAAATCATTTACCAAATCATCACAATACTTTCTTTTTTTAGATCTCCACATCAATAAATATCTTCTGAAAATAGAATGGTCTTACCACTCCTATCACTATTGTCAATCAGTTGATTTGATGACTTAGCTATTAAATATCCTTCTTTTCTATCAACAAATCTATTTTTATCTGTAAGGAATCCCTGAACATATTCACCAACTTCTGATGTTACAGATCTTTTCCCAAAAATAGCACACATTTGATAAATGCAATTTGGATGCCTCCATCCTGAAAATACAACGCCCCTATCTGTATTAAATGGCCTAAACCCATCAAGAATATCAGATCTCTCAAATTCTAAATCCTTATACCAAACAGATGAACAAATTATACGTTCCATTATGAAAAAATTTATACTTGTTTAACCTAATTCCTATTGGATCACGTCATATAAGCATTAATGACATACTCCAACATATTCCTACCATTTATCAGCGTCTTTAAAAGTTATACCCTCCCTCATGGCATTTTTTAATCTTTCAATTGATTCCTCGGATCTTATATGAAGATGATAGAATGTTTTCCCAAAAACCGTTTTTGACTTACCATTTGGGTCAATTGGATATTGTGTTGAGATCAATAGATTAGATGTGCTTACAAATCTACCATTGCCATCATAATAATCACTATCGTAATTAGTGAGTGTCATGGTTATTTTATATTTACCGTCTCTAATATCTATTCTTAGAATATGCCATGCCTTATTCTTTATGGTTCCCATGAATGGATATCCCGTGTATACATTGTCATACAGACCCTTGCCTATTATTAGACCCCTTTCCTTATCTTGAACCTGAATAACGGATTGTGATGATCCATATGTATATGCGAAATAGGAAAGTGCTCTAATATAGAGATCTTCTTTTGACAGCGTTGAATCAACTTCAACAATTTCAATATGTGTTAGATTTCCTTGACCATCAATTTCATATTGATTTTGTATCTGAGAAAGTAGCTGATCTGTGTATTCAGATTGACTAAATGACACCATACTTACTAGTAGTAAAATTGCGGATAGTAATATTTTTTTCATTTTCTAAATTGGTTTATTTTTCTATTTCACTCTTTGATATTCAATTCTGATAACATATCCTCCTTTAATTTCTTCAATTACATTTAATCCATACTCCGGCACTTTCTCTAAATCTTTTTCTTTTGACATTGAGTTTTCACTTGACTTTGGAGACTTACCAACCCCCTTTGAGAATTCTAAATCATATGAAGATTTTTCAAAAATACTTGGCCCAATGGAATAACAAGCCAATTCAAAATTCCTATCTAACCCATCTTGTCCCCTTTTCAGAAATTTTCCCACTTCTCCCTTATTTATAGATATACTATACCAACCTATCCACGAGCTACCATCCCATGCAGTATATGAGAAATTATACCTACCCTCAGACGTTAGGTAAGATCTACCATTAACGACTTGGGTGGGGGTTGATAGATTATTATCTTGGTAATATAGTGGATTAAAAAGCCATGTTATAGAGATATATGCCTTTCCGTCAACTCCATCCTTCCCACATCCAGAGATTAACATAAAAGTTAATAGAAGTAGTGTTAGTAATAATAATTTTTTCATTTGTTTTTTTGTTTTTGTAAATATAAGTTAAATTTTGATTCCTCGTCAACAATTAGGAGGGTGAATGATTTTGATTCCTCGTTTAGATTTACAATGTAAATATCTCATTTTTATTAAAAAAGTTAATTCCTCAAATCAAGTATATACGTTCCATTATGAAAAAATTTCCCTTCTAATGTAATCAAAATACCACTCCCTAGACTTCTGAGCAATTAATGAGTTGATCTTACCTAAGTCAAATTTATTAGATTCAATTGTATCAGCCTCCTCCTTCATAACATCCTTAACAACCCATCTTATAAAGTCACCAGTTGATTTTTCATTCACTGCCTTACCATTTTCCCGGAGCTTATCAAGTCCCTGTAAAAGCCTTGCTTCTTGTACTGACAACTCAACAAAATCTTTAATATCTTCAAGATTAGCAATATCAACAGATGCTGGTTTAGAAACTCTAGAAACCGAGTGTTTATCTCCCTTAACTTTAAAAACTAGATCTCTATATTTATCCCCAAGACAATTCCAGACAATTCCCTCACCAACCCCAGAATTACCAAAGTATTTACCAACTGGACATTCATCTTCGACCTTTTTAGTCAACTCAATAAGATCATTTTGAGATAATTGTGGATAATTGAAGTCAATAGTAATTCGGAAAGTTGGAAATTGGTTTATGTGATAGATATTAATCGGGTTCCAATTACTTTCCCAAAATGATACATCAGAAGAATCAGTGACATCATACCAAATATCATCTATCTTCATCCCAAAAATAATAAACATTTTAGGGAGTCCATTAATAGCAACTCCTTTCTGGATATTACCACCACACCATTCCCCATAAATTGCAATATAATCATTAAATGGAAGTCCACTAAAAAGACCACTGATATCCTGACTAGACATATATGTAGCAAATCCAGCATTATCCTGACTAGGGCTGATTTCACTTTCTCGTGACTGAAACTTAATTTCCCCATTAGAATATTTAACAATAGAAGCATTGGTCCCATGTAATTTAACAGTACCAACAAAATCTAAAATAGGGTATGGATCATCATGAGAATATATTGGATCCCCAGACTCATCTAGTCCTTTAAAATCATGTTTGGTCTTTACCTCACGGACAACATTACGAAACTGCTCAATTGATGGAAATTTTTTCATTTAACAAATATATAAAAAAAATTGGGAACTATATACTTATTTAACCTAAATCGGTAAATTTATTTTGTTTAACATTTGATTTGATACATGAGTATAAATCTCAGTTGTCTTTGATGATGAATGACCAGCTATTTTCTGAATTAATCTGAGGTCTGTCCCTTTTTCCAATAGATTTGTAAAAGAAGAGTGTCTAAGTGTATGAATTGAAGAATTTGGGTCAATATACTTCTTGTATATTTTCTGACAACTACCAATTGAATATTGGAGTGAATTTTGACCATTAAACAAATACTCTTTTGGTTTATACATTTTCCAATATTCTCTCAGCAACTCTAATACATATTTAGATAACGGCACAACCCTGTCCTTTCTTCCCTTGGCATTCTTGATATGAATCAACATTCTGCTGGGGTCAATGTCTTCAATCTTTAAATTAACAACCTCTGATACACGAAGACCAACTGAATACGTTAGAGTCAATATAACATTGTGCTTTAAGTTCTCAATCTTTGAAAGTCTATTTTTAATTAACTCTCCATCAATAACCCTTGGCAACTTCTTTTCTTTATTTGGTCTCTTAAATGAGACCTTATCGTATTTCTTGTCAAGACCGAACTTATACAAGAATCTAATTGCATTTATTACTTGATTCTGCTGTGATACAGAAGTGAAATTGTAATTATCAAGGTAGGTTTGAAAATCAATTGCATTTAAGTGTTTTGCTGATTTAACCCTTGACTTAAGGAACTCGTCTATATAATGCAAATAACACTTAATCGTATTTTTCGAATAATTTAGGTAATTAAGCTTTTGCTCACAAATATTTAAAGTTGACTTTCCCTTTTCATTCATAATCAATCAATTAAGTGTTATTACATATATAATATAGTTATATGCAATGCTACGTTTCTGCTTCGTATTAAGTTTCGTGGTTATAATATTTTTGTTTTATTTTTCCCACCGCACAAAATTAAGAAAAGATATTATCATCTGCAATATCCCAAGTTCCGTCATTTTCAACTGATTTTATCTGATTTGAATTAAAAACAACATAAATCGGAGAACCTTCTTCAATAAAATAAGCACCATCATAACCATTCCTTTTCAAATAATCGACAAACAATTTACCTGTTTTACCATCAAAAAATTTCCAATTATGCTCTGGTTTTATTTTTAATTCCCCTCTATATGATTGATACTCCATATTCATATCTATTCCATTGTCTTCAATATTATCAATTATTTCATCGAAAAAATCAGATGTTGTTGGACTTATATCTTTATAATAATAGTGTTTACTAAAATCGAATATGTTATTAATTTTCAAATAAACTTCATATTTATTACTACCATATTGTGATGCAAAATTAATATCTGTTGTAAAGAAAAATGCTTCTCTATTAACAACTTCTGTTGAAAATAAATGTGTATTAATTCCAGATTTTCTATCAAAACTATTAAAATTTTCATTACTAAAATGATAAAAAATATTCGGTTTTCCACCTTTTACCATTATACTATTTCCAAACCATTTCTTAAAGTTATCATTTAAGTTGGTTTCGGTTTCTTCTTGTTCATTCAAATATTCACGTATAGTAGTTGCTATAAATTTTCTTAATTCCATATTCTTAAATAGTTTACTTTATATATAAATATTGAAATTTTAAATTTCCACCCACAAAAAATAAAACAAAAAGGTTTGGTGCTTCGTATCAAAGTTTATCGGTTAAATCCGCACTGCATATAACAAGGTGTATAAGAAAGTTTGCTATCAGCATTTGTGGTTAATTTGAAAGTTTCTACAAGCAAACCTTCTCATACACGCAAACCGTTATACACAATACTACATCAGTGTTTCAAATTAAGTTCCGTGTAAAAACTTTTTAAAAATTCCTTTATTTAGAAATTATATATTTATACCTTTCTTTCAAATCATTTATTTTTTCTAACCAT
>Ga0154020_10002661_pt1 | contig 21763 bp, 14 predicted proteins | sample Klosneuvirus_201_FD_109709 | JGI IMG/M metagenome (GOLD analysis project Ga0154020, IMG submission 109709) | Active sludge microbial communities from wastewater, Klosterneuburg, Austria - Klosneuvirus_20160825_MG | ecosystem: Engineered > WWTP > Aerobic digester > Activated sludge | place... | reverse complement strand
TTACGAGGTAAAACCCTACCCAGAAAAAATTCATGGTTTGTTTTAATGCCGCGGCTATGTTAGCCAGATTAGCTATCAAATCGGGTTCACCAGTTGTTAACGCTTCAATTTGTGGAATAAGCGCCTCGTATCTTGACGCTTTATCGGTCGCTGTAGAAATGATCAGGTTTTCCGCCATGCGGTAAAATTACTCCAAAAAAACTTTTCCCTTAGCGAGGATTTTTTACAGACCAAACTTATTGGGTTCTGTGAGGACACAGAACCCGGATTAAAATTGGCATTGGTAGAATCAAACCGACTTACGACTGATAAAGTAGGATTACAATGATCACAGCAACCAAAATTCCAATACACTGAATTATAGTTCGCGATCGCATACAATGAATTTCCAGTAAGAAACTATGGAAATTCTGCCAGAACAACCTTTGGCTTAATTACCCTTGCCCCCTTGGTCTGTTATCTAATATTGTGTTCTGTGGGGACACAGAACACGGGTTGGAAACATATGTGGTGGCTCAATTACCCTTACCGGGATAAATCGTTGATCCGGTATTAATAATCAGCATTTTTTCATCTCGTGGCAATTCCTCTTTCATTTGTAGCAGCAATGCCAAACCGGCAATACCGGAAGGTTCGCAGCGAATGGAATGTTTGCGACTAATTTCAAGCGCCTCCTCAATAAAATTCTCATCGAGATCCAGAATTCCAGAAAGATTGCCAATGCGATCATTTTGAATCAACGAATTGATGTAAAACTGATAGTCATCCAACGAAGGCAGATAATACGAAAACAATTTATCCATGCGCGAGTTTGCATCGCGGGTGGTGGCGCCCATAAAATTACACTGGGCGATTTTCTGAATATCGCCCTGAAAGCGGGGATCGTGCCTATAAATGCGGTTATTAAATTCGCGCTCAACAATAATTAAAATATTGATGAACAAATCGCCTGTACCAAACGGAACAAAACAATAAGCCGGATCTTCGTTCAATACTTCATACGATAACCAATCATAATAATTATCATTGAAGCGATCAAGAATCTCACGGTAGGTAATATCAATACCTTCTTTGTTGTTCGTTAGTTCTTTAATCTCCTTACCCGTAAGTGATTCTTTGCTAAGATCTGTTTCAAAGACCTCACACCCCATAGCCCGAAGGGATTGCTTGATATCCGCATTAATGCGATGATCCATTAACACTTTCAATTTGGTATTTACCTTATACAAATTGAAAAAATGTTGAATAGCAGCAGCCGCACTACCCGAAGAAATGAGAGAAACTTCTTTAATATTATAACGCTTGGCTTTAATTAAAACCTCCCAGGCCATACGGGCCTTGTGCGTTCCGGTAGGATTTGTGCTTTCATCCTTTAACCACACATTGGTAAAGCCCGGTACTTTTATACGAAATGTATTGGAGGCCGGAAAGCGAGGCTCATAAAATGGGCGTGGTGGAAATTCGGGTTTTGATGGATCGTTCAATGATGGCACATATAGACCCGCGATCGTTTCTTCGGTGGCCTCGCGCAAGGCCGTATCATCGTCCATCTGTTCCTTAATCAAGTCAATCTCCTTCTTGCTCAATTTTTCCAGCAACACGTTGGCGATTTTCGTTGCAAACGAATCCATGTTGGTTGGATCCATGGGACGTGTCGAATCTGATTCTATGTCTTCATCGGCAGCATCCAGTAAATTTTTATACTTCGAAGTAAACCGATCGTGAATCAAGCCATTCCAATCCAATTGATTTTGGGTGGCAAATAAACTTAACAAATTACGAAGCGATTGCGTTGCCCCTGGCGGGCTTTTTAAATTGAACGCTCTCCGCAACAAATCTTCAGAAGGCCCTTGCGGATAGCTGATGGAAAGTTGAGGATCAAGCGACTCTGTATTTTTAACAAAATCTTTTACAGCCTTTTGTAAACCATGTATAAAACTCCACCGGCCAGTACCAACCGATTCGTGATACCCGGTACGGGCCAGTTGCTCGCGAATAAGGTCGAGAATTTCTTTTGGGATTCGTTTAGCAGATGCTTTCTTCATGAATGGACAAAAGATCGCAGTATCCTTTGAGAATCGCAACCTCATCGCATAAATACCAAGCAATACTTATAAAAAATTACTCTCCCGAAGCGCGAGGGGTGTTTTTATCCTGGGGCAGAGTTACATCTCCCGAATCGGTAATTCGCTGATCTGTCTCCGATATAGAAATTTCGGGGGCTTCTTTCATCTCTATTGGTTCTGCAACGGGTAGCTCTTCTTGAAAGAATTTTTTCTGAGAAAATAGAATAGTTACCACGCCAATAAATATTGATGAATCGGCAATATTGAATACGGGACTAAAAAACTCAAAATAAGATCCGCCTTTAATGGGTACCCAATCAGGCCAGTAAAAATGAAAGAGGGGAAAATAAAGCATGTCAATCACCTGGCCGTGAAACCATTTTGTAGGAGCTTCAATGGGAGCATTGTTCAAAAACACACCATAAAATGTACTATCAATTACATTACCTACGGCACCGCCTAAAATAAGCGCAAGGCAAATTAAAAATCCATTGTGTGCCGGTTTCTGTACCATTTTAACCAGGTAATAAGAAATACCAAACATGGCAAAGATTCTAAAAATAGTAAGCGCCAATTTCCCAAACTCGTTCTCCCACCGAATACCAAAGGCCATACCCGGATTTAGCAAGTAGTGCAGCCGGAACCAATCGCCCAAAACATTTACTTCCTGGTGGATGTACATATAATTATGAATCAACAGTTTGCTCGACTGATCAAGTAGGATAATAGCAAGAGCAATGAGAAAATATTTTTTATAATTCATTTTAGTCTGTTCCATCAACCCTGATCCCATTTAGTTCACCGTTACCTTCACCTTTAAAATAAACTCATCCATATCCACCTCACTGGCACTCGAAAGTTTCTCCATTAATTCCAACGAAAGCGCCTGAGTTTCGGTGCGGATATATTCCTTATGTTCCGTCAAAGCAGAAGAAACTTCTTCACCATTCTTTTCTACTTCAATTGATATTTTATCTAATACCGCAAGCCCCATATCCTTGCGGAGATTTTGAACCCGGTTTACGAAATCACGGGCAATGCCTTCTCGTTTCAATTCCTCTGTAAGGGTAATATCGAGCGCCACGGTTAATCCATTTTCTGAAGCCACCGACCAACCCGGGATGTCTTCGGATGAGATCAATACATCTTCCAACACCAAATCAAATCCATCTTTGCTTAACGCGCCTTTCTTTTCAATGGTTTGAATATCCTGTTGAGCGAATGAATTGATTACCGCAGAAACTTCCTTCATCCTGGCACCATACTGTTTGCCAAGTTTCGCAAAATTGGGTTTCACTTTCTTTACGAGTAAGCCCGAAGCATCATCGATGTATTGAATCTCTTTTACATTGACCTCTGCCTTAATGATAGCTTCTACACTTTTAACACGCTGGGCAAATTTTTCATCCAATACCGGCAGCAATACTTTCTGCAAGGGCGTGCGCACTTTGATCTTGCTGTTTTTACGAATCGAATGAACCAGCGAGCAGATTCGTTGTGCATAATCCATCGACTTTTCTAACTCCTCTACTTTTCTTTTCGAATCTGCCTTTACCAAAAGTGTATGATGAATTGATTCATATTGCAGCGGTGTATTAAATTCTTTCGCGCCATTGCGAATGTTATCAGTAAGATTTCTGTACAGCAACTCACTGAAAAACGGTGCAATAGGTGCCATCAATTGGGCGGTTACCATCAGGCATTCGTATAGTGTTTCATAAGCCGCGCGTTTATCGTCACTTAACACAGGCATGCCCTCCGAAGCTTTAGCGGAGGAGGGTTGCCAAAAGCGTTTGCGATTTAACCGCACATACCAATTCGAAAGGTGATCGTTCACAAACTCCTGAATAGCCCGCGCTGCCTTGGTTGGTTCATATTCGTTATACGCTTTGGTTACTTCCTCAATCAACGATTGCTCTTTGGTTATAATCCATTTATCGAGGGGAGCCAGTTTTTCAAACGGCACAGTATTCATTTCATCTTTCACAAAGCCGTCAATGTTGGCATAGAGAACAAAGAATGAATACGTGTTGATGAGTGTTCCAAAAAATCTGCGCTGCGTTTCTGCAATACCTTCCAGATCAAACTTCAGGTTATCCCACGGAGGCGCATTTTCCATCATATACCAGCGCACGGCATCGGGTCCGTATTTGGCCAGTGTATCGAATGGGTTTACCACATTGCCTTTGCTCTTGCTCATCTTATTTCCATTCTTATCGAGCACAAGCCCGTTGGAGATAACATTCTTAAAGGATACCCCTCCGTTGCCCACTTTCTTATTCACCGCTTTGATTTCGTCACTGCTCTCGTTAAGCATGACCGCTATCGCGTGAAGCGTAAAGAACCAACCCCGGGTTTGGTCAACACCTTCGGCAATAAAATCAGCTGGATAATTTTTTTCAAAGATTTCCTTATTCTCAAATGGATAATGCCACTGCGCATAAGGCATCGCACCCGAATCAAACCAAACATCAATCAGGTCTAATTCGCGATTCATGGGCTGGCCACTGTCACTTACCAATACTATCTCATCTACATATGGTCGATGTAAGTCCATGGTCCATTGACCATCGACCATGGATGCTTGCATCATTCCGGCTTTAACTGATTTCTCAACTTCTTTTTTGAGTTCGGCCTGTGATCCAATACAAATTTCTTCCTTGCCGTCTTTCGTTCGCCAGATAGGCAAGGGTGTACCCCAATACCTTGAACGGGATAAATTCCAGTCGACCAGATTTTCCAACCAATTGCCAAAACGACCCGTGCCGGTTGATTCAGGTTTCCAATTGATTGTTTTATTCAACTCAACCATCCGGTCTTTTAAGGCCGTAGTTTTAATAAACCAACTATCTAACGGATAATATAAAATAGGTTTATCGGTGCGCCAGCAATGTGGGTAGGTGTGCTCATACTTCTCAACCTTAAAAGCCTTATTTTCTTCTTTTAAGATGATGGATATGATTACATCAGTATTCTTATAGTCTGAATTACGCTCATCTTCGTTGGTATAATTCTTCACATAAAAATCATCGGCACCTAAAGGCTTATGTGTTTTGATGTTGAATTTCTTTACACCTTCGGCCAGGTGTTCTCCAATTACAGAAATGAATTTTCCTCTTTTATCGACAGTAGGAACTTCATTGTCTAATTCATCTTTAATAGTAAGTGCCGGAATTCCATTTTGCTTAGCTACTCTAAAGTCATCCGCACCAAACGTTGGCGAAACATGCACGACTCCTGTTCCGTCTTCAGTGGTTACAAAATCACCCGCTACGATCTGAAACGCTTTGTCTGCATCGTAGAAGGGCTGCACGTATGGCATCAATTGTTCGTATTGGATACCTACCAGATTTTTGCCTGTAAATTCCTGCACAATCTGAAATGGAATATTCTTATCGCCCGCTTTATACTCTTCCAGCTTTAAGTCCTTATTCTTGTCCGAAAAATATTTTCCAACAAGCGCTTTGGCCAACACTACTGAAATAGGTTTGTGTGTATAGCTGTTAAACGTGTCGATCTGAACATAAGTGATCTTCTCTCCTACTGCCAATGCTGTGTTCGAGGGCAACGTCCAGGGTGTTGTTGTCCAGGCAAGAACAAAAATATTCTTATCGGTGCTTTTAAAAAGAAACTCCGACTTCGCATTGCGCGTAATTTTAAACTGCGCTACAACAGAGGTGTCCTTAACATCCTTGTAACACCCCGGCAAATTCAATTCGTGCGAACTTAATCCCGTGCCTGCTGCTGGCGAATACGGCTGAATGGTGTACCCTTTATACAATAATTTTTTGTCGTAGAGTTGTTTTAAGATCCACCACAGCGATTCTATGTACTCTTTTTCATAGGTGATGTAGGGTTTATCCAAATCTACCCAGTAACCCATTTTCAGTGTAAGATCATCCCATTGATCTTTATACTTCATTACCGTTTCGCGGCACTTCTTATTGTATTCTTCTACCGAGATTTTTTTGCCAATGTCATCTTTGGTGATGCCGAGTTCTTTCTCAACCTGTAACTCAACAGGCAAGCCGTGGGTATCCCAGCCACCTTTACGGTTTACCTGATAGCCTTGAAGTGTTTTAAACCGGCAAAAAATATCCTTCACGGTTCGGGCCATTACATGATGGATACCTGGAGTTCCGTTGGCTGATGGCGGGCCTTCATAAAAGGTGAATGAAGGTGCTCCTTCGCGATTGCTTACTGATTTCTCGAAAATCTTTTCCTCTTTCCAGAAAGCCAGAATATCGGTGGCCACCTGGGCAAGGTTCAAATCTTTAAATTCTTTGTATTTGCTCACTTCACACTAAAATAAGGGGCGCAATTTAGGATTTTTTAAGGATTGAGAGGAATAAAATGACCCTCCAAACCCAAATTAGACTTGAGCGTTATCGCTTTGATCTTTTAGCCGAACGCCAAATATCTTGAGCCAAAACCTATAAACAAGGATAAGCACAAGGATTGTGATTACTAGCATGATCAAAGAACCTTCAGCCCCGAAATCTCCGCCAGTCAAAAGAGCACTGGAAAGAAATTGTGGAGCAAAGATGCCTACTTGATCTTGTCCACTTACACATAATCCAAGTATAGCTCCTTGAACAAAATTCCAAGCCCAATGCAAACCAACGGCCATAGAAATAGATCCTGTTCTTAACGTTATTAGTCCCATTAAGGAACCTGAGGCAGTAATTGTAGATAAACCAATTACAGTAACATGATCATTACCTAGATGAAACAATCCAAATATTACAGATGAAACAAGGAGTGAAATAAAATCACTATATTTTTCTTTTAGGATTGAAAGAATATGTCCTCGAGAAACAATTTCCTCTATTACTGCAATCATTAAAAAAAAGAAAAAATCGAAATAGAACTGTTTAGAAAAGTCTGCTAACTCAAATCTGATAATACCAAAGGATTGAGTGATGATCATAAAAACAATCATGAACATAGTCCCAAAGCCAAAACCTTTGAGAAAATCCTTCCACAATGGAATTATAAATAGTGAACTAAGCTTTCGCTTCTCTCCTCGTACCGTAATATAGGTGACCCAAATTGTGCCAACCAGCATTCCTAAAATAGTAGTGAGATTTATTACATTTGGATAGGGTGGCCTATTTCTAAAGTCCCAATCAAATACAAATTGATTAATAATAAGAACAGGTATAAAGGCTACCACACAACAGCCGAACCATTTTAGGAAATATGCCAGAAGACGCCACCAACTGCTCTGTCTTGTTCTGCTAGACGATATTGGTGACTTCATTGAATCACTCTGCTGATCCCTGACGATCGTGGATTTTAATCTTGCTTAGATCGATGGCCTCGTCATCACTTTCACCGTAAAAACTGGTGTCGAAGTCGTCAATAGGCAAACGGTGTTTACTCTTTTTAGGCTTGTCAAACGTCATGATAAGCGCTGGTAATAAAATGAGGTTGGTAAACATGGAGATCAACAACGTAGTAGAGGTAAGCAAGCCCAGCGCCACTGTGCCTCCGAAATCTGAAAAAGCAAAAATGATAAACCCGGCAAACAGCACCACCGATGTATAGACAATGCTTTTTCCAGTCTCTAAAATACTTTCACTTACAGAGCGTGGCACAAAGAATCCGCTCGACAAAAGCTCCTGCCTATACTTTGCCAGAAAGCGAATCGAGTTATCGACCGAGATGCCAAACGTAATGCTAAAAATAAGAGCCGTACTTGCCTTTAGTGGGATGTTGAAATATCCCATTAACCCGGCTGTTATCATTAGTGCAATCAAATTTGGAACTAGTGAAATCAAAATCATACGAGCGTTGGCAAATAGAATAGCCATGGAGAGCGTAATCAGAATGCACGCAAGAATTAAACTTTCTGTTAGATTCTCAATCAAAAATTTATTGCCCTTAATGAATATTTTAGATGACCCCGTTACGGTTACCTTAACTGAATCGCTCTCTGACCGCAAAGTTTTCTTTAATTCCGTTACCAGTTTCGCAGCCCTGGGCTCAATAACATGATTCACTAACGAATCCAACCGAATAGAACCTATATCGGCCATCTGCATGGAGATACGCATCCTTTGATAGGTAGAGTCCACAAAAGAATTAAACAGTCCGCTGTTATCCGTTTGACCTTTCAGATAACCAAGAACATATTTTGCTTCTATATCCGATGTGGGAAGAGCATACCATTCGGGATTATTATTGTAATACGCTTGCCGCGAGGCCTTGATGAAACTAAGGATTGAAATAGGCCGCGAAGCCAGTGAGATGGAATCAAGAGACAATTCGAATTCATCAATCGTTTTTGCAATCTTAAGATTTTGAAGTGGCCTGCTTCGTTTGGTTTGTAAATCGACTTCAATTTCAAGGGGCATTATGCCACTGAAGTTTTCTTCTACAAAGTTCAAATCCTTTTTCACCTGACTCTCGGCCGGTATATCATCCACCATAAAAGAAACCGAGTAAAGCTTCGACATGCCCACCAGCGCAAACACTGTAATAGCCGCGGTAGCCACGTAAATGGCAATGCGGTGCCGATGCACCATTAAGTCGATCAACCGAACAAAGCCACCCAGTATTTTAAAGTCCAAATGGCGTAAGTGCTTAGCGTTCGGTTCTGGCATCCATGATAAAATGCCGGGAATCATGATCAGGCTCACAATAAACAAGGCGATGATATTGATACCAGCTACTATTCCAAACTCTCGCAGAATCGTGATATCCGTTGACAATAACGTTAAGAAACCAATGGCCACAGTTAAATTTGTAAGGAAAGTAGCGAGACCCATTTTGAGCACTACCGCCTTAATTGCCTCCATCTTGTTTTTGCGATTCACAAATTCAAGGTGATACTTATTCAACAAGTAGATAGCGTTAGTAATACCTATCGTAACAATAACAGGTGGAATCAGGCCACTTAACAAACTAATTTTAAAGCCTAACAAGGTTATGGTGCCAATGGTCCATACCACCACTACGCCAATCATGATCATAGAAAAAATTACCGCTCGTACTGATCGGAAGAAAAGCAGCATAATTACCCCGGTAACAATAGCCGAGAGGTATAAAAAGAAAGACAACTCTTTACGAACCTGTTGTGCCATTATCGATCGCACAAAAGGCAATCCCGCATAGTGAATCTGAACTCCCGTGTCTTCTGAAAATTTTGCGCCTAAAGCAATCAAGGTATTAGTAACATCAATACGCTTGGCAGAGTTGGCATACTCCTTCTTCATAGGCGCAAGAATCATAGTGGCTCCGTTTTCCACGTTCACTAATTGCCCCATATAAAATTTTTGGTCGCGAGCTAACGCTAATAAACTGTCAAGCTGTTGTTGTGATTGAATCTGTTCTGGAAAAAGGGGCTCAAAGTAAAATCTCTTTTCGGCAGTATCTTTTAACATTATACGCAGTAACGGCAGCGACAATACTTCACCCACCCCCTCAATCTTTCTTATCTCATTGCTGAATTCCTTTAACTTTCGAAAGTTGTCGAGTTTATAGATCGAGCTATCCTTAACTCCAATCGCCATCATGTTGCCATCTTCACCAAACTGCGCTTTAAAGCGATTGAAGAAAATCATGTCTGGGTCGTTGAGCGGCACGGTACGCATAAAGTCGTAGCTCATCTCAACTTTGGTAGCATGAAACCCCATAAATAGCGTAATCACTCCAATGATCGCGATCAGGAACGTGCGAAAACGAATAATAAAATCTGCTATTTTAACCCACATCTTTCTTGGATTCCTACTATGCCTTCAAAAAGAGGCTTAAAACTAAGGATTTTTGCAAATAAAACCCTGAAATGGAATCTTGGCAATAACCGCCAGTGTAAAACCTTAAATCTCAAAGCCCTTAATCTTTCGGTACAGAGAGAGCGCGTGTCGGTCGGTCATTCCAGAAACAAAATCAATTACCTCCCTAAAGTGCAAATAGGTATTATCCGGATTGTCTTGAATTACTGAGATTGTTTCCATGGGCAGTAACCGGGCGAGATTAGCATATTTACGCGCCTGATTCTTCTTAATCAGATGCTCCGCTGCAAGAATGAATTCCGATAGCAGTCCGGGCAATACCTCAAAGCCGGCAGACTCAATTTCAACAACATGGCGGGCCCGGTAAATTTTCTCTATGGATAGGTCAATAATCTGTTTTAATTCATTTTTATACGCGCCTAAGTCGGTCAGCGCCTTATCAAATTGGCCGGTCAGCATTTCAGTTTCGTGCTGAAGAAATACCTCTACTGCATCGTTGATCAGTTTACCGATGGCTAAAGCCCGAAGCACTCCGATTTTCTCATCCACACTTTTTATTTTGGCTGCCTTAGCGGGATTAAATTCCTCGCGCAGAATACCCGCTAATAATTCAATGGTATCGTTAACAGAGACCAACCCTAATCGGCAACCGTCTTCCAGATCGATGATGTTATAACAAATGTCATCAGCCGCTTCAACTAAAAAAGCGAGTGGATGCCGGGCCCAGGAATTACCTGAATTTTGAATTAGCTCCAATCGGCTTGCCGTATCAGCAAACAAAGTTTGCTCTGTCTGAAAGAATCCAAATTTCTTCTGACTCTTTTTAGATTTATCGCGTTCAGGAAAAAAAGCCGCACAAGGATATTTTGTAAAAGCACCTAACGTGGCTACCGTTAATCGCAAGCCCTGATACTGTCTTTTATTTAAAATGCGAAACCCCTGCGCATTTCCTTCAAAGTTTGTTAGATCCGTCCATTCGGCTTCGGTAAAATGCGGCTTGTACTTTTGCCCAGCGTGATGCAGAAAAAAATCACTTAGTCCGTCTTCGCCCGAATGACCAAACGGGGGATTACCCAGATCGTGTGCTAACGATGCCGAGGCTACGACTGTGCCAAAATCATGCGATGAGAACTGTGAAGTCAGATCAGCATGCCGTTGAAGTAGCACATCCCCTACGCGCCTGCCCAGCGAACGGCCAACACTGGAAACTTCGAGACTATGCGTTAACCGTGTGTGCACAAAATCATGTTCCGGCAATGGATGAACCTGTGTTTTATCTTGTAGTCTGCGAAACGGGTGCGAAAAGATTATGCGATCGTAATCTTGCTCAAACGCGCTTCGTGAAGACTCTGTTGATTCAACCTTTTGATTCAATCGTTGCGAGGAGAGTAGTTGGATCCAATTCATAGCTCGTATTGTCAATTCGATTTATGGAAATAAAGGTTTCTGTTGTGTGCGTGGAACATTTAGCTTGATCGGATCTTGCTTAAAAAGCTGCACCAAAATAAGATAAAGCCCAGGCTGCGCTTGTTGAAAAGGGCGTGGGCGTTCAAAAAAATTCTCTACTGCTACCGCGAAAAATTCTTCCATGCTATCAAAAGCATAGGGGCGGAAAAAATGAGTTTCATTAGCAGCCAGACTTTGCATTTCGTGTTCGGCATATTTCTCAAATTGTTCTACTAATTCGGGGTCTAGTACGCAGTAACTATCCACCAGTTTATATTCCAACCACAAGGCATGCGCAAATTCGTGAAGCAATAAATTAATACCATCCTGTTCATAGTGCAGTCCTTCGGCAATCCCACGCCAGCTAAACACAATGGTTCGTAAACCCGGGTTGACTTCTCCTTTGTGTCTTCGATTTGTAATTCGGGAATTATAGTAGTCGGGGTAGACTATTATTCGTTTAAAGAAGGACAATCCCTTCGATGGAAGAAATAAAAGCAGTTGTGCTGCAGCACACGAGATTATCGCCTTCATAGCCCGGGTCAACTTTATTTTTTCGCGAGGCACAAACTCAAAATACTCATAATGATCGCGAGCTGATCGCAGAAATTTCATCTTATGCGCCCAGGGCAAAGCCGTATAATAGGCATAGCGATGATTCAGAAATCGATGAAAGATGGGCCCGTAATAAAAACGGAAGCGCAACTCCTGATATCCTGCATACAGAAGTCGCGCTGCAGCTGCTAGTATAGCAGCCCACATATTAAATTTTCTTTAACAATCCAGCCATCGAAACGGAATCCTGAATAATTGATTTCACGGAATTGATTGCTACGCGCTCTTGTTTCATAGTGTCGCGATCACGAATCGTTACCGTATTATCTTCCAGCGTTTGATGATCGATGGTAACACAATAGGGAGTACCAATGGCATCCTGCCTGCGGTATCGTTTTCCTATAGCATCTTTCTCTTCGTAGAAACATCGAAAATCAAACTTCAACAAGTCCATTATTTCGTGTGCTTTTTCGGGTAAGCCATCTTTCTTCATCAACGGAAGTATGGCCACTTTATTAGGAGCCAAGGCAGCCGGAATTTTTAATACAACGCGTTCGCTTCCATCTTCTAGCTTCTCTTCTTTGTAAGAAGAGGCTAATACAGAGAGAAACATCCGATCGAGACCAACAGACGTTTCCACTACATACGGAATGTAGTTTTGATTGTCCTCCGAATCAAAATACTGCAGCTTCTTACCAGAAAATTTTTCATGGCTCTTCAAATCAAAATCAGTACGCGAATGGATCCCCTCCAATTCGCGAAAGCCCATAGGAAAGTTAAATTGGATATCGCAGGCGGCATTGGCATAATGAGCCAGATTTAAGTGATCATGATACCGATAGTTTTCTGAACCTAATCCCAAAGCTTGATGCCATTGAAGGCGTTTCTCTTTCCAGTATTCGTACCATTTCATCTCCTCACCCGGCTTCACAAAAAATTGCATTTCCATTTGTTCAAACTCACGCATTCTAAAAATAAACTGGCGCGCTACAATTTCATTACGAAATGCTTTTCCAATTTGAGCAATACCAAAAGGTATTTTCATTCGCCCTGTTTTTTGCACATTCAAAAAGTTAACGAATATACCTTGTGCCGTTTCGGGTCGTAAATAAATCTTATTGGCATCATCAGCCACCGAACCCATTTCGGTTGAAAACATGAGATTAAACTGGCGCACCTCAGTCCAGTTTTTAGTGCCCGAGATAGGATCTGCAATTTCAAGATCAACGATTATTTGCTTTAAGTCGGCCATATCCCCGCGACCGAGCGCATCTTTCATACGGGCATTTATTTCGTCAATCTTTTTCTGATACTCCACCACTCGGCCATTGGTGCTTAAAAACATTACCCGATCAAAATTTTCGAATCGCTTAGCGGCCTTCTCAACTTCCTTTTCAATTTTTTCTTCCAGCTTCTCAATAACTCCTTCAATCAATTGGTCAGCCCGGTAGCGCTTTTTCGAATCTTTGTTATCAACCATGGGGTCGTTAAAGGCATCTACATGGCCAGAGGCTTTCCAGATAGTGGGGTGCATGAAAATAGCCGCATCGATACCCACAATATTATCGTGGAGCAGCGTCATGAATTTCCACCAATATTCTTTGAGGTTGTTTTTTAGTTCGGATCCGTTCTGCCCATAATCGTAGACGGCACTAAGTCCATCGTAGATTTCGCTGGAAGGAAAAATAAACCCATACTCCTTCGCATGGGAGATTACATTTTTAAAAAGATTGTCTTCTTGGTTTGCCATAAGTCGCAAAGATAGAAATTAGTGGCTAGCCAAAAGAGAAGCGAACTAATAAATAAAATTAAGTTGGAAGGGTGATGGTAAACAAAGATCCTTTTCCAAATTCCGATTCAAATGAAATCTGACCATTAAGTTTATCGACTGCCTCCCTGGCAATATATAGACCTAGACCTGAACCTGTAGAGGTGTCGGTTGCGCGATAAAACATTTCAAAAAGTTTACCGTGATATTCAGATCGAATGCCAATGCCATTGTCCTCAATCTGAATCCGTTTACTATTGTCTTGAGCGGATGCTCTTATTCTTAAAAATGGTTTTGGCTTTGTAAAATCCTGATACTTAAAAGCATTCGCGATGAGATTATTTAATATTACCCGTAACCGCGATTCGTCTGTTTTAATCTGGAATGATTCATCAATATGAATTTCAATTTGCACCTTGTTGGTATCAACAGAATATTTAAGCGTATTTACTACCTCGTGGACAATCTTTTTTATCGGCACCTCAATAATATCCACCTTAAGCCTGGCATTCCGAGAATACGCCACTATTTCTTTTATATAATTGTCCATTACCTCAATTCTCTCCTGCATCAGACGGAGATAGTTTTGGGCTTGAGCCGGATCTCGCTGAGCCAGATTTATTAATCCCGACATGGAGGTAAGTGGTGCGCGCAAATCGTGCGAAGCGCTGTAAACAAAGCGGTCAAGCTCCTGGTTTGTTTTAATCAGTTCTCTATTTTTTGTCAAAATATTCTTTTCAGAAGATGTAACCATTCGATCAAAAAAAATGAGAATTAGAATCCCGACAATCAGCACGAGAAAAAAACTTACAATGAGATAAAAATGTGCCTCATTAGGCTTGAACTCGTCTGGTTTAAAGATGGCAATAAGAAAGAGTGCGTAACTTAATAAGGTAAATCCAATTCCTAAAAACTTTTCACGGTAGCCAAACACGGCTAAAGCGCCCAGGCTACTAAGAATAAAATATAAGTACGACCCTGTTTGAAGCGGGTCGAAATCTATGTAGGAAAAGTAAAAAGCAAAAAAATTGCACCGCAATAGATGAATGATGATGGCGGTATTCACGTATTGCCACCTTAACAGGAAAAGACATAACCCCCCAATCAGAAATCCGATAAATAAAGAAAACGGTTTGCCTTCGTCATTAAATAAATTGACTACGAAATAAAAGAAGTCAATGCCTACATACATGAGAATAAGGTAGGCTCCGAGAATTATTTTTCTTTTTTCGCTTTCTGTTTCAAGAACCCTGTCTTTCAGGACAAAACTTTGAATACTCATAATTGTTAATTTGGAAGCCAAACCGAAAATGTAGAGCCTTTAGCCGGTGCCGAACGAAGTTGAATAGCTCCTTTTAATTTAGCCAGAGTTTCCTGAACAATGTAGAGGCCTAATCCTGAACCTTGAGATTTTTCGGAAGCACGATAAAACATTTCAAAGATTTTAGGTTGGTGCTCGGTTGCAATCCCCAATCCATTGTCTTCAATATCAATTCGAACCATATGCTCTTCTACCTGTGCCTTAATATACACTTCCTGTTGTTCCTTTTGCGGATCATGATATTTAAAAGCGTTGCCTATCAGATTATTTAATACGACTTTTAATCGGGTAGTATCTGAGATAATCTCCAAATCGGGTGCAATATCTAACCGCACATAGATTTGTTCCATCCCCTCAGCAAACTTCAAATCCTCTACGATTTCTTTTATGAAAATAAGGAGATTAAATTGTTCTTGCTTTACTTCTTGCCTCGTATTTCTTGAAAAATCAATAATTTCTTTAATAAAGCCATCCATGTTGTTAACACGCTGGCGCATTAGGTCAAGGCATTGATTGATCTCAGCCGGGTCGGAGGTTTTATGAGCCACTTCAATCAATCCCAGCAGTGAACTCAGCGGGGCTCTTAAATCATGAGAGGCGCTGTAAACAAAACGGTCTAATTCCCGGTTCGTCTTCGCTAATAAATCATTTTTAGCTAGTAATTCTTTTTCTGCAGATTGATTGACCTCAATCAAGAAATAAAGAAGTGCGATGCCTGTGATTAGCGAGATTGTAAAATTTATTGCAAAATTGATTTGAATATACTCTTGGGTAAGATCACGTGGTGGTCTAAGTGAAATACCGAACCAATAGGAAAGAAAAAACAGAATCAAGGACAACAGTGCGAACAAACCAGCCAGAATTCGATCTTTATGCCCAAACAAGGCAAGCCCTGTAATACCTGAAATAACAAACAGCATATAAATTCCTGTCTCATTGCTACCGCCCGAGGCAAACAGAAAAATAATAAGATTGATAATTAACAGAAACAGAGTGTTTGCGAACTTGTATTTGCGCTTCCTGTTTAAAACAAAGGTTATGACACTTGTTACAATAACTCCCACATAGTATGGTGCATTTCCTTGGATATTGCTCAACCAATCGGTGATTAAATAAACAATACCGACTGCAATAGAAACAACGATCAGGTGGCCTCGCAAAAGCGCGCTCTTATAATCTACCCATGAGTGAATATAGGTACCTTTACCTATGATTAAATTTCTAAAACCCGAACCAAACATTAAAATCTAAATTGGTATAAAAAGCTCAAGATAAAGCCAATTTACTTACCTACCGAGGCAAATGTTTATTCTAAACTTATCAGGCCATTGCCTCCTTGAGAAAGTCGTTTAGTGGCTTAAGGGTCTTGCAGACTATCGCTACGCTTTTACCAAAATCTTTACTAGTAACTTCTTTATCCGTAAAGCTATACGATACAATAAAGCTTTTATGCCGAAGCAGGTCAATGTGCGGGTGATCCTTGGGGAATCCTTTGGGAGCTGTTTTCAGCTTATCGAAATCGCCTAAGGCGGGAAACAGCTTTTTAAACTTTTTGTCATTCAGAATCTTTAGAAATGGCTTCGTATTGTAATCAATTTCTTGCCGGATCTTTGCCAGGTTTTCATTGTCGGGCATATAAATTCCGCCCGCAACAAAACTTTTTCCGGGTTCCAGATGAAGATAGTAACCTGGCTCTTGTTCCATTTTACCATGAGCCGAAAACCCGGCACCCATATTTACTTTATAGGGCCGCTTATCTTTACTGAATCGTACATCCCGATAAATTCTAAAGCCAAGCTTACGTGGGTTGAGACCCGCCAAACTATTATCAAACTTTAGTAACTCTTTATGAAGCGCCTCCAAAAAATCTTCGAATTGAGTTTTAACCTCCAGATATCGGGGCTTATTCTTTTCAAACCACTCGCGATTGTTATTGCGGGAGATGTCTTTCAGAAACTTGAGAATAGCTTTTAAATCCATTAGATATAAACGTTTATCAAAAAAATATAAGTAACCCGAAAAACCTTTCAATTAAAGATACTCAACGATCGTCTCAAGGCCAATGCCACGCGAGGCTTTGACAAGAATAGTAGAATCTGAAATAGGATTCTTTTTAAGTGCCTCTATCAACAAGTCTTTTGTCTTGTAGAAATTTCCAGCGCTATAAGTATTTCTGGCAGCCTGCATTAGTTTACCGCAGAAGAAAACCTGATCAAATTTCTTACTCATCAAAAGTTCGCCAATTTTTTTATGCTCGCTCTCCGCTTCTTCTTCTAATTCAAACATATCTCCTAAAATTGCCACCTTTTTCAAAGCCTTCATGGCTGCCAGATTATTAATGGCTGCTTCCATCGAACTTGGGTTAGCATTGTAGGCATCCAGAATAATAGTGTTTGTTCCTTTCTCAATTATCTGCGATCGCATGTTGCCCGGTACATAGTCGGCTATTGCCTGATTAGCATCTTCAAGCGAAACACCAAAAAACTTTCCGATACAAAGGGCCACTAAAATATTTTCAAAATTATAGGCACCCAATAATTGGGTTTGTACGATTTCATTATTCTCCGCTTCAAAGCGAATAAAAGGTTCGGCATCAACAAACCGCGCTGAGTAATAATCGCCCTGCGAAGAATAAAAATAGGGGTCGCTAAACCGCTTGGCCATGTTTGCCAGAATTTGATTTTGAGAATTAATAAACACCATCCCCTTAGTCACAATCAAATGCTGATACAATTCTGACTTGCCACGAATAATATTTTCAAAACCACCAAAAGTACCGATGTGCGCCTTACCAATATTGGTAATAAAGCCATGAGTGGGATTAGCAATCGAGCAGAGCAAAGCTATTTCTCCCACATGATTGGCCCCCATTTCAATAACAGCAATTTCAGTTTGTTTAGTAATACTCAAAACCGAAAGGGGAACCCCAATATGATTATTCAGATTTCCCTTGGTAGCAAAAACATTAAACTTCTTGCCAAGCACAGCATTCAGCAACTCCTTACTGGTTGTTTTTCCGTTGGAACCCGTAAGTCCAATAATGGGTATGGTGAGTTGTTTACGATGATGCCGGGCAAGATCCTGCAACGCTGTGAGCACATCCTTAACTAAAATGCATCGCGGGTCATTGGCATGCACTGGTTCATCTACCACTGCGTATCGGGCACCCTTCTCTAAAGCCTGATGGGCAAACTCATTGGCATTGAATTTATCTCCGCGCAAGGCAAAGAATATAGAGCCGTTTGCAATCTGCCGTGTATCGGTAGAAATTACTCCGGTTTCGATGAATTTCTCGTAGAGCTTCTCCGTTTGCATATAAGTATATCCGATCAGGTCAAGTATCTTGCAGGCAAGATAACAGTAGGCAGTGGGTGAACGTTATAGAAGGTAGTTTTTTTTAAATGAGAACAGTCTGGCTCTTGCTTTTTTTTATAATTTCTTCTAGCGGATACGCACAATTTACGTATTCACTCGATCAAAGCATTCCAGTTGAGGTAAATGGCAAAACTCTTGATCTAGCCTGGGCAGGTGGCCTAAACGCAGCACAACTTAACACCATGGATTTGAACGGGGACAACAAACAAGATCTTGTTGTATTTGATCGTACGGCCAATAAAGTTCTTACTTATTTAAATCAGGATAGCCAGTATAAATACGCCCCTGAATACGAAGAACTATTTCCCGATCAGGTAAGTCAATGGATGCTTCTGCGCGATTTTAATTGCGATGGCCGAAAAGATATTTTTACAAGCGATCCTTTTGGGATAATTGTATTTGTAAATACGACCAAGCCCGGAGAAAATCTTTCGTGGCGATATTACAATCCGGGGTTTCCACTACTCACCAAAGGCTTTAGTGGCAACGTAAATCTTAAAGTCAACGAATCGGATATTCCTGCCATTGATGATATTGATGGGGATGGAGATTTGGATATTTTGAATGTTCGCTTTGTTGGGTTGGGAACTATAGAGTGGCATAAGAATTTGAGTATAGAGCGCACCGGCACCTGCGACTCGCTACAATTAGAGCGTGTAACACAATACTATGGAAGTGTGGAAGAATGTGAATGTGGCAAATTTGCTTTTGGCCAAACCTGTGCATCGCTGCCCGGAGGTCGCACGCAGCATTCTGGTGGTAAAGCGTTATTGACTATGGATCTGGATAATGATGGCGATCGGGAATTGCTCTTCTCTGAAGAAGCGTGTGCGCGAGTTTATATGATGCAAAATAACGGAACGCCTCAGGATGCAGCGATGAACAGTGCAGTTGCCTTTCCGCCTTCTATCCCTATCAACTTATTAATTTTTCCGGCTACTTTTAGCGAAGATGTAGATTTCGATGGTTTAAATGATTTGGTAGTCTCCCCAAATATTTCTGCGCGAACTTTCCGAAATACCAACTTCAAAGAATCTGTGTGGTTTTATCGAAACACAGGTACCGCCCAAGTGCCCAACTTTACATTTCTAAAAAGAAATTTCCTTCAGGAAGATATGATTGAAGTAGGCGATAATGCAGTGCCCGCTTTTATCGATTCCGATGGTGATGGCGATCAGGATATGTTCATCAGCACGTACATTGGCCCCGACTTGGCAAGCTCCGTTTATTTTTATGAGAATATTGGAACCCCTTTCAACGCCAGTTTTAAATTGATAACTACTGATTTTATTAATCTTTCATTCTCTAATTTATTTAATATCAAAATCCAATATGCCGACATTAACGGAGACGGAACATTTGACTTTGTATTTACCGGAACGGGGCCTCAGAACGGTCAAACATCATTGTTATTCATCCCTAACTTATCGACAACGCAACTTAACTTTTCAGGGCAAACCATTCAATCTGCCAACTTTGAAATAGACCAGACTGAAAATATCTTACTTACAGATGTAGATCTGGATGGGATACAAGACTTGCTGGTGGGCAAAAGTAACGGAGCCGTTCAATATTGGAAAAACAATGGGCCCGCAGGGCAATTCAACTATTCTTTACAAACCGATAGTTTTTTGGGTCTGGGAATAAGCACCGATCGACAGAGCCCATCGCTGACAGCTGGCGATCTGGATGCAGATGGACGCAGCGATTTGGTTTTAGGAAACCAGCGAGGCGAACTCGCCATTTATGGAGACTTCCGCGCTCAGAATCAAAACATTGCTGCTATAACAGATATTGTTTATAATCCAATCACAGAGAAATATTATTCTAAAAATCTGGGCGGAAGAAGTTGGCCTACTATTATTAACCTTTTCAACAGCGATAAACCTGCTTTGGTCGTTGGCAATACGCTAGGCGGGGTATTAGTTTTAAAAAATGAAGCAAGCCAAGTTCTTCCTGAAAATCCGGTGGTTGATCTCTATCCGAATCCGCTTGAGAATACAGAGACATTATTTATAAAAGCCGATCGTAATATGACCGTTCAATTTTATACGGCCTTGGGCCAAACTCTTTCAGAATCTCATTTTGTTCCAGCCAATCAGGAGTATCCAGTATTACTTACGGGATTATCGCCAGGTATTTATCTCGCACGATTTACCTACAATGGTAAAACCTTGGGTAAACGATTTATCATTAATTAAAAGCAAATCTACTTTTACCATGAATTCTTTTGCTGTCATTTTCGACATGGATGGTGTATTGGTTGACACCAATCCCTATCATAAAATTTCATTAAAGCAATTTTGCGAAGGCTATGGATATCAGTTGAGCGAAGAGGACTTGGTTAATAAAATCTATGGACGCACCAACAATGAATGGATCCGCAATCTGTTTGGCTCATTACCAAAAGAAAGAATTTTAGAATTGGGCGAAGAAAAAGAAGCCCTGTTTCGATCTATATATAGAGATGTAATCGAACCCTTGGCGGGACTGGAGGAATTTTTAAAACGACTAACACAAGCGGAGATTCCGATTGCGATTGGCACCTCAGCCCCGCGCAGCAATGTTGACTTTGTTCTTGAATTAACCCGACTTAAAAAATATTTCGATATTATTCTTGATCAATCGCATGTGGAGCACGGTAAACCCAACCCGGAAATCTATTTGAAAGCGGCTGATCAATTAGGCTTTGAACCTAAGCATTGTATTGTTTTTGAAGACTCTCTTTCGGGTGTTGAGTCTGCCCAGAGAGCGGGGGCCAAAGTGGTGGGCGTAACCACGACCCATAATCGCCAGGAGTTAGCTCACACTGATTTTGTCATTTCCGATTTTATGGACTTAATTCCTGAAACGCTCTATAGAGAAGTTTTTGTAAATTGATTAGCGAATTAAATTATTTGCGAACGCGTATTTAATCAACCCCACTAACGAAGTGGTGTTCGTTTTACGGAAGATATTTTTTCGATGGGTTTCTACCGTGCGCTCGCTGATGAATAATTTTTCTGCAATCTGCTTGTTCGAATATTCCTTGGCAATCAGATTTAATATCTCGCGTTCGCGTTCTGTTAGTAACTCCTCCGGTTGCCCCTGCATGCCACTCAGCATTAATCGTGTAATTTCAGGACTTACGTAGGGCATGCCGCTTACAATCTGCTTAAGCGCACTTTTTAACTCCGCTTGTTGAATGCTTTTCAACAAATAACCGTCCACTCCCTCTTTTAAAATTTGCTTTACCAACATTCCCTCATCGTGCATGCTGAGAATAACCCGTTTTACAGTTGGGTGTTTTTTTTTAACCTCAACCGCCAACTCTAGTCCGGTGGCTCTGGGTAACCTGTAATCGGTTAATAACACATCGGGCACAAACTGTTCCAGTAAGATGGATGCCTCTTCGGCACTTCCTGCTGCACCCAGAATTAAAAAGTCAGGATCTTGGTTGAACATGGCACGCAGGCCATCCAGAACAATCTGATGGTCATCGACAAGAATTAAT
>Ga0154020_10002660_pt1 | contig 21765 bp, 17 predicted proteins | sample Klosneuvirus_201_FD_109709 | JGI IMG/M metagenome (GOLD analysis project Ga0154020, IMG submission 109709) | Active sludge microbial communities from wastewater, Klosterneuburg, Austria - Klosneuvirus_20160825_MG | ecosystem: Engineered > WWTP > Aerobic digester > Activated sludge | place... | reverse complement strand
GAGCTCGCCGAGCGGGCGGGGGACCTCGCGAAGGAGCTCCAGATCACGCTCGTCGCCGCCGGCCACTACGCGACGGAGGTGTTCGGCGCACAACGCCTCGTCGACGAGCTCCGCATGAAGTTCCCGACACTCGACGTGACGTTCGTCCCCACACCATCGCCGCTCTGACGCAGCGTATGATGAAGGCGTGCGCTGGCTGTCTCTCCTGCTACTGAGCCTGGGTTGTCGCCAGCTGCTCGGCATCGAACACGGCGACGTGGTGGTCGACGCGGAACCGAGCGAAGACATGGGCGCGCCCGATGGCGACGGCCCGATCGCGAATGGCCACGACGAGGATAGCGACGGCGTTCCGGACGCGATGGACAACTGTCCGACGATCGCGAACCCGTCGCAGAGCACGCTGACGTCGGGCGAGTCCGTGGGGGATGCCTGCGATCCGCGCACCGCCGGTGGCGATCGCGTCGCCGCGTTCTTCTCGTTCGAGCAGCCCCAGCGTCCGTCGGACTTGACGGGCGGGCAGACGTTCGAGGGGGACCACGCAACCATCAGCAGCGGCGGCGAGCTCGCGACGAAGGATCAGCTCGAGATGACGCGATGCTCGGTGATCGTGTCGAACACCCTGCCCGTGGTCGGTGCGGCTAGTGTCGAGCTCCGGTTCGGAACGATCACGTGCCGCCTCGGTCCGTGCTCGGGCACCGGTATGTACTGTCTCCAGGCCGTCGGCCTCAGCTCGACGAGCGAGACGGATGCGGTATTCGCGCCCACCTTCCGGTTCGACATCACGCAGGTGGACGGCAATGTCACGTGCGAGCTCCACACGCCGACCGCGACGACGATGGCGACCGCCAATACGTCGAGCATCCAGGAGGAGCGGCTTCGCGTGCGCGCGACCGGTGTGACCGCAACCATCGACTCGTTGATCGTCTACGACGCGCCATAGCGCGTATGATGCGGACGTGCGGTGGGTCGCGATCACGTGCGCGCTCGTCGGTCTGGGCGGATGCCGGCAGATCCTCGGGATCGAGGATGGAGTGGTTGCGGTGGTCGGTCACGACGAGGATCTCGATGGTGTCGATGACGGACTCGACAACTGTCCCGCCGATCCCAATCCGGCCCAGACGACAACGGAGTCGGGCATCGGGTCCGTGTGCGATCCGCATCCAGAGACCGATGGCGATCAAGTCGCGCTGTTCCTGTCGTTCTATCCGGACGGCCAGCCCGACGAGGTCGAAGACGCGAACATCGGGTACGCGAGCGACATGGCCACGATCACGAACGCCGAGATCCGTACCGACGACAGCTTCGCTGCCTCGGCGGTCACCGCGCAGCTCGTGTTCGGATCGTTCGTCGGCGCGGAGGCCGCCGCCGAGATCGCGGTGGGCGATCGAGCGTGTCGCATCGCCTCCTGCGGCTCGCGAATCTGCGTCTACGCCGACGACGGCATGGCGACAGGCTCGATGGCGTTCACGCCCGGCTCGATCGAGGTCTCGCTCGCACTCGTGCAGACGGACACGATGCTCGCGTGCGTGCTGGCGCCGAGCGTGGTCGTCACGCTCCCCGAAACCGACATCGTGTCGGACCGCGTGCGCGTCGGCGCGACGGCGGCCACGATGTCGGTGAAGAACATCGCGATCTACGACGTGCCGTAGCGCGATCGCCGGCCGCCGATCGCGACAGTGTTGGCGAAAACCGCCAGCAACGCGCGCGCCTCGGATGCGACGAGAATCAAGGGCACGCGTCGCGCGGCAACTCGATTCGACGCACGTCGCGGTCGCGCGACAGCTCGATCATGTGAACATCGGCGAAATCATTCACGCGCTCTCGTCGCGCCGCCGGCATGAAACTCGCTCCGCGCGCGCGTGATGCGAACAACGTGGAAGTTGATCCTTGTGTCCCTGTCCCTCGTGATCGGATTCGCTGCGTGCGATGACGATGACGGCTCACCACCACCCGTCGATGCAGCTCCGACGCAAGACTCGGGCCCGCCGCCCCTCGAGCCCTAGTCGACGTTCGCCGATACGGCGTGCGCGATCGCCCTCACCATTCGGCGGATGAGACGGTCGCGTGCTGTCGCACGTGGCTGTCGCACGTGGCCGTGTCGGGTGCTCGTCCGCGTTCACTGTCGCTGTGAGCGAGCGAGATCCGGCACGCCGAATGCTGCGGTGATTCCCATGTCGACCCAGTTGTTCGCGTCGCTCGCTCTGGCCCTCGGTCTCTCGGCGTGTGTGACGGATGTAGACGACGAGGATGTCCTCACCGGCGATGACCTCGAGACCGTCTCGCCGGATCCCAATGCAGAGCTCGCGACGGACCTGACCGGAACCCCGAGCGATCCGAACGTCACGGGGACAGGAAGCAACACGTGCGGAGGACAACCTCGATTGAAAGCAGACGGCCCGTGCGTGCCGAAGTGAGCCCGCCGGCGCGGCGCGCGATCACGCCCGCCACACTGCTCCTCGCGATGGAGCAAGTGGTCCGTTCGCGCCCGAGCTTGGTGTCACTGCTCGCGAAGGGCGACGTCGAGATCAAGCCGCCGTGACGGGCGGTCGTTAGAACGTCAGGCGGAAGCCGACGCGCGCGAACAGCGGCGCATAGCGCGCGCTCGTGTTGCGGAAGTTCGGGTTGCGACCGATCGGAACCGCGGACTCGTTGCCGTTCGTATCGATCGTCTTCACCCAGATCAGATCCTCGAACGTGCCACCCGAGACCGGGTTCGCCGCTTGGATCGACGCGGCGCCCATGCCGTTGGCACCCGGCTTCACGCGCGGAGCGTACGTGTTGTCGACGGCCGCGGTGCCCTGGTTGTCGTAGACGTTGTAGAGGTCGAGGAATAGCTCCGCGTGCATGTTGCGCGGCAGCTTGCGACCGTATCCGAGGTGAACGTCGAGGCCGTGCTCGAAGTCCGCGCGCTCGAGCGAGCCGCGCGGCAAGAGGAACGACTGGTTCGATCCGTAGAGGTAGTGCGAGGCGAGGGCGTTGACGGGTGCGCCCGACAGTGCGCGGAAGCGGATGCCCATCGTGAGGTCGCCGTGCCTCTCGAGGTCGGCCGTGTAGTACGCGTCGAGCTTGACGTAGTGTGGGCGATCTTGCGGCAGCGGGCCGAACTTGTTCGAGAGGAGCTCGATGAGGTCGTACTGCGTCGAGTTGTTCGGAAGGACGACCTGATCGTCATAGGAGATGAGCCCTGGATAATTTCCAACGCTGCGCGAGTACGTATACGACCCCTGCATGTACGCCTTCGACGAGAACCGGCGCGTCATCGTGAGCTGGAGCGCGTCGTAGTTGCGCACCGGTTTGTCGAAGATGCGGATGCCCTGGAACATCTTGAGCTGCGCCATCAAGCGGCCTTTGCGCTCGGGATCCTGCTCCGCGTCGATCTTGTCCTGGAACTTCTTCTCCTCCTCGGCGGACCACTCGCCGGGGTTCGACACGACGTACGTGTTCGCGTTGTCGAGCGAGACGTCCTCGATCACGCGGCTGATGCGCCGGTTCTGGTAGGCGAGGCCGAGCTTCATGTCGTCGATGACTTCGTACTCGACGCCGGCGACCCACTCGTCGAGGTACTGGCCTTTGACGCCGGGTGCGGTGACCGAGCCGTTCACGCCGAACATCTCGTTGCGGAGGTCGGCGTTGACCATGCGATCCGCGGCGTCGAGGCAGCTGTTGCCGTTCGGGCCACCGAATGCGGGATCCGTCGAGCCGCAACGACCGGGCGTGTACGACTGCACGTACTGGATCGGTGCGCCGAAGTTGTAGTTGTTGATCTCGAGCGGGATGGATTCGTAGAAGCGACCCCAGTGAGCGTAGGCCTTCGAGCGGCCTTCCTTTGTCCAGTCGTAGAGCGCGCCGACACGCGGTGCGAACATGCCTTTGAGCACGAGCGCGTTCTTGCCGTACGGATCGCCGCTGACGGGGTTCGTGGTGCCTTGCAGGAACTCCGCGAAGCGAAGGCGCTGCTCTTCGTAGCGAAGGCCCGCGTTGATGGTGATGTTCGGACGGATCTGCCAGGAGTCGCGGAGGTACGCGGCCCAGTTGAGCGTGTTGCCGTAGATCTTCGTTCCATCGGCGGCGGGCGAGCCACCGAGGTAGTCGCACTTGAACGTGAGACCACCGCCGGTGGCGCTGCCTGGATCGGGCGTCGAGCACGTGCGATCGAACCGCGAACGCGTGTCGCTGTCCTCGGTGACCTGCACCCAGCGAATGACATCGACCTCGGTGCCGATCGCGTTCTGCAAGTACGCTTCGCCGGACAGCGCGCGCGTGACTTGGCTGCGATTGTCCTCGAGATCGATGCCGGCTTTGATCTCGTGGCTACCGCCGGCCTTCACGCGTTGCGTGACACCGATCTTGCCGGACACGCGTTGATCGACGTCGTCGTACAGGCTGCCCGGACCTCCGATCGCGTACACGCGAGAATTCATCGGGCAGTTGGTGATGAACGGATATGGATCGGCACCACCGGGGACACCGTCGATGCAACCCTGGTTCGTGCGCGCGGTCTCGGCGCCGAAGCCCGGGCCCCAGATGCCGAGCGAGCCGTTGTAGAGCACCTGCTGCGGCGTGTTGGACAACATCGGCTCGATCGCTTTGTTGTCGTACTGCTCGCGGTGCACGCCGAAGATGCCTTCGATCTCCGTCTTGTTGTTGTTGAGCTTCGACGTCCACTTCGCGGATATGTCCGTGGTCATCGCGCTCGACACCGTGCCGTACGTCGTGGGCCCGTAGATCCCGGGGCGCTCCGAGCTACGCGGCACGATCTGCACCGCGACCTGTCCCTGCTGCTCGGGCGACGCCGCGTAGTTGATCTTCGCGAGCGTCGAGAGCGCGCGGTCCTTGTAGTAACGCATCTCGGAATCGACCGGATCCGTGATGTAGAAGCCCGTCTCGGGATCCACGTCGGGCGCCGAGTCGGCGAATCCACCCTGCGCCGCGAGCCTCGGATCACACGCGGACAACGAGCCATCGTCGCCGAGCTTGCGGCAGTCGGTCTGTCGCTTCGTCTCGCGCGTGATGTCCGTGCGTCCGAACTGCGGCGCCACGCCGACGTAGAACCACAGCTTGTCCTTGATGATCGGACCGCCGAGCTCGACACCGAAATCGAAGTCGTAGCCGACGTCGCCCTTCACATCCAGCGACCCGGCGTTCACCGGCGTCCGTTCGACCGCAGCCGTGAGCAGCCCCGGCTGGTAGTAGCCGAACACGGATCCTTTGAGATCGTTCGATCCGCTCTTCGTCACGACGTTGACGATGCCGCCGGTCGCGCGTCCGTACTCGGCGTTGTAGCCGCCCGTGATGATCTCGATCTCCTCGATGAAGTCGTTGATCACCGGCGATCCCACCGTGCCGTACGACAACCCCGTGGTGTTCACGCCGTCGACGACATACTGATTCTCGAGCGACGAGCTCCCGCTAAACGCGACGCCCAAGATATCGCCCTGCGATCCCGCGGCCGCACCGAGCGCGGACTCGAACGTGCGGCCGGGCACCGGGATGTTCTTGAGGTACTCCTTGTCGATCGTGATGCCCTGCGCCGTCGACGTGGGATCGATCGTCGGCGCATTGCCGCTCACGCGCACGACCTCGCCCTTCGTCGCATTGGAGCTCAGCTTCTGATAGACGGCGGTCGTCTTCTGCACGCCGACCTGCACCGGCTTCTCGACGGTGGCGTCCAAGAAGTAGAACGTGACGAGATACTGCCCGGGTGCGAGCTCGCTGATCTTGTACGCGCCTCGACCATCGGTGATCGCCGTCTGCGCAGGCGTGCCGTCCGAGCTGATCACCACGGTGACGCCGGGGAGTGCGTCGCCCGTGTCGACATCGGTGACGACTCCTTGAATCGCGCCGGTCGTCGACGATTGCGCTCGCGCGCTCGTCGCCGCCACCGCCAGGACAAGACACGACGACGCCACAGATGTGGCCCACCCCAATCGCATGGGCGCGACGACATCACGAGCCGCTTCCCAACTCAAGCGCGGACTTCTGGCGCTCCGTGGCAGGAAGCTCGAGCTCGCGAGTGGTCGGGTTGTCACCACGCGATCGCGACGACGATCCGGCGACGTGGCATGCGTCGAACGTGACATCGCGATCGTAGAATCCACGCGACATGTGGCATCGCGTCGTGTGCTCCGCTGTCGTGTTGCTCGCGTGTAACGGTGCATCGAAGCGAGAAGACGAGACGGCCGCGCCGACCGTGGCGCCGGTGCAACAGACGATCGCCGTCGATGCGATGGCGATGGCGATGCCCGTGCCCGGGCATGCGGGCGACACGTGGGCGCATGCGAAGCCCGTGGCCGACGGCGAGTACGCGACGCGGATCGATCGGTATCGCGCCGCGTACCTCGATCTGCTGTGGGTGGATCTCACGCTCGCCGAGATGCTGGCGGCGTTTCCCGGCGCACCGTCGACGAATCGCTACTCGTCGTACACGTTCGAGTGGAAGCTCCCCGATCGCGAGAAGCTCGAGAAGGCGTTGGCGCGCGCGAAAGCAGCAGCAACGTTCGCGATCGAGGAGAATGGCGAGACCGATCGTGCGGTGCTGGCGTACACGACGCAGGCGCTGCTGGTGTGGCCCGAGATCAGCGCGCTCGCCGAGTACTACAAGGGACAGCGGTACGTCGACGACGAGTTCGCGCGGGGACGCGAGAAGGCGCCGCTCGTCGCGGAAGCGATCGGCGCGCTCGCGCCGCTGCGAACGCCGATGACCGACGGCGTGTTCAGCGGGTGGCGCGAGGCGGCGGGTGACACGGAGGACAGCCCACGGGCGATCATCGGCGAGGCGTTTCAAGCGTGCATGACGGTCGCGAAGCTCATCTTCGATCGTCCGAAGGGCAGCGGGAAGCGGGTGGAGGCGGCCGAAGCGGTGATCGACACTGCGATGGGGGCGTGTCGTCGTGGGGTCGGGGCGGTGAGTGGGCTTCCCGAGGTGTATCGATCGTTCGATCGGCCGCTGCGGGATGCGGCGATCGCGTTTGGCAATGCCGTCGATTCGAATTTCAGCCGCCAGTACGCGGTGAACGATGTGGAGCGCCTCGTGACCGCGTACATCGAACGGTGGCCGAAGCTGCCGTCCGAGCCGGCGGAGAAGCCCGAAAAAAAGTAGAGTAGCTCGCCGTGACGAGCCCGCCGATCCGACTGCCTTCCGGGGTCCGGGACTTCCTCCCGCGGGCGGCCGCGCGCCGGCGTGCACTCGCGACGAGAGTGCTCGAGGTGTTCGAAGCGTGGGGCTACGCGCGCATCGTGACGCCCGTGTTCGAGGTCGCGGATGTCCTCGAGCGCGGGCTCGGTCCCGATGGCCGCGCACAGGCGATCCGGTTCGTCGAGCCGGGCACGGGCGAGATCGTCGCGCTGCGGCCGGACATCACGCCGCAGATCGCGCGCGTCGTGGCGACGCGACTCTCGGAGATCGAGGGGCCGCTGCGCCTGTGTTACGAGGGCGCGGTCACGCGGCTCGCGGGCGAGCGCGGTCAACGCGAGATCTTGCAGGCCGGCGTGGAGCTCGTGGAGTTGGGCGCGCCGGGCGGAGATGCCGAGGTGCTCGCCGTGGCAGCGGCGGCGCTCGCGGCGGCGCAGCTGCCGGAGACGCGCCTCGATATCGGGCACGTCGCACCCGCGAAGTTCGTGCTCGGTGCGGCTCCGGACGACGAATCGCGCGAATACATCGCGCAGGCGCTCGCGAAGAAGGATCGCGTCGGGCTGCGCGTCGCGGCGAAGGCGTTGCCCGTGGAGATCGCGCCGCTCGCAGAAGCGCTCGCGCGTGCGTGGGGACCAGCGGAGGCGACACTCGATCGCGTCGAGGCGCTCGCGTGGCCGTCGTCGGTGAGAGCGGCGCTCGCCGAGCTGCGCGCGGTGATCGCGATGTTCGGCGAGCTCGCGGATCAACCCGCGCCCGCGCTCACGGTGGATCTCGGTGATCTGCGCGGCTTCGATTACTACACGGGCGTGCGCTTCGCCGGGTATGCGGGCGGTGCGCCCGAAGCCGTGTTACGCGGTGGTCGCTACGACGAGCTGATCGGTCGCTACGGTCGACCCGCGCGCGCGACCGGCTTCGCGCTCGATCTCGAGGCGCTCGCGCAAGCGCAACGATCGCTCGGTGTCCGGTTGCCCGTCGCCCCTGTTGGCGTCGCGATCTACGGGCCGGGGGCCGCGGCGCTCGCGCGTGCGCTGCGCTCGCATGGCGTCCGCGCGGTGACCGCGACGTCGCCGCCGACAGCCACGTGGCTACGAGGTGCCGGGCTCGATGCGGGCGTGCTAACCAGCGCGCGTGAGCTCGTGCGTGTAGATGATGTGCGTCGGTCGATCGATCTCGATCCGCCGGCGCTCGCGAAGTTGCTCGAGGAGAACCGATGTCCGTCGTGATCGTCGTCGGCGCCCAATGGGGCGATGAAGGCAAAGGCAAGGTCGTCGATTTGTTCACCGAGCGTGCGCACACCGTCGTGCGATACGGCGGTGGAGCGAACGCCGGTCACACGCTCGTCATCGATGGCAAGAAGCTCGTCACGCACCTCGTGCCGTCGGGCGTCTGTCATCCGGGGAAGTTCTGCATCCTCGGCGATGGCATGGTGATCGATCCGCACACGCTCCTCGACGAAGTCGGGGAATGTCAGGCGCGCGGGCTGCTGATGCAGAACGAGCTCCTCGTCGGGCTCGGCGCGCACGTGATCCTGCCGTATCACAAGCTGCTCGACGGTCTGCGCGAGGATCGCGGCGCGAAGACGGGCAGGGCGATCGGCACCACGCGCCGCGGCATCGGTCCCGCGTACGAAGCGAAGGCAGCGCGCAAAGGCGTGCGCGTGCGCGATCTGTTCAAGCCCGAGCGCGTGCGCGAGCTCGTGGCGGCGAACCTCGACGAGCTCGCACCGCTGATCGTCCACCTCGGCGGCACCGCGCCCTCGAAGACCGAGGTCACGACGTGGATCGACGACGCGCTCGCCGCCGGCGAGAAGCTGCGTCCTTACGTCGGCGATGCGGGCCGCCATGTCGCGCGCACGATCGCCGAGGGCAAGCACGTGTTGTTCGAAGGTGCGCAGGGCTGCCTGCTCGATCTCGATCACGGCACGTACCCGTACGTCACGTCGTCGTCGACGATCGCCGCCGGTGCGTGTCAGAGCGCGGGCATCGGCCCCACGCAGATCGACGCGGTCGTCGGCATCACGAAGGCGTACGCGACCCGCGTGGGCGAGGGCCCGTTCCCGACCGAGCTTCACGGCGACGAAGGCGAGCGACTCCGCAAGGCGGGCGGCGAGTACGGCGCGACGACCGGTCGACCGCGGCGCTGCGGCTGGCTCGATCTCCCCGCGCTGCGTATGGGCGTCCGCCTGTCCGGAATGAGCTCGCTCGCGCTGACCAAGCTCGACGTGCTCGCGAACCTCGGCGAGGTCTGCGTGTGCGTCGCGTACAAGCTCGGCGACAAGGAGCTCGACGAGCCGCCGACGGATCCCGAGGACATCGCGCGGGCCGAGCCCGTGTATGCGAGATTTCCGGGGTGGGACTCGTTGCCGTCGAACGCGCGCGACGTGGTCGACCTACCGGCGAGCGCGCGGGCGTACGTCGAGACCATCGAGCGCATGGCGGGCGTCCCGTTCTGCTTGGTCTCGTATGGGCCCGATCGCAACGAGACGATTCGTCTGCGCGATCCGTTCGCGTGATCGGTCGCGTGACCGAGGCCTACCCCAACACACTTGTATAAGACCGCGCGTGGACTCGCGTTCTTGTCGTGCCCGTTGGTATGATTGTTTTCTCCAAGGAAGCTCGGACGTGGGGGTCCGATGCTTCGAAACGGAATTTAGGGAACACCAATGAAGATCGTATGTGATGCCTGCCAGGCCAAGTACTCGATCTCCGACGACAAGGTCCAAGGCAAGGTCTTCAAGATTCGCTGCAAAAAGTGCAGCAACATCATCGTCGTTCGCGGCGGTGCTCAAGCGGCAGAAGCTCCGGCGCCTGCGCAGCAAGAGAAAGACACTCGCGTCTACGACTACGGCTACGAAGGTGGCCAAGGCGGCGACGAGTCCGTCTGGCACGTCGTGATCAACCAAGACCAAGTCGGCCCGATGACGGCCGCCGAGGTCCAACAGCGCTTCGCCTCCGGCGAGATCGACGGCGAAACCTACGCGTGGCGTGAAGGCTTCGCGGACTGGTTGCCGCTCTCGCAGGTCGACAACTTCGCCGCGTTCGTGGCCTCCGGGTCGACGACGGCAGCGGTCGGCGGTGCCGGTGGTGGAGCCGCCGCGGTGTCATCGATGTTCGGCAACGACGAGTCCGGCACCGTGCGCAGCGATCCCGGCGATCTGTTCGCCGCTGCATCGGCTGGCTCGACGGCGCGCGGTGGTGATGACGACGGCGATCTGTTCGGCAGCAAGCCAGCGAAGAGCTCCGGTGGTGGCGGAAGCGCCAACGCCGCGGCGGAGGCAAAGCTGCGCGGCGAGCGCAACGAGAACTCGGTGCTGTTCTCGCTCAACAACCTCGCGCAGCTCGCGAGCGACAAGCCCGCGCCAAACGCCGGCGTGTCGTCGATGCCGAGTGGTCACGCGACCGGCGCGGCCGGCGGCGAGGGCTCGGGTCTCATCGACATTCGCTCGATGGCGAACGCGTACCTGGGTGGCTCGGGTGGCGCGGGTGCGAAGGCGGCGACGGCGTCGTCGGGCATCGGCTCGATCGATGACCTCCCGGTGTTCGGTGGCGGCGGCTTCTCGGAGCCCGCGGTCATCGTTCCCACGGCGGCGCGCAGCCAGAACAACAAGATGATGTACGCCCTGATCGGCTCCGTCGCGTTCCTCGCGGTGGCCGCCGTCATCATGGTCATCGTCCTCCTCAAGGGCGGCAAGGGCGACCAGCCCGCGGCGGTCGCGACGAACGACAAGGGCTCGTCGGAGGGCAAGGTCACCGACGACAAGAACGACGGCAAGACCGAGACGCCGACGACCAACGGGTCGGGTGAGCCGGCGAAGACGGACGAGCCGAAGACCACGGAGCCGGCGAAGACGGACGAGCCGAAGACCACGGAGCCGGCGAAGACGGACGAGCCGAAGACCACGGAGCCGAAAACCACGGAGCCGAAGAAGACGACGGAGCCGAAGAAGACGGATCCGAAGAAGACGACGAATCCGCAGGTCGCGAAGGTCGATCCGAAGAAGACGACCGAGCCGAAGAAGACGGTCGAAGCGCCGCCGCCCAAAGACACGGGTGGATGCGACGAGGTCTCCTGCGTCCTCAACAACTACGAAGGCGCGTGCTGCTCGAAGTTCAAGAAGAAGAGCCCGGGTGGCGGTGGTGCAGCGCCCAAGGCGACCGGCGGCGATCTGCCGGATGCGCTCGACCGCGCGATGATCTCCGACGGTGTGAACAAGGTGAAGGCGAAGGTCCAGGCGTGCGGCGACAAGTCGAGCGCGAAGGGCCAGGTCAAGGTGTCCGTGAAGGTGAACCCGGGCGGCGATGTCGCGAGCGTGTCGGTCAAGAACACGCCGGATGCGGGCCTCGGTAGCTGCGTCGCAGCGGCGATGCAGAAGGCGCGCTTCGCGAAGACGCAGAATGGTGGCTCGTTCGGCTACCCGTTCATGTTCTAAGAAATCCCCCTCGAAGTACGGAGAACGCCCTGCCGCAAGCGGGGCGTTTCTCGTTTCGGACGTACACTGCGGCGATGCCCTCCATCCTGCTTGTCGACGACGAACCGGACACGCGGATGTTGTTGGCCGAAGGGCTACGGCGACGCGGCTTCACCGTGGACGATGTCGGATCGGCCGCGGAGTGCCTCGATCGGATCCGCGACCAGGATGTCGATGTGGTCGTCACGGACGTCCAGATGCCGGGCATCTCGGGCGTCGAGTTGTGCGAGCAGATCCACGTTCGCCACCCGCACATCCTGACGATGATGCTGACGGGCATGGGCACGCTCGACATGGCGATCGCCGCGGTTCGCGCAGGTGCCTACGACTTCCTCACGAAGCCGGTGAAGCTCGACGCACTCGCGCTCGCGCTCGAGCGAGCGTTCGAGCATCTCTTGGTCGCGCGCGAGGTGAAGCGCTTGAAGGCCGCGTCGGACTTGGCGCAGCCGATCCCGACGCTCATCGGCTCGAGCCCGGCGCTGCGCGACCTGACCGCGATGATCCGCAAGGTGGCCGATGTCGATGCGACGGTGCTCATCACCGGCGAGAGCGGCACCGGCAAGGAGCTCGTCGCGCGCGCGCTTCACGATCTGTCGGCGGCGCGTCGCAGTGCACCGTTCGTCGCGATGAACTGCGGCGCGGTGCCACCGAACCTCCTCGAGAGCGAGCTATTCGGGCACGTGCGCGGAGCGTTCACCGATGCCAAGACGTCACGCCCGGGCCTGTTCCTCCAGGCGGGGAGCGGCACGATCTTCCTCGACGAGATCGGCGAGATGCCGCTCGAGATGCAGGTCAAGCTGCTGCGCGTTCTCCAGCAGCGCACCGTGCGCCCGGTCGGCGGCGACGAGGAGGTCCCGTTCGATGCACGCGTGATCGCGGCAACGAATCGCGATCTCGAGACGGAGATCGAAGAAGGCCGCTTCCGCGAGGATCTCTACTACCGCATCAACGTGGTCCCGATCGCGGTGCCTCCGCTTCGCGCACGCGGCGGCGACATCGTCGTGCTCGCGAAGTACCTCCTCGACAAGATCGCGAAGCGCAGCGGCAAGACGGCGCCGGTGATCAACGCCGAAGCTACGCGCAAGCTCGTCGCGTACGAATGGGCCGGCAACGTTCGCGAGCTCGAGAATTCGATCGAGCGCGCGATGGCGATCTGCGGCGGAGCGGAGATCGACGCGTCGCACCTACCGACGAAGATCCAGAACTATCAACCCGCGCGCCTCGAGCTCTCGACGGAGGAGCCGTCCGAGATGATCACGCTCGAGGAGATGGAGCGGCGCTACGTGCGCCAGGTGCTGGCGAGCGTCAACGGGAACAAGACGCACGCGGCGCGGGTCCTCGGGATCGATCGGCGCTCGCTGTACCGCCGCTTGGAAGAGGGCACACCGCCCCGCGCGCCGTAGTTACTCGCGAGCGCCACAGGCGAGCCACTCGGCGAGCAGCACGCGCTCTTCAGCCGACGGGCCACCGGCGGGCGGCATCGTCGGCGCATCCCCGGTCGCGCGAATGCGAATCCGCTCGTTCCAGTGCTTGAGCGCGGACAGGTCATCGAAGTCGACGCCGAGCGGCGCCTTCTGCCGCATGCCCTCGGGCACCGCGGCGCCGTGGCATCCGCGGCACCAGTCGTTGGTGAACGCTGCGCCGAAGTTGCCGTAGTCGAGATACGACGTCTCGCACTCCTGCGGCGTCACGCCCGCGTCGATGCCGGGCTCGTCGTCGCCGGGCACGTCCGGTGGAGTGAACTCGGTCCCGCACGCCGCGAGTCCGACGAGTCCGACAAGCGCGACGAGGTTAGCCCACGAACGCATCGAACACCTCCGTCGCTCCGAGGTGGCTCACCGGATCCACGTTGCACGCCGACAGCACACCCGCGACGAAGTGGCTCGACATCAGCGTGCGTCCGCTCGTCGACGCAGCGCCGGTCGCGAAGTCGATCATCTGGGCCTCGAGGCCGCCGTTCGTAGCACCGAAGGCGCGACCGCCTTTGATGCCCGCGCCCATGACGAGCGCCGCGGTGACGGGCCAGTGATCCTTGCCGCCATTCGCGTTCTTCTTCGGCGTGCGGCCGAACTCGGAGAAGCACAGGACGACCGTGTCGTCGATCATCTTCGTGCCCGCCTGCAGCGTCGAGTTGCGCGCCTTGAGCTGATCCATCAGGTGCGTGAGCCCGGCGTAGGTCATCTCGGCCGTCGGGACTTGATCGGTGATGTCGTCGTGGTCGTCCCACGACACGCGCGTCGACAGCATCGCGGTCTGCGAGACGCCGCCGTTGAGCGCTTCGAGCGCGAGATCGATCTGATCCGTGAGCGCGAGCGTGCGGCCACGTGTCCCGAGCGAGCCGCGCAGCGGCTGCAGGCGCTTCCCGCGCTCGATCGACGACGCGAAGTCATCGATGCGCTTCTTGTTGTAGCCCGTCGCACCACGCGTCATCCGCGTGCGCTCGATGCCGGCCGCGGAGTACGCGGCGAGCGCTGCCTCCTCGGTGGCGGTCGGCGCGAGGATCGGACGCCCACCCGTCTGATACGCCTGCGCGGGATCGAGCAGCGCGATGATCTGGTTCGAGTTACCGACGCGGCCGGCGCTCGCCGCGTACGGGCCCGCATACGCGGTCTCGCCGAGGATGAGGTACGGCAGCGGGAGATCGTTGCCGTGATCGTGCGCGACGATCGCGCCCATGTCGGCGTTCGTCTCGTCGCGCGTGCCGGTCGCCATCCGCTTCTGGCACTCCGCGTGGACCACGCTCGCGACGGAGATGCCGCGGACGATCGCCGCCGAGGATGCGTGCTTGGTGAAGAACGCATCGACGTTCGGCCGCGTCGCCGGATCGGAGAACACCGGCAGGTTGCCGAACATCTTGCGCGCGCCCGTCGAGACATCGACCGATGTCGATTGCGTCTTGGGATCGAGGATCAGCGTCGGATCCCAACCGCCGCGCGCGTACACCATGATCAGGCGGCGCTTCGGGCCGCTGGCCGCAGCGCGTGCGACGTTCGGCGTGGGCAGGACAGAGATCAGACCGGCCGCACCGGCATACGTCAGAAGCTCTCGGCGATTCATGGTCAGGTCTCCTAGTAGGTGAGGGCGCGGACGTCGGTGAGCATGCCGACGAGGACGAGCTTCCACGCGCGGCGTTGGTTATTGGCGGCAGCGGCCTTGGCCGCGGTGAACAACGCGAACGTCTCGTCGACTTCGGGCGAGCTCGCGTCGACGATCTCGCCGTACAGGCGCGCGTGCAGGTACGCGAGCTGCCCGCGGATCGCGGCTTCGTCGGTGGAGCCGACCGCGACCTTCGTGAACAGCGTGCGATCGGCGAGCGCGGCGCCCGCGTCGTGCTCGACCACGAAGTCCGCCGCGGAGGTCGCGAGCGACTTCGCGACGAGGCTCGACGTCGTCGTCGTGGTGTGGACCGGCGTCGTGACGTAGTAGTCGTCGATGCCGCCCGCGAGCACGCGGAAGCCGAGCAGGTCGGAGTCGAGCAGGTCCGGCTGGCCGTAATCGAGGTTGCGCATCTTCGCGGTGTTCGGCGTGGTCCACACGAAGCCGGTCGCGTCCTTGATCATTCGCGACAGCTGCGCCGGACGGAGCTTCTGCATGCCGACGACGGTCTCGGCGAGCGCGACGTCCGTGTCCGAGGACAACCGGAACGCGTCCGACATGACGATCGCCTTCACGAGCTTCTTCGCGTTGAAGTCGTTGTCCTCGAGGGTCGCTTGCAGCTCCGCGATCCAGCGACCATCGAGATCGCCGGTGGGGACCTCGGTCAAGTACGACGCGAACCGTGTCGCGGTGCACTTCGCGAAGCGCGGATCCGCGGCGATCGCTTGGCCGAGGCCGGGGAGCTTGTCCGCGGTGGTTCCGAAGAACATCGGCGCGCGCTTGTTGAACTGGCGCCACGAATTCTCGCGTGCAGCGATGTAGCCCCCGAGCGGGTAGTCCACGTCGCCGCGCTGGACCTGATTGAGTTGGATCGTGTTGCGGAACGGGAACAGATAGCTCGCGAGCGGATCGAGCGTCTGGTGACAGCCCGCGCACGATGGATTCGCGACGACCGCGTTCGCGACGACATCGGGATCCGACAGATCGACCGACGTGTCGACCGTGATGTCCGCGTGCGCGTAGTCGTGGCAGAGGAATGCGCCGCTGATCAGATTCGCGCGGCCGCGGTTGTAGTTGAAGCCCGCCGACCGGTGGCGGTGATAGATCGCTTCCACGCCGAGCACGCCGGCAGCACCACGCGCATCGGGGAACGGCGTGCGCGTCCATTGGTTCGCGGGACCGGTGTGCGTGTAACCCCAGATCTGCGCGTTCGTCGCGTTCGACATCGTGTAGTCGGCGGTGACGACCTTCGTGTACGGCTGATCCGTCATCACGATGTCCTCGATCAAGCGCAGTGCTTCGCCGGTCCAGCTGTCGTTGACCTCGTACGCGGTGTGGCCCGTGAACGTCGCCGTCGCCGGGAACGTGAACAGGTTGTCCTCCACGCGAAGCAGCAACGCCTCGTCGTGCATCTCGCGGATCGTCGCGCCGAACTCGGGCGTAGCGAGGTAGCCATCGACGATGCCACCGAGCACCGAGGGATCCGCCTGGACGGCTTGCAGGTCTTCCACCGATGGACGCAGACCGCGCAGTGCGAGCGACGCGCGGGTCAGGTGCTGCGTGGGGGTGAGGAAGACCGCGGTCGGCGATGGCGTCACGCCGGCGTCGTCGCCGGGAGGACCATCGTCACCACCGGGCCCGGGCCCGGTGCATGCAGCGGCGAGGAGCAGGAAGGCAGCAAGACGCATGGGAGAGCAGTTGAGCAAGGGTAGGGCCGCCCGAGAGCCCCACAGATCTCGTAGGGTTACGTCGTTACGTCGCAAAGGTTTGTCGGGTGTCCCCTGCAGCGTTGTCGGGAACACCCGACAATGAGGTCCCCCATGCCGATCGAGACTCAGCTCCAACCGCGCCGCGATCACGTCGTCACGTCGCTCCGCATCGAGGTGATCGACGGACCCGATCGCGGCAAGCAGATCGTCGGGGCCGATGCACAGCTCTCGGTCGGCACCGCGGTCGACAACGCCCTCGTGCTGACCGACTTCACGGTCTCGCGCTTTCACCTCGAAGCATCGGTGCGCCCGGGGGGAATCTCGATCGTCGATCTCGGATCCACGAACGGCAGCTACATCGGCCCGGTTCGCGTCGAGCGCGCACTGCTCCCGCCGGGAACGCTCGTGAAGATCGGCGGCACCACGATCCGCTTCGACGATGCCGTTCGCCAGAACGTCCCGGCGCCCGCACCGACCGCCCTCGGCGGAATGATCGCGGGCTCGCCGCAGATGCATCGCTTGTTCGCCGACATCTCTCGCGTCGCTGCGTCGCCGACATCGGTGCTCGTCGTCGGTGAATCGGGCACCGGCAAGGAGCGCGTCGCCGAAGCGCTGCACGAGCGATCGCATCGCCAAGGCCCACTCGTCACGATCGATTGCGGCGCGTTGCCCTCGAACCTCCTCGCGAGCGAGCTGTTCGGTCACGAACGCGGTGCGTTCACGGGAGCCGATCGCACGTATGCCGGTGCGTTCGAGCGCGCGGGCACGGGCACCGTGTTCCTCGACGAGATCGGCGAGCTGCCGCCGTCGGATCAGGTCGCGCTGCTCGGCGTGCTCGAGCGGCGGCGGTTCCGGCGCGTCGGCGGGAGCGCGGACATCGAGCTCGGGGCTCGCGTGATCGCGGCGACGAATCGCGATCTGCGCGCCGAGGTCAACACGGGACGCTTTCGTCACGACCTCTATCACCGGCTCGCCGTTGTCGTGCTGCGCCTCGCACCGCTCCGCGAACGCGCCGACGATATCCCGCTGCTCGTCACTCACTTCGCGCGCGAGCTCGGTGCGCCCGGCACCATCGAGGAGACGTTCGGCGCCGAGCAGCTCGCTCGCTGGCAGCGCCATCCGTGGCCGGGCAACGTTCGCGAGCTACGCAACGCCGTCGAGTCCGCGATGGTGATCGGCACCTCGCCCGAGCTCGTCGCCGCGGTCGCGAGCGCCGAGATCGCGCCGTACAAGGAGGCGCGTGCGGTCGAGGTCGGTGCGTTCGAACGCGACTATCTCGCGAAGCTGATGGCGGCCGCGGACGGCAACGTGTCACGCGCGGCGCGCGTCGCGAAGATGGATCGATCGCACCTGATCGACCTCTTGCACCGTCACGGCTTCAAGGAGTGAGCGGCGCGCCGGTCACGGTCATGCGCACGTTCGTGATCGATTCGCGCGGCTGATCGATCTGCAGCGTCAGCTCGAGCGTGCCGCCGGCCCGCGAGCTCGACGTATAGATGTTGATGTTCTCGTCGACCGCGATGATGTCGAGGACGTGATCGCCGTCGAGGTCGCGCGTGGCAACCGCGACCCACCGCTTGTTGCACGTCGCGCCGCACGGGCCCATCGGCACGGGTACCTGACTCACGATGCCCGTACGATCGACTCCGAGCTCGAAGATCCGGCGATCTGCGGTGCCGTTCGCCAGGTTCGCCCACGGGACAGCGATCAGCGTCGTCCCGACGACACCAGGACGCGCCGTGGCGACCCAACTGACGACCGCTTGGTCCGCGCCGGTGCAGCTCCCCGCCGGTGACAGCGGCGGAACGCAATCGATGTTGATCGTGTGAACCGATGCGTTGAGCGGCTCGTCTGCGGTGGCCGGCATGTGCGCGCGGATCTGCTTGCCCGCGACGATCATGTCCAGCGCACCGTTGTTGTCGAGATCGGCGAACTCGAGCGACCGCGACTGGAGGTTCATCGTCGCCGTCTCTTGGCCCGCGATCGTGTCGCCGGACGTGACGCCGAGCTGCCGATAGTCCGTCCCTGTCGCCGGGTCTTCGTTGAGCGTCGTCGCGTAGCTGCCCCCGTTGTTGCACGACGCGAGGTCCGGATACATGTCGCGATTCACTTCACCGACGACGGTGCGCACCGTGTACTGCTTCGGAAATGAATGGCGCTGCTGCGTGTCGAGATCGAAGGTCTCGTAGAACGCACCGCCGCCCTGCGAGCCGAGCACCAGCACGTCGTGGGCATTGCGCGCCAGATCGATCGACTGCGCCTGGAAGTACGGGCGCGGCTCGAGCGTGTGGACCTCGCCGTTGATCGCGAGCGTCGCGTTGACCGGGGGATCGACGCTCCCCGTCGAGAACACCGCGAGCCGCGGCTCCGTCGTTTCGCGCGCCGGTGCGAGCCACGACAGCGACGCGGCAGGCTCGTACGGCACCGGCGGCGCCCACGCGCTCCCCGGCGTATACGTCGCCGTCCACACCTCCGTCGACGACGCGCGTACGGCCGTGATCGCGATCCGTGTATCGCAGATCACCTCGTGCGGCTCGTCCTTGCAGCGGACCTGCGCTTCTTTCACGCACGCCTCGGACCAGCCGCTCCGGCAACACGCGGGTACGGCATCGCACACCGCGGCCGTGCACACGTTCTCGCCGCGCGCGGGTGGTTGGCCTTCGGCGCACACGTTCAGCGGATCGCGTCGCTCGTCGTAGCACGTGCCCGACAGCGCACCCTGGAGCGGTCCGTACTCGCGCCCCGTATCACACGCGACGCTGCGAATCGTGCACCGCTTGTCGACCTCGCACACACCCTCGGTGCCGAGGTTGCAGTCGCTGTCCACCTTGCAGTGATAGTCCTCCTCGACGCAGCCGCTCGCAGCGACGAGGACGAACACGAGCGCGGAGCGATTCACCACGATCGCCCCACCGCGAGACCCATCGCCCCCGGCGACGGCCCCGGCGTGATCGGCTCGACCTCGACGCGGTGAACCGCGAAGCGCACGAGCGCCGCTGCAGCGATCACGGTGCCTGCCGCGGCGACACCGAGGCCCGTCCATTGCCAGCGCTTGGATCGATCGAGGCGCTGTTGGTAGAGCACCGCGGTCTCTTTCGCGCGCACCTCGCGGCCCATGCGAAAGCCATGAACGAGCACGACCGTCCCCGTGATCGCGGCCGCGCCGCCAACGGAGACGAGCGACGTGGACCACACGTCCCAGTCGCGCTCGTACCTCGGCGCGGGGCGGTCTCTCTCGATCACGCGCGGTGGCGGCGCCGCCAGCCGCGCTCTCGCGGCGCCGATCGCCTGCTGCGCCAGCGCGGCTTCGCGCGGCTCGGGGTTCGAATCGAGAAACCGCTGGTAGTAGTCGATCGCGGCGGCGAAGTTGTTCAGGTTGAACTCGCACTGGCCGAGCGCGAACAAGATCTTCGGCACCGGCGTGAGCTGATAGGCCGTCGTGAACAGATCGCGCGCTTCGGCGTAGCGGCCTTCCTCGAGCGCCTTCGCCGCGCGGCGGATGACGTCAGGGGGCCCATCGGGCTCGGCGCCGCTCGTAGGCGCCACGGGCTCGTCGGCATGCGCGAACGGCGACACCATCGCGAGACAGGTCGCGCTAGCAACGACGAACAACGCGGCCCTCACGAGTCTGGTTGTCGCGGTACCGTGTCTGCGAGTCAAGGAGAGAGCGGGCCGTGCGTGATCGGCTCCGCGAATCCTCGGTCCCGCCTCGACTTGGCCCGATCGTTCGGCGTGCCTCGCGAGAACGCTCGTGGCCACAGGGCCCGCGATGCCTAGAGCCGCGTGCCCGTGCCCGTGCGCAATGGCGCTGTGAGCACCAGCGTCGGGACGAGCTCGAGCACCGTGCGGGAACGAGCGACGCATCGAGGTTGGTGATCGTCGGTCGGGCGACGTCGCGGCAGAATCCTCGTCGATCCCTGAACACCAGTGTTGATTGACGGGTGATCGACGCGATCGACACTGGTTTTCACCGAGGCTCGCCGCCAGCTCGTGTCGTCGATGCGCTGAAGAGCGCCGCTAGTCATCGACGGTTCGATGGCTGTGCTCGCTCTCATCCCTACCCACGTGTCGTCGGTCCGGGAGAGAAGCATCGTGCCGAGTATGTGTCGCACACGCGGGGCGAACGCTCGGCGGGGTCTGGCACTCGGGCCGATGCTCGTTTCAGGGCCGGACCAGCCCCATGCCTGGTCGGATCGAGCCGAGCTCCATGATGGCCACGGTCAGTCCGGCTGCTGCCATCATCCCGATCGCCGTGAGCGGCACGATGATCTCGAACAAGACTTGCAACGCCGCGCGCCACCTGTGCTCCGAGGCACCGCTACTGCCGAATTCGAGAAGCGATCATCGAGCCCACGCTCGGTTTCGGTGCTTCGACAAGCGAGTCACGCCTAGATGCTCTCTCCCCCAGTGATGAAACGTGCGTCGGGACGAGCTCGATCACCGTGCAGGAACGAGCGACGCATCGAGGTTGGTGATCGTTCGTCGGACGACGTCGCGGCAGTGCAGTCCCCACCGACTCATGTGCACGTTCAAACTGACGAGGACTTCCGTGACAGTTGGCGAGTTCGTTCGATCAAGCGATCGAATGACGTGCCAGCGGAACTTCGATTGAAGCTCGTAGCCGTTGTCGGTCTATATGACGTGCACGCGGAACGGCAACAGTTCACGGCCATCGACGACTGCACCCGCATCCGGGTGCTCGAGAGTTACGACGCGTGCAATCAGGCCACTGCAGTGAACTTCGTCGACGCGTCGGGTAGCTCCGCTTCTTGGAGCCAGGAATGCGCTCGAGGAACTTCACGTCCATCTGGATGCGGTGCCCAGGTATCGGCTTCTCGCGAATCCATCGCTTCCCGTGCCGCTGGTGTCTCTGACTCGCGGGAAGTCGACCAAGCCCATGCTTGTGGAGCAGGCTCTGCACCGTTACTCCTGCAATGCGGATGCCGTGGAGGCGTTTCAGGTAGTCGCGAATCCGGCCTGCGCCGAAGTGATAGTTCTGGCGAAGGCAAAGCACCTTCGAGACCACCGCCGCCGGCGTAGCGTTGGGTGACTTGTGCGGCCTCGTCGGGCGGTCCGCTAGACCTGCGGCTCCGAGCTCTTCGAAGCGCCTCTTCCACTTGTAGAACTTCTCTCGAGAGATGCCGAAGTAGCGGCACGTCGCACTGACGTTGCCGAGTTGCTTCGCGTGTTCGGGAGACTTGGATCTGAACGCTTCCCAGATTTCACAGTTGAGGCCTCGTGCCACCAGTCCTCCGAGGCGCACCGCTATTGCCGAATTCAAGAAGCGATCATCGATGCCCGCGTGTTGGTGCTCCGACGAGCATGTTGTCGGCGTTCGGAAGAGTCACGTCTAGATGCTC
>Ga0154020_10002659_pt1 | contig 21766 bp, 18 predicted proteins | sample Klosneuvirus_201_FD_109709 | JGI IMG/M metagenome (GOLD analysis project Ga0154020, IMG submission 109709) | Active sludge microbial communities from wastewater, Klosterneuburg, Austria - Klosneuvirus_20160825_MG | ecosystem: Engineered > WWTP > Aerobic digester > Activated sludge | place... | reverse complement strand
GTCACAATTTGTGACCTCAAAAATTTCTTCAAAATTATAATGAAAAAAAGAGAATTGATGGCTACGAATTGTAGCATTTTGGGATTTACCCCTCCGTTCGCCAGCCAACTTACATGACCTCACCCACCGCAAGCGGTCCCCCCTCTCCTATGAGGAGAGGGAATTGCTTCCGATTACAGTTTCAATCCTATAATGCATACATCGTCAACTTGTTCGATGTTTCCTTTCCAGGAATTGAAAGCGCGTTCTAACAAATTTCCTTGTTCGCGCATAGGGAGATTTTTGTTGGCTAAAATTAAATCGGCCAGTTGCTTGTATTTAAATTTCTTTCCTTTTGGCCCGCCAAACTGGTCGGCATAACCGTCGGTAAACAAGTACAAAATGGCGCCTTTGGCTAAATTAAACACGTGTGTGGTAAACGATTTGTAATTTTCACTTTTACCAACGGGCTGTTTGGTAGCTGTTACTTCTTTTAATTCTTCTTCATTATTATTAATATACCATAGCGGGTTGTTAGCCCCCGCCCATGCAATCTCAAAAGTTTTTTTATTGATGACGCACAATGAAATATCCATGCCGTCTTTTACATCGTGGTTACTTTTCTTAAATGTTTCCACTACCATTTCCCTCACTTTGTCTAATATTTCCCCCGGCTTCAGTAATTGTAATTCATTCACCGCACGGTTTAAGGCATTGCTGCAAACGACACTTACCATAGCGCCGGGCACACCATGTCCTGTACAATCGGCTGCTGCTACAAAAAAGTAATCGCCTTGTTGTTCTGCAAAATAAAAATCACCGGCTACTATATCTTTAGGTTTGTATAATATAAAACTATCAGTAACTGATTTATGTATTTCTTCCTCGGGTGGCATAATGGCTTCCTGCAAACGTTTGGCATAAGTTATACTGTCGTGTACTTCAGAATTTTTCTGGCTGATTTCCCTGTTTTTTTCTTCCAGTTCATGTTCGTATTCTTCACAATCGTCCCTGAAATACTGAATAATAAAAAAGATGACTAAGAATACTGTTAGCAATGAACACACAGAATATATTCCCGCTATGAGCGGCGGAATCTGAACCAAAGGCGCAAACCGCGATTGATAAAACATAATGATGAAAAAGGAAAGAACATTTAAGGCAAAGAAAATATTTATGATTCGTTTTTGCTTAAACAACACCAACGGAATGGCCGCAGACGTTAAAAGCAAATATTTATCACCAAGTTCGGCACTATTGTGTATGCACACACCTATTAAAAACACAACAGGTATTATTGAGAAATAATACCTGCTGAAATTTAAATAACCTTTGTAGTTTAAGTATGGTGGTAGCCCAAAGGCAAATAAAAAGGGGATGGTTAAATATAATACGTTTGGTAAATTAAAGAAGGGAGCAGTCACCGAAAAGCTAAGCATTAATAATACATTTAATACACTCATTTGATTAATAAAGAGCACACTTTTCCTGTCATGTGGCGTTTCTGTGGTGCACAAGCCGGAAACAATAATTCTTTTCCAATAGCGGTGAATGTAATAAGTAAGCATTTGTTAGGTTATACCAGTCCAAACGCAAATGGGTTGCAAAAATTAGCGTTAAAATGACGCTTTAACGTTAAAAAGATGGTAAAAGGTTAAAATTACGGATAGCCTGGAGGCCGCGCCAGTCCTTAGTTTGAGGAGATTTCCTGATCGTTCTTAAATCTAATTTGTTTTAGAACAGAACCGTATTCGTCATAAAAAACCCAAAGGCTGTCGCGTTGATCTTTTTGAAAGAAACCACTGTATCTTATTTTACCGCTTTCGTAATACACTTTGTTTAAACCGTGTCTGTCGCCATTATCATAAAAGCATTCACTCCATAAAACACCATTTGCGTAAAATGCCATCCACTGCCCATGACGTTTTCCAAATCTGAAAAAGCCTCTGAATTTTGTGTTGCCGTTCGGATATTTGTCTAAATGTTCACCGGTATAATTGGTATCAGGAGGAGCAATAAGGTAAGTACTCAGTTCGTTTTGCACTGCGCTGCTTAACGAAGACGTTGCAACAGTAACTGTGTCTGATTTGGCGGTTTCGTTTTTTTTATCCCCACCGTTACACGATGAAAGAACAAGAACTAATAAAGAATATGCACAGAATAAAAGTTTCATAAGATTTATTTTTTTCTTTCAATGGAATAATTAACTAAGAGTTCAAGACTGTTTCTTGAAGGCGACTCAGGAAATTGTTTTAATATCTGTAAGGCTTTGTTCTTGTACTCATGCATTACTTTTTCGGCATAAGCAATACCGCCTTTGTCAATCACAAAATTGATAACTATTTTAACTTTATTAGAATCGGTATTATGATTTTTAATAATGTTGATTATTTTTCTTTTCTCAACCCAGCTGCTCTGATTTAAGGCATATATTAAAGGCAGTGTCATTTTCTTTTCTTTAATATCAATGCCGGTTGGTTTACCAATTTCTTCACTCGATCCAAAATCAAATAAATCATCTTTTATCTGAAATGCCATCCCTGTAAGTATCCCGAATTCTTTGAACTGCTCAATGCTTTTTTTATCTGAAGTAACTGATGCAACACCCGAAGAACAACATGCTGCCACTAAGCTGGCAGTTTTCTGACGGATAATTTCATAATATATATCTTCAGAAATATCCAGTCTTCTTGCTTTTTCAATTTGCAGCAATTCACCTTCACTCATTTCTTTTACTGCGGTACTCACAATTTTCAGTAAATGAAAATCATCATTGTCAAGCGAAAGCAATAAGCCTCTCGATAATAAAAAATCGCCGATTAAAACAGCAATTTTATTTTTCCAAAGTGCATTAACACTGAAAAAACCACGGCGCTCATTGCTGTCATCCACCACATCATCGTGTACCAATGTAGCAGTGTGCAATAATTCGATAAGTGCCGCCGCACGGTAAGTACTGTCATTAATTTCGCCAACCGTTTGCGCGCTTAAAAAAACAAACATGGGGCGCAATTGTTTCCCTTTGCGCTTCACAATATAATTAGTGATTTTATCGAGTAAAGGAACAGAACTTTTCATGGAATCTTTGAATTTGCTTTCAAAGATTTTCATGTGTTCGGCTACCGGCGCCTTAATATTTTGTGTTACAGATGACAATTGAATAACAAATATATGAGTTTTTAGCCGCAGATTACGCGAATTTGCACAGATGGAATAAAAATGCAATCCGTGTTAATCTGTGAAATCTGTGGCTTATTTTAAATCTTGTGTGGCTAATTTGTTTTTATTCGCTAATTGTCCGCAGGCGGCATCAATATCTTTACCGCGACTGCGTCTAACGTTAACAATAATTTTATTTTTTTCAAGATGGTCGGTGAAGGCTTTCAGTCTTTCATAAGTAGTTTGCTTAAACTCACCGCCATCAATAGGATTATATTCAATGATATTTACTTTTGATTTAACTTTTTTGCAATAATCTGCCAATTCCTGTGCATCCTGAATGGTATCGTTAAAATCACGGAACACAATGTACTCGAAAGTGACCCTTGTACCCGTTTTTTCATAAAAATAATTGAGTGCCTCCGCCAGATTATCTAAGGTATTGGTTTCATTAATCGGCATCAATTGATTTCTTTTTTCATCGTTGGCCGCATGTAATGATAAGGCCAGGTTAAACTTAACACCATCATCAGCTAACTGTTTAATCATTTTTGCAACACCCGCCGTTGAAACCGTAATGCGCTGGGGACTCATGCCTAATCCTGTTGGTGAAGTAATTTTTTCTATTGATCGTAAAACTTCGGCATAATTTAAAAGCGGCTCTCCCATGCCCATGTAAACAATGTTTGAGAGCGGAGCATCATAGCGTTCCCTGGCTTGATCGCGAACTAATACAACCTGGTCGAAAATTTCATCAGCATTTAAATTGCGCATGCGTTTTAATTTAGCTGTTGCGCAAAATTTGCAGGTTAAACTGCAACCCACTTGTGAAGATATGCAAGCGGTCATTCTGTCTTTTGAGGGTATTAAAACACTTTCAACAACAAAACCATCATGCAAACGCATGGCGCACTTAATGGTTCTATCGCTGCTAATTTGCATTTCATGAATTTGAACGGCATTAATAGAGTAATTAGCATCGAGCCATTCTCTTAATGGTTTTGAAAGATTGCTCATGTCATCAAACACTATGGCGCGTTTCGCCCAAAGCCAATCGTAAACCTGCTTGGCTCTGAAAGCGGGTTCACCGTGCTTAACCAAAGCGCCGGTTAATTCTTCCAGACTGAGTGAACGGATATTTATTTTTGAAGACATTGTTCAAAGATACTACATTATTGGGCTTTTCACTACCTTTACCCTATGCGATTTATCTCTGCAACGCAGATTTTTAACGGCACAAAATTTTTAAATGCTGATACAGTATTGGTATTAGATGATAACAACCAATTTATTGAATCTGTAAGCAAAGCATCACTCAATGAAGCCCAAATTGAAAAACATGAAGGCATAATTTGTCCGGGTTTTGTGAATGCACATTGCCACGTTGAGCTTTCTTACCTCTATCAGCACATTCAACAAAAAACCGGATTTACTGGTTTCGCAAGTGAACTGATGTCGAAACGGTTTGCTTTTAGCCAGGAGGAAATTGAAAAATCAATTATTGAAGCGGAAGAAAAAATGTGGAACAACGGCATAGTTGCAGTTGGAGATATCAGTAATAATAACTCGAGTTTCGGTAAGAAGGCGGGAAGTAAAATGCACTACCATACTTTTATCGAATTAATATCATTTAATCCGGATTCGGCAGAAAAAGTTTTTGCTGCTGGTAAGGAGTTACAAGAAAAACTAGTGAATCAATCAGGAACTTTAGCACCGCATGCGCCGTATTCAGTTTCAGCCGCATTAATGAAAAAAACTGCTGAGGCATGCCCCGAAAACAAACCACTTACCATTCATAATCAGGAAAGCAGTTCCGAGAATGAATTTTTTGTAAGTGGCACCGGAAATGTTTTGGACTTATATAAAAATTTAAATATTGATATTCCCTATTTCCAAGCAAGCGGAAAATCTTCATTACAAACCTACCTGAAAAATTTACCTGCCAATAGAAATCTGATTTTGGTTCACAATACATTTACCACAGTGGAAGACATAAAATTTGCGGAAGATTATTCTCATAAAATTTATTGGTGCTTATGCCCTAATGCCAATTTGTTTATTGAAAACTCCTTGCCTGATGTAAAGCTTTTCACATCAGGAAATTGTAAGATGGTGATTGGAACAGATAGTTTGGCAAGTAATCATAGTTTGAGTATTGTTGACGAACTCAATACTTTAATTCATCATTTCAGCTGGCTTGAAACTGGTGATTTATTAAAATGGGCCACTTCTAATGGTGCCAAAGCACTTAACATGGAGGATAAAGCAGGAGGTTTTATAAAAGGCAAGAATGCCGGGCTTAATTTAATTGACAGAAAATTAGGACGTTTCGAGTATTGCCGTAAGTTGGCTTAGATTAGTAATACCACATTTAAGGTATATAAAAACTCCCCCCAATTTTGTAAATTTGCTAAGAATGAGAACTTTGGACCAGCTCAAACCGGGAGAAAGCGGTATTATTAAGGAATTTGCCCATAAGGAATTTGCCCTTAAGCTGATAGAAATGGGATGCCTGCCCGGCGAAAAAATTAAAATCACAAAAATTGCCCCTCTTGGCGACCCGATAGCCATTGAAGTATCCGGCTATGAATTAAGCATGAGAAAGCAGGAAGCTGCAAACGTTTTGCTTGAAGAATAATTATGTCTTCTGCTAGTTCCGAAATAAAAACGATTTCAGTTGCTCTGATAGGAAATCCTAATTCAGGAAAAACCACTTTATTTAACACACTTACAGGGCTTAATCAGAAAACCGGTAATTATCCCGGGGTTACCGTAGACAAACATGTAGGTTTTGCTAAAGCAAAATCCGGAAACATAAAATTACAGATCACCGATTTACCCGGAACGTATAGCCTCTATCCAAAATCACTCGACGAGGAAGTTGCATTTAAAGAGTTACTTGGTATCAATTCATCAGCACCTGATGTTGCAGTTGTGGTGACAGATGCTTCTTCACTGAAGCGTCACTTGTTATTAGCGACGCAGGTGATTGATTTAAAAATACCTGTTGTTGTTGTTCTGAACATGATCGATGAGGCAAAAAAATTCGGACTTAAAATTGACATTGAGGAAATAAGCAGGCTTCTGGGTGTTAAAGTGGTGGCTGTTAATTCAAGGTCGGGAGAAGGAATCGAAGATTTAAAATCTGCCATTACTGAAGCAAATACATCAGATAATTTATTTATTGAACCATCAAGGATATCGTCGTTTGACCCTGAGTTAAAAGGCTTCAAGCCGCTTTTGCAAAAACAATTTGATAAAGAATGGAAAAGTAAATTCATTGAATTCGAAGAGAAAGATACGGTTTACAGATTCAACACCATTAATTACATTTTTTCAAGAACAGTAAAAACTTCTTTACAGGCTAACCGCAAATTTTCATATTCGGCCGACAAGCTCATCACGCATCCTGTTCTTGGTTATGCCATACTTCTTTTGGTTTTGTTTTCAGTTTTTCAGTTTATATTTTTTATTGCCGATTATCCGATGAATTGGATAGAAAGTTTTTTTGCGGCCGTTATGCAAAAAACATCTGAAATTCTGCCGCAGGGAGAATTATCGGATTTACTTGTGAATGGTATTTTGGCGGGATTAAGTGGCGTTGTTATTTTTATTCCGCAAATAGCTTTGTTGTTTTTCTTTATTGGCTTGCTGGAAGATTCGGGCTATATGGCCCGTGTAAGTTTTATAATGGATAAAGTTTTCCGACGATTTGGATTAAATGGTAAATCAGTTATACCAATTGTGAGCGGTGTTGCATGTGCTGTGCCTTCTGTACTTGGTACCAGAACCATCAGCAATTTAAAAGAAAGGCTCATCACTATATTTATTATCCCATTGATGAGTTGTTCGGCGAGATTACCGGTGTATACCTTGCTGATATCGCTTTTAATTCCCGATGATCAGGTGATAGGCATACTAAACCTTAAAGGGCTCATTTTGTTTGCTATGTATTTTTTAGGTTTTGCTGCAACAATGATTACGGCATATATTCTGAAATTTATTATTAAATCGAAAGAGAAAAGTTATTTTGTGATGGAGTTGCCGGTTTACCGTTTTCCGCAATGGAAAAGCATTGGAATAATTGTGGTGAATAAGGTAAAAGTATTTTTATGGGAAGCAGGAAAAATTATTTTAGCGGTTTCAATTGTGCTTTGGTTTTTAAGTTCACACGGGCCTTCAGAGGCATTCGATAAAATAAATAAAGATTTTAATGTTGAATTACAAAATGCCAATACAGATGACGCGAAGAGTGAGGTGGTAAAGAAAATGGAATCACAAAAACTGGAAGCTTCTTATGCGGGAATGTTAGGTAAAGTAATTGAACCTGTTATTAAACCTCTGGGTTTCGACTGGAAAATAGGCATTGCATTAATAACTTCTTTTGCAGCGCGTGAAGTTTTTGTAGGAACAATGGCCACCATTTACAGCGCCAATGATTCGGAAAATATCAGTTCTGTGAGGGAAAAATTAGTGAAGGAAAAGAATCCTGCAACAGGGATGCCTGTTTACAGCGCCGCAGTTTGCTTGTCGTTATTGGTGTTTTATGCTTTTGCCATGCAATGCATGAGTACTTTAGCTGTTGTTTACAGAGAAACTAATAGCTGGAAATGGATGTGGGCTCAACTGATTTATATGAGTGGGCTTGCTTACCTTTCTTCTTTAATTGTTTACAACCTGTTGTGAGGGTATTTCCTTAAAATTAATGTTTTTTCCTCTTGTGCCCTTAAATCGTTTCCACCAACCTTGCCGTTCAGGTAAAGCAACAAATTCGTTTAACTTCACAACCGAATAATTAATATCGGGCGTTGTATGTGGCAATGTTTTTAAAGTATCGAATAAAACAGGTAAAAATGCGAGGTCTTTTGTACGTTTTTTACCAAATCGATAGAGCATTTTTGTTTGAAAGGGATCTGTAGCTAATGCAATATTTTTTAATCCGTATTGTTTTCCTAAGTGATATCCATACCAAACATTTTCGGTGCTGTGTTCGGCGCGGTCTTCCACAATGATTTTGTCTTCCGGAACTCCAAGAGCCATTGCGTATAGCTTCATGATTTTAGCTTCAACATAAGGTGTATAAACTGATGAGCCGCTCATAATAATATTTTTGGTAAGTCCTTTTTTATATAGGTGCACCGCCCATGTAACACGCATAAGCATTACATTATCCCACGCAGGTTCCTTAAAAGGCACGCCGGGTACAATTACCGCATCGTATTGGTTATGTGAACTTAAGGAACGTTTATACAGCCTTCCTGCCGACGGTGTGAATAGTGAACAGCCACTTAGTAAAACACTAAAACTGAAAACCGCTATGAGTAATTTTTTGTGCATAATAGTTGATACTTTAAAATTAGCAAATAAATAATTATTGTATTTTAGTCTCATTGTTAAAAAATGCTACCATGAGAAAACTCCTTTTACTACTAACAATTTTAACGGGTTATTGTTCACGTGCCCAAGACACGGTGAAGGTGGCTTCGCTGCTAACCCCCGAACAACAGGCTGAAGCCGATTATAACAGCGGTATTGAGCGCCTTAAGAGCAACGACTTTGTAACGGCTATCGACTTCTTTACAAAGAGTATTGCCAACAAACCGACGTTTGACAAAGCTTTGTACAACCGTGCTGTTGCGTTAACGCAAGTAAAAAGGTATGCTGAGGCTTATGCCGATATTAATAACGCTATTCGTATTAGTCCGCAAAACCCCGAGACCTATTTCACAAAAAGTTTAATATTTTTTGCGGAGAATAAAAAAGATTCACAAACCGTGGCATTAAATAAATGTTTAGCCATTAAGGACGGACACGCTGAAGCCAATTATTATAAAGGTTTACTCCAATATGAAGCAGGCGAATATGAAGCAGCCGTTTCATGCTATGATAAAGCCATCTTATCTAACGGGAATTATGCTTATGCATACAACGACAGAGGCAGTGCTAAACGGGCATTAAAGGATTATGCAGGTGCAATCAGCGATTATGAAAAAGCCATCAGTATTGATAACAAGCAAGCATTTGTATATAATAATTTAGGCTCTGCTTACCGCGAAAATAAAGATTACACCAAAGCGGCTGACGCTTACAGCAAAGCGCTTCAAATGAACGATAAATATATAATAGCATTAACTAACAGAGGAGCGGCCCGTTTAGAGAGCGGTAATATTAATGGCGCTAAGGCAGATTTTGAAGAAGCTTTAAAAAAAGAACCGAATAACTCTTCGGCCTGTAACGGGCTGGCATCTGTTTACATTAAGCAACGCGAATACCAAAAAGCCAAAGACATGGCAACAAAAGCCATTCAGAATAATGGTAAAAATGGCCCGGCTTATTATAACAGGGGAATTGCACGTCAAATGTTGCGGGAAGACGAGGGCAGTTGTGCAGACTGGAAAAAGGCCCTCGAATTGGGAGTATCGGCAGCAAAATTATTTATTAACTCAGATTGTGGAGAATAGTTATGAAAAAATTACTATATATACTAACGGTTTTGGCATTGCCGCTTTTTTCATTGGCACAGAATGTTGAATTTGAAAAGAAAAATTTCCCTGACAAAAAAGACGAATTGCGGGATGCTATAGCCAACTTTAAAGAAGGAAACTCTATTCTCGAATTGGGTGAAAACATGTCGCGCTCCGCATTACCTTATTTTTTAAAGGCCCATGCGTTTAATCCGAATAATGCCTTATTGAATTTCAGAATAGGTGTATGCTACCTGAATTCATTTGAAAGAAACAAGGCCTTCGATTTTATTATGAAAGCTAATCAATTAGACCCCTCCATTGATATTAAAATCAGGTTTTATATTGGGTATGTTTATCATTTGAAATCAGACTGGGATAAAGCCCTCGCCGATTATCAGGCTTATCGTGGCACTTTAACACCGAAGCAAGAAGACGAAATTAAATTGGTTGACAGAAGGATTTATGAGTGCCGTAATGGAAAGGAATTGTCGAAAACCCCAATACGCGTATTTATTGATAATGCGGGTTCTGAAGTAAATTCATCTTACAATGATTATTCGCCAGTTATTACCGCAGATGAAAGTATATTGATGTTTACGTCAAGAAGACCCGGAGGAATTGGTGGTGATAAAATTGATGAGGTACTGAATGAGCCTTTTGAAGATATTTGGGTTTCAAATAAGGCAGGTAAAAAATGGACGACAGCCAAAAACCTGGGCTTACCTGTAAATACCGATTTACATGACGCAGTAATTTGTCTTTCGCCTGACGGACAAAAGCTCGTGACTTATAACGGCTCTAAACAAGGCGGCGATTTATTTATTTCCGAATTGCAAGGGGCTTTGTGGACCAAGCCTGATCATTTAGGAAAGGCGATCAATACATCAGGGCACGAAGCATCGGCATCATTCTCATTCGATAGTAAGATTTTATACTTTGTGAGTGACAGAAAAGACGGGATGGGTGGACATGATATTTACTATTCTGTGATTAATGAAAAAGGAAAATTTGAAAAAGCAGTGAATATTGGTCCGGTTATTAATACCGAGTACGATGAAGATGGTGTGTTTATGATGCCTGACGGAAAAACAATGTATTTCTCATCGCGCGGCCACGGTGGAATTGGTGGATATGACGTGTTTAAAACCGTATTAGAAAACGGGGTTTGGTCGAAACCCGTTAATGTAGGTATTCCAATTAACACACCCGATAACGACGTGTTCTTTGTGTTATCGGCTAACGGGCGCCATGCGTATTATGGAAGTGCCAGCATGAAAGGTTTTGGGGGACAAGATATTTACAGAATCACAATTCTTGGTCCTGAAAAACAGCCAATGACAAACGTGGAAGATCAATTATTAGCGATGGCAGCAAATCCCATCTCTAACTTAAAAACAGAAGGTGCAGTTGAAAGTAAAGGGCCTAAGATGGCTTTATTAAAAGGTGTCATTACCGATGCAAAAACCAATCAGGTGTTAGAAGCTAATATCGATTTGATCGATAACGAGAAAAACTTAGTATTGGCCACATTTAAATCTAACAGTTCAACAGGTCGTTATTTAGTGACATTACCTGCGGGTAAAAATTATGGAATTGCTGTGCGAAAAGACGGGTATTTATTTCACTCGGAAAACTTTATTGTAGATATTAATGCAGATTATATTGAGATAGTAAAGGATGTGGCATTAAAGAAAGTGGAAGTGGGAAGCGTGATCGTGTTACGTAATATCTTCTTTGATTTTGATAAGGCAACTATCCGTCCGGAATCAGCGAATGAGTTAGACCGATTGATCAAATTACTGACAGAAAATCCTACTATTAAAATAGAGTTAGGTTCGCATACCGACAGTAAGGGTTCTGACGATTACAATATGAAATTATCGGATAGCCGTTCGCAGTCGGTAGTAAGTTATTTAATCAGTAAAGGCATTCCTTCCGACAGATTAACTGCAAAAGGTTATGGCGAAACTAAGCCAATTGATACCAACGATACTGATGAAGGCCGTCAGAATAACAGACGTACCGAATTTAAAATCTTAAGTAAGTAATTAGATCTTGCTATTGCGTAATGGAATATAGGTTTTATCGTTTTCAATAACGATATGGCCTTGTTCCTGCAGGCTTTTAATGATCTCGTGGAAAAACGATTGAACTAATTTTTTATCTTCCTTCCAGAAATGTAAAACTGCTGCTTTTAATGTATCTTCAATGCGCTCTATTTTTGTAAATGCTATTCTGCTTAGGTAAAACATCACTAATTCCGATTTCAATTGTAGATTTTCCTTTTCTGCTTCGTCAATTACCGGTGTTTTTACTTTTACTTTTTGAATTTCTTTCTTTTCTGCTTCTACACGTTTCACCGCCCAGCCTTTTCCTCCCTCTATAGCACCGCATAAAAAACGCATTTGGTGTTTTTTCTCAATGTAACGTATTAATGTACTCGGCCCCGCCTTACGATTCCAGTCTTTTCGCTCTATAAGAAGGGCTTCACCTTCTTTTAAATTCACTAAAGAGGTAAACACATGCGAGCTTCGGCCCTTACCCTTAATGGGCAGTTGCTCGAATTCACCGGGGGATAGTTTTCTCATAATTATTTGTTAATAACTTGTTCAAAACTACAAAAAATTACTGACTAAACAAGCATTATCCTCATTTATAGCTGCTTATTGTGCTGTAATTAAAGTGAGTGAAATCGCCTATAACTATTGTTTAACTATTGTATAATATCCCATTAAATTATATAATATTATGAAATACAACAATATACGTTTCGATTAAGGTCAATAAAAAAGTCCGCCCAATATGAGGCAGACTTTAAATTACAGAGCCAGAAGGTTTATTTTTTAAGCGAGTCGCGTATCTCTATCAATAACTTATCGGTACTTGAAGGTTCAGGTGGTGCTGCAGGCGCCGCTTCTTCCTTCTTTTTAGCCGAATTAATGGCTTTAATCACCATAAATAGTGCAAAGGCTATAATAATAAAAGAAATGATCTGAGAGATGAAATTACCATATTTAATTGCGGTACCAGGAATAACCAGTTGCGCGAGGTCGGCCAGGTTAGCGGCTTTTAATGCCGGAGTTAATACTGCAGGCGTAATAATATCGTCTACTAATGATTTGACAATGCCATTAAAGGCACCGCCAATAACAACACCCACTGCTAAATCAATTACGCTACCGCGCATGGCGAAAGCTTTAAATTCTGTTGCGAATCCCATAGGTTTTTTTAATTTTTATTTATTAATTATTATTTCCGAGCACTTTAAGTAACTCGTCTAGTTTTGGAGTAAGAATAATTTCTGTTCTCCTGTTTTTCTTTCTGGCTTCTGCTGTTTTTGCAGCATCCAAAGGAAAGAACTCTCCACGGCCTGCCGCCGTAATCCGGCTCGACTCAATTTTAGCGCTTGTAAGCATGATCTTAGTTACAGAAGTTGCACGCATTACACTTAGGTCCCAATTGTCTTTTATTTCGCCTGCACCTTTCATTGGCACATCATCTGTATGGCCTTCCACTAAAACATTAATGTCTATATTTTGCTCTAATACTTTTGCTACATTTTTAAGCGCCTCAATGCCTTTTGGCTCCACATTGGTTTTACCGCTGGCAAACAATAAACTCTCATCCATACTCACATAAACTTTGCCGTTTTTCTGCGTGATAGTTAAGCCTTTGTTCTCAAAATTATACAATGCATCGCTCAGCTTTTTCTTTAAATCGCTCGCTGCCTGATCTTTCTTTTTCAAAATATCTTCCAATTCCGATACGCGTGCTTCACGTTTTTTTAGCTCAGCCGAAAGCGCATCCAGATCCTGCTGCTGTTTGTTCAGGCGGAATTCAAGTCCTTTTAGCTCGTCTTGTTTTTTTAGCAATTGCTCCTGCGTCAATTGAAGGTCGCTGCTCAGTTTCGCGTTATCCTTTTCGCTTCCTGCCATCAATTTATTAAGGCGGTCTAATAATTGCTCGTTAAGGGTATTTAACTTATCGTACTTAGAAGTTAAATTACGGTAATTCGACCCAATGATATTGGTGTCTCTTTTTAAACCATCAATAATTTTATTGTTTTTTTCGCTTTGTTCTGTTAATTCCGCCAGTTTTGTTTCGTTTTCCTGAGCAGATTTTTTAATTGCCGCTAACTCTTTGTCACAATTTTCGAGTTTAGTTTTTGTTTCTTCCATTAATCGTTGTGGCACACAAGCGGCCAAACCTAACACGATTGCAAATAATAATACTTTCTTCATCATAATTAATAATAATCAAAATTAGCACAAGCAGTAGTCCGATATACCCTGCATAACAGTACTTTTAAACAATGGACTTGTGACAATTTTTAACAGCTTTTTTGAAACAGAAACCCACACATACCGTATAATCTGTTAAAAAGGTCATGAATGCGCTCGCAAAAGATTGGTTAACCGAAGGTTTAATTGACTTTGAATATAAGAAGTACATTCTTTTGGCCTATATTAAAAAAGTTCAGGAACATTTTAAAGCCCAAAAACTTTACCCTGATTTTACAGAGCTGATTTCTCATTTCCGGTACCTAAAAGAGCTAAAACAAAGCGAAGAAGTATTGCAGTCTGCTTTTAAAAAGCCTATTGAGGCAATTGACCTGAGTAAAATGGCCATTAAATACCAACCTGAAATGGAGGAAGAGTGGTTAAGGGAAATAAAGCAGATTATTGAATTTGGATTACCCTTGATGGCAAAAGAAGTGATGGAGGGGAAATCAATATTTGACTTCGTTGAGAAAAACATACAGTTTGAGCCTTTAGGTATATTGCCAATATTTAAAAATGAGGGTTATTTTATTTTACAGCCGTTAAAGTCGAAAAACGTGAGTGTTTATTCTTTTTGCCTTTCTCCTATTACGTATTTGAACGAGAAAGCTTTTGGTTTTAAAACCGATTATTTTTCAACTTTTACTCTGTCTTTAGCAAAGCCTCTTGATAAAATTAAGCAGGAACTTGTTTATATGAATCCATATCTGCCTAATCCTGCTGTTTATGTATTTAAAGCCAAAATATGTTTGCCCGATGAGGAAACATTTTTACCTGTGGCTAAGCGCCTATTATTTAGCACGCTTTCTTCGGCAAATAAAATTTAACTTGTTTTTTATTGGCTAATCCTCTAATTTCATTCGCACGAAAATCTGCGATTTATGCTTAGAATTAAAACCTTTGATGATTACCAGAAGGAATATAATTATTCAATAAAGGATCCTGAAAGTTTTTGGGCGGAAAAAGCCGGTTATTTTAACTGGAAAAATAAGTGGGATAAAACATTGCAGTGGGATTTTAAGAACTTTGATGTAAAGTGGTTCATTAACGGAAAACTTAACATTACTGAAAACTGTATTGACCGCCATCTTCCGCATAAAGCAAACGACACTGCTTTTATTTGGGAATCAAATTTTGTTGACAAGCCCGGAAGGACCATTACCTATCAGAATTTGCACGATGAGGTTTGCCAAGTGGCCAACGTATTAAAAAACCTTGGCGTAGTTAAAGGCGACCGTGTTTGTATTTATTTACCTATGATTCCTGAGGCGGTTTTTGCCATGTTGGCTTGTGCCAGGATAGGAGCAGTACACTCAGTGGTTTTTGCCGGTTTTTCTGCAACGTCATTATCCGGAAGGATTCAGGATTCTGATTGTAAGATCGTGATCACGTCAGATGGTTCTTATAGAGGAGATAAGAAAATTAATTTAAAGTCGGTTGTTGATGAAGCCCTCGAAACCTGTGCCTCGGTAAAAAATGTATTAGTGTATAAGCATACGCAAGGTGAAATTAATTTTACCCCTAGCCGCGATATCTGGTGGCATGATGTGGTGCCATCTGCTTCAAAAGTTTGCGAACCTGAATCAATGGATAGCGAAGACTTGTTGTTTATTTTGTATACCTCAGGCTCAACCGGAAAACCAAAAGGAGTAGTACATACTTGCGGTGGTTACATGGTATTTACATGTTATACTTTTGAAAATGTATTTCAATATAATCCCGGCGATTTGTATTGGTGTACCGCTGATGTGGGATGGATAACAGGACATTCGTATATAACATATGGACCTTTATTGGCGGGAGCAACATCACTAATTTTTGAAGGAGTGCCTACATTTCCGGATGCCGGAAGATTTTGGAACATCATTGATAAGTATAAAGTCACTCATTTTTACACCGCACCAACTGCTATCCGCGCATTAGAAGCTGCAGGATTAGATTTTGTGAACCCATATAGTTTAAATAGTTTAAAAGTATTAGGCAGCGTTGGCGAACCAATTAACGAAGAAGCATGGTATTGGTACAATAAAAACATTGGGAAAGAAAAATGCCCAATTGTTGATACCTGGTGGCAAACCGAAACTGGTGGAATTATGATTTCTCCTTTAGCCGGAATAACTCAAACTAAACCAAGTTACGCTACTTTGCCATTGCCGGGTATACAACCGATTTTGGTTGATGAAAAAGGAAATGAAATTACAGGTAATAATGTAGAAGGAAATTTATGCATCAAATTCCCATGGCCATCCATTATACGGACAACCTATGGCGATCACGAAAGATGCAGACAAACTTATTTTGGCACATACAACAACTTGTATTTTACAGGTGATGGATGCAAACGCGATAAAAATGGCTATTATAGAATCACAGGAAGAGTGGATGATGTTATAAATGTGAGCGGACATAGAATTGGAACTGCAGAAGTTGAAAGTGCCATTAACATGCATGCTGATGTGGTGGAAAGCGCAGTGGTTGGTTATCCTCATGATATAAAAGGTCAGGGAATCTATGCCTATGTAATTGCGCCGTCAACAGAGAAAAATCACGATACACTCCGTAAAGAAATTATTGCGGAGGTCAATAAAATTATCGGGCCTATTGCCAAACCCGATAAAATTCAAATTGTAAGCGGATTACCAAAAACACGTTCCGGAAAAATCATGCGCCGCATATTAAGAAAGGTGGCTGAAGGCGAAACAAAAAACCTGGGAGATATTTCAACACTGCTGGATCCAATGGTGGTCGATGAAATTGTGAAAGGCGCTGTATAATTATGTCAGATCATAAATTATATTTCGAATATTTTGACTCGCCTCTTGGGGAAATTGAAGTGACCTCGTCGCAAACAGAATTATTATCTCTTGTTTTTACTACAATCAATAATAAAACTCTCGAAAAACAACCAGTTTCTTATTCTCCAATCAATGAAAAAGTAAAACAACAAATAACTGCTTACTTTAATAAGGAGCTTACCAAATTCGATTTACCGCTTAAGCCTGCCGGAACTGAATTTCAAAAAAAAGTGTGGCACGAATTAATGAAAATACCTTTCGGAACTACTGTTTCATATTTGACGCTTGCCAAAAAAATGGAAGATGCCGAGGCAATCAGGGCAGTGGCTGCGGCAAACGGAAAAAATCCAATTGCCATAATTATTCCCTGCCATAGGGTAATCGGCACCGACGGGAAGCTTGTTGGGTATTCCGGTGAGTTATGGCGCAAAAAATGGCTGCTTGAACATGAGAGCAAGCAAGAGAAACTTTTTTGACCTTTAATCATAAAATTTCATGCTATTTTCTGGAAATCTATCCCCCAAATTGGGGGATGTAAACGCTAAGTAATCAAGCAGATAGCTAACTTTCGTCTACGTTATGAGCTGTTTATCTAAAAAATTGGTTTAACCTTCTTTTTTGCGGTAGTTTCGCTCCCGTTTTAAAACTCTATCCCAATGAAACGTTTAATCGTATTTATTTTAGCCATCAATTTTTTATTTAAACCGGTATTAAAAGCCGATGAAGGCATGTGGTTGCCAATGTTATTGGGCGAGCAAGTTTACGCCGACATGGTAAAAAGAGGCCTTAAAGTCACTAAGGAACAATTATACAGCATGAATCAAGCCAGCATTAAAGATGCTATTATCATTTTTGGCGGCGGATGTACAGGTGAAATAGTTAGTAAGGAAGGATTAATATTTACTAATCACCATTGCGGATACAATGCTATAGCAGGCGCAAGTACGGTTGAACATAACTATTTAAGAGACGGTTTTTGGGCCAAGACTAAACAAGAAGAAATTTATTCTCCCGGAGTACATGCACAGTTTTTAATTAAGATTGTTGATGTGACCGATAAAGTAAACGAAAAGATTAAAGATTTAAGAGCAGTTGAACTTACTCAAAAAATAGGAGGCATATTAACAGAAATTGCCAATAAAGAAACAGAAGGAACCGGATATGAAGGCCGCGTGTCTTCAATGTTTAAAGGCAATCAGTTCTTATTATTTGTTTATGAAAGATACAAAGATGTTCGTTTAGTTGGAACACCGTCAGAAAGCATTGGTAAATTCGGAGGTGATACTGATAACTGGGAATGGCCGCGTCACACAGGCGATTTTTCTATTTTCCGTGTGTATATGAGCAAGGATGGAAAAGCGGCTGATTTTTCGGCAGATAACGTTCCTTACAAAGCAAAATATTCTCTTCCGGTTTCAATTAAAGGCGTAAAAGATGGTGATTACGCCATGATCTACGGATATCCCGGGGGTACTAACCGTTATGAAACATCATTTGGCGTTAAATTAAAAACAGATATCGAAAATCCATCATTGGTAAGCTTACGTGATCAGCGATTAAAGTTCATGTATGAAGAAATGATTAAAGATCCGGCAGTTAAATTGAAATTAGCAGGATATTATGCCGGAGTTGCAAACTATTGGAAGTTTTTTGATGGTGAATCAAAGCAACTTTTAAAATTTAAAACCTTTGAAGAAAAACAAGCGAATGAAGCCGCTTTTGTTACTTGGGCTAAAGGGAAACCTGAATTCGATAATTTATTTGAAAATTATTCAAAGGCTTATGATGCATGGAGGCCTTACGCTAAACAACGCGTGTATTTAAATGAAGGAATTTTAGGCTCACCATTAATTGCATTTGCGGCTAACTTACAAAAATTGGATGCTACATTAACAAAGAAAGATGTAACTAAGGAAGAAATTACGAAGCTGTCAGAAACATTAAAGAAAATTTGGGCTAACTTTAATAGCAGCGAAGATGTAACATCGGATAAAAAGATTTTGGCTTATGTAGTAGAAAGTTTCTATAACAATGTGGACGCTTCACAACACCCTAAAGGATTTTATAGTTGGATGAACACTAAATTCGGTGAGCTTAAAAACAAACAGTGTTATACTTTATTTGCTGATTATGTTTTCAATAATACTTTCTTGTTAGACAGTAAAAAGTGGGACGCGTTTATTGCGAACCCGGATACTGCTGCTTTGCATAAAGACGCCGCATTCATGGTAGCTAATGCGTTTAACTCGAATTTCAACAACAATTACGCTAAATATTTTATGGAGTTTAACGCACAAAATAATTACTTAGGACGTACTTATCTAAAAGGAATACTCGAAATGAATAAGGGTAAAAAAATGTATCCTGATGCTAACTTTACCATGAGGGTTTCTTACGGTAATGTAAAATCATACATTCCTCGTGACGGTGTAAAATATAGCCACATCTGTACTTTAAGTGGCGTATTGCAAAAATATAAGCCGGGTGATTATGAGTTTGACTTGCCTGCCAATCTTATTGAAGCAGCAAAGAAAAAAGATTTTGGTCAGTATGCCGACCCAACAATTAACGACATTGTTGTAGGTTACATTACAACTAACGACATTACAGGAGGAAATTCCGGATCACCGGTATTAAATGCAAAAGGCGAATTAATTGGTTTGGCTTTTGATGGCAACTACGAAGCGCTTAGCCATAAAATTGCATTCGATAAAGATTTAAACCGTACTATCTGCGTAGACGTACGTTATATGCTTTGGGTAATTGACAAATTAGGCGGAGCTACTAATATCATTCAGGAACTTGACTTAAAGAAAATGTAAATTTGTTCATTTTAGAAAAGCCTCCCCGGAACAACCGTGGAGGCTTTTTTGTTTTAAATAAATTCCGCACCTTTAATCGGGTTATGAAAACATCAGTATTTATTACTTTCAGAAATGCCGCGAATAGTTTTAATGAAACTTCGGCTTCACAAAAAGAATTATTGCTTAATCAATGTGCACTTGTTAAGCCCGCAACCGTGAGTGAAATTGCAGCCTATCATGATGCTTTGCTCTTTTCATTGGCCTATCCCGAATCAGAAAAATTGCAGTCTTTAGCATTTAATGAAATACAAAGGCTGACTTCGTTGTTAAAATCCGTATCGCCTGAAAAACAAGGTAAACTCATTTTAAGTGGCATTTTTAACACCCAAACAGATGCTGCTTTCAGCTTCAGCTTAACTAAATGGCTCATTGCCGAATACAAAGAAGCAGTTTCATTACATTCATTCGATGAATCAGGTACGCACCCCAAAGATGTTTTAAAATATGTTTTTCCGGAAATGGAATTCGAAATATTGTCCGATGAGAAATTAAGCGCGGGGAAATGGATTGAAAAAGTAAGTAACACCAAAAATAAGCACAAACAGCTCGCTTGGTTAATTAATCAACTAGGTAATTTAAATGTACCTGAATTGTTATCTGACCAGTTATTTGAATCACTGAATGCATATATAACAATTAATGGATCTGATAAAAAATTCTCCCGAAGTTTTGGTAAAATTCAATTTTCGCGAACACATTACCACAGTTCCGGAATTTTAAAAAAGTTCAATGAGCAAGAGGTAATTAATTCCAAATTGCCAGCACCAAAAAAATTAACAGATAATCAGAAACAGGAAATAATTAATGTTTCAAGAACTGCATTGGCATTACTTAACCGTGAAACAGATCCCGTTACATATTGTAATATGGATGGATTGCTTTATTATGAATTGGAGCACGGATTATCAATTGCGCTTTTCAGCATGTTACCCGAACGAAGATTACCAATAGAATCCTATATAGGTTTTATGATGTTTAAAAATGGTTACCCAATGGCTTATGGCGGTGGATGGTTATTTGGTAGCCGTTCCTTACTTGGGATAAATATTTTTGAAGCATTCAGAGGAGGAGAATCAGCTTTTGTTTTTGCGCAATTATTACGGACTTACAAACAGGCATTTGGCGCAGATTATTTTGAAGTGGAACCTTATCAGTTCGGAAAAAACAATCCCGAAGGTATTAAGTCCGGCGCGTTTTGGTTTTATTACCGTTTTGGATTCCGGCCTGTTGATGCCACTCTAAGCGAACTCTCTAAAGCGGAACAATTGAAAATTAGCAATGATAAGACTTACAGAACACCTGTTGAGATTCTTAAAAAATTCGCCACCGGAAATGTGGCAGCCTTGTTTGGCAATGGAATTAAGCCATTAAATCCTTCTTTAATCAGTAAATATATTACCCAAAAAATTTCTAAAGACTATAATGGTGATAGAAAGCATGTCGAATTATTAAGCAAAAAATATATTGTAAAAACATTTAGTCTTAAAGGCGAAAGTTTAAAGAAAAATCAGGCAGGCATAAATAAGCTGGCTGTTTTTATATTTTTGTGCATTGACGCAGGGAAAATGAGTAAAGAGGGCATTAACCAACTGAAATCTTTGATTGTTTTAAAGAGTAGTTTGGAAGTAGATTATATTAAACAGTTGAAGAAAGTCAATTTAAAGAAAGTGCTCACAAAGGAATGTTTGGATTTTATTTCTTGTTAATTAACCACACGCCCAGTATTATAACTCCTGCCGATAACAATTGAATAGGAGTGATTAATTCACCGTCAATTACACCCCATCCAACTGCCACAATCGGAATTAAATATGTACAACTGGCCGCAAAAACAGTTCCGGATTGTTTTATAAGTGTATTAAAGAAAATAATTGAAAGGGCGGTACCAAAAACGCCTAAAATTGCAATGAATCCAAGTGAGTTAAACCCAAGAGGATGTTCAGTTAAATGAGCGCTAAAATCTGTGAAAGCAATTAGATAGACGAGAGCAATGGGCCCGATAATAACAAAAGCCCAAGCAGAGGCTGCAACGGAATTAACCTGCGTTAAATATTTTTTAATGCCATTAACACTAATGGCGTAGCAAAGTGTCGCCGCTGCTACAAGCAGACTATAATTCACATTCTGATTTTCGCTTTCAGCAGTGTTCAGACCTAAAAGTAACACGGCGCCAATTAATCCAACCGCAATACCAATTAGCTGATAGGTTTTTATTTTTTGTT
>Ga0154020_10002658_pt1 | contig 21768 bp, 17 predicted proteins | sample Klosneuvirus_201_FD_109709 | JGI IMG/M metagenome (GOLD analysis project Ga0154020, IMG submission 109709) | Active sludge microbial communities from wastewater, Klosterneuburg, Austria - Klosneuvirus_20160825_MG | ecosystem: Engineered > WWTP > Aerobic digester > Activated sludge | place... | reverse complement strand
GCGGTGAAGGAACGCGCTGCTACTTTGGCATCACGTGCGTCAAGGCCATCAACTTGGCTGTAGAGACAGACTTGCGCTGGACCATGGACGGCACCAAGCGGGCAACCCGCCAGCCGTTGAGCGCGGCCAGCGAGTTCTGACGTTTCTGAATAGGCCTGGTCCCTCAGCGCTGCCGGCTCGCGCGCGGCAACCCGCCGCTATCTGGCTTGTGCTTCCCAGACTTCCTTCAGGAACTGGGTGATGAGATGCACGCAGGCCTGATGCAGGTCTTCCACAATGCCGTAGTTGGGAACCTGCACGTGGAGCGTGTGGTCCGCCAGCTGCTTGAGCTTGCCACCTTCAAAACCCACAAACGCCACGGTGGTGAGCCCCATCTCCTTGGCGCGTTCGCAGGCCTTCACCACGTTGGGCGAGTTGCCGCTGCTGCTCACCAGCAAGACCACGTCACCCGGTTGCGCGTAGTAGACCACCTGGCGCTCAAACACGGATTCAAAGCCAATGTCGTTCCCCAGCGCCGTCAACAAGGACACGTTGGCGGAGAGGGAGCGGGTCTGCAGCACGGGCTGTCCAGCCACGTGCGTGCCCTTGGTGGCGTCACATTCGGTGTGGTTGGCAATGGCCGCGCTGCCGCCGTTGCCCGCAATGAGCACCTGGCGGCCATCCTGGCGGGCCTTCACCATCACCTTGGTGATGGCGTCCAGGGCGGTGAGGTCCCACGCCTGCACGGCGGCCACAAAACGGGCCTGGTAGTCCTTGGCAAATGCGGAAAAGTCACTGAGTGAATTGGGCTTGAACACCACGGCTGTGAACCCCTGCGTTGCGTCGGTGCGGGACCGACGCGTGGTTTGGAATGAGAGTGTAGAACCGCGGTCCAGCGCAGCAAGCTTGGACGCGTACGCGCCCCATCACCTGGGAACTACTGCACGCCGCCGTTGCCGTTGGCACGCGGTGGCGTGTCATCCGTGACGGGCTTGACCAGGGGCTCCACCACCGCAGCGTCGGTGAAGAGCTTGGGCTTGGGACGGAACACGGCCTTGAACTGCCGCTCCACGCCGATGCGCATCAGGCCCAGCCACGCCAGGTTCTCAATGCCCACGCGCCACGGCGCCAGCTTGGTCTCGCCCAGACGCTCTGCGTAGTTGATGTGGAACTCGGCAAAGCGCTGCTGGAACATCTCCGCGGCGCGCAGCTTGATCTCCTCGGAGAAGTTCCAGGAGTCACTCACCACGTCCAGCTGCACCCACGCCTCACGGCGCATGGCCCACATGCCGGACAGCACGTCTTCAATGTCCTTCATCCACAGCAGGGACGCCGCCAGGGACATGACCCGGTTGCCCAGCTTGTTGCGTGGCCGCATGGACCCGGTGTCCGTCAACGGGAAGCGCGAACAGGACGCAAAGAGGATTTCCTTTTGAAGCATGAACTCCAACAGGTCCGGCAGCACGCCAATGGGATAGGTGCCATCCCCATCCGCGCTCACCAGGATGTCTCCCTTGGCCGCATTGAAGCCGCTCTTGAACGCGCGGCCGTAACCGCGGCGGGACTCCATAACCACTTTGGCGCCGTTGGCGCGGGCAATGTCCGCGGTCCCGTCACGGGAGCACGCGTCCACCACCACCACCTCATCCACCAGGGACGGGACAGTACGCAGCGTGTACGCAATTCCCTTTGCCTCATTCCACGTTGGAATGATCACCGAGACGCTCAAGCCCTTGAACATTGGAAACTCCCCGAAGGAGCGTCACTGTGACGCCGTCATGGCCCTTGTCATACGCGCACCCACATTGCAAGTCTGCGGGGCTATCTCCTTGTCCGGACGCGGGTTTTCACCATTTGAGGTGGGATGGGGAGGCACACGCATGGGGGTAGAGGCGCCCCGGGTGCCACGCTGGCCCAAGTGGCCGGCGCTACGGCATTTCATGCGCCGCGGCCCTTCGGCGCGCGCGCAACGGCAGAAAGTTTTTTGGCGGGGACCCGGCTTTGAACCACCACGGGCTGCGTGCCGCTTCTGGGGAATTGCGCCCGCCGTACCCTGACCACCGCGTCCTTGAGCCGCCCGCCCAACTTCATCACCGCGGTCCCGTTGCGCTCCGAAGGGCGCGCCGTCACCAGCCACAATGGCAATGCTATGGGACGCGCGGCCCGCGTGATGTGGATCAGGCCTGGCCCCGGAGGACCGGCGGCATTGCTTGCGACGTGGCGTTTGACGTATCAGGCCCGCTGGTTTTGGGCCGGCGTCACGAGCGGTCCGCCAGGGCCCCATGACTTCCGCCAAAAGCAATCAGCTTGCGCCCGAACTTGCCGCTGAGAGGCGCCTCTGGAAGGAACAGTGGGAGCATTTTGCGACGGATCCGCCGGTGGAACGCGCGATGCTCGAACGCTGGATTGCGCCGCTGAGTTTGGGGGACCTGGCCGGCAAGGAGATCCTGGACTGTGGGTGCGGCAACGGGTTGCACGCCATGATCATGGCGCAGGCCGGCGCGCGCAGCGTCCACGGGGTGGACTATGCGTCCTGGGAGGGCGCGGCCCACCGGTTCAAGGACCAGCCGGCGCTGTCCTTTGCCTTCCATGACCTGTGCGGAGATACCCCGCTGCCAGGCCAGTATGACGTGGTGACCTGCGTAGGGGTGCTGCCGCACGTGCCAAGCCCGGAGGTGGCGGTGTCAAACATTGCCAGGGCGGTGAAACCCGGGGGACGGTTGCTCATCTGGGCCACGGTTCGTGAGGGCAACACCCCGTTGCTGGTGTTTGACACCGTCAAGACCGCGGTGACGTCCTGGGGCGGCCGCCGCATCAAGAAGGTGCTGGCCACCGAGATGGCATTGGCATCCCTCCCGTTTCAGTACGCAGCGCGCGTGGAGCCCATCCGGGACCGGCTGCCTTACGGCCGTTATCTTGCCGAAATCTCCAAGTTCCCATTCTCCCGCGTGGTGCAGAACTTCTACGACGCCCTCAACGTGCCCCGGCGCATCCTGTTCACCACGGGCGAAGCACGCCGGTGGATGGAAGCGGCGGGATTGGAAGTCCAGGTGCACCCCGGCGCGGACGGCAAGTCCTGCACCTGGCATGGTGTGCGCCCGCTGTAACGCGGGGTGCCTGGTCGTTGTGTGCCGCTGGGATGGCACAAAGGCAGACACCCGCCCTTCAGCGCGTCTCCAGGCGCACCAGGACGTTGGAGGGCATTCCAAAGGTGCTCACGCGCTCCACCTCCATGTGCTGGACCGGAAGGTGTACGGCAATCTCCGTCTCAAATTCATGCGCGCTCACCAGGTTGAGCACGCGCACATCACAAAACCGCCCACGCCCCAGGGTGCGCCAGACCAGGTTGCGTGCCGGGCGCGGCAGCCAGTGGGCCAACGGGATGACGGTGTGGAATTCCACCGGGAAGGTGGGGTCTGGAAACGCCAGGAACACGCGGCGCGCCACGCGGCACATCTCCAGGCAGAAGTTCACCTGGCACCAGCGGTCCCCCACATGCTCCAGCACCGCCGAACTGAAGGCGATGTCAAACTCCTTGTCCGCAAACGGCATGGTGGTGCCGCCGTATTGCACCACGCGGGAGTGGGGGAACGCGGCCCGGAAGTCGTCCGCCGAGGCATCCACCGTCAACCCGGTGATGCACTGGGGATGCGGGTACCAGCGTTCAAAGTAGTTCACGCTGGGGTCTGAAAAAGACCCGCTGGCCCCCACGTCCAACACCCGGGTGGTGGCCGAAGGGTGTCCCCAGTCCATGAACGACTTGAAGATCTTGCGGCGCGCGCCCAGGGACACCTGCGCAATGAGACTGCCCACGCTGCCTACGCCAAACCCGTGGATGGTTTCTTCGGTGTTGGGGGCAACTTCCGTCATGGCGCGTTCCCGTCCTACTGCGGCTCAGAAATCTTCGGACGTGTACACCACTTTGGAACCACCGCGGTCCAGGCCCAATTTGATTTCCTTGGACGTATGCAACGCGCGCCGGATGTCCGGCTGTTTGTCCCGTGGCGCGGACAACAACAAGAAACCGCCACCACCAGCGCCCAGCAGCTTGCCACCCCACGCGCCCGCCTCCATGGCGCGCGTGTACATGTCATCAATGCCCGCATTGGAAATGCCCGCACTCAGGCTGCGCTTGATGTCCCACGCCACATGCAACAACCGCCCAAACGCGCTCACGTCCTCATTCTCCAGGTAGCGGCGCGCCTCCCACGCCAGTTCCACCATGCGCTGCACGCTCTTGAACTTGTCGTCTTCCGTCAACACGGCGGTGCGCTGCTTGGCCAGCACATCATTGGCGCTGCGTTGTTCGCCCGTGTAGAACATCATCAGGCTGCTCTCCAGCGCCGTGCGGCACGCCGGGGTGATGACCAACGGGGTCACATCCACTTTGTCATCCGAAAAAAACTGGATGAAATTCAGCCCACCATATGCCGCCGCGTATTGGTCCTGCTTCCCAATGGGCGCGCCCAGGTCCTCAATCTCAATGTCACACGCGGTGCGGGCCAACGTCTCATGGGAGACGTGTTTGCCCTGGTACGCGTAGATGAGATGCAGCAGGCCCACGGTGAAGGAACTGGAAGACCCCAACCCCGTGCCTGACGGAACATCCGCCGTGGACGTGATTTCCACGCCGTGGTGCAGCCCTTGCCGCATGAGCACCGTCTTCACAATGGGGTGCTGCAACTCCTCGGCGGACTTTGCCAGCTCCGTGCGGGAGTACTTGAGGGAAATGCTGCTCCCATCAAAGTAGGGATGCGCCGAAAGATACATGTAGCGGTCAATGGACGTGGACAACACGGCGCCCGTGGAACGCCGGTAGAACGCCGCCATGTCTGACCCGCCGCCAAAAAAGCTCACCCGGAAAGGTGTTCTGGTGATGATCATCCGTCACGCTCCAAGCGCAGGTCCCCGTCCAAACGCAACTTCAATGTGGCGCGCGCCGCGGCGGCCGCCACTGTCTCATGCTCCTCGGCGCGGCCATCCACGGCCGCGTCCAGGTCCTTTTCCGCCAAACCCTTCCACCGGTAGAACGCCACGCGGCGTTCCCGCAGCACGTCCTGCTGCGCGGTGAGCGCCACCTTGAACGCGCCGACAACATCCAGCTCCGTGGCCAACAGGCCCTCCAGGATGAGCACCCCACCGTTGGACGGCCACAACATCATCTGGCTCTGGCCCGCTTCACGCGTTTGCGGGTCATAACCCGGCAGGCGCACCGCCTGGCCGGAGAGCAACGCAGCAACCGCGCGCGCAGCGTCGTCAAAACACAGCCGCTGCCGCAGCGTGGAGGACGCAGACCGCTGGGACGCGGGCTGGACGAACCGGTCCAGGCTCAGGTGCAACACCGGCACACCGCGCGCCTGCAGGCGCAGCTTCAACGCGGACGCCGCAATGGTCTTGCCCGCGCGGGAGGGTCCACCCAACAACACCACGCCGGCCTTCTGGATGTCCGCCAGCCAGGGTTCCCACGACGGTCCCGTGCGCAGCGCCAGGTTCACCGCGTGTTGCAGTGTTGGCACCAGCGGCGTCTCCGGGGCAATGGGATGTTTCCCATCCTTGCAGGCCATCCCCGTCAACACGCCCACGCCCAACACGCCGGCGCGGTGTGCGGCCAACAAATCCGTGCTGCGGTCCCCAACAAAAATGGACGCGCGGCGGTCCACGCCCAACGCGGCCTCCGCTTGGAAGACCAGCCCCGGAAGTGGCTTGCGGCAGGTGCAGTGGATCTTCAGGTCGGCGCGTTCTCCGGGGAATCCTTTGTCTGTGTGGTGGGGACACGTGAAGATGTCATCCAACCACGCGCCACCCTCCCCCAGCTTTCCCTCCATCAACGTGTGCAGCGTGTGCAGGCCGTCCTCGTCAATGGTGCCGCGCGCCACCACCGGCTGGTTGGTCACCGCTGCCGCCAGCCAGCGCGCCTTGTTCACCTGGGCAATGGCGCCGGCCACACCCGGCAACAGCTTGAGCTCGTCCGGGTTGGACAAAAACGCCACTTCTTCCAGAAGCACGCCATCACGGTCCAAGAGCACCGCGGGACGCGAGGCGCTGCGCCGCATGCCCCAGGGAATCCCCGCGCGAAGATCCTCCTCCACCTTGGCCAAGCGCGCGGGCGTGCCCATGTCCTTGAGGTATTCGGCCGTGCGGTAGGCCACCAGGCGCGCGCCGTTCTTGATGGCGGCGGGGAACACATCCCGCGCAAAATCCGGCGTGCCTTCCAACGGCACCGCATCCAGCACGGACTTTTCGCACAAATACAGCGCCGCGTTGCACAGACCGCCGGCCTCCGGGCCCACCTTGTCTTCCTTGCGCACCATGCGCGTGATGACGCCGTGGCGGTTGGTCACCACGCGGTCACTGTCCAGCGGGTGATCATTGGGATGCACCGCCAACGTGGCCACCGCACCGGTGCTCACATGACGCTGCGCCATGCCGGAGAGGTCCACATCCGCCAGCACGTCCCCGTACACCACAAAAAACCGGCTCTTGAGCATCACCGCGGCGGCCCTCACGGCGCCGGCGGTTCCCAACGGTTGTGTCTCGGCGCTGTAGCGGATGGTGACGCCCCAGCGGTCCCCGTTGCCAATGGCCTCTTCCACCATGTGCGCGCGGTAGCCCGTGCACAACACCATGTCTTTGACACCCTGGTGCGCCAGCCAGGAGATGAGGTGCTCCAACAACGGCTGCCCCATCAACGGCATCAACGGCTTGGGCGGTGCTTCACCCTTGGGGTCCAACCGCGTGCCGCGGCCTCCCGCCAGAATCACGGCCTGCATCAGCGCAGCTTCTCCACTTCAGCCTTGATGCTTGCTTCCACCGCCTCACGGGAATTGCGCTTGGGCTTCCAACCCAGGCTGCGGATTTTGGACGTGTCATACGCAAACTTGGGGACGTCCCCCGGCCAACCGCGGTCTGACGTGCCGTATTCAATCACCGCGTCTTTGTAACCCAGGCCCGCCTTCACCAGCTCGGCCATCTCGCGCACCGTGGTCGCGCCTTCACCCGCCACGTTGTAGACCTCCATGGGGTTGGCGGGTTGGGTGATGCCCAGCTGGATGGCGTCCAACAAATCATCCACGTGGATGTACGGCTTGAGCTGCGTGCCATTGCCCAGCACCGTCAGGCGCGTCTTGTCTTTGTGCAGCCGGCGCACAAAATCATAGATGGCGCCGTGGGTGAGGTTGGGGCCCACCACGTTGGGAAAACGGAAAATCCATGCGCGCATGTTGAACAGGTGCACGTACGCGCTCACGTACGCCTCGGCCGCCAGCTTGCCCGCGCCGTAGAGGGAGATGGGCTTGAGCGGGCCGTGGTCTTCTTTGAGCTGCCCGTCCGCCTCGCCGTAGATGGCGCTGGTGGATGCAAACACCACGTCACGCACCCCGGCGCGCTTCATTCCCTCCATGACCTGGAAGGTGGTGAGGAAGGTGTTGTTGAGGTCGGTGTTGCGGTCTGTGGTGCCCTTTTGGATGTCACTGTTGGCCGCCAGGTGAAACACCTGTCCCGGCTTGTCCTGCACCATCAGGTCAATGAATTCCGGACGGCACATGTCCATGACGGTGAGTTTGAGCTTGGGGTTGTTCAGGTGCTCCTGGAGGTTCTCCCTGCGCCCCAACGAGAGGTCATCCACCACGTGGACGCTCTTGCCCGCGGCCAACAGCCGCGCCACCAACCTGCAACCAATAAAACCCGCGCCCCCAGTGACCATCACATCCACGGCAGACCCCTGTGCTCTCAAGGTGCGGGCTGGGCCTTAGCATAGCCCTGGGGTGGGGCCCAGGGCTCCTGGCGACGTCACGGGAGCTTGCCGAGCCAGTCCCCAAGGATCTCCGCCAGCCGCTGTGGTGCGTCCACATGCACGTGGTGACCCACGCTGGCCAACGCCTCAACGCGGGCGTGCGGAACACACGCGTAACGGTCCGGCTGCATGTCTGGCGGCGGGAGGTACCCCTGCTGCGCGTGGACCACCAGCAATGGCGCGGTGAGGCGGCGGAGGAATTCCTGCACGCCCTCTTCGGTGGAGCGGTACGGCGGCGGGCCCTGCAGCGCGGGGTCCCAACGCCAGGTGAACGTCCCATCCCCCAGCGCGCGCATGCTGTGCGCCGCAAGACGGATCACGCCGTCCTCGGTGAGGTGCGGGTTGGTCTCCCGGATGCGCCGTACGCCTTCTTCTTCCGACGACAGAATGCGCACGCGGCGGGCCACACGGCGCGCACGCACTGCATCTGCCAGGCGCGTGGGCCCGTCCACCGCGGCCTCACCCGGCGGCCCCAGGCTCTCCAGCAGCGCAAGACCACGCGGCGTGCGCAACCCGCTGCCGCACAACAGGATGGCGGCGTTGGCGCCCATGGAGTGACCAATGATGACGGGGGACTGCAGCGCCAGCGCGTCCCACAACGCGTCCAGGTCCCGCACGTGGTCCCACAGGTGGTACGTCCCGCCCGACGCCACGCGGTCACTGTCACCGTGCCCGCGCCAGTCCACGGCAATCAACCGCCAACTGGACGGGAGAAGTTGCGCCACCGCATCAAAGCTGCGCTTCTGGTCCAGGTAGCCGTGCAACAGCAGCGCGGTGTTGGTGGCGTCCGGGTTCCACACCGCCAACGCAAGTTCCAGCCCGTTGACGGGAATGCGGCGCAATTCCGGGTGCGTCATGGACGGGGGACCAGGCGCATCAGACCCGTGGGCTTTCCGCCGTAGTCATGCGTGGTCATCAGCACCTCTCCGTCCACATCCAGGCCCATGGAGGAGATGTTGGCGCTGGCCTCCAACAGCAGCTGCGGCGTGCCCCCGCGGGACAAAGACCACACCCGGCCCGTCACGTAATCGGCGTAGAGGTAGTGGCCCACCAGCGAGGGAATGGCCTTGCCCGTGTAGACCACGCCGCCGGTGATGGATTGCCCCTGGTCATGGCCGTACTCCGCCAGCGGCGCCACAAACGTGGCGGTCTTGCACACCGGGAGGGCCTTGAACGCGTGGGTGCCCTCCAGGCAGGGCCAGCCCAGGTTGCCGCCCTTGGGGATGATGTCCACCTCTTCCCAGAGGTTCTGCCCCACGTCCCCCACCCACAACGCGCCGTCCGGACCAAACGTGAAGCGCCACGGGTTGCGCAGTCCCATGGCAAAGATCTCGTCGGAAATTCCGTCATTCGCGGCGAGGAACGGGTTGTCCTTGGGGATGCCGTAGAGCTTCCCGGGAGGAACGTTGTCCACGTCCAGGCGCAACATCTTGGCCAGCAGCGTGTTGCCGTCCTGCCCGGCGTTGCGTGGGTCCCCCGCGGAACCACCGTCTCCCATGCCCACGTACAACATGCCGTCAGGGCCAAAGGCCACGCCGCCACCGTTGTGGTTGGCCCAGGGTTGCTCCACCGTGAGGATGGGCTGCTGGGACCCGCCGCCCTTTCCGTCCAGCAACGCGCGAACAATGACCGTGGCGCCGTCCTTCTGACGGGTGAAGTTGAGGAAGGCCACGTTGGGTTTGCTGGGATGGAAGGCAATGCCCAGCAGGCCCTGTTCGGAGCCGCCGCCGTCTTTGGGGCTTCTGACGGGGAGGGCCACGTCCAAAAGCAGGGCAGGTTTTTGTTGGGGGTGCGCGGAATCCAGCGTGACGACGCGGCCGTCCTGTTCCACGACGTAGAGGCGCGTGGGTGTGCCGCTGTTGGTGGAAGGAAGGACGCCCACCTGCACCGCGCGGGTGAAGAGGTGCGGGGCGTACGCGGGCTTGAGGTCCACGGCGGGCGCGGCCAGAGCCTGCACGCTTGGGAGGAACAGCCCCAGCAGCAGCCATGATGTTTTGGTTGTTTGCGGTGTGAGGAAGGTGGCCAACAGACGCTCCCAGCAAAGGGTGGAGGAGACGAGAGCGCGAAAGGATGTTGGGTGGCAAGCCGGCACAGAGGCCTCATCATCCGGCACATCTCGCCGAAGGAAAACGCCGCCCATGACCACGCACCAAACTTGGTAGTGCTGGCCTCTGGCCGGCCCCTGGCACACCCATACCGCCCCCCTCCCGATGTTCCCGTCCGGTACTGAGGTACCTGAGATGGGAGCGGTGGCCTGGGCCGGTATGACCCCTCAATCTTCGGTCCGCCGCACAGGCCCCCAAGGCTGGACCTTTCCGTGAGGCCACGCCCCTGTCCAATGCCTCCCAGCGCCCGAGGCCCGCATGGTCGCGGCGAACCCCAGCATGCTCGGAAGTCTCGGGAACGAGACGGTATGGGTGGTCCGGGGGCCGGCCAGAGGCCAGCACTACCAGGCTTTGAGCGTTTTCATGGGGTTTTCCGTCGGCGAGATGTCCCGGATGATGAGGCGCAGAGGCCAGATCTACGCGCGAACGACGACGACGTTTCACGGCACCTTGATGCGAATCTCCGGCACGCGCGCCATGGCCTCCACCACAATCTTGTGGCTCATCTTGGAGCGTCCGGCCTCACGCTCGTAGAAGATGATGGGAATCTCCTTGATGATGAACCCCTTGCGATATGCGCGGTAGGTCAACTCAATCTGGAACGCGTACCCGGTGGACTGCACGCTGTCCAAATCAAGCGCCTCCAGCACCTCCCGCCGGAAACACTTGAAGCCACCGGTCAAATCCCGGATCTGCAGTTTCCCCGGCGGGAACCCCGCGTTGAGGATGGTGCGCGCATACAGGCTCCCGCCACGGCTGATGATTTGCCGCAGGATGCCCCAGTTCACCGTGCCGCCGCCGTCCACGTACCGGGACCCCAGCACAATATCCGCGCTGCGAATGGCCTCGAGAAACGCCGGCAGGTAACGCGGCTGGTGGGAAAAATCCGCGTCCATCTCAAAGATGTACTTGTACGGTTTTGCCAACGCCCACCGGAAGCCGGCCAGGTACGCCTTCCCCAGGCCCTGTTTTCCCTCGCGGTGGAGCACGTGGATGCGCCGGTCTGCTTCGGCCATGGCGTCCGCCACCTGGCCCGTGCCATCCGGACTGTTGTCATCAATGATGAGCACGTCCACCGGTGCGGTGCGAACCACCTGCTGCACAATGGAGGTGATGTTCTCCCGCTCATTGTAGGTGGGAATGAGAACAATGGCCTCGTTGTTCACGGGTTCTACGCCTCCGGGTGTGCCACGCCGCGCAACACCCCGTTTCCTGATGAAGGGCTGGTCCTGTTACCCGCAAGGGTCCGCCGTGACAAGCCGCGTTGTTGCGCTCAGCGCTGCCTCGCCGCCAGGCCAGGCGCCCAGCGCATCCAGAAGTGGGGGATTCCCACCTCGTCAAAACGTTCCGAACACACCTCAAAGCCGTGACGGGCATAAAACGGCACCGCGTGCTCCTGTGCCGCCAGGCGTATCTCCGTCAGACCGCGGGCCCTGGCCTCCTTGAGCAGGGCCTGGAGGATGGCGCCGCCCACACCTTTGCCGCGTTGGGACTGCAGCACGGCCATGCGTCCAATGCGCGTGAAGCTGTGGTGGTCATCCGGCTCCAACAGCCGCCCGGTCCCCACCGCAGCTTTCCCCACCCACGCCACCACGTGAAACGCGGTGGCATCCAACGCGTCCAGCTCTTCCTCCTTGGGGACCTTCTGCTCGTCCACAAACACGGCAAACCGCACGCCGTAGGCCGCTTCCAGGTCTGCTTCACCCTGCACCGCGCGCACATCCACCATGACGCCAACAGCTACCCCGCCCACCCCACGCCCTCAACCCACGTGACCCCAGGTTGACGGGGGCCGCCAACGCGCGGTCCCATGGCAGCCTCCAGCGGTTGTGGCGTGGGGCGCATGATCATCTGCCAGGGTTGCGGCGCGTGTTTTGATGACGGGTTTGACCTGTGCTCCTACGACGGGGGCGCGGTGGACAGCCCGTTTGCCGGGCCACGCGTGCTGGGAGACCGCTGGCTGCTGGAACAACGGCTGGCCCAGGGCGCCATGGGCGTGGTGTTCCGCGCCACGCACCTGCAGGTGGGCTCCACCGTTGCCGTGAAGCTCATGCAGCCCCGGACCGACGCATTGCAGGTGGCCATGGCGCGCTTCCAACGCGAAGCGCAGATCCTGGGCCAGATCAAACACCCCAATGCGGTGCTGGTCATGGACTTTGGCGTGGAGGAACGCGGTGCCCAACCGGTGCCCTACCTGGTGACGGAATTCCTGCGCGGCCACAGCCTGGAGGTGGAGCTGGAACGCAAAGGGAGCCTTCCGCTGGTGGATGTGGAGCGCCTGCTCACGCCGCTGTGTGACGCCGTGGAAGAGGCGCACCAGGTGGGCGTGGTGCACCGGGACATCAAACCCTCCAACGTGTTTCTGGAGCGGCTGCGTGATGGGACCGAGGTGGTGAAGGTGTTGGACTTTGGCATTGCCAAGTTTGTGGAACTTTCCGCCGAGGGGTTGCGGCGCACCCAGCTCCCCGCGCCGCCAGCGCCCAGTGATCTTGAGTTTGAAGACGAGGTCTTCCAGGTACGCGCGCAGGAACCGGGAACCGTGGCCATGCGCCGCCGCAGCAAGGCGTTCCATGACATCATGGCCACCGCCGAGGACGCCATCACCGAAGCGGGTTTCATGGTGGGAACGCTGCCGTACATGGCGCCCGAGCAGATGACCGGCGGACGCGTCTCCCGCCAGACGGACGTCTACGCCATTGCCACGCTCATCTGGCGCATGTTGGCCGGCCGGCTGCCGTTTGAGGGCACCGAAGACGACCTCATTGATGCCAAGATGGCGGGCAACCCGCCGGCATTTTCCGACGTGGGGACCGCAGTGCCGGCAGACCTGGAGGACACGCTGCGCGCCGCATTGAGCGTGCAACCATCGGCGCGGCCCAACAGCGTGCTGGTGCTGGGAGAAGCACTGCGCCGTGCGGTGATCCACGGCGGAGGCGCGCGGCGCCGCGTGGACGTCCCCGCAGACCTCACGGCGGGCGCGGCCATCCTGCAGCGCGTCTCCGCGGTGCTTGGCGCGCTGGGTGACGCCGCCGAACGCGACGAGGGCTACGCGGCGGCGCGCGATGGGCTGTTGTCCCTGGACCACATTGTGGCCCGGCTGTTGCGCAGCGTGCGTGAGGACAGCACGCCGGGCCCGCAGGCCAGTTGGGCACAACCCGCGCTGGCGTTCTCCACCGCGTTGGATGCGCTGGACCGCGCGCTTGCGGGCATCACGGTGCACCACGGGGATGAACACCTGGAATACCTGCGCGTGTTGTGGGCGCACATGGCCAGCAATGCCCACGCGGTGATAACCCTGGCCCTGCCACCGCGGGACTTTGGACGCCCCACAACCGCCGCCACCACGCCGTTTGGAGACCTCACCACCGCCGCCCAGGGGGCGCTGCTGGAGTTGGCAGACCGGCTGCTTGCCCGGGATGTGCTGGACAGCGCCGAGGCACTGGATGCGCTGTTGCGTGAACACCTGGATGCCGTGCAGGCCGCGCTGGCGGCGGGCGCGCATGCACCAGACACGGTGTGCCAGCGCCTGGTGGCCGGGTTGTTCCGCCACGCGGATACGCTGCTGCTCATGGAGTTGTTCCCCAGCGGCCCACGCGTGCGGTTGTTGCCCCTGCTGGCGCGCATCCCCGTGACGGATGTGCTGGGCTTTGGGCGCCTGGCCACGTTGTTCTCCTCGTCAGACGTGACCTCCGCCGGGGACCTGCTGGCCACGCCGGTGGAACAACTGGAACCAGACGCACCGGCGCGCGTGTTGCGGCGGTGTCTTCTGTTCCACCCCGCGCAACCCCTGAGGCACGCGGCCGCGGCGGCGCTGGCGGTGTCAGACTTCTGGAACGTGGCGGTCTACCCACGCACGCCGCTGGATGTGCTGCAGCTCATCTTTGCCCGCGTGGCGCAGGTGGCACCGGCCGAATACCTCAAGGTGTTCTTCCTGTGCGTGCGGGACACCGTGCGCGCCGCCAACACCCGCGAGGACCTCTCGGCGGGGTTCCAGCTGTTGCGCCTGTTCTTCAGCGTGCCCAGCTACCATGAGGACATCATCTTTGAGCCGCTGCTGGAGCTGGACGCCACGCTGCGTGCGCGCGCCAGTGACCAGGGGTTCCAACCCACGGACTCCAACCTCTATTCAGACGCGCTGGCCGAGTTCCAGGCCGGTGGCGTGGTGGAGACGCAGCCGCCCGCGTCCCTGTCCCACATTCCGTTGCCCATCCAGCGGCGCCTGGCGCGTGAAGGACACTTCCTGGCGTTTTTTGTGAGCCACACCAATGAACGCGTGGCGCGTGAGACGTTGCCGCACCTCATGCGCCAGGAAGACGTCACCCGGTTCCTGCGCATCCCCACCATCCACCGCGCGGTGCTGGTGGAGCTGGCCAAGGTGAAACGTTTTTTCCGTCAGGAAGGTGCGCGCAACGCGCTGCTCACCAACCCCCGCACGCCGGCGCATGTGGCGCGGGTGTTTTTGCCGTTCATCCCGCAGGAGCAGCTCAAGATGCTGGCGCACAACCGCCACATCTCCCAGGAAGTGCGGGTGCTGGCCGAGGGTTTTGTGGAGCGGCTGGCGCTGCGGCGCCAGTAGGATCAGGGCACTGGTGTCGTCGGAAAAGCTTCAGCGTGGCTCACACGCGCGGCCATCCCCGCTGACCTTGTAGCCGGGATTGCAGATGCAGTTCTGCCCTTCGGCCGTGGCGTTGTCCGGGCAGTTGCTGCCGTTGCCCAGAAACGCGGGCCGGATGACAAAGCTGAGGTTCTCCACCTTGGTGTCCTTGGGGAGCGCCACAAATTCGGGGGTGGCCAGGTCCGGGTAGAGGCCCACCCCTTCGCCGTCATCCCAGGTGCCATTGCCGTTGTCATCGGTGATGCCCACCAGCAGGTACTCCCCTTCATTGAGCGGCTGCAGCTTGAACTCAAAGCCATCATCCCGCTTGGCCAGCACGGCCGCCGAATCATCATTGGAGTCCTTGGCCACCTTGAGGTCCTCACCATCACGCACCAGGGCGCCTACAATGGCCTCATCCACCTGAGGGCGGCGGCGGGAGATGGCCTCCTCATAACGGACCTGCACGGTGCGGGTCTGGTTGCCGGCCACAATGTCCAGCGTGGCAAACCCGCTGGGCTGGGCGTTGCGGTCCGCCGCCACCGAGAGGTTCACCTGGGCGCTTTCCCGTGACGCCAACGTCCCGCTGGTGGTGGCCAGGGTGAAGGGCGCGTTGGCTTCCCGGAACGCGGCGGTCCAGGTCAACCCGCTGCCGCCGCTGTTGCGCACGGTGACCACGGTGGCGTTTTCATCCTTGGGAAAGAACACCTGGGACGGGGAGACGCTGAGGAATGGCTCGTTGGCGTTGGTGCCCAGCTGCGCCACCACGGCCGCGGCGTCCACCAGCCCGGCGTTGCCACATTCCGTGCAGGTCAGGGAAGAATCCGTGCGCATGGTGTCCTTGATGAGCTGCTCCGCTTCCGGCTGGGTGAGGCCGGGGCGCAGGGACTTCATGAGCACGCCCAGCCCCGCCATATGCGGCGTGGCCATGGACGTGCCCTGCAGAAAATCAAACGAGCGTTGCACGGTGGACAACACGCCATCCGGGTAACCGTCCCCGTTGCGGTCATCCACCAGCTCGCCACCAGGCGCCATGATGTCAATGGCGGTGCCGTAGTTGGAATAGCTTGCGCGGCCGCCGGCAAAATTGGTGGCGCCCACGGTGATGGCGCCGGGAACACCGGCGGGGGTGAAGGTGTTGGCGTCCACGTTGTCATTGCCCGCGGCCACAAACACCAGCGCGCCGGCCGCGGTGATGTCATTGATGATGTCCTCATACGCGGCGGTGGGTCCGGGACCGCCCAGGGACAGGGACAACACATCTGCCGGGCGGGTGTTGCGGCTCACACCTTCCACGTTGAGGCCCAGGGCCCATTGGATGCCACCAATGATGTCAAAGCTGGTCCCGCCGCCAATACCCAACACGCGCACCGGCAGGACGACGCCGGACCAGGACACGCCGGCCACGCCGGTGGAGTTGTCCGTGGCGGCACCCACGGTGCCCGCACAATGGGTGCCATGGAAAGATCCGCCGCCCGCCGCGTCGTCACCGGGGTCTTCGGCGTCATCATCACGGCCGTCCCCGTCATTGGAGATGCTGCTGTCACTGATCATGTCCGCGCCCTGCCCCACGCGGCCGGTGAAGTCCCCGCTGAGCGTGGACAAGCCGGTGTCAATCACCGCCGCCACCACGTTGGAATCCCCGGTGGTGACGTCCCACGCGGTGGACAGGTTCATCAGGTCGTAGTGCCACTGCAGACCCACGTATTCGTCGTTGGGGAGGGCCAGGGCCTGCAGGATGGTGTTGGTGATGCTCCAGCGCACCATGGGCAGGCGCTGCAGGGTCTGGGCGGCCTCACGCGTGCGGTAGAGGTCCAGGGCTTTTCCATCCGCGCCGGTGAGCCGCCACAGGCACACGTCCGGCGTGTTGCACATGGCCAGGCGCACGCCGCGGTCCGGGCCCAGCGCTTCCAGAAACGCGGCGCCCAGCTGGTCTTTGAAGGAACGTTGCGGCAGCGCAGTGCGAACCACCACCTCGCCTTCACGCCAGCGTTCCACCATGGGCTGGTGTGGCTGCGCCTCCACCTTGCGGCGCTTGGGACCAGGGGCGGCCTGCAGCATGTCATTGAAGACGCCACGCATGCGCGGCGGGAACATCACCCGCACCACCTGGCGGGCCAGTTCGCCGTCACCGGGGGCCTGCTGCGCATTGGCGGCCTGGCCGTTGCCGCCGGCCAACAGCACCTTGCCGTAGAACCCCGGGCCGTCCCGCAAACAACCCATGGCCAACAGCCCCACCATTCCACCGCACAACAGCCGCATGCGTCCCATGGAACCACCTCTTGGTCAGAACATCCGCCTGGTCACGCCGCATCCATGACACGTTCAGGGATGGGTGCAGCCGCGGGGCGTCACCGTACACAAGGCCCGCCCCTGGCGGTAGTCACCATGGTGTGCGGCGTGTCACGGTTGCCACCAGACAGAAAGGGCCGGTGCGTGCAGGTGCGTCAGGGACGGGGTGTGACGGGGTGCCTGGCATTGGCGGCAGCCCTGCAGGCATGCGGCAGCACGCCGGCGCCACGGCCGGGCACGCAAGCCATGACGGACGTGTGGTTGGGGGACGGTCAATGGCGGCTCCCCGCACAGGTGGGCGCCGAGGCGCAACGCGAATCCCCCGACGCCCGGGCCCACCCGGTGGTGTTGGAGACCTTGCAGGGCGCGCCCACGGCACAGGTGGTGAGCCTGGTGCAGCCCACCGCACTGGACGCGCCGTCGTCGGGAGGGGCCGCGTTCCGCGCGCTTCTGGGTGAGGATGCGTCCGCCGAATGCCTGGTGCGCAAAGACCGCCTGGATGTGGCAAGTGCCATGCGCGGCGTGGTTGCCGACGTCACCACGCGCCCCACGGTGTCCCGCACGGCGGTGAGCCTGCCGTTGCTACGCGGTGTGGGGAACATTGCGGTGCTGCAGGTGACGGTGGAATACCTGACGCCCACCGGCCGTTATGGCGCGCTGCGCCTGGCGGGCACCAATGTGCGGGGCGTGGGCGTGTTCTGTTCGCTGGAGGCCCCGGGGCACGCCCTCACGTTTGCGCGCATGGTGGCCACGCTGGTGCAAAGCCTGGAAGCGGGCCTGGTGGATGAGGCCAGCGCGCGCGCCAGCTACCTGGTGGCCATGGATGGCGGCTGGGTGGGCACCGCCGAGCAGGCCAACATCCAGCGGCCCAACAACAAACCCATGGACCTGCAGTTTGTATCGCTGCTGCGGGTGCATGGCGCGGCCCTGCACAGCGTGGATGAGGTGGGCGTGGAACTCACCGACGCGGAGGGCACGCTGCTGTTGCTGCGCAGCATGCGGCGCGAGAACGGCGAGATGGTGCGCGAGGGCGCATTGACCCGGTTTGAAGACGGGCGGGTGGGCCTCAAGCTGCACCAGGATGAACGCCCGGCGGACTTGGGACGTGCCAACCCCACCGGGATGCGCGCGCTGCAAAACCACCTGGCGCGGGCGCAGCAACAACCCGCGCAGCCACGCACGTTCCTGCGCTACCTGCCGGGCATGGACCCCCGGGCGCTGGCCGAAGAGACCGTGGTGCTCCAGGAGCGCAACGCCAACGGCGCACGGTTCAGCTCCACGTTGGCCACGCAGGCGGGCCGGGCCGAGGCGCAATACCTGGTGGATGCCCAGGGGATTCTTCAATCCAGCACCGTGCGTTGGAATGACACGCAACTCACCATCACCCGCGTGGACCACCGGTGACTGACGCCGCCATCACCACGCCGCGGCTGTGGCTGCGCCCGCACATGTCTGAGGATGCGGCGTTCATGGTGGAGCTGAGCAACAACAGCCAGGTCACGCGCTTCACGGGAGATGGCCCGCTGACCCTGGCGGACGCGCAGGCCATCCTTGCGTCCCTGCAGGAACAATACGCAACACAACGTGCCGGGCGTTTCATGGTGGTGGAACGCGCCACCGGGGCCAGGCTGGGCTTTGCCGGCTGCAAGTGGGACCAGGACGTCCGTTCATTTGACCTGGGCTACCGGCTGGCGCCGCACGCGTGGGGGCGCGGCCTGGCCACCGAAGCGGCCGCCGCGTGCGTGCACTACGCGTGGACCGTCCTGGGCGTGGACCAGCTGGTGGCGCAGGTGATGGAAGAAAACGTGGCGTCACAGCGTGTGCTGCAGAAGCTGGGGTTCCAGCGTGCACCACACCTTGGTCCGGAGATGTGGTGGTGCGTGCGCGCGGTTGCGCATGGTGACGGCAGTGGGCCAAAGGTGGTGCCATGAGCACGGTGCGCGGTGCGCGGCTTGAGTTGCACGCCATGGGTGTGGACCTGGACCTGGCGGCGTTGCTGGAACGCCGGCCCAAGGGCGCAACCAGCGCCTTGCCGCTTCCTCCGCCGGTGGACGTGGCGCTGCCGGACGTGGGGCCTGCGTTGGGCGTGGACTTCAAGGGCCTGTCTGTCCTGGGGCTGCTGGAACACGCGCGGGACGGCGTGGCGTCGTTGCGGTTGCCGTTTGTGCCCCGCTCGGCGGCGTTGGGGCCCATCAAGCTGGACATCCCGGAGGGCACCTGCCTGGTGGCCCACCTGCAGGTGCGTGACGGCAACGTGCAACGGCAGGGCACGCAGGTGAGCGTGGAACCACCGCTGCAGCTCCCGTTGGGGCGCACCCTCCACGGGATCTACGTGGATGATGCCGGGCAGCTCATGGTCCATTTGCAGGGCCTGCCGGACCTCAACCTTTCTTTGCTGCTGCTGGGTGGCTTCACACTTCCCGCCACGGTGGCGCAGCTGCTGGCGTTGCTCCCCAAGGACCGCGACGACGCAGAAAAGACCTCCGAGAAAACCTCCCGGCGCCCGCGGGTGGTGGACCTGGACGGCCTGGACGTGGATGCGCGCGGACTGACGTTGGATGGCCGCCCGCTTTCGGTGGGACCCAACGTGACGGTGGTGCCTGGCCCGGCCACCATGCTGGACATCCGGTGGAAGGATGGCGTGTTGGGCATTGGCGGCACGCTGGAGGTGCTGGACGGGTCCATCACCGGCCGGGGTTTTTCCCTGCGCCAGGCACAGGGACGTGCGGGGGTGAACGTGTCCATCCCGCTGGGCGGGGCGGGGACCCTGCTGGTGGACCTGCGCCAGCTCACCGCGCGCGCCGAGTCCCTGGCCATCCAATCTCCCGACGTCATCATGGATGTCTTTGCATTGTCGGTGGCGGATGGTGCAGTGCTTGTTGACGCGTCCACCACGGGCGGGTGGCGGGTGGACCTTCCGCAGGCGCAGGGGCTCATCCACGGCGGCAGCGTGCGCATGTCCCTGGGCACCCAGGCGGTGAACCTGCGGGTGGAGGGGGTGAACGTGGGCGGCGCGGTGAAGCTGTCCCCCAACGTCACGCACCTGGACCTGGCGGTGGATGGTGGACGGGTGCACACGCGCAGCGTGGCGCTGGACCTGGGCGTGGCGCAGGTGGACGTGGCCGAGGCACGGTGTGAGGCGCGCGGCCGGCTGACCATGGATGGGAAAGACGTCCACTTTGAAGGCACGCTGAGCCTGGACGCCACGGTGCCCAGCGGCGAGGTCACGCTGGGAAGTGCGCGCGCCAGCCTGGATGAAGGAACGCGGTTCACGGTGCTGCTGGAATCTCTTGCGCTCACCAGTGGCGTCACAACACGTGTGGTTGGCCGGGCGTTTGCCGCGCTGCAGCTGCGGGATGGCAGCGTCCCGGTCCTGGCCGGGCAGCCGTTGCATTTCTCCCGCGGCGCCGACGCGCAGCTCACCCTGCACCACCTGCGCTGGTTGGGACCGGGCACCCTTCCGGACCTGGGCGGGCGCGTCCGCCTGAACGCGCGCAGTGATGCGTGGGTGTTGGACCCGTCCCTGCTGTCCCTTCCGGAGGGCGCGCTCACGCTGCAGGTGGAAACCTTCTCCACCACCGCGGCGGGGCAGCTGCACGTGGAAGGTGTGGTCCTGGACCTCCAGGCCTGATGGAACGCGCAACCGGCCCCCGGTTGACGCGCATGTCAACATTCGTCCGTTCGACGACGGCCGGGCCTTGCCGGTTGCGGGTGTCCTGCTAGGTTGCGCGCGAGATGCAGCGCTCCACCCCATTGGCTGAAGAAGCCGAAAACCAGGGACTGGCCGAAGACCTCACCGGCCAGACCCTGGACGGCACGTGGGATGTGCTGGCGCGCAGGTTTCACAGCAGCGCCCGCTCCCAGTACTCCGGACGCAACCTGCAAAACGGTGGTCTGGTCACCATCACGGTGTTCCCCGGTGACGTGGGCCGGTCTGACGCTGACGGGCGCAACTTTGCGGCGCACATCCGTGAGCTGAAGGAGCTCAACCATCCGGGCATTCCGCAGCTGTTGGAAGCGGGTGTCACCGAAGACGGCCGCCGCTACGTGGTCCACCGCCAGGTGGATGGCCGCACCCTGCGTGACGTCATCAAGGCTGACGCTCCGTTGGGGCCGGACCGCGCGGCACAAATCCTGATGAAGGCCGCGCGGGTCATGGCCGTGGCGCGCGCCGGCGGGATGATGCACGGCAACCTCAAACCGGAAAATCTCCTGCTGGTGGTCACGCCCAATGACCTGGAGAGCGTGGTCATCCAGGACCTGGGTGTTGGCAAGCTCATGCGGTTCCGTCCCGGGGCGCGCCAGGGTGGCGTGTCCGGGACACCGCGCTACATGGCGCCCGAGCAGGTCACCGGCAACGCCGAGGAGCCGCGCAGTGACGTCTACGCGCTGGGCATCATTGCGTATGAGATGCTCACCGGAAAAGTGCCCTACCCGTCAGACAACCCGGATGAGGTGATGAAGAGCCACCTCACCGCGCCGGTGCCGCCGGTCAAGACGCTGGACCCGCACAACAGCGCCAGCAACATGTTTGAGCAGCTGCTGTTGAAGATGCTCTCCAAGAAACCGGAGGCGCGCCCCTCGCCAGCAGACCTGGTGGAGGAGGTGGACATCCTCCCGGAATACCTGGAGACCGAAGGTGCACCGCCGCGGGTGGACGGCCCCTCCGACGTGCCGGGTGGCGCGCCCAACCGCGGGACCACCGGACGGGTGATGCCGCACATCCTGGTGGACCGCACCAGCGCGCCTCCTACCGTCAATGCGTTTGCCATTGATTCGGACCACCGCCCGTCCACCATTGGCCCCGCACCCACCACACAACGCAACCTGGTCCCGTTTGTTGCCGGGGGCGGCGTTGCATTGGTTGTGGCCATTGTTGCGGCAGTGGTGCTGCGTGACCCCGCGCCCAACGTTGCCACGCCCACGGCAGTTCCCGCGCCCGCACCCGCCGCGGCCGCCCCGCCGGAGCCCACGCCCAATGATGTTGACGTGGACCTCACGGGCAT